>ERZ1503910.15-NODE-15-length-156387-cov-16.902170_pt1 | contig 156387 bp, 134 predicted proteins | sample MGYA00575502_ERZ1503910 | MGnify/ENA primary metagenome ERZ1503910 (study PRJEB39906, sample SAMEA3182100) | gut metagenome | biome: human; feature: gut; material: Stool; isolation source: human stools | place: Canada | collected 2012-06-20 ...
TTTATGCCTCTACTTATTTTCTTAAAAATAGACGTTCATTAAACGAACGTCTATTGAACGCTTTTCTACTTCTAATTCGTTCGGTAACAACGTTTTATAAGCGCTTGTCTGCAGATACGGTTCGAAAGAGTAAATGACTCAATCGGACCGCGAAGCGTACCCAAAACAAACTTCCGATTATTTATTAAACTCCTACAAGTGGTTGAAACACAGAAATATTGGTTCGCAGCCCGTACACTAAGCAAACAAGAATTTGCAGTTAAGAAGCGTATCGAAAATCTTAATCTGGAGGAAGGTATTGATGTGGAGTGTTATCTTCCTACTCGAACTGTAATTTCACAGTTGAAGTACCGTCGGAAGCGTAACGTGGTTCCGGTTGCCCGTGGATTGATTTTTATTCATGCCACCAAACAGTCTGCTTGTGACATACATAATGTTTATGGTGTCCAGGTTTTTTATATGAAGGATTTTTCCACTCATTCCATGCTGGTTGTTCCCGATAAACAAATGCAGGATTTCATGTTCGTCATGGATTTGAATCCCGAAGGTGTTTGTTTTGACAATGAACCTCTTACCGTTGGCAAAAAGGTTACAGTTGTCAAAGGGGAGTTTAGCGGCATTGAAGGTGAAATCGCCACAGAAGCCAACAAAACTTATGTTGTTATCCGCATTACGGGTGTTTTAGTAGCAAGCATTAAAGTGCCCAAATCCTATCTGAAGGCAATTAATGACTAAGCGACTCTCTGTCATCCTAATCTTCTTGAAGGATATTTTTTCTTTCCGATAAATAATAAAAAATCAATATAAAGATGAATTCTTTACTTTCCCGTGCTCTTGAGCTTCAACGGATGGCTCATGAACTTATGTATTTGGATACGAATGGTAGTCCTATTTATTCTGATGAATTCTGTCGTTTAAATAAAGAAGTTCTGACCCGTTCCGATTCTTTATTTTCCGAACAAAGCTCTGATATTGAAGAAGAGGGAAATCTGTGTCTTGCTCTGCTGATGGGGTATAATGCCACTATCTATGATAATGGAGATAAGGAGCGGAAAAAACAGGTTATTTTGGATCGTATCTACAATATTATGAGTCAACTTCCGGCATCTTTATTAAAAATGCGTTTACTGACATGGGGATATAGTGAAACGTATGATGAAGAATTGGCTCATGAAGCACATCAACTTATTGAAACGTGGAATATTTCAGACTTAACGGATGAACAGAAGGAAATAATAGAAGAATTGAGAAATTTCGAGGAGAATCAATATCCGTGGGAAGAAGTGCAAGAATAAATTTCCGCAAATCTATCAGGTTCTTAATATTACAATTATAATCAATGAAAAATTTTGCATTAATTGGAGCGGCGGGTTACATTGCTCCCCGTCATCTGCGTGCCATCAAGGACACCGGAAACCGCTTGGTTGCGGCTTATGATAAATTTGACAGTGTTGGGATTATGGATAGTTTTTTTCCGGAAGCATCCTTTTTTGTCGAACATGAATTGTTTGACCGTCACTGTACGAAACTGAAAGGTACTGACAAGCAAGTTGATTATGTCTCTATTTGTACTCCTAATTATCTTCATGATGCACACATGCGTTATGGGTTGCGTTTGGGGACTGATGTGATTTGCGAAAAGCCCTTGGTCTTGAATCCTTGGAATGTGGATGCCTTGGAAGAAGTGGAGAAAGAAACCGGACACCATATTTATACAATACTTCAACTTCGTCTGCACCAGTCTATTATTGATTTGAAGAAGAAAATAGAGAACGGTCCTAAAGATAAAATTTATGATGTGGACTTGACGTATATCACTTCACGTGGCAATTGGTATTATACAAGCTGGAAAGGTGATGTACACAAGAGTGGGGGAATTGCGACCAATATCGGCGTGCATTTTTATGATATGCTTTCATGGGTGTTTGGTCCTGTAAAGAAGAATATTGTTCATGTATATACACATGACCGTGCAGCAGGATATCTGGAGTTGGAAAGAGCGCGTGTCCGTTATTTTTTAAGTATAAACTCAGACAATCTTCCTGAAAATGCAGTACAAGGGGAGAAGCTTACTTATCGTACAATCAATATTGACGGTGAAGAATTTGAATTCAGCAAAGGTTTTACGGAATTGCACACTGAAAGCTATAAGGATATTCTTGCCGGTAAAGGTTTTGGTATTGAGGATGCACGTAATGCAATCAATATCGTGTATGATATTCGTCATGCAGAACCCATCGGTTTGAAAGGTGACTACCATCCTTTGGCAAAACTGCCTTTAGCCAAACATCCATTTGGGTGGTAAATAATTCTTGAGAATGAAATGGTTATGGATATGAAACTTCAAATGGTTGACCTTCATGGTCAATATTTAAAGATAAAAAAGGAAGTGGATACGGGTATTCGGCAAGTCATTGAAACTTCTGCTTTTATTAATGGCCCTCAAGTAAAAGAATTCGCTTCCAATCTGGCAACTTATTCCGGTTGTAAACATGTAATAACTTGTGGTAACGGGACAGATGCTCTTCAGATAGCATTGATGTCTTTAGGCTTGAAACCGGGAGATGAGGTTATAGTGCCTGCATTTACGTATGTTGCTTCTGCAGAGGTGATTGGCCTTTTAGGTTTGATTCCTGTGATGGTGGATGTAGATTATGCCACTTTTAATGTGACAGCTGCCAATTTGGAAAAGGCGCTAAGCCCGAAGACAAAGGCTATTATCCCGATACATCTTTTCGGTCAGTCTTGTGATATGGAGCCTATCATGCAGTTTGCTGTAAAACATCACTTGTATGTTGTGGAGGACAATGCACAAGCCATCGGTGCTACATATACTTTTTCCGATGGCACTAAGAAACATACCGGTACCATTGGTCATATAGGATGTACTTCATTTTTCCCTTCAAAAAATTTGGGCTGTTATGGTGATGGAGGAGCAATCCTTACCAATGATGATGTATTGGCCGAACAGCTTCGTATGATAGCCAATCATGGTCAGCGGATAAAGTATCACCATGCGGTTATCGGATGCAATTCTCGTCTGGATACTGTTCAAGCTGCGGTTTTGAACGCCAAATTGAAACATTTGGATGAATATTGCCTTGCTCGCCGTGAAGCGGCACAATATTACACTTCACATTTGAAGGATGTGCGAGGCATCATTACGCCGGAAGAGTTGCCTCAAAGTACTCATGTTTATCATCAATATACTTTGAAGGTATTAGATGGTAAACGTGATGCCTTGAAACAGCATTTGGCAGATGCCGGTATTCCTAGTATGATTTATTATCCGTTGCCCTTACAGCAACAAGAGGCATTCCAAAAAATAACACGTGCTGCAGAGTCTTTGGATAATGCTGAAAAATTGGCATATTCCGTTCTTTCCCTTCCTGTTCACACCGAACTGACTACTGAGCAGCAGGATTTGGTTATTGATAGCATAAAAGATTTCTTTAAATAAATACACCTATGCAAGATTTTTTTGCTCATGAAACAGCAACCATCGATGATGGTTGCCGGATTGGTGCGGGTACAAAGATATGGCATTATAGTCATATCATGTCCGGATGTGTGCTTGGAGAAAGATGCAATATCGGTCAGAATGTGGTGATTTCTCCAGATGTGGTATTAGGGAATAATGTAAAGGTTCAGAACAATGTATCAGTCTATACTGGTGTGACGTGTGAAGATGATGTTTTTTTAGGTCCTTCTTGTGTCTTTACCAATGTTACCAATCCTCGTAGTGCTGTCAACCGTAAATCCGAGTACGCCAAAACTCATGTTGGCAAAGGTGCCACTATTGGTGCCAATGCCACCATCGTTTGTGGACACGATATTGGTGAATACGCATTTATCGGTGCTGGTGCGGTAGTTACTAAAACTGTTCCTGCTTATGCTTTATTGGTTGGTAATCCTGCCCGTCAGATGGGTTGGATGAGTGAATACGGTCATAGGCTTGACTTTGATGAAGATGGGGTTGCAGTCTGTCCGGAGAGTAAGGAACGTTATCGGTTGAAAGAAGGTAAGGTTGCTAAACTTTAATTTTTAGTTCTTTAATTTTTAATTTTGTTTGAAGGTTATGTATAATAAGTTAGTAAATAAAGAGGCTAAACTGGCATTGGTCGGTTTAGGTTATGTAGGTTTGCCCATTGCTCTGGAATTTGCAAAGAAGATTTCAGTAATTGGTTTTGATATCAATGAGTCACGTTTGGTAAAGATGCGCGAGGGGATTGATCCTTGTGGGGAACTGGATGGTTCAGCCTTTGAAAATGTAGATATAGAGTTTACTTCCTCTATTGAGAAGCTGAAGGAAGCTTCTTTCTTCATTGTAGCCGTTCCTACTCCAATTGACAAATACAATAAGCCGGATTTGACCCCGTTGTTAGGTGCTTCCCGTTCAGTGGCTAAAGCCTTGAAACCGGGTGATTATGTGGTTTATGAATCTACGGTCTATCCGGGCTGTACGGAAGACGACTGCCTTCCCATTTTGGAAGAGGTAAGCGGATTGAAAGCCGGCATAGATTTTAAATACGGCTATTCTCCGGAGCGTATCAATCCGGGAGAAAAGGTGCATACTCTGCCCAACACGATTAAGATTGTTTCTGGTTGCGATTCAGAAGCTTTGGATGTTGTGGCCAAAGTATATGAGCTTGTAGTAAAACCGGGTGTTCATCGTGCGCCGAATGTAAAAGTGGCTGAAGCGGCAAAGATTATTGAAAATACCCAGCGTGATGTCAATATTGCTTTAATGAACGAGCTTTCCATTATTTTCAGCCGTATAGGTATCAATACTTACGATGTGTTGGAAGCTGCCGGAACCAAATGGAACTTTTTGAAATTCTATCCGGGTTTGGTAGGAGGGCACTGCATCGGCGTTGACCCTTATTATTTGGTTCAGAAAGCCAGCGAGTTGAAATATCATTGCCAGATAATCAGTGCGGGCCGTTATATAAACGACAGTATGGGCGGATATATTGCCAAGAAACTTGTGAAACGTTTGATTTCGTTAGGCAAGGGGGTACTTGGTGCCCGTGTCCTTGTGATGGGGGTTACTTTCAAGGAGAACGTAGCGGATATCCGTAATTCAAAAGTTGTTGATATTATTAATGAACTCAGGGACTTCGGATGCGATGTAGATGTGGTTGATCCACACGCAGACAGTGATGAAGTTCAGAAAGAATACGGTTTCCGATTGGTGGAAAAACCACGGGATAATTATGATGCAGTGGTTGTGGCTGTGGCCCACGATGAATACAAGAATCTGGATGATAAATATTTTAAGGGTATGACGTACGATCATGCGGTGCTTGTGGATATTAAAGGAATATATAGAGACAAGATTCATTCGTTGAAGTATTGGAGTTTGTAGTGAAAAGACTATCTTTGCGGCAGGTATGAATACAAAAAGAGGAATGAACTTTGCTCTTTAGTGAAAAATAGGAGGATATAATGATGACTACGGATGACATGTTGAAGTTAAAAGCTGTTACTCTCTATATTTTAAAGCAATGTGGCGAGTTGGATTTCATCCATTTGTTCAAAATTCTATATTTTGCGGAACGCCAACATTATGCTACTTATGGGAAGCATCTGGTGAAGGATACGTTCTGTGCGTTGGAGCGTGGTCCTGTTCCTTCTTTTTTGTATGATGCCGTGAAGGTTGCAACAAATTCGGCTCATGCTGTAAAAGGGTCTTTGTTACGGCAATTAGCGGATTCATTAAAACCGGGAAATGCAGAATGTTACTATTTTGTAGGAGCTGCCGAAGAACCGGATATGGATGAGTTGAGTAAGGCTGACCTTGCGTGTCTGGATGCTTCCATAAAAGAAAATTTGTCGAAGGATGCCAAGCAATTGTCCAAAGATTCGCATGATGTAGCTTGGCAAACGGCATGGGATGCAAGGAGTGCATCACCTATGAATCCGCTATTGATGGCTCAGGCAGGAGGCGCAACTTCCGGATTTGTAGAATATCTGAAAGAACAATCTGAGATTGACGATTATTTGCAGGGCAGATGAAGAAAGGAACCTTTGAAGACCTTTTACCGCAAGAAACGGTAGAACGCATGTTGCTGTCTAGAGTATCTGTTGGTGAGGTGTTCAGAATGCACTTGGGGAAAGAAGAGAACATCAAGGGTAAGAATCCGGGAGATGATGGCCGCAATAAATATTTTGTTGTCTTGGGACATGACTTGGATGGAAATGCCATAGGAGTTGTTATTATAGACACAGAAATAAATCCTAATTTGCCTCCAAGACGGCAACAGATGCACTACCAATTGTCTGCAAAGAAATATGCTTTTCTAAAAGAGAAAGATCGTTTTGTAGATTGTTCTGATTTGAAAACGATTACCGGTAAACGTTTTAAAGAATTGTTTGGGAACGGTAAAGCTAAAGGTACCATTATGCAAGATGACCTTGAGTTGATTAAAGGTGCTGTGATTAGCTATGAAGATGCTTCGCCTAAAGCATTGAAACGTTTCGGGCTAATACCTTAATATTCTTCTCTTATAGGTCGTGATAATTTACTCAAGTATGCTCAACTTTTATCCGGGAGTCCTGCCTATATCTGTTCACTTTACCCTTCACACTTCGGAAGTTTTTCTTTAATACTTTGAATGTTTTTTGTTAATGATTGAGGCGGTAGCAGTAAATGACAAATACCGCTAATTTACCATTTTACTTGGCAAAATTTGAATTAATTACATATATGAGAGTATTAATAGTCAGTGGAGGGAAACCGACGAAAAAATATCCGTTCATTGGAAATTTTGCATTTGAGCAAGCTGTAGCATTAGCTGATTCAGGTACTGATGTTACATTCTTTGGGATTGATCTTCGCTCCTTTCGGCGTAAGCGCCCTTATGGCATCTCTTATGGTGTCGCAGGGAAAGTTCGCTGGTATGTCATAAGTATTCCTATTGGAGCTGTTCCCCTTTCACTATTATGTTTTATTGGTGCAAAGGCTCTTTCTTATTTATATTCTAAGGTTTATAAAAATAGGAAAAAACCGGATATTGTCCATGCTCATTTCACTGAGATTGGACAAATGGCTGCTTCTTTAGTCAAAAAGATTGATGTTCCCTTAGTAATAACGGAGCATTCAAGTGCCATGAATTGTGAAAATGTTAATGAATCCTTGCAAAAATGCGCCTTGAAAGGTTATAAAATGGCTGCAAGAGTAGTGGCAGTAAGTCATCCTTTATCACAAAATATCAAGCGTTATACCGGTATTGATGCCATAGTCATTCCTAATATGATAAAGCTGGATGTTTTTTGTAAGTGTGAGCACAGAGCACATAAAGGGTATAGATTTGTTACAACGGGGTTACTGATTGAACGTAAAAGAACATTGAATACCATTAAAGCAATAGAGGCGATTCATAGATTAGGTTACAATGTCCATTTGGATGTCATAGGCGATGGTCATCTTCGTAGTGTACTAATGGAGTATGTCTGGAAACATGATTTGCATGACATTGTGATGTTCCATGGTATCTTATCTCCTATGGAAATTGTAAAGGTTTATGAGGAATGTGACTGCTTTGTGCTTCCTTCTGCTGGAGAGACTTTCGGGGTGGTTTATGTGGAAGCAATGGCTGCAGGACTTCCTGTTATTGCTACCCGTTGTGGAGGACCTGAGGATTTCGTCAATGAAGATAATGGTATATTGATAGATGTTGATGACGCTGAACAGTTACAAAATGCTTTTCTGTCATTCATGAATGCGCCAAAGCATTGTTCACCAACTCGTCTGCGTGATTATGCTAAAGAAAATTATGGACCGGAACAGCTTGCTTTGCGCTTAAATAGACTATATAAGGAAATATATGTATAATTCTATTCTTTGTGGAATATCTCAAAGACGTTGGTCGATGATATTTATCATCGGCTATACTTTCATTATGCATATCCTTTATCTCAGATATTATCAGTATACTTTTGAATTTAGTTATGAGGGATTGTTATTTGTTTACAACTTTAATGAGGCAAAATATATTTGGGCTTTGCTGGAGTCTATAGTTATCATATGGATAACACTAAATAACCTTAAGAACATATATTTAACAGAGACTATTATGGTCATGTTGAACTTGCTCTATTTTCTGCCAGGTGTAGCTCAACAAGCAGTGACTAATGAACCATGGTCATATATGTTTTATTTCTTTCTATTCTGGCTGATGATGGAGTGGTGGATGAAAAGGATAAAACCAAAGCAGGGCAGTCCATTCTCGAAATATTTTAGGATGAGAAATATAGATAGTTATTTAAAAATGCTAACGATTATTTCTCTCATTGTTACGGCAATGCTAATGCTCTATCACCATAAGTCCTTCTCAATTGCAAGTTTTCAGGAAACGCTGTTGGATGTGTATGAGGTAAGAGCGGAGGCAACGAATGCTGGCACACACTGGATAATTGTTAACATAAAACTTTGGGCTGCTTATTTGATAGTTCTGTTGACTGCTTACTATTCATATCACCGCAAGTGGGTATTGTCTGCAATTTTAGTGATAGCCGAATTTTCGTTGTTTTTAATTGAAGCTAATCGAATATTCGTATTTCTTGAATTGGGAGCTCTCGTAGTGGGTATCTTTCGTATAGATAGCAATAAGACTCCAATAGCGATGATGCTTATCTCAGTACTCCTTCTGATAGAAGTGAATGTTATTGACGTGGGGTTGTTGTTCAATGATGTATTCCGTCGGTACACCATTGTTCCGAATCGAATAAGTGGGTTCTATTTTGATTATTTTTCAACTCACACCCCTGACTTCCTGCGGTCTATGTATGACAGGACTTCAACTCTTTTAGGATTTCATTCTATTTATGTCGAGAAACCTATTTCTCGGATGATTGGTGAAGTGTATTTAGGGTGGGCTGCAGGATGTAACACGGGGTTGGTCGGTGGCTGTATGTTTTGCTTCGGATATTTAGCGGCCATCATTTCCACTTTCGGTTATATCATGGCATTTAGACTTTATGAGGGAACTATTGCTACATTTCAAAATCCTAGCGTAAAATATGCACTGGCTATTACACTCGTGTCATTGTCAATCAACACTTATGGGTTGTTGGCTAATTTGATAAATACCAATTATTTCTTAATGCTCTATCTGACACTCGCTCCATTTGCTAATAAGAAAATTCAAAATGATATGTGAATATGGAAGAAACATTTGAAATATTCGAAAAATTCGAATTTCAGGTTCGGTCTTATTGTAGAAAAGATTTCTATGGGGATTATAAATGAACTGTTGCGGTTCTACTGGGACGAATGCTATAGAGGTTACATTGAAACTTGCACGCAAGAACTCCCTGCACTTCGGAAGCGATGAGGGAGCGGAAAGTGCCGCCGTGTATCACAGCTTAATCAGCACGGTGAAGTTGCAAGGCAGGTTTGCATGGGATTATCTTGGCAAATTTTTTACCGGAATTTTTAACGGTTGCAGAGATTTTTTGAGTTTGGCACCGCAAAATATGAACTTGGCTGTATGCCAATAGTTAAAAAACAATCGGATTTAATAACATTTTTTTTTGTGAGATATCCATTCTGGTGCCTTATAAAAAGGGTATGCTCTAAATTGAGTATTAACTAATATCTTGGTGGAGGGCTTGAATGTTGTGAAGAATGTTGTAATAAAACCGCTTCAAGTAAGGTCATAAATAAATATGAGAATATTATACATTAATTACGTTGATGATAAGAAACTGCTTTCAGGCTCATCAGTTAGACCAGCAAAAATTCTTAAGGCTTTCAGCGAATCAGGTCATGAAGTGATAGTACTTTCTGGCAATCAGTTTAACTCAGATAGAGTTCGAAAGGTGAAAAATATGCTGAAAGAACTTAAGCATGTAAGGCTAGACTTGTGCTATATAGAGTCGCCAACATATCCAATTGTCCAGCATAGTGACAGGACTTTGATAAAGCGTATTCACCAGATTGGTATTCCTATGGCATATTTTTATCGCGACTTTTACAGGAAATTTCCCGAACAGTTTCCAAGGAAGACAGGAATTGTGGGGCATCTTAAGGACTACGGATTAGATGTGCTTCAATATTTAACCGATAGGGTTATAAAAAACTGCGATATAGTTTATTTCCCATCCATGGAGGCAACTAAGTTATTCGATTACAAAGACAAAAGGGTTTTGCCGCCAGCAGGTGAGAATTGTCTATCTGAAAAAAAAGAGCGTGCCCATGTAGGAATCTACGTGGGGGGAGTTATAGGACACTACGACTCCCCCCTTCTGTTAGATTCGTGCCAACTCTTGCATCGGCAGGACAATTCTTTCCGGCTGATATTGGTATGCAGGGAAGATGAGTGGGCACAAGTAGAGCACCCTTGTAAGAATGCCGAATGGCTGGAAGTACATCATGCCTCAGGAAAAGAACTAGAATCACTATACCGTAGAGCTTCAGTAGCTTTTGTGATGCCCAAGAAAGAAATACCTTATAATGAGTTCGCTGTTTCTGTAAAGGTCTTTGAATATATAAGCTACGGGCTTCCGGTTGTGGCTATCAACAGCAAGGCTTTGAGTGATATTGTTACGAGTGAACAAATAGGGCTGGTAGTTGGGCCAGATGTAGATGAGGTATGTTCAGCTGTTAACGAAATACTGTCATCAGATTCGACATACCAGCAGTATCTAAATGCTGTCAAGAAATCACTGTGGGAACGCAATCTATGGAAGCATCGTGTGAATACAATTATCAGTGATTTAACATCAAAAAAGCAGAAGTAAATATGGATAGCATAAGATATATCCAAGTGATTAAGAATCTTTTAAAGGACGGTTTCGCTCATGTATTCGTTGGTACGTTCTTTAATAAGGCTGTCGCCATGATATCGAGTGTTGTTGTTGCGAGAATAGTTGACAAAACGGACTATGCTTATTTGACATATTCAGAAACACTATATGGTTACCTAACATTATTCCTTGGACTAGGTATGTCAACAGCTTTATTAAAGGTGTGTTCAGGCAAAGAAACAACATCTGAAGACAAGGCATATTTAGCTTTTGCTCTCAAATATGGTGTTGTTTTTGAGATTTTAATTACTACTCTCTTTTGTGTAAGTGTCTGTTTATTGGTGCTTCCCTTTCCACAGTCAAAAACGTATATTGTGGCGACAGTACTTTATCCTACCATCTATTATGGTTATGATTTGCTTACTTCGTTCGTCCGATCCAAACAACAGAATAAAGCTTACGCATGGTATAGTCTGACCTATTCTTTTGTTACATGCGTACTGACGATTGCTTTCGTTTTGCTTTTTAGTGCAATGGGCGTGGTTGTTGCTAGATACATGGCTTTGGTTCTTATGATAGGCTTTTTGTGGCATTTACTTAAAGGAAAGTTAGTTGATTTAAGACAGAGCAAATTAAGTAACAATAACCTGCGACAATTTATGGCAATGTCTGTATCACTCATGGCTGCAAATGCATTGTCTGGCATGATGCCAATTAATGAAAATCTGCTTGTTGGTAATATTATAGCAGACGAAGCAACTACTGCAAACTTTAGGGTTGCGGGCCTTTTTCCTCAAATGGTTATCTTAGTTGCTCAGTCAGTTATGATTTATTATTTTCCAATTATTGCAGAAATGGACAATAAACATCAAAATTCCAGGAGGATGGTGTTAAAGATAGCTTTTCTAAATGCAGGGTTGGTGTTTGGTGCTATTATAATAGGAATGTGTTTGACACCTTGGCTTATTGTAACTTGCTACAGCGAGAAGTATGTGGATGCTGTTCCTATAGCTATGTTATTATGGTTAGTTCATGGCATTAATGCAGCTTTTAGGATTGTTCCAATCAATATGTTAATAGCTATTCGAAAGTATCAATTTAATCTGTATATGAACGCTGTCTCTGTAATTATACAGTTTCTACTAGGCTGGTATTTTCTTACAAAGTTCGGAATTTATGGCGTAATGTATGGAACGGCTTTGATCTATGGATTGACCAGTATTTTATATTGGATTTACTATCTAAAATATTCAAAATCAATATAATAATGAGAGAAGAATCGTCGCTAAAGTCTTTTTTAAGATTCGGAGTATATTGCTATAATATGCTTAGGGGCTATTATTGGCAGTTTATGGCAAAACATTTTCCTGCTGTAAATGCCAAAGAAGAAATGAAACGTCAAAAACAAACGGAACTTATTCGCGAAGCCGATATAAGGAATCCTATTTATTTTAACGAAAAGATGCTTTGGCTGAAATACCATCTTTATAATAAGAGTGATATTGTAGCCATGTGCTATAATAAATATATGGTGAGAGAATATGTTGAAAACAAGGGATTGGCTCATATTCTTAATAAATTGTATTTCGTTTCAGAAAGGATCGAAGACATTCCTTGGTCAGGACTTCCCGAGGAGTGTGTGATTAAACTGTCTAATGGTTATTATGGGCATGTTTTCAAGAGAAAGGATGCTCCTTTTGATATTGAAAAGGCGAAGAAGATATTGAGGAATACAAAGAGAAGGTGTAGTTTTGCCTTCCGGATTTCTGGTGACTTATTTGTCTATGGCACTAAACCTGTTTATGTATGTGAGAAATTAATTAAGGCAAAAAAGTCTGGAGCCTTACCTGATGATTATAAAATTCATTGTTTCCATGGGGTACCTCGTTTCTTGGAGTATATTCATGATCGTAACTATGAGAATAAAAGTAATTTTTTTGAGAGTGCATTTATTGATATCGCGAACATGGTTGACCGCTCTGATTTGGAAGGCGAAGCATCACCTATTGATAAGATTGTCCTGCCAAGTAGTTTCGATGAGATGTTGGAATGTGCTAAAAAACTTTCTGCCGACTTCCCTTATGTTCGTGTTGATTTTTATGAAGAGAATGGTCATCCTGTGTTTGGTGAGTTGACTTTCACGCCTTACCACTTGCAGACAAAGACTTCCTTAAAAGAATTGGGTGTTCTTATCCATTTAGAGTATATTGAAAAATACAAAAGAATACTTATTTCGTAATTATGGTTAAAAGAATTTGTCATTTTACAAGTGTCCATTCCGCTACGGATGGACGTATCTTTGAGAAAGAATGCTGTTCATTAGCTAAAGCTGGATATGAGGTCTATTTTGTAGCTCCGAATGCAAAAACAGAAATAAAGAATGGAGTGCATATTGTAGGCGTTCCTATTTCTAATAGAGGACGTTTATATAGAATGCTGTGTGGAGCTAAGATAATTTATAAAGAGGCTCTTTCTTTGAATGCGGATGTTTATCACTTTCATGATCCGGAATTGTTGCGTTTTGCATTGAAATTAAAATCACAAGGAAAAAAAGTGATTTTTGATAGTCATGAATTTTATGGATACCAAATCAAAGAAAAAGAGTATCTTCCTAGATTTTTCAGGTACATTGTAGGGACTGTTTATATGTGGTTTGAAACTTTTGTATGTAAGCGTATAGATGCAGTAATTCAAGTATGTACAGTTTGTGGACAAAATTATTTTGAAGGAAGAAGTAAAAAAAATATTTTTATTGCTAATGTTCCTCATATGAATATATTGTCTTTCTATAAGGAAACTAAAAATATAGATGTAAAAAAAACAGTCGTTTATATAGGTGGTTTAACCTATAATAGGGGAATTAGTTTTTTAATAGAAGCCGTTGATAAGTCAATCGCAAATTTAATTTTGGCCGGGAAAATATCAAATCAATATAAAACTCAGATTAGGGCATTAGAGGGTTTTAAAAAAGTTGATTATAAGGGTTGTATTTCTTCAGAGAGAGTTTATGCTCTTTTAAATTCATCTTCTATAGGTGTATCAACTTTACTTAAAATTGGTCAATACGGGAAATTGGATACTTTGCCGACAAAAATATATGAATATATGGCGATGGGGCTACCTGTTATTATGTCAAATACTGATTATAATATTAAAATGAATGCTACAGAACAATTCGGAATATGTGTTAATCCTTGTGATGTGAATGAAATAGCCAAAGCGATTAACTATCTTTTAGAGAACTCTAATTTGGCGGAGGAATTGGGGCGTAATGGAAGACGTTTAATTGAGAATAAATATAATTGGGAGATTGAAGAACAAAAATTACTCAATCTATATACTTCATTATAGTTATGAAGATTCTTTTAATTAATCATTATGCTGGCTCTCCTAATTTGGGGATGGAATTTAGACCTTATTATGTGACTAAAGGATGGGTGAAATTAGGGCATGAAGTCCTAATTGTAGGAGGTAGTTATTCACATTTAAGGAAGGTTCAGCCACAATCATGTGAAGAAATGATTGATGATGTGCGCTATCGGTGGGTAAAAGTAAATCCATATAAAGGTAATGGAATAGGACGAATCATATCTATGTTTTCTTTTGTAACTAAACTATATTGTAATTATAGACGTTATTTACGAAACTTTAAACCTGATATTGTTATAGCTTCTTCCACTTATCCTTTAGATATTTATCCTGCTTATAGAATAGCAAGGCATTATCATGCAAAACTTATTTATGAAGTACATGATTTATGGCCGTTATCCCCCATGGAGTTAGGTGGATATTCCAAAAAGCACCCTTTTATCCGAATTATGCAAAAGGCAGAGGATGATTGCTATAGATATGCGGATGCTGTAGTTTCTATGTTGCCTAAGGCTGAGGAGCACATGAGAGAGCACGGATTGACAAGAGATAAGTTTCATTATGTACCTAATGGCATTGTTTTATCTGATTGGAATAATCCCAAAGGAATTCCAGAAGAGCATGGCTTGTTGTTGAGTAAGCTTCGGGCAGAAGGTAAGTTTATAGTCGGTTTTGCCGGTGCTCATGGCATTGCGAATTCATTGTATGCTGTGATTGATGCGGTTTCGTCTCTTACAGAGCAAAATGTGGTACTTGTATTAGTTGGTGGGGGACAGGAAAAAGAAAACTTGATAAAATATGCACATAAGAAAGGAGTTACAAATGTTTATTTCCTTCTACCGATAAATAAATTGGCGATACCTAATTTGCTGAAAGAAATGGATGTGCTTTATATAGGCTTGCAAAAGCAGTCTTTATTTCGCTTTGGCATAAGTCCCAATAAAATGTTTGATTATATGATGGCTGCAAAACCAATTATACAAGCAATAGATGCCGGAAACAATTTGGTGAGAGAGGCTGATTGTGGCATTGATGTAGAACCGGATAACGTCAGTGAAATTAGTAAGGCTATTTTGGCGTTAAAATCCATGTCGGAAGAAGAAAGAAGAAAATTGGGAGAAAATGGTAAAAAATTTGTTCTCTCGAATCATACTTATCAAGTGTTGGGGAAGCGTTTCCTCGATATAATGAATAATCTTATAGAAAAATGAAAATAGTAACAATTATTGGAGCACGTCCTCAGTTTATAAAAGCTGCGGTTGTGAGTCGTGTTTTTGCAACTTCTAAAGACGTAACAGAGATAATAGTACATACAGGTCAGCATTTTGACTCCAACATGAGTGATATCTTTTTTGAAGAGATGTGCATACCTAAGCCACATTATAATTTGAACATAAACGGATTGGGGCATGGTGCTATGACCGGGCAGATGTTGGAGAGGATAGAAGAGGTTCTGATAGAAGAGAAACCGGATTGGGTGCTGGTATATGGAGATACAAACTCTACGCTTGCCGGTGCATTGGCCGCAAAGAAACTTCATATCAAGGTGGCTCATGTAGAAGCGGGGCTACGTTCGTTCAATATGGATATGCCGGAAGAGATAAATCGTATCTTGACAGACCGTATCAGTGATATTCTATTCTGCCCCACTGATAAAGCTACAGAAAATCTAGTCAATGAAGGATATGGTAATATTGGATGTCAAATAGTAAAGAACGGAGATGTAATGCAAGATGCCGCATTATTTTATGCGGATAAATGCAGAAAGCCAAACATAAACTTACCGGAGAAGTTTGTTTTATGTACGGTACATCGTGCTGAAAATACAGATGATTCGGGACGTCTGAAGAATATTTTTATGGCTTTAGAAAATATATCTGATAAATGTAAGGTGGTATTGCCGCTGCATCCCCGTACTAAAGCCAAATTGATAGGAATAGGATATGATTTTTCCTGTTCTAATATATGCTTTATCCAGCCTGTTGGCTATTTGGAGATGGTTTGGCTTTTAAAGAATTGTGAGTTGGTAATGACTGATAGTGGTGGATTGCAAAAGGAAGCCTATTTCTTTGGTAAATATTGTGTGACTATGCGTGATGAAACAGAGTGGGTGGAACTTGTTGACAATGGATTTAACAGATTGGTAGGAAGCAATCAAGCGATGATAGAAGATACGTATGCTCTGTTGGTGGATGCTCCTAAAACGGGGTTTGAAAATAGACTTTATGGAAATGGAGATGCAGGAAATAAAATCTTGGAAAGTTTACAACTTTTATAATTGCTTTTTTAGCTTCTTTATTTGAATGAATTTTAAAGATTTGCATATTCATGGTGAAGTAAGGACAGATTTACTTCATCGCATCCTTTATTCTACCGATGCTTCTGCATATAGGGAGATGCCTCTTGCCGTAGCATTTCCTAAGGACGAAACAGATGTACAGGAGATTGTACGTTACGCTTCCAAAAATCATATTAATTTGATTCCCCGTGCAGGAGGTACATCTCTTGCGGGGCAGGTAGTCGGGAAAGGACTGGTAGTGGATATTTCCAGATATATGAATCATATTTTGGAAATAAATCCGGAGGAACGTTGGGTTAGGGTACAACCCGGAGTGGTATTGGATGAGTTAAATCTTTATTGTAAACCATACGGACTGTTTTTCGGTCCTGAAACCTCCACATCCAATCGTTGTTGTTTGGGAGGAATGGTCGGTAATAATTCATGTGGTTCTCATTCATTGGTATATGGCAGTACACGTGATCATCTGTTGGAGGCAAAAGTCATATTAAGTGATGGCTCTAAGGCTCTTTTGAAAGGGATGTCCCCTAAGGAAGTTGATAGCATACGTGCAGGAGCTTCATTGGAAAGTTCTATTTATGACCGGCTGATAACGTTGCTGTCAAATAAGGAAAATCAGAAAGAAATCGTAGATAACTATCCTGATGCCTCTTTACGCAGAAGGAACTCCGGATATGCCATCGACGAATTGTTGCATTCGGATTATTTTGACTCTAATAGTCAGGAACCGTTCAATTTGTGTAAATTGCTGGCAGGTTCGGAAGGTACATTGGCTTTTGTTACTGAACTAAAATTGCGTTTAGTACCTCTGCCACCAACAGAAAAAGCTGTGGTATGTGTGCATTGTTCAACTTTGGAGGAAGCATTTGTTGCCAATCTTGTGGTATTGAAGCATAATTCTGTAGCCATTGAGTTGATGGATAGCACAATTTTGGAATTAAGTAAACGGAACATATCACAAAACAAGAACAGATTCTTTGTTCAGGGAGATCCGGCTGCCATACTTATTATTGAGTTAGCAGAAAATACCCGTGAAGAGGTAGATAAGAAAGCTGACGAAATAGAGGCTGATTTAAGAGCACATAATTATGGAACTCATTACCCACGTGTCTATGGGAAGGATATCAGTCGTGTTTGGAGCTTGCGAAAAGCCGGGTTGGGCTTACTTTCCGGAATGCCGGGGAGTGCTAAACCTGTATCTGTTATAGAAGATACGGCTGTGGCCCCACAGCGTCTTCCGGCATACATTGCAGATATGAAAAAGATGCTTGACGGTTATGGCTTGAGTTGTGTGTATCATGCCCATATCAGTACCGGAGAGTTACACCTCCGTCCAGTTTTGAATTTAAAGGAAGAAAAAGATAGGAAGTTATTCCGTACGGTAGCTACCAAAACTGCTGAATTGGTAAAGAAACATAGAGGTTCTTTGAGTGGTGAGCATGGGGATGGTCGTTTACGTGGTGAATTCATTCCTTTATTATTGGGAGATAAAGTTTATAGTCTTTTGAAGGAGGTAAAGGAAATATGGGATTCTCCGCATATTTTCAATATGGGCAAAATTGTGGATACTCCTCCGATGGATGCTAATTTACGTTATGAACAGTGGGATTTAGGAATAGATACTTATTTTGATTATTCTCGGCAGAAAGGATGGCTGTGTGCCATCGAACAGTGCAATGGCTCCGGGGATTGTCGTAAATCAAGCTTATTGGGCGGTACGATGTGTCCTACTTATCGCGCTACAAGAGATGAAAGAAATGCTACGCGTGCTCGTGCCAATACACTACGTGAACTTTTGATACATCCGCTCCAGAAGGATATTTTTAATCAGGAAGAAATTCTGACCGCTTTGGATACTTGTGTTTCTTGTAAGGCTTGCAAGTCAGAATGCCCTTCGAATGTGGATATGGCCCGTTTTAAAGCGGAATACCTGCAACATCATTATGACAATGCCCATATTCCATTGCGCTCGCGTTTAATTGCCAATCTGACAAGTATGCAAAAGCTGGGTATGGCAGCGCCATGGCTCTATAATGCAATAATTTCAAATGTATTTACGTCTTCACTCATTAAACGGATATTGAAGTTTGCTCCTCAACGCTCTATTCCGAAGCTTTATAAAATGACTTTGCGGAGCTGGATGATAAAGCATCCGGATAATAAAACCCATGATAAGGGTAAAGTGTATCTGTTTGCAGATGAATTTACCAATTACATGGATGTGGAAATTGGCATAAAGTTCATAAAACTACTGCGGACTTTAGGATATGAGGTGATTATCCCTAAGCATGTGGAGAGTGGACGTACAGAGTTGTCTAAAGGCTTTTTGAAAAAGGCTAAAGGCATAGCTGAGAAAAATATTGTTTTACTTAAAGAGATTATTTCTGAAGAAACTCCTTTAATAGGTATAGAACCTTCATGTATATTGGCTTTTCGGGATGAATATCCGGATTTAGTCAATGAAAATACCCGGGAAGATGCCCGTAGGCTGGCTGCTAATTGTTTATTGTATGATGAATTCATTGTGAAAGAAATCCATAAGGGAAATATAACACAAGAACAATTTACAGATTTTCCTTTACACATAAAATTGCATGGACATTGTCATCAGAAATCACTGGCTTCCATTGAACCTTCCAAGGAGATACTTGCTTTACCTGAAAATTATCAGGTTGATATAATTCCTTCCGGTTGCTGTGGCATGGCCGGAGCTTTCGGTTATGAGAAAGAACATTATGCATTGTCCATGCAGATAGGAGAGCAGTCATTATTTCCTGCTGTTAGGCAAGCTGAAACTGAAATTTGTATCTCTGCTCCTGGTACGAGTTGCAGGCAACAGATAAAGGATGGTACAGGCAGGCAAGCTTATCATCCTATAGAAATCTTATATGATGCCCTTTTGTAGCATTCTTTCCTATTTAAATATACATTAATCATGAAAATTCCATTTTCGCCTCCTTACATTGATGACACTGTCATCAGTGAGGTGGTTGATTCATTACGTTCCGGCTGGATAACTTCCGGTCCGAAAGTAAAAGCATTGGAGGAAGAAATAAAACTTTTCTCCAATGCAAAAGAAGTGCTGTGTGTGAACTCGTGGACATCGGGAGCTATCATGATGCTTCGTTGGCTGGGTGTTCAGCCTGAGGATGAGGTGATTGTGCCGGCCTATACCTATAGTGCTACTGCTCTGGCTGTACTCCACGCTGGTGCAAAACCGGTTATGGTGGACTCTGGAAAAGACTTTAATATTTCGGTAGAGGCTATTCGCAACGTCATTACTTCAAAAACGAAAGCTATAATTCCGGTAGATATTGCCGGATTTCCTTGCGATTATGAGTGCATCATGGAGTTGGTGAATGAACCGGATATACGTGGCATGTTTCAACCGACATCGTCAGTACAAGAACGATTGGGGCGTATCTTGGTTATGAATGATGCTGCACATTCTTTGGGAGCATATTACAGTAGGAATCAAAGAACGGGTTGTGAAACGGATATTGCTATATTTTCACTTCATGCGGTGAAGAATGTTACAACTGCGGAAGGTGGTGCCATTTGCCTTAATTTGCCTGCTCCCTTTGACAATGCGGAACTTTATAAGGAGCTCCATATGATGAGTCTGAATTGCCAGACAAAAGATGCTTTTTCAAAGTCGAAAGCCGGTGGTTGGCGTTATGACATTGTGGGGTTGGGAATGAAAATAAATATGGCTGATGTGAATGCGGCTATCGGACTGGCTCAGATACGAGAGTATCCTGCTCTTCTGAAGGAACGTAGAAGGGTATTCAATACTTATTCCAAAGCTTTTGCAGATTACGATTGGGCTATAATTCCTCCTTCGGTAGATGGTGAAAAGGAAAGCTCCTATCATATCTACGCATTAAGAATCAAGAATTTTACGGAAGAACAGCGTGACCGTATGATTGATGAAATAGCCAAGGCGGAAGTAGCGGTCAATGTGCATTTCATTCCGATGCCGATGCTTTCATTTTTCAAATCCTTGGGATATGACATAAAAAACTATCCTCAAGCTTATGAGAATTTTAAGGGGGAAATTTCTTTGCCTATTTATCCTCAGCTGGATGAGGAACAGCTGAACTTCATTATTAATGTTGTAAAGGCCGCATATATAACAGTTGCAGGTACTGAGTGATGATTCGCTTTCTTGATTTTATCTTTTCTCTTTTGGGGATAATTCTACTTTTCCCCGTATTTCTTGTGTTATATTTCGCCGTCCGATTGGAAAGTAAAGGTGGTGGTTTTTATAAACAACTACGTGTGGGACGTGGAGGAACGGATTTTTACGTCTATAAGTTCCGTTCAATGCGTATAGGAGCTGATAAGCAAGGTTTGATAACTGTAGGTGGACGGGATCCTCGGATTACTCAGGTCGGATATTTTATTCGCAAATATAAATTAGATGAGCTACCTCAGTTATTTAATGTACTGAAAGGTGATATGAGTTTAGTAGGCCCACGTCCGGAAGTCCGAAAGTATGTAGAACTATATACGGATGAACAACGTAAAATACTTTCTGTTCGTCCTGGAATAACAGATTATGCTTCCATAGAATATGTTGATGAGAATACTATACTTGGGCAGGCTGATGATGCGGATAAAGCGTATGTAGAACGGATTTTACCGGATAAGATACAGTATAATATGAAATATATCAATCATCGGTCAGTGAAAGAATATTTCAAAATTATCTTTTTGACCATATGGAGTATCATACATTGAAAAGACGATTGTGCATGGTTATAAACTGGTTATTTATTCCTCATTATGTTCGTAAAACAAAATAAAGGAATTATTTTCGGAAAAAATTGTTAGAACTTATGTCAATTGCTCAATATTGTTTTACTTTGCTGTCAAATAGTAAGCAATACAGCAATTGATATGCAGAAATTATTGTCTTTGCCGCCTAATCTGGTGTCGGCATTCTATGAACTGGAAAATGTAGACCGTACGGAATGGTTTTGTACTTCCGACCCGGTGGGAATGAAACTTGGCTCGGGTGGGGGAACTACCTGGCTCTTGAGAGAATGGCAGAAGGAACGGGATAGGAAGTATTTGGCGGAGGAGCGTATTCCAACAGAAAAGTGCATTCCAACAGAAAAGTGCATTCCAACAGAGAAAAGCCTTCCAGCAGAGAAGCGTATTCTGCTGCATGCCGGAGGACAAAGCCGTCGTTTACCGGGATATGCACCGTCGGGCAAGATATTGACCCCGATTCCGGTGTTTCGCTGGGCGCGTGGACAAAAACTGGGACAGAATTTATTATCCCTTCAGCTCCCACTTTACGAAAAGATAATGGAGCGGGCTCCCGAAAGACTGCGTACGCTGATTGCCAGTGGTGACGTATATATCCGTGCGGAAAAGCCGCTTCAAGAGATTCCTGATGCAGATGTGGTGTGCTATGGACTGTGGGTAGACCCGTTGCTCGCCACACATCATGGTGTGTTTATCTCGGACCGGAATCAACCGGAATCCTTGGATTTCATGCTTCAGAAACCCTCTCTGGAAGAATTGGAAAACCTCTCCAAGACACATCTCTTTTTAATGGATATCGGCATCTGGCTATTGAGCGACCGGGCCGTTGACTTGCTGATGAAACGTTCGCAGAAGGCAGATGGGGCTTTGGACGTGGATACGCCATATTCCGACTTGAAATACTATGACTTGTATGCTGACTTTGGCTTGTCCTTAGGAAATCATCCCCGTATTGAGGATGAAGAGCTGAACAGCCTCTCCGTCGCCATATTGCCTTTGCCCGGAGGCGAATTCTACCATTATGGAACAAGCCGCGAACTGTTGTCTTCAACCGTCACCTTACAGAATAAGGTCTACGACCAGCGCCAGATTATGCACCGGAAGTTGAAGCCCAATCCGGCCATCTTTGTGCAGAATGCAGAAGTGCATCTCCCCCTTACTCCGAAGAACGACAGTCTTTGGATTGAAAATAGCTTTGTTGGGGCTTCTTGGCGGCTGGGGGCACGGCAGATTATCACGGGTGTTCCCAAGAATGACTGGAGGCTGACCATTCCAGACGGTATCTGCATTGATATAGTTCCGCTTGCCGACCAGCGTTGGGCAGTACGCCCCTATGGTTTTGACGATACTTTTAAGGGGGATATTCGGGATGAAAAGACACTGTTCCTTGGAATGTCGTTTTCGGAATGGCTGGCTGAACGGGAATTGTCGGTGGAAGACATCACCGGCAGAAAAGAGGACCTGCAGGCTGCTGCCATCTTCCCGGTTGTGGAAGATAAAGAGCAGATGGGGACAGTGCTTCGATGGATGGTTTCCGAACCGGGCTTGACGGAAGGAAAGGCTGTCTGGCTGGAAAGTCGTCGGTTGTCCGCCGACGAAATTTCAGCACAAGCCGACTTGCGTCTGCTGTATGCACAGCGGGAGAGCTTCTGCAAAGGAAACTGGGAAGTGCTGGCACGCAACCATGCAAAGAGTGTATTCTATCAACTCGACTTGATGGATGTGGCCGGTGAATTCCATAAATTCGGCATTGACAAGCCGGAAGTGTTGCCGACAGATGCCTCGCTGATGCAGCGTATCCATAACCGGATGCTGCGTGCACAGATTGAGAAGCTGGACGGAAGGGACTTCAAGGCAGACGAGCAGGCCGCATTCAATTTGTTGCGCGAAGGATTGCTGACTGATTTGTATGAACGCAAGAGCAGTCCTCGCCTGAATGTGTATAGTGACCAGATTGTATGGGGGCGTAGCCCCGTACGCATAGATATGGCGGGAGGATGGACGGACACTCCGCCTTACTCCTTGTTTGCCGGTGGGAGTGTGGTGAATATTGCCATTGAACTGAACGGGCAGCCGCCTTTACAAGTGTACATCAAACCTTGCGCGGAGCATCGCATCGTGTTGCGCTCCATTGATATGGGAGCCATGGAGGTGGTGAATACTTTTGAGGAATTGCAATCCTATTGCATGATAGGTTCCCCCTTTTCCATTCCCAAAGCAGCATTGGCGCTGGCCGGGTTTGTTCCGGCTTTTTCAGAAACGGCTTATCCTTCGCTGGAAAAACAACTGGAAGCCTTCGGCACAGGTATAGAGATTACATTGCTTTCTGCCATACCTGCAGGTTCCGGTCTGGGCACAAGCTCCATTTTGGCTTCTACTGTCTTGGGTTCATTGAGTGACTTTTGCGGACTGATGTGGGATAAGAACGAAATATGCCGCCGTACGCTTGCCCTGGAACAGTTGCTGACGACCGGTGGCGGTTGGCAAGACCAATACGGTGGGGTACTGCAAGGCATCAAACTGTTGCAGACGGAGGCTGGATTTGCCCAGCAGCCATTGGTACGCTGGTTGCCCGAGCATTTGTTTACCCATCCGGAATACCGCGATTGCCATCTGCTGTATTATACGGGCATTACGCGTACAGCCAAGGGCATCCTTGCAGAAATAGTACGCTCCATGTTCCTCAACTCTTCCCTGCACCTGGGGTTATTAGAAGAGATGAAAGCACATGCCTTGGATATGGCCGAAGCCATTCAACGGAATGACTTCAAGGGTTTCGGAACACTGGTAGGCAAGACATGGATGCAGAAGAAGGCACTGGACAGTGGAACAAATCCTCCTGCCGTAGAGGACATCATCCGTCAGATAAAAGACTATACCTTAGGATATAAACTGCCGGGAGCCGGTGGGGGAGGTTATCTGTATATGGTGGCTAAGGATTCGCAGGCAGCCCTGCGCATCCGTGAGACCTTGACGCTGAATGTACCGAATCCGAGAGCCAGGTTCGTAGAAATGTCACTCTCGGATAAGGGATTCCAGGTGTCGCGGAGCTGAAATTTATCATTCATGATGATACGGCCCCCCGTTCAGTATGGTCATCGCCCGGTAGAGTTGCTCCACAAAGATGAGGCGCACCATCTGATGGGAAAAGGTCATGCGTGAGAGGGACATCTTCTCGTGTGCCGCTTCGTACACTTTGGGGGAGAATCCGTAAGGGCCTCCGATAATAAATACCAGCCGTTTGTTCACGGTATTCATCTTGCGCTTCATATAGTCTGCAAACTCTATGGAGCGCATTTCTTTTCCACCTTCGTCCAGCAGTACGACCACATCTCCCGGCTGGAGAGCTTTCAATATCAGTTCCCCTTCCTTTTCCTTCTGCACTTCCATGGAGAGACTCTTGGTGTTTTTCAGTTCGGGGATGACTTCCATCTCGAATGAGAGATAACGCTTGGTACGTTGCACATAGTCGTTGATGGCTGTTATAAAGTGTTGTTCTACAGTTCGTCCTACAACGAGCAGAGTAGTTTTCATACTGGTTCTGTTTTGATTAGCGCACAAATTTAGCATTTTTTTATTGTATTTTGAGACAAATGCTTACCTTTGCCTATCATAAATACTTGTGAAAATGAAAAAACGGGTAATCTTTTTGTTGACCGGTCTCTTCATTTGGACGTCTGTGCTGCTGGCCCAGAATGTTCCCGAGGGAGTGATTGGAGCCTTCAAGGAAGGAAACTCTCAGGAGCTCAACAAGTATCTGGGTGACAAGGTCGATTTAATCATTCAGAATAAGTCGACCCACGCCGATAAGCGGACGGCAGAGGGCACAATGGCTGCTTTCTTCTCCAACCACAAGGTCGGCAGTTTTAATGTGAACCATCAGGGGAAGCGCGATGAGTCCGGTTTCGTCATCGGTACCTTGATGACCGCAAATGGAAACTTTCGGGTGAATTGTTTCTTCAGAAAAGTACAGAACAAATATGTCATACATCAAATAAGGATAGATAAAACAGATGAATAAGGAAGAAGAATTGATTGACAGGCTGATAGACCTGGCTTTCGCCGAAGATATAGGCGATGGAGACCATACAACCCTTTCGTGCATTCCTGCTACGGCAATGGGCAAATCCAAACTGTTGATAAAAGAACCGGGCATCCTGGCCGGTATCGAGATAGCAAAGGAGGTGTTCCGCCGTTTCGATCCTACCATGAAGGTGGAAGTGTTCATTAATGACGGTACAGCCGTAAAGCCGGGTGATGTGGCCATGATTGTGGAAGGCAAGATACAGTCTTTGTTGCAAACGGAGCGTCTGATGCTGAACATCATGCAGCGCATGAGTGGCATTGCCACCATGACACATAGGTATGCCGAGCAACTGAAAGGTACGAATACCCGTGTACTCGATACCCGCAAGACTACTCCGGGCATGCGTATCCTCGAGAAAATGGCAGTGAAAATCGGTGGCGGTGTAAACCACCGTATCGGCTTGTTCGATATGATTTTGCTGAAAGACAACCATGTGGACTTTGCCGGAGGAATCGACAAGGCTATCAACCGTGCGAAGGAATATTGCAAGGAAAAAGGCAAGGACCTCAAGATAGAAATAGAAGTGCGCAACTTCGACGAATTGCAGCAGGTGCTCGACCTGGGCGGTGTAGACCGTATCATGTTCGACAACTTTACGCCGGCAATGACAAAGAAGGCCGTAGAGATGGTAGGCGGCCGCTATGAAACGGAATCTTCCGGCGGCATCACGTTTGATACGCTCCGCGACTATGCCGAATGCGGTGTGGATTTTATTTCCGTAGGAGCTTTGACGCACTCTGTGAAAGGATTGGACATGAGCTTTAAAGCATGTTGACAAAGGCGGAAAGCATTATTGCAGAATAATAAGGAAAGCCTCTCATAAAGAATGCTGCATTACGGCAGACTTATGAGAGGCTTTCTCTTGATAACCAGCAGAGTAATGACTCCTGAAAAAACAGATGGTGTATTGGGGTGAAACAGATGGTCTGTTGGGGACGGATAGATGATGCGTTTGGCTATAACGGATGATGTGTTTCAGAGTAATGGATAATAGCGTAGGAAGATATGAAAAACATAACATGGAATAAAGTAAAAACAACTGTCAAAGATTGGCAAGTGGGAGACTACATCCGGCAGACTTCCATTGTGGTGATTGGTGTACTGATTACTTTTGCCGGCAGTGAGTTGGTTACTCAAAACTCCGAGAGGAAAGATATTCAAGCCACCATGTCGCTGATTAGGGATGAACTGAAAAGTAACCGGGAAAATTATAAGAGTATCGTTTCAGAGTTTAGAGAGGATGAACGTCTTTCCAGCTTATTGGTGGAGCATGACTTAAAGCATCGGACGATACCGGAAGATTCATTGATACGGTTCCGTTTTCTTATGGGGCATATCCGCAGCTTCTATTATAGTCAGAATGCATTGGATATACTTAAAAGCTCCATGTTGATGCAGAAGATTTCAGATAAAGAGCTACTGTTACAGTTGACCGGAATCTATGAGGTATTGGATGGATTTAGGGCGACTATGAATGGCTATTACGATATGAAGGACGAAATTATGGTTCCTTTCCATTTGGCATTGACTGATGAACAGACGGACCAGATAAATCGTGGAGGATATGAGGCGTGGGATATTTACTTGTCGGACAGGTCGGTACGGAACTTTGTTAGGGTAGCGCGGAACTATTTTACGCCGGACTATGTAGAACGTGTGGGAAAACGTATAGACGAGGCAATACAAGCGCTTGAGAAAAAGTATCATTTAGAATGAAAAGATATGGGAAAGACAAGCTTTAACAGGTTGAACCATAAGATAAAAAGCTGGCGCATAGGTGATTATTTCCGTCAGTTCAGTATTGTGGCTGCGGGCATCATTGTCACTTTCTGGGGAAACGACCGGATTACCGAGAACGCCCGCCAAAAGGAAGTGCGTGCTACGATGCAGCTGATAACGGAAGAGTTGGAATATAATAAGCAGGAGCTCCGTAATATAAAGCACTTGTTGGATATTGACATACACATGAGTCTGTTGTTGAAGGAACATGATATGGATGTATCCAGGATACCGACAGATACTCTGTGGAAGTATGGCAAGCTTTTCAATAATATGGATGAATTCTCTTATAGGACAGATGCGCTGGATGTGCTGAAAGGTTCTTCATTGATGCAGTATATACCGGACAAACGTATGTTGCAGGATGTATTGCAAACTTATTTTGAGTTGGGCAGGAAACAGAGGGATGTCGGTGACTACTATGCAACGAAAACAGATGCTCTTATGAGTGCTGCCATGTCCAGGGAGTTGGCGCATGTTTTTGATGGTGACGACAGTCTTCGGGACCAGGCCTTGTTTCTTGTGCAGTATAAGAAATTTATCAATTACGTCAACATGGTTCCCGGTTTTCTGTATTGGCATGAATTTGATGAATTGGATGAAAGGCTGGCCAAGCAGATTCAAGTATTGAAAGCCAAATATAAGTAATCTCCGTTCTTTAACATCTTTTTGTATTTAATTCAGCAGCATTTTCAAAAATGCTGCGTCTAACTAACAAACGACGCGAAGAGGCGTCCGTAAAACGAGCACTGACATTGGAAAATGAGATAGAACTGATTGAGGGCTGCCGGGCAGGAAAGGATTCCGCCCGAAAGGAATTATACACCCTCTACTCCAAGCAGATGCTGGCGGTATGTTACCGCTATACGGGCGATGTCGATGCGGCCCATGACGTATTGCACGATGGCTTCATCAAAATTTTCACCCACTTCACCTTCCGTGGCGAATGTGCATTGAGTACCTGGGTGACAAGGGTAATGGTGACGCAGGCGATAGACTACCTGCGGAAACAGCAACGTTTCAGCCAACTGGTGGTGAATGAGGAACAATTGCCCGACATTCCGGATGAAGCAGGCATTGCCGAAACCGGAGGCCGTATTTCCGAAGAAATGCTGATGGCGTTCGTGGCGGAACTTCCCGATGGATGCCGTACTGTATTCAACTTATACGTCTTTGAGGAGAAATCGCACAAGGAAATAGCCGAAATCCTCCACATCAAAGAGCATTCGTCTACCTCGCAGTTGCATCGTGCTAAGTGTTTGTTGATAAAAAGAATTAAAGAATATACTGAATATGAGAGAAAATGATGAAATAACCGGTTTGTTCCGCAGTCGTCTTGCCGGTGCAGAGATGACAGTGCGGGAGGACTTCTGGGAAGGGTTGCAACGTGACTTGCCGTCACCGGTTGCCGCAAAAGGCAGGAGGCCGCTTTTTCTTTCTCCGAGGTTTCACCGCGTAGCCGCAGCCGCCTCTGTTGTATTTGTACTGGGAGCTGCTTCTGCCGCTTTCTGGTATTTCTCTCCGAAAGAGGAAATCAAGGAGGCCTTTACACAAGTGGCGGCCATGACGCCGGAAGGTAACTTGAACGGGGATGTGGTGCAGGAAAGTTTTCCCTCTATCCATCAGGCCAACCCCATGGCACAAAAGCCCGGTACACAGCATCCCGCCAACGGCATTCCGGCAGGATTGACGGCGCAGGCCGATGAGGATGAATCCGTGTCTGTCCATGTTTCCATCCGGATTACCCAACGGGTGTACGGAAACCAGCAGCAGCCGGGAAACGGTTATTACAGTAACGGAACTCCGGCCGGAAACGGGAACTACCATTCAAATCCTGGCCATAAGGATGCTGATATAGATAGAATGCTGCCATCTTCTGAGGAAGAACCGGCAAAGTCTGTGGCTGTATCGCCATCCAAGCCCCGTAATTGGGCATTGAAAGCAGGCATCGGCACTTCCCTGCCGAAAGGGAATTTCCATATGCCGTTCACGGCCGGGGTAAGCGTGGAACGTTGTTTGAACAAGCATTTCTCCTTGGAAGCCGGTCTTCAGTATAATTGCTTGGATGGTGACCATACGTTGCATACGCTGGGAATTCCGGTAAGGCTGAACATGATGCTGGCCAGTACGCCGAAAGTGGATTTCTATGCTATGGTAGGTGGAGCAGCCGAGAAATGCATTGCAGGTGCTCCGGACAATGGTTTCGGTGCAGAGCCGGTACAGTTGTCGGTTGCTGCCGGAGTAGGGGTACGCTATAAAATGAACAACCGTTTTGCCTTGTTTGCAGAGCCGTCTGTATCCCATCATTTCGATACGGACTCGCAGACAAGAACCTTGCGTACGGAACGGCCCACCAATCTGAATCTGTTGTGCGGCGTGCGCATGACTTATTAATCTTAAATACCATACAAATATGAAGACTCTATACAATAAATTACATATATTCGGGCAGACTATGCTGCTCGTATTCTTTACTCTTTCTGTTCTCTCTTTGGGCTCTTGCAGCAAAGAAACGTTGGACTACAACCATCCGGATGTAGACTTGTTTGTCAAGCAGTTGAAGGCTGGCAAATATTCTACCCAAAGTCCGGATGGATTGAGTAACATGCCCAAGTTCACTTCCGAAGATATAGAGGAATTGCTGAAGTATGCCGAGGACTTGACGGTCATTCCCTCTTTCCCCCTGGCTCCGGTATCCTATTCGGCAGGTGGCAAGCTGCGTTTGGGCGAATGCATCCTGTGGACGGTAGAGACTATCCGCCTCGGGAACAATGCTTCGATGGGATGCAAGATGGTACATACGGATGCGGAGAATTATGAAGGTATCTATTTCCTTTCGGACGAAGAGGTGCTGGATGCCGCTTCGCGCTACCGCCGCTGGTGGGAAACCCGTAAGTATCCACGGACTATGTGGACGATTGATCCCTGCTATGACGAACCGCTTTGTGGCAGCGGATATATGTGGTGGTGAAATGTTTTTAGGGATTAAGTAATCAAAACTGTCAGGTGAAGATATCTATACTTGTTTGGGGGCTGCTCTGTGCAGTAGCTTTCCCTTGCTATGCCCAAAACTGGACCCCTCAGGACTCGTTGAGGCTGAACCGGTTGCTGAAGGGCGAGGGGGAGGTAAAACTGAATCCGGAGGTATTGCAGGAATTGGAAATGAACAATTCTCTGGGTACTCCGAAAGCGGTGATGGACAAGTCGTGGATGGATTTTGATAATTCATTGCCCGTCATGCCGAAAGCGCCCGAGAAAAAAGTGGTGCTTATCTTACGTCCTTATACAGCCAATACCAAATATAATTGGGACCCCATTTATCAGAAAAAAATCAAGGTAGACAAGGATACTTGGCGAGGAGATGAATTCTATGCGCTTAAGATTCTGATGATTCCTACGAACTGGGCTAAACATCCGTTTGATGCCGGTCCGCGTGAGACGGTGGAGCAGATTGAAGCAACCGGTTTGCGTTACCGGGTGACGGAGCGGGCCAATAATATGGCTGTGGGCGGTTGGCAGGGTGCCAGTGGCGGTGGAATTTCCGGTTTAGACCTGATGACACCTTTTACCCGTGAGTTTTGGAATTTCAAAGGCCGCAAGCGCCGTGCCCGTACGCTGGAAGTATTGAAGGCGTATGGAGATTCGATAACTGTTTTGGAACAACAGTAATTTATCACTTTTTGTCAAATTTTGAACTTTCTTTCTCCTCTTCTTGTTTTCATTAGTAAACCTTTAAAAAAAGTAATAATGAACAGAGTGACTTCTCTATTTGGAATAAGATATCCGATAATTCAAGGTGGTATGGTGTGGTGTAGCGGCTGGAGACTTGCTGCTGCTGTAAGCAATGCGGGAGGGCTGGGCTTGCTCGGCGCAGGTTCGATGCATCCCGAAACGTTGCGGGAGCATATCAGGAAATGCCGTGAGGCTACGCATCATGCTTTTGGTGTGAATATTCCCTTGATGTATCCCCAGATAGAAGAGATAATGCAGATTGTGGCCGACGAGGGAGTGAAGATTGTATTTACATCTGCCGGCAGCCCGAAGAAATGGACTGGTTGGTTGCACGAGCGTGGCATCACGGTGGTGCATGTTGTTTCGTCCTCGCGTTTTGCCGTGAAGGCAGAAGAGGCGGGTGTTGATGCAATAGTTGCCGAAGGCTTCGAAGCCGGTGGGCACAATGGGAGGGAGGAGACTACCACCCTGTGCCTGATACCAGCTGTACGTGCAGTTACTACACTTCCGCTGATTGCCGCCGGTGGCATTGCAACGGGTGAGGCCATGCTGGCTGCCCGGGTGCTGGGTGCGGAAGGTGTGCAGATTGGTACACGCTTTGCCTTGACGGCAGAGAGTTCTGCAAACGAGGTATTTAAGGATTACTGCTTGCATTTGGAAGAAGGGGATACCCGTCTGCTTTTGAAGAAATTGGCTCCGGTGCGTCTGGTGCGCAATAACTTTCGCAGCGCCGTAGAGGCTGCTGAGGCTGTGGGAGCTTCAGAGGAAGAACTTCGTATCCTTTTAGGGCGTGGCCGTGCCAAACGTGGTATTTTTGAAGGTGACTTGGAAGAAGGGGAACTGGAAATAGGGCAGGTATCTGCCTTGCTGCATGGAAAGGGAGTGCAGTCTGTGGCGTCGGTCATGCAAGAGTTGGTGGAGGAGAGCAGAAGGGCGTGGGAGAGAATGCAGGAATTGGATTTCTGAATATTCCCTCTTCTGGTATCATATAACAATAAAAAAGGAATATTCCCGGTGATTTCGGGGATATTCCTTTTTTAGTTTCAACTTATAACCTTTTATCCTTTGGGGATATTGGTTGTGTCTTTTGCCGTATTTCCACTTGTGGCGGAATTACTTGTGCCATTGCTGCTGGCAGTGGCGCTACCGGTAGCCATATTTGTTGCACTTTTACCGGCTGTCTGCACAGCAGGTTGCTCTTCCCAATGGAACGGTTCAAAGCTACTGTTCGGGTCAACCCAGGACGGTTTCTTGGAAGCATAAATAATGAATGGGGCAATGACTACAATCAGCGCACCGATGATGAGCACGGAGAACCATACAGTGTTGCTGCCTGTTGAAATCTGGCTGGGTGGGATAAAGCTCAATACGAATGCCAGCAATGACCCGCAGAAACCAAGACCACCGATGAGCCACATCAATCCGTTGCCATTCTTGCCGATACGGAACGGACGGTTCAGCTTCTTCATCTTATAACGCAGCACGATGGCTCCGGAGAACATCAGCATATACATGATAAGATAGAGGACTACGGTCAACTGTGACAGAATCTGGTAGAAACTCTGTACGGAAGGCATGACTACGAACAGAAGGCTCAGTACGGTTACTGCACCGCCTTGTACATAAAGGATGTTCTTCTGTACACCCAGTTTGTTTGTCTTCTGGAAGAACGGAGGCATGTAGCCTGCTTTTCCTACGGCAAAGATACCTTTGGACGGACCGGCAACCCATGTCAATACACCTGCCAGCACCCCGAATGCCAGAGCAATGGCGATGATGGGTGACAGCCAGGAGGCGCGGATGTAATGGAAATAGTTATCGAAGCCTACAAGCAGACTCTGTGTCAGACTGATGTCTTTGGCCGGGATGATGATGCCCAGTGAGAAAGTACCGAGCACGAAGATGATAACCGTAATGGCCGCACCGATGAACACTGCCTTCGGATAATTCTTGGAGGGATTGTTCACGTCTTTTACGTGGATACCGCCCATTTCCATACCGGCATAGAAGAGGAAGATACTGGCAGCAAGCACCACGTTGTCGAAGTTCGTCAAGTCGGGGAAGAAGCTGCTGTGGAAATCCAGGTTGGAGTGTCCGCCGGTGGCAAGGTAGATAATACCCAGGATAATCAGCAGTGCGGCAGGGATAATAGTCCCGACCAGGCCGCCGACCTTTGCCACTTTACCTACCCAGCTCATGCCCTTCATGGAGATGAACGTAGCCAGCCAGTAGATGATGAGGACAACAACGAGCGAGTAATACTTGTTATTGGCCAGTGACATGTCGTGTACGTCGTTCATGCCGATGAAAGCAATGGATACGGCACCGAATGTCAATACGGTAGGATACCAGATTGTACTTTCAATCCATTGTACCCAGATGGCAAGGAAGCCCAGTTTTTTTCCGTAGGCTTCGCCCACCCAGCGGAACACACCGCCTTGCTTGTCTTGAAACATGGCAGCCAGTTCCGCGGCGACAAGTGACGTCGGAATCAGAAAAACAATGGCTGCAAATAAGTAGTAGAAGGCCGAACTCATTCCGTACACGGCCTCGGCAGGAAGTCCACGTAGGGATACTACTGCCGTCACATTCATGATTGCCAGGGTAAATACACCCAGCTTCACTGTTTGTTTAATATTTGCCATAAGTTAAGGTTTTAGATGAAAAATATATTCAAAATCAGCGTCTATAACAACACTTGGGGAGAGTTGTTCCCAACGGATAAGTGAAAGTTCCGGTTTTAACTATTCAGGAAGCGTCGGCTTTGGGCGCGGGCTTCTGTGCAACTTTCTTGTAGAACTCTTCTTTTTCCTTATTGCGCCGTTCGACCAGGCTCGTTACATACACTGTAAAGATAGGGAACATCATCATGCCCAGCGCAGCCAGCAGTACGGACAGTACCCGTCCGGTGGGAGTGACTGCTATGATATTGGAACCCACCGTCGTCACATCCATAAATGCCCACCATAAGGCGTCTCCATATCCTTTAACTAAAGGATTGGGACCATGCTCCATGACATAAAAGGCCAGACTGGAAAAATAGACAGTGGCCAGCAACATGGTAAGGTAGGAAACGAACAGTCCCGATGCGCGGTTGTACGTCAGCCAACCCACCACGATAGCCATGGCGTAACCACCCCGCACCAATGGGATGAAACGCAGCATATAGGTTATCTCGGGTGAGAAAGTCCATCCCATATAGGCAATGATGTTTTGATAGGGTATAGCTACCAGCAGGAAAATGAAATGCGTGGCCACGTAGTGACCCTTCTTCTCTGCCAGGAACCATTCCAATACAAAATCTGCCAGGAACAGGGCGCATATCCACAACTGTACTTTCATGTAGACCGACTGTTCGTAAAAGGGGATCCCCTTGAACGTGTCGACAGAGATGCTGATAACTAAAAATAGCGACAGTATCAATATAATGACATGCAGTATGCCATAGATACCTTTTTCCCGCAATACAAATTCTGATAGAGCCATTTTCATGATGAAGTCCATTATAAAGTCATAAGTTATGAGTTATAAGTCATTTGCTGATTACGGTGCCTACCAACAAATAACTCATAACCTATAACTCATAACTAAAAAGAGAAACTTATTCTGTAATCGTTACGTTATCACCGTTGAATACACCCAGGCCGAGCTTGTTCATGATGAACTTGATTGCCGATTGGGCCTTTACGGAGTTTCCCGCTTCGTCTAGGGGAGGAGCGAAGGCCGATACTCCCATGACACCGGGCAATACGGCCATTACACCACCGCCTACACCGCTTTTGGCCGGTATGCCGGCGGTGTACATCCAGTCGCCCGAATGCTCGTAGAAGCCTACGGTAGAAATCATCGACGTGATTTTCGGTGCCAGGCTGGCTTCGAACACCGTTTGTTTGGTGACGGGGTTCACACCGTTATTGGCGATGGTTCCTGCGGCAATGCCCAGTTGCTGGGCCGTGATGCCGAGAGAACACTGGCGAGTATAGAGGTCGAGAGCCATGTCCGGATTATCGTAGATGCGGTTGTAGTTTTTCAGCAGCCAGGCAATGGAGCGGTTGTTGAAGTTGGTAGCCGTTTCCGATTTGTACAGTTCGTCGATGAGTTGTGGGGCGGAGCCGCACAGCTCAGTGACATTCTGTACAATGGCATCCCATTTCTTGTCGGAGTTTCCCACTGGCTGTACCATGGAACAGGCGGAAATGGCACCGGCATTTACCAATGGAGTGGAAGGGTGGTCGTTTTCCAGCAAGATGGCGATGATGGAGTTGAACGGTAGTCCCGTGGCATCGGCACCTATCATGTCCAGCACTTTCTGCGCACCGTATTGGCGCAGGATAAGGATGGCTGTGTGTACCTTCGAGACGGACTCTATACCGAAACGATAGTCTGTGTCACCTATATTGATGGTCTGCCCGTTCATCAGGCAGATGCTGAGTCCGAATAGTTTGGAGTCTATGTTGGCAAGGTAGGGAATATAATCCGCATTCTTGCCTCCTGTGCTGCCCTTCACCTCATTGTAGGCTTCTTGGGCAACCTCCTTTATTTGTGAAATTGATATTTTCTTTTCCATATTAGTTGTTACTTTTTATGTGTACGGCATCCGTGGTTGAATATTTTGGTTTCCACCGGCAGGTTCTTTTCCTGTGCCATACGGGTAGGAGTCGGGTAATCCAGTTTCTCCAGCTCCGTGATGGCATTCTTGATGTCACCCAGCAGCATGTCTGCCATGTCGCGGCTGAATCCTTGGCGAACAACGACGCGCATTACGACGTAGTCTTCCAGCTTTGAAGGCAGTGTATAGGCGGGTACCATCCAACCGTGTTGTGACAGCTTGTCCTGCAGGTCATACAGAGTCCATTTGGCAGCTCTTGCATATTCCGGTTTCAAATACCAGATAAACAGCGGGTTCACAACCTCGTCGGAATAGTTTACGAACGGAGCCATCTTGCCGATTTCGTCATGGATATACTTGGCGATGGTCAGAGAGTTGTACTGTACTTCCTTGTAACCCTGGAATCCCAAACGGATGAACTGGTAATATTGACCCAGAATCTGTGCGGCAGGACGGGAGAAGTTCAGGCCTACCTGAGTAATGTTGGCACCGAGGTAGTTTACGCTGAATGACATTTCTTCGGGCAGATATTCCTTGCCTTTCCAGCAAACCCAGCCCAGACCCGGATAAACCAGACCGAATTTGTGTCCGCTGACGCTGATGGAGAGTACCCACTTCAGACGGAAGTCCCATTTCTTTTCGGGATAGAGGAACGGGAGGATGAAACCGCCGCTGGCGGCATCTACGTGGATAGGAATGTCGTAGCCGGTCTTCGCATTGTAGGCATCGAGGGCTTTGTCGAGGGCTTCGACGTCATCGTTCAGTCCTGTCCATGTAACGCCTTGGATAGGCACGATACAGATGGTGTTCTCATCACACATCTTCAAGGCTTCTTCGGGGTCGAGCGTGGTCTTGTCCAGTGTCAAAGGCACTTCACGCATTTCAATCTGCCACAATTGGGCGAATTTTTCCCATACCACCTGGAAACCAGTTGAAATAACGAAGTTTGGTTTGTCGAACGGTTTGCCTTGCGCCTGACGTTTCTTACGCCAGCGCAACCAGGCTGCCACACCACCCAGCATACATGCCTCCGAGGAACCGATGGCAAGTGCGCCGGTTTTCCAGGTTTCTTTTTCAGGAGAGTTCCAGAGGTTGGCCACGATGTTGATACATTTACCGTTCATTACGGCGATGCGCGGATATTCGGTCTCGTCAATGTAGTTGATGTTGATGGCTTCGTTCATCAGCTTGGTTGCATATTCGTCCATATAGGTAGTGACGAATGTAGCCAGATTCAAGCGAGGCTGCGTTTGGGCGAAGGTCTCGTCTTTCACCATCTGATAGGCGATTTCCGGGGTAGTAGGTCCGTCGGGAATCTTTTCTACGGGTGAGGGTTGTAACATACGGTTTGAACCGAATACTTCAGTTTTTGCATCTCCTTTTCTGAAATTCAAATCTTCCATATTAATAAGTTTTTTAAAGGTTTAGGCGGCGGGGCTTTTCCCCGTCGAATTTCCCACAACAACGGGGTTTGCGGATGAAAGTTCCGGGGTTTTGCATTATTTGGCGTTTATTAAAGGGCAGCGTAGTAAAATCTTAAAAAACGAACATTCTGAAGGTAGGTTTGTTGTTCCCACATTATTCATTTAATTAATATACTACTATATGAAAATCAATACCGGAAGGGGTACAATCCCCCTTATCACGCTTGTCGGCATTTGGTCAGTCTCTGCATTGACTTCCTTGCCGGGATTGGCCGTATCACCTATTTTGGGACAGCTTACTACCATTTTTCCATATGCCACAGAACTGGATATACAGATGCTTACCTCCCTGCCTTCGCTGCTGATAATTCCTTTTGTGCTGTTGGCGGGCAAGCTGGCCGAGAAACGTGACTTTGTGCGTCTGCTGAAAGTGGGACTTTGGATGTTTGCCGCCAGTGGGGTACTTTATCTTTTTTCGGACAAAATGTGGCAGTTGATGGTGGTCAGTGCTTTGCTCGGCATCGGTTCGGGGGTGATTATTCCGTTGTCCACCGGTCTGGTTTCACGCTATTTCACGGGGGAATATCGGGTGAAGCAGTTTGGTTACAGTTCTGCCATTACCAATGTGACGCTGGTTGTGGCAACGGCGGTGACTGGGTATCTGGCAGAGGTAAACTGGCACTTGCCTTTCGTGGTATACCTGCTTCCGTTGGTTTCTCTGCTGCTTGTCGGATATTTGAAGGGGGATACCGGTCAGCCGCAGATAGCAGAAGATACAGCTGCCGTTGTTCCGGAGGAATCCAAGCGTGCGGTTCCCGGTAAATACGGCATCCATATCTGCCATCTGCTACAGTTGATGCTGTTTTATGGCGTCACTACGTATGTAGTGCTGGCGGTTACTTTTGACTTGCCTTTTTTGATGGAGGCCCATCACTTCTCCAGCGGAAATTCCGGATTGATGATCTCCTTATTCTTCCTTGCCATTATGGCTCCGGGTTTCTTCCTGGGGCATATCGTGAAGTGGATGGGGAAACACACAAAGTTTTACAGCCTTTTGTTCATTGCAGCGGGTTTGCTTTTGATATGGATTTCGCCTAAAGAATGGCTGATAATACCGGGATGTATGTTGGTTGGTTTGGGATATGGTGTCATTCAACCGCTGATTTATGACGAGACAGTAGATACGGCTATACCGGAAAAAACAACTTTGGCACTGGCCTTTGTAATGGTAATGAATTATCTGGCGATTCTATTGTCCCCGTTCATTACAGACTTCTTTCAGACCTTGTTCCACACTAGTTCCAAGGAATTCCCGTTTATTTTCAACCTCTGCATCACACTGCTCGCCATGTGGTGGGAGTATGCGAGGAAGAAGGATTCTTTGTTTGGAGATTGAGGGTGTCAAAACGGTTGATGGCACACAGATGAGACACCCTCTATAACTTATAACTCAATCGCCTCATATTTCAGCCCGAAGACATCGGCTACAGCTCTGTATGTTACCTTGCCTTCCACTACGTTCAATCCCAACGCCAGAGCCGGATCGTCCTTGCAGGCTTGTCTCCAGCCTTTGCATGCCAGGGCAACGGTGTAGGGCAGGGTGGCATTTGTCAGTGCCATGGTGGAGGTGAAGGGTACGGCGCCGGGGATATTGGCAACGGCGTAGTGTACAATTCCGTCCACAATGTAGGTAGGGTCGCTGTGCGTGGTGGGGTGGGAGGTTTCGAAACATCCGCCTTGGTCGATGGCAACGTCTACGAGTACGGTGCCGGGCTTCATCATTTTCAGCATTTCTTTGGTGATGAGATGAGGCGCTTTGTCACCGGGGATAAGGACAGACCCTATTACGAGGTCTATTGTAGGTAATTCCATTTTGATATTGTGAAGGGAAGAATAGAGTGTTTTTACATTCTTGGGCATCACTTCACTGAGGTAGCGCAGGCGGGGAAGGTTGATGTCGGCAATCAGTACCTCGGCACCCATTCCGGCAGCTATTTGTGCGGCATTGGTGCCCACAATGCCGCCGCCCAGGATAAGTACGCGTGCGGGGCGTACACCCGTCACGCCACCCATCAGTTTCCCTTTGCCGCCTTGGGGTTTTTCGAGGAAGCGTGCTCCTACCTGGGTGGCCATGCGTCCCGCCACTTCGCTCATGGGGGTAAGCAGCGGAAGTGAGCGGTCTTCTTTCTCTACCGTTTCGTAGGCGATGCAGACGGCGCCGCTTGCTATCATGGCTTCGGTCAGCAATTTATCGGCAGCGAAGTGGAAATAGGTGAATACCACTTGTCCCTTTTTTATCAGTTTGTACTCCGGTGCGATGGGCTCCTTTACCTTGACAATCATGTCGGCTATGGCATACGTGTCTTCAATGGTTGGCAACATTTGTGCACCTACGGCGATGTAATCATCGTCAGAGAAACCGCTGTTTGCGCCTGCCGAGGCTTGCACATACACCGTATGACCGCGTTTCACCAACTCGGCTACTCCGGCAGGGGTCATTCCTACACGGTTCTCGTTGTTCTTGATTTCTTTAGGTACTCCGATAATCATAACCTTAAAGTTTTTATTGAGGGGTTAAACATGGCGCAAGATACAAAAATGGAGGGTACAGTGTCTCCGTACCCTCCATGTTTAAGAACAGTTTTCGTTCTCGGTTATTCATTCTTCATCGTTCATTGTCCATCAGTTTCCAATGTCCATGCCTGCATCCCCTTCTATTTCATCTGTGTCCCATGCGGCGATGGTAATCCCTTTCAGCGTCAGCCCGGCCTTGTTCAGTCTGAGGTCGAAGTTGTAGGTTTTGTTGGCCTCGGTAGTGAGGTTTTCGCTGGAACTCATAGCCAGATAGTAGGTGTAGGTGTTGCTGCCGGAGGTGACTTTTACGAATTGGGAGCTATTGGTGAATGCCTGACCCGGCAGCACGATGGCGCGGTAGGTGGTGGCACCTGCAACGCTGTGGGCGTAGGTGGTGATGGAGGTGGTAGATGCAGTTGCAGCGTCGGTGGCAGCGGCATCATTAGCCTTTGTTACTTTGCCGTCTTCCAGATTCCACGTGCCGCTGAGGGCGAAGCCTGCGGAGCAGAGCAGTTCTACCTTGTCGATGGCGGGCAGGGAGGAGTAGCCGGTTCCTGCGGAGAGGGTGACGGTGATTTGGCTCATGCAGTGCTTCATGCTGATGCTTGCGTTGTTCGTTGCCACGGTGGTGCATTTGCCCCACAGCAGGTCGGAGGCTTCGTAGTCGGCGGCAGCGGTGCTGCTGTTGTTCTGGTCGGGCTTGATGCTGACGTTGGGCACGGTGTAGGTGTCGGTGGCGGTGTTGGTATAGGGATAGTAGGCGTAGAGGGTGTGCTGGTCGGTGACGTTCTGCCAGTAGAGGGGTTCGTCGGTGAAGCTGCCGTTTACCCATGGGGCGTTCTTGGGGTCGAGGGAGGAGGTGATGGGGGATTCACCGTTGGCACCCGTTTTGTGGGCGATGTAGAGGCCCAGTGCGTCGTCATCATCGAACTCGGTGGCGCCGATGGCGGCGCGGCTGATGGGGATATTGGTGCCGGTGGTGGTGAGCGAGAGCTTCACGTTGATGGGCTTGGTGATGTCCACTGTCTGGTCTGAATCGTTGTTACAGGCGGTGACCAGCAGGCCGAGGGTGGCTGCGAGGAGCAGCGTTTGGATACTTCTTGTTTTCATATTTGGTCTATTTATTTGTTGTTAATAATAAGTTACTTATCGGTCACTTTTGTGTAATTGTCGGGGTTTGTCAGCTCCTCAATGGTGGCTTCGGCAAGTGAAGGGCTTCCCTTGTAGTTATAGTATATGTTCGCCCAAGTCTTATTTCCCCAGTTGCGGCACTGGGTTATTTGCTCGTCGGTGAGTTCGGTAACTCCGGTGAGGAAGAGGTTCTCGGGGGAGAAATTCTGACTTCCGAGACCGTAAGTGGTGTCGCAGGTGGGGAGAGCGAAGCTGTTTTCGGTACCGGTGCCGCTAAGGACGATGCTCTTCAGGCCGGTGCAACCAAAGAAAGCATCTTCTCTGATGTCGGTGACTTGTGGCAGGTAGATGCTTGCCAGTTTCCCGCATCCGACGAAAGCTCCGATTCCTATATTGGTGACTTTTGGCAGGTCAATGCTTGCCAGGGCGGTGCAATCCTGGAAGGCTCTTTCTCCGATTCCGATGGCTTGTGGCAGGTCGATACTTGTCAGGCCGGTGCAACTCCAAAAAGCACTGACTCCGATGTCGGTGACTTGTGGCAGGTCGATACTTGTCAGGGCGGTGCAATTCCAGAAAGCATTTTCTCCGATGTCGGTGGCTTGTGACAGGTCAATATTTGTCAGGCTGGTACAATTCACAAAAGTACCATTTCCTATTTTGGTGACTTGTGACAGGTCGATGCTTGTCAGGCCGGTACAACCCTGAAGAGTATTATATCCTATTTTGGTGACTTGTGGCAGGTTGATGCTTGTCAGGCCGGTGCATCCGGCGAAAGCTCTGTTTCCGATTTCGGTAACTTTTGGCAGGTCGATGCTTGTCAGGCCGGTGCATTTATTGAAAGCATTATATCCTATTTTGGTGGCTTGTGGCAGGTTGATGCTTTGCAGAGTACTATTGCCGTTGGTGAAGAGATACCAATTCGTAGGCACTTCCTTCACCGGCTCCATATAGAGGTTTTGTACGTAATTATGGCTGCTGCCCAGCAATCCTAACAGCTCGCTCTGGTCCATGCCTTCCGGTACAGAACCGCTGATGAAGAGTTTGGAGACGAGGGTAGGGGGAGAAGAGCTTCCGGCGGCATTTATCGCTTCCAGCCTGCTCTTTACGGCATTGTAGGACGCTTCCGTCCCATCCAGCAGGAGGATGTTTTCCGGTGCTGTGCCTTTTATGTCGGTACTTCCGTCCGACACTTGCAGGTACTTGCCGGGGAGATAGAATCGGTTGCCGGTGGTGCCGCCGGTGACGCTGCCGGTCTCGCTGCTGCTGCCGATTGAGCCTCCGGCGCTATATACCTTGTCCGTAAGAAAAGAGAGGGCACCGTTTCCTCCGGCTTCGCTGCAAGTAGGTCCATTAGGGGGGGAGGTAGTCTGGGCTGTATTGGTGGTAAGTGGGTATCATCAACGCCCGATGCACCGCCGCACCGTCCCGGCTCAAGGTGGTGACGGAACGGGTGTCGGTGAGCTTGTCAACAAACAGATAGGAGTGTATCCCGTCAGTAGAATTGCTCACAATGGGTGCCTCTCTCAGCGCCGTCACTCCGCCTGTGTAGGCGCAGAATACGGCTTTGGCAGGTGCTTTCAGCAGGACGGCGGCGGATGCGGTGGAGAAGATGTCCACTTTCACCAGGGCGCGTTGCATCTGTAGGGGGATGGGGTCGGCGGTGGGCTGGGGTATGCGGACGGCGAGGCCGGAGGTGCGCAGCTGTTCCCAGTAGGCGTAGTTCTCGGGGGTGAAGGCTTGGGGCAGCTGGAAGGTGAAGGCTTCGCCCGTCTGCAGGGCGTAGCTGCCTCCGCTGTTGCCGTCGCTGCCGGTATATGTCAATGCCTCCAGTGGCTGCATCTCTATGGCGGGGGAGATGGCGGCGAAGTAGTAGGCGGCGGCGTCTTTCTCCCAGCGGAGGAGGTTGGCGGGGTCGGTGGGCTGCCAAGTGGCGGAGGTGACGGCTTGCGTGCCGCCGTCGGTGCTGACGGAGGTGCAGGTGTAGTTGGCGTGGCTGTAGCGGACTTCGGCGGACGAGCCGTCTGCTGCCGACGACGACCTTACGGGCACGGTCATGAATACGGTGATGGTGGTTCCTACTTTGGGGAAGCCGGTTTCCGTGGCGGGTGTGCCGGTGGTTCCGTCGGCGCGTGTCTGCCCTCCTCCTTCTCCGGCCATGGGCGACTGCTGTTCCACGCTTGTGGCGATGCAGCCTATCTGTATGGGTTGGCCTATGAGGGAGGCTGTGGCTTCACTGTCGGCACCGGGCAGGGGGGCGGTGTCGGGGCAGATGTCGTCTGTGCAGGCGCAGGGCGGCAGCAGGGCAAGCAGCAGGGTGGGGAGCAGTAGCGTCCGGCGGAGGTGGTTCCTTGTTTTCATTCGTTGGGTGTCTTTTTTAGGGTTTCGTATAAGTAGGGCCGTTCGGGGTGGGGGTGCCTACCCTTGGACGGGTGAGGGTGCATACCCTTACGGGGGTAGGGGTGCGCACCCTTATGGGGGTAGGGCCGTGGGGTGTTATCCCAACGGGTTTTCGCCGTACTTGCCCAGTTGCCGGGCTGTTTCGCGGGCTATCTCGGTGATGCCCAGTGTGCGGGGTTGTGTCTTGGCACGGAGGTAGAAGTCGTCCGTGCGCTCGGTCAGGGCGTTGTCGTAGGCCACGAGACTGATGAGCTTTTCAAAGGTTGTTGCCATGGGGTTTTGAATTATGAGTTATGAATTTTGAGTTATGGGTTATGGGGTTGGGGTTATTGGGGGGAGTCCTTGAGCCAGTGGCCGCTATAGTTGGCGGTGTCTGTCAGGCTGGCAGGATTATCCGCAGTCAGGTTGTAGTGGATGGCTTTCCAGGTGACACTACCCCAGGATTGGCATGTGGCGGCATTTCCTTCTGCCTTGAACATCTCTTCGGTGACATCGGTGAGGAAGAGGAGGGTGGCGGAGGTGCCTGCGAATGCACCATCACCAACGGTGGGCAGGAAGAAGCCAAATTGGTCGTTGGTGCCGCTGAGGACGACTTCTTCGAGGGCGGAGCAAGACGAGTATTTGTATATTGTTTTATATCAGCGTTTTATGCATTAAAAGGTAGAAAAGTGAAGTCGTAAATTCTGTGATTGATGAAAAAGTCGAAGATTTAACACTTTTAACTTTATGAAACCACAAAAGACACTAAAATGTGCAGATTTTGAGCTGTTGTTATAATCACAGTGGCGCTTGGCAAATGGTTCATGTCTATCAACAATCACTACATGTTTGAAAATAATTGAAAGCGTAGCATGGTAGACATGTTTATCTAATTTGTGGTTAACATCGTCTTTTAGCTTTGGGCTATTGGCTTGAAAAATGTCAGATATTTGTTCACTAGCATAATGTCTGTATCAAGCATACAAAAATGCCATAACGATTCACATCGCCATGGCACAATCCTTAAAGAAGTTGCAATCATTTTTTCTTTTGACCTTTACAATCGCTTCGATTGCTTCTGACATGAGCAGACACATGAATGGTTTTACCATTCTGGACTCGATCATATTCAGGAATGCGATTGAACTTACGGCCATTACTATCCTTTGCCATAATCATTCTAACCCGTCCCGTGGCGGGGGTCCTTAATTGGCTGCATGTTTCAGGCAACCGTGATTTAGCCTATATCAATCAAAATTTATCTATTATTTTTTTGATATCACTCTCTACCGTTACCGTACCATCATCATCAATAAAGATATGACCCTGAGAAGTCTTTCTTTGGCAAACGATATTGTCTTCTGTACTCAGGTTATTGTCACCCTCACAATAATCAGTAGAACTATACCTACTATCTACATTTCTTTTGTCATCAGTAGCAGATTTCTCTGACACAATATTTAGTTTCTTTGTCTTGCCATCTTTCATCGCGTCGAAAAGTTCAGTACTGAACGAAGAACGCAAACCATGGTGAGGGCACACAAGGAAATCTACTCCTTGACCAATCTTCTTTTTTAGTTCCTTGTCATCTTCAAGTAACTGCTTCATTCCTTCTTTTTGGACATCAGCCGCAAAAAGAATCTTGTATCCAGCGTGTATATATAAGACCAAACTGATATTGTTGGTATAACTTTCGTTTGTCAGAGTTTCATTGTCCTCTACATCACCTGGATAAATATATCCAAGCGTCATTTTGCTTGGTAGACTTACTCTTAGCGGTAATTGGCGACCCTTATACACCTCTTTAACTTTCTTCACATCGGCACCATCTGGATCATCAACCAAATTCCAATTCACATTCTTTCTATGTGCATCAGCACCTTTCGTTAGGTCATTTGGAGTAGTGTACAAATCTATGTAAAAGTGTTTATCTAAATCACTCAGATCAGAAATGTGATCCTGATGTGGATGCGAGATGAAAACTTGACTTAAATAATACTTATCCTCATAATACTTCACCTCTCCACGCTTTTTAAATAGAGGAAGCAGAAAATCATTAACTGGCGAAAAAGAACTGCTCTTCCCCAAGTCTATCACTATCTTCTTGTTATCAGTTTCAACATAGGCACTTAAAGCTGCCCCAACATTAAAAACAACTATTTTCATATACATTCTTTTTTATTTTTCCCGTAAATGTCGCAAATAGATATTTGGCATAAGCCCACCCTCTGGTTTCCAACAACATATAACTGCCTACCATCAACAGCACTTGAAGCACTAACGCTACCACAATAGTCCACCACGGCAGCCAACTATAAAGGATGTTAGCAACTCCTATACTTATTATAAATAGAATACTCCACACACTTGCCCCAAGATAGTTGCGGCAGAAGCCAAACTCTATGTTATATTGCCTCAGTATCTCGTCACCTCGACAATTCTGCCTTATCTGGATCACAATCTCCGCTATCCTCATCTTGGACAAACCTGGGTCTGCCTCTTCCTCTTTGCGAGTGGGCAGTTTCCTTCCGAATGTTTCTTTCACCTTGGCGGCTATCTCGTTATGATATTCGGGCGATATTAACTCGTTTTGCCATAGTAGCATCTGCGTAGTTGGCATCTCCGTCTCGTCCTTCTTAAACATGCGGTACTGGAAAAGCCACTTTGACGTTTCCTTAAACACCTCACTTACCAAATAGCCTACTGTCATGCTAACCAGCGTAGTACCACCGATAAGACACAACACCCACTGTAAGTTACCAACCAGTGCTTCATACTGGGGGAACCACTTCCCCATACACATAGCAAGCAATATACATGTGGGGAGCATTCCCAATACGGCTGGATATACCCTTGCTATTCTTATGTATTTATCCATCATAGGCCTTAAATTTTTTTGTGATTAGGTGATGCAGTTTCTGTCGCTACATAAAAACCATATTGGGGATCCACAAACAAATAGACATTACCGTTGCTTCGAGTTGTGAGTACTTTGCCAAAATACATGTTTTTATCATTAGTATTGTAGTACCTCACACCATCAGCATAATTAGAGTATCCTGTATAAACATCTGTTCCCTCCTTGGTTGCTTCTGAGTCTTTAGACAATACGATGGCCTTCACATTACCAGTAAGGTCTAACAGTGCCTTGGGGAATCCAGAATCATGACCATGATGCGGAGCCACCAAGACATCAAGACCGCCTTTCATCAATGATTTGAAGAACTCATTATTCTTAGCCAGCCACTCCCAGCCCGCCGTCTCAAGATCACCAGCAAACAGAATCCTGATACCGTTATATTTTACATAACGGATAATACTACTATTGTTTCTGACCTTGTTGCGAAGAGTAGGATCTGCCTTAACGGTCTCTATAGGTATTGAAAAGGTATAGTCCTCATCAAAGCCCCAGTCAATCTTCTCAGGGTTATTGCCTCTATACTCCTTATCCAAGTTCTTAACATAGTCTTTGTTTATAGAAGCCGCATCGTCATACTTTTCCGTGTATGTATGACATAATAGGTAAGGTGTAAGCTCCTTGTACACTCTTTCAGAATTTCTCACGTGGTCATCATCGGGATGTGTAATATGGAGCAATGCCAAAGGATATGACTTACCACCGGAGGTCACAAAAGGTTTTGTTTTAAACAAACTGTCACGGCTGTTGTTACAGTTCTTAATAAAATCCAGTGGATTTTGCTTCTCACTTGATGAACCACAGTCAATCATCATCGCGTACTTATTGGGCGAGCAAATATAATTGCAAGACGCGTTGCCCACATCAAATACTACTATTTCCATATCTTAACTTAACAACATTGGTAAATACAATCTCACTTGCATCATGACCTTCCATTCTGCCTCTTTAGACAGCAGTTCAACACTCTCTTTACTGAGTCCAAATAGCCCTGTACCTATAGCATAGGCTTTTTTGTGTTCTTCTTCTGAGGGTTTCAAACTCTTAAAGTCATCCCACAGGATGTTTCTTTTCAGTTTTGCCATGATTCTTTCTCCTGCCACAGCTGACGTATCACTATTCTTCAATTGAGTTATGTCTTCAGGCGTTATCTGGTGGGCTACCACAACCTCAGGGTAGATGTTATCATGCTTAAGGTTTTCCACAAAACCTTTCAGCATTCTTTCATTAACATCCCATTCCAATAGTGCATAGGCAAACCGCTTATCTGGATGTGCTTTCATAAATAGGTTCTGCTGTACCTGTATCTTCTTAATACGCTGCATGAATACTTCTGAAGTCCTCTTCAAGGTAATAAGTGGGTTAAAAATCCACTTGTCAGACACCTCACCATTACCAGCATCGCTAACTATGATGTACGAGCATTTGTATGGACTCATCTTGTCCGTTAGCACATGGGTCCCTTGGTTATCATACAACCCGCCATCCAGCAACATGGGTAGTTTCTTTCCTTTCATGACGCTTGTTCTAAAGGTTTGGGGTATTCGTATCGGACAGAAAGCAAACGGCACACACGATGATGCCATAACAGCCTTCGACACAGGAAAGTACTCATGGTAAAACGCGTCAACCCCATAATAATAGTTGTACATTCTCTCACGCGAGAACGTAAACTGGGATACCGTAGGATAGTCCGTTGCGTTGATAGTTACCACAGGAAACGGTTTCAAATCCTTCAGTTTCTTCCCGTGGAAGAATAGTCTGTCATATTGCCAAGCTATCAGATTGCTCACTGGTAATACTTTATACCATACAAACCACAGCACAACAAATGAGACTGCCACTCCCCAACCACCACAAAACCACGTGGCCAAACCTACAAGGACTAACACCAAAAACAGATTAATTAAAGCCAAGTGCAACACACCTATACATATCTTCTTGCTGAACTCTTTCTCAAATCTCTCATAATTTCCTTCATGCAGAGCATAGCTAGCTGCAGTAATAGAACCTCCAGACACTGACGATATCACATCTACCTTGCCCAAAACACCTAGTTTATGCAGGGCACGCAACGCGCCAATATGGTACGCTGCAGCCCTGTAACCGCCGCCCGAAAGGGCCAATCCAATTCTTTTACCATCGTTCGTCATAACCTAGTCTTCTTTGACGCTACCTAGATACTTCATTCCATCATGCTTCCCGTGATTGGTATTTTGCACCATACCATCAGTCTTCGCATATCCCGACTCTGAGACGAAGACATCCAGATAGTCACCATTCGTCTCAAATAAAATGTCGCCTGCTGTATTCTGCGTAATCGTATCATATTCGCTATAATAGTCCAGTTCATCACTGGGTGCTTCGCCCACAATCACCAGTTTCGGTTTTAGCTTATCCATCAGTGATGATGGTATATGCCCGCTCTTTCTTCCATGGTGGGGAGCAAACACTATAGTCTTATGAGTATTAGTCACCTTTTTATCAAACTCTTCTTGCATATCCGTTTCCATGTCACCCATCCACAGGAATGAAAATTTGCCTACAAGATACTTAACAGCTGGCGAAATATTGTTAGGGCTTCCACCATCTGCTGCCGTCTTCAATGCTTCCTTATACAGATTGTTATCTGTTATAGGCCACAAACAATAAAGCCCGGCTCCATCACGTTCGTCATCCGACTCGTTCATCCACTTACGTTTACACCCTTTTTTTAGTTCGAAGCTTTTCTTGCTATCATCGCGTAGTTTCTTATACCTCTTGAAATCATCCGTTTCTGTACCCTTCTTAGTCGTATCGTTATCAACACGATAGAAATTCAGGATGCCAAACTTGTCGTCGTACTCCACCAAACCTTTGATATGATCATCATCAGGATGGGTCGAAATAAAACGCTTGATACCTTTACCTGATGATTCCGTTTCAATCTCGTCAAGGATGTCATCCTTAACGTCATCTGTAAGACAACAGTCGATTGTTGTGAAGTTGTCTGAGTTGTGTCGGATGTAGAACATGTCTCCATTGCCGACCGAAAAGCTTTTTACTTTGCTCATTATTTAATCAATTTTTAATTTAATAACTGCCGCAAAGGTACACAAAAAAACAGAACCCTCAAAATTTTCCGTGAAATTTTCACGGAAAATTTTAAAGTTCCTGCCATTCCTATAATACAAATTTGTTATTTTACGTTATTTTTTCACGTCTTGTAGTTTTTGTAGCTCCTTCAGGAATTCACTCACCAAATCACGATATTCTATAAACAGATCACTCTTTGCCATCAATTCATCCAGTTTCGGATCAAGGTTCTTACTATATTGTTTCTGAAAATTGATGGTATTATGTACATAAACATGTTTCCGTATATAGGTGCTGCCGTTTTCATCTTTCTCAAACATACGAACTGCATCACGCCTCAAATCAGGATTTCCCAACAAGCTCAAGTCATGAGTCGCTACGGCAATCTGACAATTCTCAGCTATCGAGAGGTACATTTTTATGATAAAAGCCAGGGCCTTAGCATGTATACCTGCATCAATTTCATCTATGCAGGAACACTTTCTACCCATTACGATGTCATATATTACCACTAGCAGCCTTATAATGTTAATCGTACCAAACGACTCCACCCCGCCATCAAGTGATTTTTTGCCAGCATGAGCTGTCGAATGAATAAACCGCAAGTTCTTGTGTGATATTATGCCCGTAGGATACTGCTCCTGCATGGCCTTAACAACAATCTCTGGAGCTCCACTTTTTACCAAGTCAGAAATCAGCACACTCGCATCGTCCACCTCGTAGTCCACTATGTTTGTTCCCACGTCTGCCAATAGTTTCAGCAATAAAGTCTTCACACGTTTATCGCGTTCTTGATCGCCAGTTTGCAGCCTATCAGCCAGACTTTGATCACCACGCCTGACCAAACTGATTCTTTGGCTAAAGTAATCGTAGTTTTGTCTCAGAATAACACTTTCCAAATTCAAGGCACCAAACACAGACAAAACTGTACTGTTCTGAATCACACTTGCTTCCAACATTCGTTGGTCGTTTTTACTCAGGTCGCAGGCCTGTCCAAACTTGATAGTAACAGTATCTTTTTCCTTATTATATATCCTTTGATAAATTGGTGGATTCCCAGTTTGCCGCAGAACCTCCTCTTCTATCCTATCAGCACTCACTGACACCTTATAATAATAAGATATATTTCCTATATAATACGATATAGTGAGCACAGTTGGCTTATTACGCGAATCATCATCTAGCAGAAACGGTCTGTACTTCGGTCTGTCATCTGGTTTATCTGGTTTATTTGTAGCTATCATCCTAAGATAGTTAAGAGCTGAAAACATCTTTGATTTGCCAGTGCCATTCAGTCCTACACATAGCAACAACCGCAGTATTCGCTTGCCGTCAATCTCTTGATACCACTCGGGCGGTAAAGCAGATGACTTTTCTTTCTTCGATGCCAGAAATGACAACTCCACCTGATCCCTATAGGACATATAATTCTTTACTATAAACGATTCTATCATAATGGATGTTTTTTGAAAATACAAGAATGAAACATCTTTTGGGTGCAAAATTAATATAAAAAATCGAGAATAGCAACAGTTTCCGTGAAAACCTCACGGAAAAACCATTATTTAACAAATAACGCCATCAATTCTCGCCAATAGATGATTGATTATTATCTCACAAATTCAAAATACGGGCTCCCATCGTAATCATTGTTTCTACTTAGAAGTGGGTTATTGAGGAAGAACGATTCACGATATGTAGCCAAAGCTATTTCTGTCGTAGCATTAAGAGAGGGTCTTGTATAGATGCCTGCTGATGGGCGTTCTATGAATCCTGCTTCAACCAATGTTGGGATGCTGTAGTCAATTGCGTTTGATATGGATTTATTGAATCCGTAAATCTCAGATATCTTTTCTTCCAACAGTTTGCGAGATACCTGGTCTTGAACATGGAAGTATTTTCCGAGTATACACACCTCTTCATAACTGAAGGGAAAGGCTGAATTATAGAGTGCTGCTACAATAATGGCACGGTCTGCCTTATACTGCATAGCATTTAGCACTTGTTCCTTGTGTTCCATCAAGAAAGGGATGATAGCGTTCTTCTCTACCACTTTACTTAGCTCATTTACGGCTTTCTTCAATCGGTTCTCACCTTGAAACTCGTATTCTGCAAGTGAGCGGGCGAACTCCTTGTTATATACACCATCAAAAACAGCTTTGAGTCCTTTCTCAATTAGCGTTACAGATATTCTTTGATTTATTCCTATTACTTTTCCCATTGTTACTTCTTTTCAATTTTTGCAAACGGCACTATCATTTCCAAGAAATGACAGCCACCATGTGTTACCTCATTCTCACCCTTGAAGCATTTCGCATTTCTCCACACAGCATAGTTACCACGGATATACATGTCATCCGTCAATCCAGGATTTTCATGGAAGAAATACTTCAGATGCTCTTCTTTCGTGAATATAAGATGACGACCACCACGGCTTTCATTTGTATATAGCATTGCCTTCTCCTGTGCATTCAATGTTCGCCATGCGTGTGAATACACATTTCCATGGTCGGCAGTAATATAAATGGTATAACCTGCATCATACAGCTTCATAATGTCAGGTAAAATTTCTACCAATCTATTTGATGTGAGGTCGTACAAATCTTTCAGATCACGGCATCCGTGCATGTGATTGTCAAGACTTGTTGTGACATACCCATATCTATTATACAATTCCGGATTAACTATGGAACCATTGTGTTCATACCATACTGTTGACGCAGGAACTTGCCGTTTCTTCCAATATTCAAACCACAGCTTACTCTCATTCTGCGGATTCTGCACATAAGAATCTTTGGGCATGTCACCACGAAATAAAGCCTGGCGTGAAAGCTTTGTAATGCTGGGCATCCATGCATAGCAGACATTGTCCACTGGCTCGATATCCTTTTCTGCCAGCATATCTTTTAGCATAAGGTATTGCCAATAAGACATACCATCTATAACGAAGAGAGCAACCTTATCAACATGTTCTTTATGAGCAGAATTGATGTGAGGCAACACTTTATTTACCGAATAAGGACGGGTCAGATGACTTTTTGTGAGTAGTCCGATGTAATTGTCGTCTATAAACGATTGAAATTTTCCATTGATTTCGTCAATCAGAAATTCCATCTGAGGATACATGCGGTTACTGATAGCAGAAAGTATATACCTACAAACCTTCTCCATTGTTTCTGCACTCAACCAGTCAAGTTGAATGCTGCGCACATTTTCACTAATCTTTTCAAGATCATAAACAGGCATATCTTCTGACACATACCCCATCTCCTCACGTGTTTGTGCTGCATTCAGATAACTATTCAACTTATTCTCGAAAAGGTGATGCAACACCGAGTAAGGTGGATTCCAACGAAATAGTTCTCCACGGTCATAACCCCACAAAACATCTGCTACACTGAATTCACAACAGAAAGCTTCTGCTTTGATATCTGGCAGAATTTCATCCAAATCATTGACAATATAGCAAAACCGTTCCCCGCTACCCTTATACCACCGTTCGTAATGAACACGAAGAGCCAATGGAGAATCAGCAAGCAGTGTCACACCAGCTTCCTTGATGAACATCTGCTGCGTATCAACACGACTGAGGAAACCATCAGTATTCTTGACAATACTGAGGTTACATCCCTGTCGGGTGATTTTCTGTAATATGGTCTCAACGAACTTATCCATCAATCTTAACGGTTAGAATATGTTTCACCTCTGGTACGACATGAGCAGATTTGCGGAAAGTGTTCATCCATTCCTCTCTTTCTTCCTTTAACCGACGCATCTTGGCAAGACGAATATTTTCAATACCAATTCTACTCAGGCGTTGTTCTGTAAAGTCCAAAGCTCTCAGTTTTTTTTCTGCGATGGTTTGAAGTCCTGTCATAATGCCTTCCTCCATTCGGTGAAAGACTGTATAAAGATTAGTGTGCAACTGGGTGTTGTTTTCAAAGTCGAGGCATCCTGTCTCCCAAGACACTTGTTGAAAAGCATTTGCATCCTGCACCAGTTTATTCCACAGAGCATTGGCGTACGGGACAAATACGCGACCTTGGTCAGATACGAATTGTGCAGTATAAGTAACCTTCGATTCCCTCTCATTCAAGGCTGACACCTTCCAGATGGTAAGATAACCAGCCGTTTCCTTTCCATCAAAAGATTGAAGTACAGGAATCTTCCCTTGCATGCCAGCATCCACTTCATTCAGTATTTGCTTGATAATCGGGTGCTGTAAGTTGAGTTGTTCAGCATCGGGATTATCAGCTGCCTTATCAGTATCGAAAACAGCTTTCAGAATATTGCCTTTTCCGAAATGGTATTCTGCGAAGCCCATCAGATTCTTACGCCATTGGAATCCATACGTCTGACAATAAAGCATCATCAAGTTTTCCAACCATATTGGCAATGGACTGTATTTCACCTCTGCTGCTGACCTGGCATTTATCTCGTCAGGAGAGATTGTAGGCAATGCTTCCTCTGTTGATTTGTAGTCATTCAGTTTTTGCTTGATGTCATACAGCCAACTTTCACTTGCAAACTCAAAGCGTTTGGGGTCAAGCAGCGATTGAAGATAGAGGTGATTGATTTTCTTAGCATCAATGGTGGAATCCAATACATCACTTGTTTTGTCAATGCCAAGTTCCTCCATTATGAGGTCCAGCTTCTCAACAATAATGTTATATATACGGTAATCAACACTATTGTTTGTCAACATATTATAGGCTTGCACCTCATACTTCTGTCCGATACGGTCCACACGACCGATTCTTTGTTCCAAAGCCATTGGGTTCCAAGGAAGGTCGTAATTGATGATGATATGGCAGAACTGCATGTTCAACGACTCTCCTGCCGCATCTGTTGCCACCAGCACATCAGATTCATCGCGGAAATGAACCAAAGCGTGGTGGCGTTCTTCCATAGACATGGAGCCATTGACCTTCTCACATTTCAAGCCCTGTTCATTCAATACACGAATCAGGAAATCCTGTGTCTGCCTAAACTCAGTAAATACCAAGACTTTGTTGTTTGCTTCTATACCACTGCTTCGCAAGGAGTATATTTTCTCAACTAAAGCAGTAGCCTTCGCATCGGTTTCCGAATTCCGACATTGTTCTGCTTCCTCAACGAGTTTTTGCAGCATCTCAATTTCTGTATTCAACTCTGAAGAAGTATGTTCCACAGAATAGTCACCTACATTTAATTCATCATCTTCATAATCCAATGAACCATCCAGACCGTATCCATCAAGTTCATCTTCATCCTCACCGTTTTCCAATCGGTAAAGACGAGTGCGAAGAGCTGAAAGGATTGCATCTGTACTACTACTTGCCAGTTTCTGAAGCATCACCATCACCAAACCCGTAGCATTGCGTTTCGTAGATTTAGCCCTACCAAAGCAGATACGGACATAGTCTGTGATATGCTTATAGAGAGCTATCTGAGCCGCATGACGTACAGGGTCAAGTTGAACCTCAAAGCGAGTGGTAGTACGCTCATTGAATAGTTTCTTTCCGTCATAATCCACGGCAAAGCGTTTCTCACTTCGCATTACATATGGCTGTATCTCCTCAATGGACGGCATGCCTTCTCCAGAGAAAGCATCAGCATCCATCAGTTGCAACACACGTCGGAAGTGGTCACTCTTCCCTCTGTGAGGAGTAGCACTAAGTAATAAAAGATTAGGTACGGCATTACAAAGCACTTCTGCCATTTTAAAACGTGAAACGGAAGTGGAAGAGCCACCCATCTTGTGCGCCTCGTCGATGATGACCATATCAAAGTCGGCATTAACGACCATTTCCAAACGATACTTGTTATAAGCATCTACTCGTTCCTGGCTCCATCCTTGACGAGCTTCGATAGGCTTCAAGGCATCACTCGATACGATAATCTGATTGTGCTGTCGCCAGAAGTTTAGTTCTTCCTCTGCATCGAAACTGGCAAAGGTCTTAGCCATAGAAGTAATAAGGTCGCTATCGTAAATGACGAAGTTCTCTGCAAAGTGTTCCTTCATTTCTGCCTGCCATTGCAGCATCGCTGATTTAGGAACGACAAGCAATACACGTTTTACTTCACCTCTCAGTTTCTTCTCTTTCAGTACCAGCCCAGCCTCGATGGTCTTACCCATACCCACCTCATCTGCAAGCATGAATCGAGTCTGGACTCCTTGCATCACTTTCTCCAACACCAATATTTGATGAGGAAGTGGAATGAGGTTACTCTCGTATGGAGCTAAGATATGTTTGTCGGCAATCTCCTGTTTAATCTTCGTAGCAATGGCAATAAAGCGAGCGTAGGCTAGCCCATTCTTAGATACACCATCATCCTCCAGTTCCTCTGCGAGAACCTGGGTGAATGTGTCGGTATCTAAGATATGAATCCAAAGTGTTTCTTTATCAAACAACCTTTGGCGACCTATTATTTCTACGCTTTTGCCTTTATACTTCATTTTTTAGACCTTACTACTTGCTATATCATAATACTGCAAAAGGGCCTCGTCTTCCATAAGCAGATTCTGTGGAATGCGGTCACCTACAAGAATAATGTCAGCAAAATTCTTGTCGCTGTAACACTGTTTGAAACCAGCACGAACGGCTTCCACACGCACATCCTTCAACTTGCCACGAGGTTTGCGGCACACTTCCAAATAGAGTTTGAACTCTTTAAGAAGTGCTTTTGTACGGAGTTTCTCTAAGTCCACATCGTCATTTACGTTTGCTAAGCGCCATGTACCATCTTCATTCTGAATAAAGTTCTCTTCAAGAAGTGTATCAAGTTCAGGGATAACATCCCCTTTTCGTACGCCAGCAATGGCTTTTGTCCAATTTGTAAATATGTCCTGACGGGTTTGCGGCTTATTCCTTAATTCGTTCTTAAGCCATTCTATGCCGTTAGCTTCATCACTAACCATGATTCCCATTGGTACAAACTCTGGGGCTTTGAGTTTCTTTTCTTCATATTCTGCAGCTTGTGCTGCGGTGAAGAACATTCCATCACGCTCGATAAAGCGTTCTCTTAAACCAAGCTGAAATGCTGAAGCATCAAGTGGAATTGCTAGCCCCTTTTGGACATAGTAGCTTATAAGCCTATCAAAAAGAATTTTGGGACTACGCTCCACAATAGAGGTTGTGGCATTTTCCTTTTGAATGTGTATTGGCAAATGATCCAAATGTTCATTCATAAAATTCCAGACATTTTCTTTGTCATCACTTTGCTTGAACCTGTCCGTTAAAGAATCTGATGGCTTATAGCAGGAAATTATCAAATCTTGCCTTACTGCGGTTGTCGTTGTGATTGACCTAATTCCTCCTTGCTTTTTATCTAATGCTGCTACATTGGCTATTATTAAGCCTGCCGATGTTATTGCCATTTGAATAGAATTCCAAACCGCAGAACTTGTATTGCTAAATTCAATCGTAATCCATTTACCTGGTTTTAATATACGATAGAATTCTCTAAAACACCTAACCATCATATCTCGATAGAAATCGGCTGATTTATTTTGTCCAGAGTTCTCAATTGCCTCATGGTGATTATTAGTTATAACTTTCAGCCATGGTTCAGGTAAAAAATTTAATTCAGAATAGTTGATGTTCGCTCCAAAAGGTGGATCCACAAATATGTAGTCTACAGAATTATCTTCTATAGTTAGATTATCAGCTGACCCAACATATTGCAAATTATCTTTTCTTTTTGGTAGAAACTCTGCAGCTCTTGATAATGCTGACACTTTATCAGAAATTTGCTCCAACACGGATGTCTCAACTGGAGCGTTTGGTACATACAGAGTACCTTTTAAATGTCCAGCATTCCAACCACCACCGCCATAGAAGTAGTTGCTAACATGAACTCGATTCATCACCGTGGAACGATTTATCATTCCTGTAAAGATAAAGCGTAATTTATCAGCAATTGGAGAGGCTTCTATTTTTGAATAAAGGCGCGCCAAGACAAATAAATTACGTTTTGTAAAGAACTGATGAACATGATATATGTTCCTACTTCTTTTGGGTTGTTCTGTATTATATCCTTCTGGCAATCTGTCCGTAGGGTAGAAATCACTAATTTCTAATGACTCTATCTTCTTTATCAGTTCTTTATCAAAATCGTCAGCTTTCTTCTCAAAACGCTTTTTTCCAACAGTATATGCTATGATAACTGGAACAATTTTTACTTTTTGAATAGTCTCCTTCAACGCATCATCATAGACTGTTTCCATTGCAACCCGTGATGATTTCTTTGTTTGCATTGAATGGCAATGAGGACAATAAAAATCATCCTTAATACATTTGTTTTCATAATCCATTGAAGCATCCCAGAAAACATATTCCTTGCCACAATTAGGACAAACGAAAACATCACTCCATACAACGCAGTTAATTTTCCCGTTTGGCTTTCCATTTTCGTCAAGAGTTTGGTACAGCCAACCGCATTCATCATTCAACTCTTTTGTAATCCTATTAATCTCTTTCTGTAGTACTGGGACATCAAGAGGTGTATTATAACAGAAAGACATATCTGCGGCGTACGGCGAAAGGTCGCCACAAATTGCATGCCTAACTCCCCATTGAGGTGTTGAATGAAACATTGTTTTCCACTCATCTGCAATTTTAGTCGAATACACCGTACTTCTATCACCACATGCTTGGGCTGCCACACCTGTCATACCTGTTCCTGCAAAGCCATCAAACACGACATCTCCAGGTTGTGTATAATGCAATATGTAACGCATAATAGCTGGATGAGGAACCTTCGTATGATATGTATGTGCAGTATATACAGGATTTGTTTTCCCCTCACTCACATCACTGGCATACGGTTCTTTTACCTCAAAGTCTGTCTTGCGCTTTCCTTCTCGTTGAAGTTCTTTTTTCTCTTCTTCCCACTGCTTAATAAAGTCATTCAGCCAAGGATTCGGACAAGCAGTATAGTATGGAGGGTCGGAGAGGTTGATGATACCGTCATCTTCTCCTATAGGGAAACCCTCTATCTTGCGAAGCTCAGGCAAACGGCGACGCAGCTCTTCACGGAAATACTGACGACGTTCTTCATCGTTTTTGAATGTGAGTCCGAAAACCATCACTGGACCTTGCTCAACCTGCTGTTGTGGGTTGAGTCGGTCGAGATAATCGTCTGAGAAAAATTTATCTGATGCCATAATATTGCGTTATTTGATGATGATTCTTATATCTTCGTATTTCTTTCCCTGCTGCCTTTGCTCATTGATAATATCTTCTATAAGAGCTGAAAGAGCGTTGCGGGCAGAATCAATGTCAAGTGGTCGATTAAAGCGAGACTTGAAACTATCCATTGTAAGTTCTACCACATTGAAGTTTGTAGAGAGCTTCTTTACTACCGTCAACAGAGGATGCACATACTGAGCAGTAAGAGAAACGTGACCAGATACAAACTCGTCGAATAATGTGGCTTCCTGCTGTGAAAGCATCTGCTTGTTCTGTTGAGCCATCGGGTCTTCAAGGGCTGCCTTTATCTGTTCTTCCATGCCAACATGTATGGCAGCTATCTCTTGTTTCAAATCTTTTAGGTTAGGCAGAGGCTTGCCTCCTTCGGAAACAGGATTGAAGTTTTGGAAAGGAGTCTGCATAATGGTCTGCTTCGTCATGGTAGGTGAAGCTATACGAACATCATTTAGTTTCTGCCTCCATGAGTCATATTCATACAGGTTAATGATACTCAGGCTGGCATCAGCCTGTACTGCCTGTGCAACCGTTTCTGCAACCTGTCGTTCAGGCATATTCTTGATAGCTGTAAGCTGTGCCTCTTCTGTGGCAGGTAGATGAGCAGCCACGTATGCAGCTAAATAGTAGTCGGCATAACGCTCCTTCAGTTGTTCAAGTTCCTGCATGTACTGTTTGCGCTGCACATCGCCTTTGACAATAACATCGCTCAAACGATCTATAGCCGCTTCCATATCAGATTTTAATGCAGAATCAGCGACATAGCGTTTCGCCTCACTCAGATAGCTGATGATGAACTTAAACTTCTCTACTTCGTCCAACAGTTTCTCCCACTTCAGCAAGTCACCTTTGTCAGTGACAAGTTTCTCATGAATCTGTTCTTTGGTCCACTGAAGATTGCGGAGCTTGGCTTTCGTATTGTAATTGCGTACCTTATCACACAAACCTTTTAGAGCGTCCAAACGGTTACAGAGTACTGTACCATCGAAAGAACTCAACACTTCAACACCAGCAAGCATGAAACCATCACGGAGTTGATGAGAGATGGTGACAGCCTTTGTTGCCAGTTGCTGAGCTACTGTAAGCAGGTCGGCAAAGAAAGGAGAATCAGGGATGTCTATTTCAGCTGTACGGTCACTACCTAATAAGCCAAGGCTTAACTCACGAACCAATGGGATGTTAATGCCCTTTGGCGGTGCAATATGTGAGAATGCGTTAAAGTCGTGGCTGTTGAGATTGACAATCTTTTCGATATTGCCAGCATTGATATGTGTACTATCGCCCATGACAATTTCAATTTCTCCAAGCTGCGCCATAGCCGCCATTACGACAAACTCCAAGTCTGCCTCTATTTCGAAATCAATGGTGACATACCGCTCTTCATAGAACTGCTTCAATATATCAGAGCAATTGAGTACCTGTCCACCACGTTGCTCCAGTTTGTTCTTCAAGCTCTGGGCGTATTGCGAGTGGTCTGTTGAAAGATGTCCATCGGTCCACAATCCAAGACCGTTCAAGATGGCAGTACCCAAACTGCTGGCTGATTGTGGAGTAGCAATAGCAATACGCGCTGCCTTTAATACATTCTCACGGTTTTTGTTTCCAAGAGGATATGGTAGGTTGGAGAACTTTGGGTAGTGCTTGCATTGTTCAGAGAAGAGGTTTTCAAGAATATCTGACGCCACATTGCTCAACATGCTCATCTTGTCCTCGCCTTGTGGATTAAGTGACGAAAGCGGATGCTTCTCACTATTGAACTCCACCATGCAACTTTGTAGGAACTCATTATTGAATTTTTCACGAGCAGACTTGAAGTACTCGTCTTTTACAACCTTATAGTTCGGCTTCTCGACAGAACTGGCACCATTGATAAGTGCTTGAGAAGCTCCATAGAGTGTAACCGCATCACGGAAATCCTGGCTCAATGTGTCAAACAAGAAAAAGATTCCGTCCTCCTCGGGTTGATGCTTTGCCGACTCCTTATCAAAAATTGGCATGAAGTACAGGTAGAAATGCTGCTTCGGCTGCGTAGTAGATTTCGCATTGGGATTACCCATGAATATGTAGCCATCCAAACGAACATTGTGAGACTTCCAATTAACACTGTGGTCCCAAATGCGGAAATTAGGACGATAGACATTCCAATCTACAGGCATGATTTCAGCAAGGAAATCATAGAAGTATTCATCTTTCACATTCTCAGGCATCGTCGCTGCATAGTTGATGACATTTTGCTTATAGTTGACACCGCCCTCTATGCGCAAATGATACTCCAGATTTTCCTCATTGCGTTCAAAATATTGACCGATGGTTGCCTTGACAATGTTGTTGAGAGTTGTGGTGATAGAGAGGTCAACCAATTCGTCAAAGTTTGTTGCTATAGGGTCAACGAAACAGAGGTCATTAGCCAAAGACTCTGCCAATACACCATTCGTTTTAGTAAGGTCAGACTGCAATATTTTTATAGCAGATGCTGCCACGATACGGTGAGCCAAAGGTTTCTTTGGCGAACGACCACCAGTGAAATAATCATCAATCTTCTGATCAACAAGTGATGTTATCTCTGAAACCTTGCGCACATCTGGAATTGCCATCAAGTCTTGTGTTCGCTGCATGTCCTCCCAATAGGAATCATAGCAAATCAGACCAGGTTCGTTCTCCGGAACATCCTTGTCAAGCATCGTTTCAAAGCGACGTGAAAGCACTTTCAACACCTCTCGCTGATTCTTACCTACACGGATTTGCTGAAAATTATCAAAGTATGATGGATGAACAGGATAGAGATTGACAAAAGTGTCAAGGTCGTGACTCAGGTCAGGGAACAGAGTAATAAATTTCTGCAGATGATCTTTTATGGCTTGCTGTTGATGGGCATTCTTGCGCAAGAGACGTTCCTGCACAATGAACTGTACATCAGATTTCTCAATCTTCAGGTCGGTATAGCGATCGGCTACGTGGCTAAGCATATCGGCAGCAAACTGGAATTCTGGCGCTTGGTATATTAACTCCTGCACACCAAATACCATACGGAATTTCGTGCGATCGGACATATGACCAAGTGCTTGCAATACTTGAAGGTCGCTTCCTAACAAATGGGGCTGAGCATGACCTTGCAAATAAGAAAGCATCTCGTCTATGACAAACATAAAACCCTTATCTGGGTATGCATCCTCAAATGCGGCAAGCATCTTCTCCAATTTGTCATAATAAGGTACAGGACGATTGTCCTCATAAATACTATAATCAATGCCCCACTCTTCGAGATATTTGTCAATCTGATAGGTAATCATATCCCATAGTGAATTTGTACCACTAATCTCGAAGCGCACGACCTTATAACGACCAGCGATTTTCTGCAAGCATTCTTTAGCTTTTTGGTTGTTGAGGAAATCGAGGTAATGTGCATCTTCCGCAATGATGGAAAAAAGCGACATCAAATGAGATTTACCAGTACCATAGTTACCGACAACTTGAATACCTCGTGTTTCCTGGGTGGAATCGAGGTCAAGTTCCCGACATATACGTGGGATGATGAAGTTCTCAAATGCATTGGAGCAGACAAAAGTCTTAACGAGCCGGTCGCGGTAATCGCCATCGTTGAGCTTGTCGAACTTGATAATCTCATCAACAGACTCAAACTGGATTAAATCTTTATATTTCATATGCTTGCCATTTTATAATAATTCTATGTAGTTAATTCCCTCTAACGAAACTGAATAATCGCGGGAACATCCTTGGGTAAGGAAAAGATATTTGTCTTGTACATGCCCTTTTTCTACATCAAGAATCAATATCATATTCTGTGACCACCTGTCAAGAAAGCCGTCCAAATCAATTTTCAAAAGCGGTTCAAACAAGATTCCGATGTTTGTTAGCGCAAGATACTCACCAAATTCTTCAGATTTACATATATGGGAACGAAGCAAGACATTAAGATGATCCTGTACTCGCATTGATAAGCGACGATCACTAATCTTGTCCTCAATAAAAGCACTTATCTCAAGACCCACGTCAATGTAGTCAAAACCAACTATGCAATCATCTGATATGACTAGATGATTGCGCGATGGACTAGATAAGAATGCCTTCAGTATTCCCATTATATAGCAAAAGAACTCCCAAGCCGTGTCTCGACAGGCGACCAAGCCCTTTTTACACAGCAAGGAAGTTCCATTATTCTTTGTTTTGCCTTACGGCTTTTTGTGGTCTTTATCGAGAATATCCGCAACCCAATTGAAGCATGAAATGGAGGCTTGCCCCATTCGTCTCTTCCTAAGAGACGTAGAGAAACAAAAAGTCATTGAAATTCCACGATTTTTGAGCGTTTTGCATAGCGATTTGCTAAACAAAGTATAAAAATGATATACCAAAAGCGTGTTTTCTTATTAAATAATGTGTATTTGGGCCGAAAATTAGTATCTTTGTGCTCAAATATCCGTCTCTTAGGAAGAGATTGAGAAATTTGCTAAACAAATTCTTGTTTACAACAATCCCAGAATCATCTTGTTTGCTTTATCAACAACCGACGTTTCCAGTGAAGCGAGGTATATTTGTGTCGTTGCTTCTGAGTCATGTCCCATTCCTTCGCTGATTACTGACAAAGGCACATTCTTTGCTTTGGCAGCACTTGCCCATGAATGACGAGCCACATACATGGTGAGTGGTCGCTGGAGTTTCAGCATTGTAGATAGCTCCTTTAAACGATAGTTGACCAGATGCAGGGTATTGTCATATTGCCTCCGCTCATTGGCTTTGCCTTCGTCTGTCACGACTCGGCCATTCAAGCAAGCTTGATGGCTCACGCTGTTCCGTCCGTTGCCTTCCTCTTTGATGATAGGGAGAAGATAATCTGTCTTGTTTTCAGGATATTTGGCAATGATTTCTGCCATACATTTCTCCCACTTGATACTCAGCTCCTGACCTGTCTTTCGTCTTCGATAAGTCAGGATTCCGTTCTGAAGGTCAGTCTTTTTGAGATAAGCTATATCCACGAAAGACATTCCTCTGGTATAGAAACTGAATAAGAACATGTCACGTGCAAAGTCCAATGATGGCTTCATGGATAAGTCCAACTCCTTCAGGGCTTTGATGGCCTTGATGGGAATAGCACGCTTGACCGTCTTATCCACTCCCGTATATACGTGACGGAAGGGATTGTTCGGTTGAGTCAGACCTTTCTCCACGGCACGATTATAGACTGCCCGAAGGTTACGCATGTAGAACGATATGGTGTTCATGCGTACGCCTCTGGCTTTCAGATGTGCTTCATACATGAGCATCATGTCTGAACTGATACCATCAAGTGGAACATCCTGCTCGTCTCGAAAAGCCATAAAACTTTTAAGCGTAGCAGTATAGGTCTCGGACGTGCGTACTTTACCCAACTGTTTCAGTTGAGCTATGACACCATGCATAAAGGTAAAGAGGGAGGACTCCTTGGTCAGTTTATGGAACATGGTGATCACATCGTCTGCTGTGAAGCGACGACGTTCCGTTTCCAACGAGCGGACAACTTTTTCCAGACGGGCCACATCCCATGCCAGACGTTCTTGAATACCCAACAGCAGGTTGGAGAGGCTACCATTTACGACAACGCTTTCCGACTCTGCATCCCATTCCTCTGCAAAGACCTTATAATCAGTATTCAACTGACGGACTATCCGATTGTGGATAATCTGGAAATAGAGTCCTCCCTCCTTGCCATCCACCGTCGATGGTCTGAACTTTACCTTTATTGATGTCATCATGTGCGTTAATTAGTTATCATGCTATCCACTTGAAGTACACATAGAAAGCTATCTCTATGGCAAGCGTTATGATTGACAATAGGGAAAGAGAGCCAACAATGTAGAACAGTTTTGTGGAAATCCATACGCCCTCGTTGTTCTTCACGATGTCTGTGAGTCGTTGGCTCTGCTTCTGCCAACTTTCTTTCTGCTGCCTGTGATGGTCGTCAAGTGTCTGTTTCTCCTGTCCCAACCATTGGACATGACTGTCATGGAGCTGCTTCAAACTCTCATCATCAAGCCTCGTTTTGACAGGTGTCTGCTGTGCTTGGACAATGGCGTGGCAAATGCCCGTAATGGCGTTATCTGCGCTTTGGGTTGCTGCTTTGAGGCCATTCTGTGTCGTTACACTACTTTCCTTCGCTTCTTTAATTGCTTCAAGCAATTTCTGCAATAGGGCAAGTGCCTCCTTGATCTGCTCCAAGGTGGCATCAAAGCGGTTCTGCTCTTTCTCTTTTTCCTCGTCATCCTTGATGGACTGCACGAGGTTATTGTATTTGTCTTTTTGTGACATATTTTTTTTGTATTACTTGTGTTGATAATCTGTTTAATTACTTACCTCGTTTCCATCTTCTGACAATCGGCTTGCAGAGCCAGTTGGCCATCTTGGCACAGCGTCTGGCCCTTTCCAGTTCATCCTCGTCCTTGTCTTTTCCCCAGCCTGTGCCAGCATCTCCACCGCCACCATAAGACTCAGACATGGCTGTAGCAGCATTGACGTAGTTCAGGAACAACAGCATGGCGACTTTCAGAATGTCCCCATGCATGGCATTGCTGTTGCAGGGAACCTCGACATTACTGTCAAGCTCCTTGTAAATTCTTTCGGGGATGCTCAGATGTACCTGCTTGCCATCGATGAGGAATACCTGTTGGTAGTCGTTGAATGTGGCAGATGGTTTGGCTTGCGAGGATAATACATATGCCGTTGACGATTTATCCGTGATTGGAGTCTTGCTGTCCAATGGTTTTGGTGCTTGTACAGCCATCGGTTTCTGAACAGGATGCAGTTTTCTCCACGTGTCTTCTATCTTCGTCGGCATCAAGTTTCGTCCTGTGCCAAGTTCCGATGACTTATAAGAGGAATTGCCCTTCTTGACGGAATAGCCTCTGACAATGTTCTCCTTGTCACGCTGCAATTTGACCTTGTAGCCTCGCTTGTTAAGCAGGGCTTCGTAATCAGTCCAGTCGAAACGTGGCAGGTATTTGAGTACATCCATGCAGTCGCTGGTTATCTGTTGGAGGTGTTCTTCCCGAATCTCCATCGGGTCTTTCCAGCCGTGGCGCAGATTGATGGCATGGGCAGCAGCCACAGCCCGCTCGCCGATGAAGTGGCAGTCATTGATGTTGCCGTTCTTGTCGATGCGGTTCACCACCAGATGCAGGTGGGGAATCCCAGATTTTGCATCATAATGAAGGGCAGCGAAGTACTGCGAGTTCTTAATGTTCGTCGGGACAAGATTCTTGTGCTTGTCATCTGGTGTCTTGGTCACCTGGTCAAGTTCATCCAAGAACTCCTCAGTGAAGTGTCGCCAGTCTTCGAGCGTCCATCCGTTACTCTCGTTCATGGATGGGGAAACCTCGATGCGTATGGACGTCTTGTCAATGGGCTTCCGTGCGAACTTCTGCCTGAAGCGGTTCATGTGGAGCACCATCTCGTCCCACATGCCAATCGGGGGCAGATCCTCTGTCAGGAGGTTCACTTTCACGATGTCGGCACGGAAGTCTTTCGTGGCATAGTTGGTCATGGCCTGACCATGCGCTATGGGTCTTGCTGTTGCTATCATAGTCCTATCCTCCAAAGTTTTCCTTAATGGTGTCCCAGTGCTGGATGAGGTAGTTCACACCCTCTATCCATGCCGTCATGATTCGCTCGTTCCTGAAGTACCGCTTCCTCACCTCCTGAGGCAGTCCGTGAAGGGCATTGCGGATGCCGACAAGTTCTGACCTTGCGGCGGAAAGACTTTTCAATGCTTCCTCCTGTCCCTCGGTCATCAACTGCTTTGGCTGGTGCCCAAGGACTGCATTGTGGACATAGTTGCTTTTGTGCATTCCGCACTTGTTGGCGTTGGTGATAATCTGGTTGTATTCTTCTTCCGTGAAGCGGACATCGATATGGTGTCCTTTGTTCTGCCTCTTTTCTGAGGTCTTCGATTTTGTCTTAATCATAATTACTCAATGATTTTTTTGTTGGGTTATAAATGTAATACTATCGGGAGATTGAAGTAAAAGCCTTGGACAGCCCGGTGCGAGCCTGCGAGCGACGCAAGAATCCAGTGGAAGGACAGTGCAGCGGAGCAAATCTGTCAGACATTGGGACTTCTTGTTTAGACCTCAGAAAAAATCACACTTCTTCGGGTTTGTCCGAGGCTTCGACTTGCAGTCAGTCGCTGCCTTGTAGTGCGTGCTCGGCGCTGTCGGCTGCATCCGCAGCTGTTGTACTGGGAGTTGGCGAGACAAGTTGATTTGTCGAGTCTTCATTATCAGAGATGCCCTCTGGATTGGTAGGCATAGCAGGAGTGTCGCCTAATGCGACATCATTTGATGTGCTATATAGCTTATCGGCTTCTGGCATCAGGTTGGCATAGTGCTCGTCAAGTTGCTCTAAGTAGCCTTCAGACAGCTGTCCATCCTCTCCGTATGGAGATAGTTTATCTTCTTCCCTTTCATCATTGTTGGCATCAGTCACAGATGGGACGGGATTAGAAGATATAACCGATAGAGTATGGCTGTTGCCGATATTGTCCGAAGTCGGTTCCGAGGCATCACCTTGGACAGCCTGTTTTGGAGCGATTGGATTACGTTGATAATACGGATTCTTGATGGGAGTATCCTGCCCTTCCACGAACCAGAAGGCCAGACAATGAATGGTGTGGATAGTCGTACGGTTATTGGCTACGGATGTGAGAATCCCCACCTCATTGAAGAGGTCAATCATCTTCTGTGCAGTCTTGCGGTCACAGTGCCAGAGTTCGGCGAGTTCCACTTTCGATATGGCAAACTGACCGATACTGAGGTCAGCCGAGAAGTTCTGCTTCTCATAATGGAACGGTTCTATTGCCGCCAAAGAGAGAAAGGTATCAAGGGCTTTCATGCGGTGGAAACCTTGGTTGTCATCCTTGAGGAAATCAAGCTGTTCTCTGGTCAGCAGGATTCCATACTTGATATTCATATATTTCATCTTTACTTTTTTTTGTGGTGAGGGCTGGCATTGGTCAGCCCTCAGCCGTTGTTAATAATGAGATTTGAATGTGACTTGAAAAACAGGGTTACGTCGGACTGGTGTCGGCTTCGTTCTACCAGTCATGCTTGTCTGGCTTTCGTTTGTGTGAAGCAAGGATAGCATCGTTCTCCTCATCTGCGGTCATAGGAACGGTATTCCTGCGCGTGGTCTCCAGCCACTTGTCAAGCTCATCCTGATACAAGATCCATCTTCTGCCAGGCTTGGTGGCTGGGATGGTGCCGTCCTCCAGTTTCATGTACATCGTTCCCCTGGGGATGTGCGTGTACTCGATGGCCTCTTCCACAGTCATTGGCTTGTGGCGGTTCTCCTTTACGGGTTTACTACTCTCTACCTGCTGTCTGGTCAGCATGGCTCTCATGCCCATCACCTCATCCCGAAGCTGGGCGACGACCTGCGGGAGGTCGTTGAATGTCAGAATTTCTTTTTCCATAATTTATCACAGTTTTAGTGATTCGGCTGCAAAGGAACTTAATGATGCCATGCTGATTCCGATTATTCACGATAATCCACGAATAATCATATCAACATGAAATAATTGGGGAAAAAAGGGGGGTACAAGGGGAATAATGATAGGGGAAAAGGTAAAAATAGAACTTGCGGCAAGGCTTATTGGTGCTCCCGACAGAAGATTACAAAACAGAAAGTGGGCGAAAACCGATGCAATGACATCAGCTTTCGCCCACTATCATCGATAGATTATCCATTTTAAAAGACTGCAAAATTTTAGAAAATGCATATTTTTTTGTTCAAAGCATTATATTTGTTCAAAATTCGTGAACAAACACCATTTTTTGAACAAAAAGTTTGGTTGTTTGGAAAATGTTCATTAAATTTGTAGTGTTCAAAATGCATGAACAAAAACAAAACAGTGAACAAGTATGGTCAGAGAAGAAGAAATCATCAATGATGTCGTCTATAATCTGAGACGATTAACGAACTTGGAAGATATTATATTCAAGGCTGCTGAACAAAGCAAAAGTTATGGCTATAACCTCACTATCAACGGGGTTACATTTGCTTGTGATGTGAGGCCACAAGTGAACAAGGCAAATTACAACCTTATTGTGCAGCACATGAGAAGTCTTAAGGAGCAGACAGACAAGCCGCTGATGCTGGTAGCAAACCATTTCTCACCAGAATCTTTTGACGGTCTGCCTGAAGAAGGAGTTAGTGTGGTGGAGAGCAGCGGAAACTGCAACATTGTTGCCGCTCCGCTGTTTATACGTATAAGCGGACAAAAGGCAATGCTGCCAAAAGAGGCAAAAGGAAAAGCGTTCAATGAAGCAGGTCTGAAGGTTATTTTTTATTTGTTGCTTGACGAAATAAATATCAATAAGCCTTATCGGACTATTCATGAAGAAACCGGTGTGTCACTTGGCACAATCAAGAACGTAATAGAGGAACTTGGCAGGGGGAAGTTTGTGCTTACCACAGAAAATGGACGCTTTTTGAAAAACAGGAAAGAGCTGCTAGATGTTTGGCAGACTCACTACAATCAAAGTCTGAAGCCGAAGTTGCTGCTAAAGGAAATGGAGTTTGTGGATGCCGACTGCCGACGAGATTGGAACAAAATAATACTACCAGATGGAATGTGCTGGGGAGGTGAAGGTGGAGCCTTTTTGATTGACCGCTACCTGATGCCAGAACTATTTGATATTTACACGGAAACGCCGAGTGTCAAGCTGATGATGACCAAGAAGGTGAAATTCCAGGAGAAAGGCAGGATAAAACTCTATCAGAAGTTTTGGAAAGACAATACTGACGAGAAAACGGCTCCCAAAATTCTAATATACGCTGACTTGATGGGAAGTGGCAACAGCCGTTGCATTGAGGCGGCTCAAAGACTGATTGAGAATGGAATATAAAATCACGAAAGAGGAACTTGGCAATGACTGGCTATATAGTACACTCGTTGCCCTGAATAAATGTATGGCAGAGCATGGGTTGCCACTGTATGTGGTAGGTGCCAGGGCAAGAGATGTAGCCATGAAGCTAATGAAAGGCGATGAACCAAAGCGCCGCACGGAAGATTTGGATGTAGCCATTGCCATAGAAGACTGGCAAACCTTTGATGACATCTGCAAAACGCTGGAGAATAACCATTTCAAGCGTCATGGAGAAACGCAGAAGTTCTTCTACAAAGACGTGAACGGGGATTTAGATTTTGAGGTGGACATTGTTCCATTTGGCGGAGTCGCTGTGGACGAAAAGATTGGTTGGCCACCAGAAGGGAATCCTGTCATGTCGGTAAAGTGCTTTCAAGACGTGATGAACGAAGCGGTCACCGTGATTGTGAATGGCGAAATAGAAGTAAAGATGGCTCCGCTATGCGGTCAGTTCCTGATTAAGTTGGACACATGGAACGACAGAAACGCATCGACCGACAAGGATGCAGAAGACATGTTGTTCATCTTGAAAAACTACCTTGACATCCAGTTGCTATATCAAAAAGACAATGTGCCGCCCGACGTAGTGACTTTCGACAATGAGAGTCTGGATGCAATCATCTGGGGTGCGCAATGGATGGCCTACGACATCAGCAAACTGCTGACAACAGAACATCTTCAGTTCTATGCAGACCTTGCATCAGCAGAACTGAAGAAGGAGGAAAAGAGCAACCTTATTTATCACTTTATGAAGTATTATGGGAACAGTGAAATGGACGACATCAGTAGCAATTATGAGCCTTGTCGCCAAATCTGGAGTGTTTTCGTAGAAATCTTTAGCAAAGAGTTAGAAGAAAGGAACAAACGATGAAAGTAAAATCATTTTCGATTAGCAGCAAACGTTATCCGAATGAGGATAAGATGGCCATACAAAATTTGGGGATATACGGCATTGCCATAGTGCTTGCTGATGGTATGGGCGGATTGAGTCTTGGTGATTTAGCAGCTGATGTCGTGACTAACACCGTGGCTGATTATCTGATGAAGAATTATGAGGGATATGCCGAGAAAGGAGTCTTGCACAAGGCTCTGGAGCGTGCAGATCAGGAAGTGAGACGGGTAAGCATTGAGAAGAAAAGTAACATGGGTGCTGCAGTAGCCGTGGCAATCATAATAGATTATGAACTTTATTGCACATGGCAGGGAAATGTCAGAATCTATGCCCAACACGAAGGAAAGACGGAGTTGTTAACCACAGACCATATGGCAAATATTGGGTATGGTAGAACAGCCTTGACCAGATGCATTAAAGGGTCTGGTCTGCGAGATGATGTTCCTTTCCTATACCATAAGTTGTCAGAAGATGATACTGTGTTCGTCTGTACGGATGGATTGTACAAAGTTGCTGAAAAGAATCTGGGTGTGTTATCTGCAGATGAAATTTCAAGGAAACTGAATGATCCAGAGGATGATGCATCACTTATAGAGGTGTCTTTTAAATAGGAAGAATGGGTGCCATACAAAGTTTCCATCTATCACAAAAACGATACTTGACTTTATTATCGAAAAGCTGAAAAGGCTTCTTAATTCAATTGTTTCTTTAGAAGACATTTTTGATAGAGCCCGTATTCCCATTCTGCTGATATATGATTTTAGTGTTTTAATAATCTCGTTTTCGCTGATTTTTGAAAACAGATTTCTAGGTCGCCTTCTTTCGAAGGACAAACTATTTAATTGAATTTCTCTTAGTGGAAATGATAGTCGCCTTTGTCAGGCTCGTCTATCACGATGTTCCCAGTATCAGGCTGGAACTTGAAGTTGCGGATGCTATCCTGCTCGATGTCTCTCATTACATCCGGGAACATACGCTTGATGAAGTCGGCACGGACACGTCCCGTATAGTCTTTCTTGCTGCCCAGTCTCTCGGCTATATTCCAAACAAAGTGCCGTAGGTCAAGGGTGGTAAGAGTGGACTTCAATCTGATTGGCACAGGAATATGCCGCCAGTCATCGGCCCACTTCCTGATTGCATCACAGAGTTTTTCCAATTCCTCATTGTCATAGATATATGGCGACATGGTATGGGTCACATATTCTATAATGGCATCAATGGTATTCTGTCGCCTCTGTTCCTGCTCACGCTGATATTCCTTACAGCGTTGGGCATATAGGTCGGGCTGTTCTGAACTCGTCTCTATTGTATCGGTTGCCTCCTTTGTCGGTTCTACTGAATCGGAAATCTCAATGATAGGTTCTTGCAGTTCCTCTGGCAAGGGTTCTTGTGCAGATTCTGTTTGAGGTAGAACTTCTGCCAGATATTCATGAACCTGTTCAATGCTCATATTGTCCATTGAATCTTCTGTGACTGCTTCCGTTTCTTGGTTGGTAAGAAGGGTGGTTCCTTCGCGTTGACCGTTCTGCAATCTAAGTGGCACTTCTGCCAATACGGACTGGAACAGATAATAGACTGTCCACAGTAAACCGCTGGAGATTACAAAGGTTACGAACTTGGCAAAGTTGTCTTGTCCGAAATCGTTGCCCACCTTCAATGACACGAAGAGGGAAATGGTGAGAATGACCAAACCAGGGCATCCCCACACAAGGCAAAAGTCTCTTACAGCCATGCTTTTCGTTTTACATTTTACGTTGTTCATCTTTCTTTCCTTTCTATATTTATTGATTTGACTTATCAGAATTGTCGGTATCATCCACAACTCATCTGAGCGATTTGTAACGCAAAGTTACTCCGATTATTCCCGACTGCTCAAAATCTTCCGAAAAATCCGCTTCGTTTTTACATTAGTTTAGAAATTGGTCCTACCGAGTATGAAAAAAGAACCAATAATCATACTATAAAATATTGATGGACATGACGAAAGGGAAAAGAAAAAGGGAGAAGCAATGCCCCTCCCCATACAGGCACATTAATAATATGTGTCCGATAGAACTGTAGGTCATTATTGCCCTACGACTTTCAACTGCGGAGTGATCTTTGGCTTCAACGTAATACGGTTGACGCTCTCTCGCTTGCTCTCATCTGCCATAGTCGCATAGATCTGTGTGGTCGAAACGTTCTTGTGGCCCAACATGTGCTGAACGGTATAGACGCTTGTACCAGCATCCACCTGAAGCGAACCGAAAGTGTGCCGGCTGCAATGGAACGAGATTTTCTTAGTGATGCCAGCGGCTTTCAGCCAGTTCTTCAAGGGTGTCTGTGTCATCTTGTCTGCAAAGCCGACAAAGACGGGGCCAGTTCCTCGCTCACCAATCAGTTCCAAAGCCTCGTCACTGATGGGATTGTTTACCAGTTCCTTGGTTTTCTGCATACGAAGTGTGACATACATTCCACCGTCACCGTAGGGCTGTATGTTCTCCCATGTGAGCTGCTTAATATCACTCTTACGGAGTCCAGTAAGACAAGCAAAGAGAAAAGCGGTTTTTAAGACGGGATATTGGCATGGGGTGTTTGCCAACCTGACAAGCTCATCCTTCGACAGATGCTCTTTCTCCGTGGGGATGGTGTCAATGCGCTCCAAGAAGCCGTTGGGGTTCTCCATAATCTTGTGTTCTCTGTAGGCGGTATGAAGGACGGCACGGAAGGTTGACCAATAGCCTGCTACACTATTGATGTGAAGTTTGTGTTCCGTGTGGATGGTCTGCGGAGCAGTCAGCAGATACTCACGGAACTTGTTGCACAGGTCAACGCTTATTTCGTCAAATCGGCACTTGTTGTTGCAGAAACGGGCAAAGTGCTTATAGACGTGCTGCCACTTGCAGTTCTTCTTGTCTGCCTTCTGCTTGAAGTAGGCAAGGAAATCGCCCTTCATCTTTTCCTTGTCAAAGAAGTCGTACCTCTCATTGACTATGGACTCATAGCGACGGCAACGGAGGGCTTCTGCCTTCTCACGCATACGGTCGTTGTAGTCCTTCTCACGTTGTGACTTCGGCTTGGCATAGATGTAGATGCCGAGCGATTCATGGCGCACGACCTTCATGGTGGACTCGTCCCTGTAGCCGGGATAGTAGTCAAGGTAGAAGGATAGCTGTTCTCCGCCTTTGATTTTCCGTGTGCGGAGGCTCACGGTTTTGCAGATGTTACTCATACATATATATATTATTTGGAAATATTCTTAACTCTTTTAAAAATACACACTTAAATATTTTATAATCAATATATTATAAGGTGTGTAGTTTTAATAGAGAAACAAATAAGGAACAAAAATAGGAATTAAAGTGATTTCTTGTTTTTCTATTTGCACTCTGTTTCTTTCTTTTCGTTTGTTTGCTTTCAGAGTGCATTCCGAGCAATTTTATCTGCTCTCATCATTCGAAGAATTTGCTCCTAACTTTAACTAACAAATTATTTGCAGCTCATAAAGAGAATGCAAATTATTATCTCTTGAAGTTGTATTGCTTTAGCAAAGATAATCTTTTTTGTACAGGCAGCCAAAAATGCCTGCCTATATTTAGTTTAATTTAGTTTAGCATATATAAGGCTAACAAACTAAACCAAACTGGATTTTCATGTTACTTTTGTGATTTTCCCATTCTACTCATACAGCCAAAAGAGAAGATAAGCTCTTGCCTCTTTTCTCTTTTCGCTGCGATACTCTTTTACTTCATAGCCACTTTTTACACATATCCGTACCGAGCAAACTCCCACATGCTCGCATTTCAACTTTCGGTCTGGCTGATGGGAATTGTGTCGCAAAGGTATTTGCCATGTCTTTATTGTATGCAAGGTTGTAACCTGAAGGTTCACTACAAAATCTCCACGCTCCGCTTCGCAGAGGTAGTATTTTGTAGTGAAACCCTGCATACATAGCCATGCCACCTATTGAAGCGACATAATTTCAATCAAGCCCGAAAGTAAGTGAAATGCTACAGGAGGGAAAGTAACAAACTTAAAACTTAGTATTTATGGCAAATTATGCAACCAACATTTTCCACGCAAGAACGGAAAATAAAACAGACCTCGACAAAATAGAGGCTTTCTTGAACGACACTTTCAGCGAATTTACCAATCGATATGGTGATAGTGTAGATGCAGAATTTTCCTCTCGTTGGGTGTATCCAGAAGAAGAAATCAAAAAAATGGTAGAATCGTTGGAGGACAAAGATAAAGTCTATATCAAGATTCTATCCTATGAATTTGAAAACGAGTACGTGAGCTTTAGAATATTCTCTCAGGGAGAATGGAAGGTCAAATTAGTAACTGAATGAGTAGAAGAAGATAAAGTAAAATTATGGTCTATCCTACACTTTACTTATTTCTATAAGAGACACACGGATGGAACGATTGTCGGTGATTTCGACAACAAAATCACTGTTCGTTTCATCTGTGGCAAAGAGAGATTATTAAATACTGTTGACGAAGTAATTTTTACAATTTTACAACATAGAAACCATGACACAGATAGCAATGAAATTCGTCCAATGGGATGTGCCCGAATTGGAAAAACTGAAAGATAGCAAGGTTTACAAATTACGGGAACGTCTTGATAATGGCGACAAGTTGAGTCGGGAAGAAAAGAACTGGCTCACCCGCAATGTGAAAGAGTGCTGCTATTTCAAAAGAGGTATCGCTTTAATGGGCTACCGTTTTGACTTCTCCGATGTTCTCAAACGGTATTTTGTGAAACAACACGGACATATTGCCGAATATTATGCCATTGACAAAACCGCACTACGTTCTGTCCTATATGGTCGAATTGAAGATATAATCGAAGTACAATAAAAATCAAAAGAAGCATGAAAGTAACAATTGAACACAGCTTTTGCCCCTATTGTGACGAGGTAACTGAACTTTATTTCCGAATCATTAACACGATTCTTTTTTCTGGCAATGAGGCGGAATTGCGTGAAAGCATGAGACAGTTGGAGAAAAAAACTCCACTTGATGAGTATTTCACATACGGTTACGGTGCACGACACCTTTGGGTTTGCCAGCGATGTCCCAGCGACAAAACCAAAATATTCGAGCATCGTATTATGATGGTTGAATTTCAATGACACCTTTGGACAAATATCATCGACTGGCTGGAATGGAATCACCCATTTCAGCCTTACTTCCATTTTCCTTTTATAACTTTTTCTTTTGGCTGCGCCACTCCCTTTTGTAGAAACCAGCCATTCGCGCAAAGCGAATTGGAAACCACTTTGTGAAAAGTCTGGTTCTCCCTGCCGTTTTTCCTTCCAGTTCCATTTTTTTTCGATGCGGATATCACTATCCTCCAAGGATGGGCTGCCTACGCTTCTATCCACTCTTGGCTGCCCCATTCCTTATGCAATGACCTTTTTTCTGATTGGACGGTATTTTGTTTGTTACAGTCTCAATTCAAACCAGGCATGTCTCGCTTTGGCTTTGCTATTCTTCACTGACTTTCGGACGGATGTCTCGCCTTTGTGCCAACATTTGGATTTGCTCTTTTTCCTTATCATTACCGGTTTACTTGTTTCCCATTTTCCATAATCGCTTTTTATCGAAGCAATCATCATTTTTCCTCTGCAAAGATAGTATGCCGACGGGAACGACATGGTTGTCTTGACCAATGGCGTAGCCGCCTCAATCTTCCTTTATCGAGCCTTCGATTTTGCCTGTGGCTAAAAATAAAGCGTATTGACGCGCTATCCTTGGCGCATCCCTTAAACGACATCTACTTTTTAGGCAGTGTAAAAATTGATTTAATAACTTCTAAAAGCAATTCAACATGAAAAAGATTGAAAACAATTTCACAGTAACCGGATTCTTAGGTAAAGACGCTGAAATCCGAGAGTTCACCAACAGCAGTGTCGCACGTTTCCCATTGGCCGTAAGCCGTCAGGAAAGGAATGCCGAGGAAACCAACCGCATTTCAGCCTTTATGAATATTGAGACTTGGCGTAAAAACGAGAATACTGGGTCATTCGACCAACTGACCAAAGGTACGATGCTCACCATTGAAGGCTACTTTAGGTCTGAAGAGTGGACCGATAAGGGCGGTGTGAAGCACAATCGTATTGTTATGGTGGCTGTCAAGTTTTATCCTCCTATCGAAAAGGAGGATGTTCCTGAAAAGCCGATAAAACCCGTGAAAAAAGGCAAGAAATAATTCTTGCCTTATCATGAACAAAGCGACCTTCTGGTCGCTTTGTTTTGCTCATGACCGGATTAATACGCATCATACTTTTATAAGTGGCTGTTGCGATGCCAAACTCCAAATGAAATCTTCACCCGGTAATACTGTTATACTTAGCTCCGCTTGATGAACAGGCAGATTACGATTTTCAATAGAAAAAAGAAGACTCTCTCAATTCCATACCTTTGAGTAGCTTTCCAGTCCCTCTTATAACCATGTATTCTTCCCAGAAGTGAGGTTACATCCGCCGTCCATTAATTTTACAGTGCGAAGTTAAGTCGGAAGTGAACCTGCAAGGCGCGTTTCATTTGCAGTCAATGCCGTTCAAATGAAATCCTTCGGATTCCGCTTCCTCCTTGCATTGTTCCCTTCTTCCGCCTTGTGGTTTGCACGTAAAATCAAATCCCACCGGACGAGGTAAGAGCCTCTGAAGGGAAGGGAAAATAAAAAATTAGAATAGAGTTTATACAGAATAAAGAACAGGGCTTATGATTATCAGTACCCTAAAACTTTATTCTATATAATGTCTAATGTATGAAACAAATAATTTGGTCAAGTGATGCTCTATTGGATGAAACAGCAAGAGAGTACTATCAAAATTTCAAGCGAGAAGAACTGGACGATGATGCCTACAAAGTCAGCGATGAAGAGTGGTCGGACGAAGTGTATAATGAATTGGGGGATGAGCGGAAGAACCTAAACAAGGATGTCAATGGAGTCATTATTGCATTTGGAGATTTAGGATTGTGGAACGGACGCAAACAAGGCTATCAAATTTTGGGTGACAACATTGCCAGGATATTACAATCTACACAGTATGATGCAGAGTGGTACGGTGACGGCTACGATATACGAGGCCGTATGTCGCACCATGATGGCACGAATTATGTTTTGTACCGTGTCGCTGAAAATCGTGACGACGCAGAACAGATTGCCGCAAAAATCTACAACTATGAAATTGACGAGAATGGTTTTCGCCAAGTTACACGTTCCCTCCACCCCTATGTGGCAGCAGTGTATGGCTGGAAAACTCTACAGGACAACCTCGTTCAGGTAAAAAGCCTGTAACCTGTACTTAAACAAATGCCGTAACGCTTTCTCAAGAGGCTGTTACGGCACTTGTGTTTTATGCCGTATATTTCTGCAAAAATGTGGTGGGAAACCAGTCCTTTTTACACATTTATGAATGTCCCCGCCCAACTGTTGTAGGTGGCCGCTTGTGTCAGTTTCCTTTTTTAGACTCCGGCTCTCCTTTATAGCCCCATCCCAGCTACCCCCCTATATTTCTGTCCCGCAAGCCTGGTTATTTCCCTGCAAAATTCGATTGTCGGCTGTCTGTCCTGTCAAGGACCGCTGACACTTGCTGCTGTAAAATCTTCCTCTCCGAAATATCGAAGAGTGTATTTTCCGCATCCTCCTTGCCTGTTCTGGCCGCCAATCCCGTGGGCAGAAAAATAATCAACCTTTCGGTACAGGAAGTATCGAAGGGAAATAAATAAAATATTAATCTTTAAAATTTGAGGCATTATGACATTCAGAGAATTTATGTTAGAGAACGGTTATGAATTGCAAACAACCTTTTGGAATGATTTTTCCATTGCTGACCGATTTGGTCTTTCGGCGGTACAGGACACTTTCAACCGTGCTTTTAAGGAGTGGAAAGAGAACTACAAGTATCTCACGGAACTGGTTTTAGTGCTTAACCATAAGATATGGCAGTATTATGAAACAAGGCCAGAAATTGCGACATTGTATAATACCCTTTGGGCACAAGCCAGTCAATATGCAATGGAGTATCTGAAAGATGACGAGCTAAGCTATTATTATGATGTAACGGATTGAATGCTTCAGCTCCTCCCACAGGAACAAAAGAAAGCCGGCTTTTGTCGGCTGTTCTTTGTGTGGTCATTCCCTTTTTTATCACTCCGTTTTACCCTTGTATAAAACGAAATTATTTCGTTTCAGGCTGCTACCAGTCAGGACTTGTTTTTTCCTGTGCAAAGGTATTGCCACGGAAAAACATTCAAGTACCGCTACGCTATTTGAACACAATTTTTCAGTAGCTTTCCCGATTTTCAATCGCTCAAATGTCGCATACGCTCCATACCGCAACTGTAAAAATTCTGTCCAAATTCCTTGCCTGCTTTTCCTTAAAGGCAATCTTGAATGCACGTAAAAATCAAATCCCGACTGGAGGAGCCTAAAGGCTTCCGAAAAAAGGGAAAAAAAGAATATGATGTTTAATAGCTAAATTTTAAAAGTATGGAAATTCAATTTGTGATTGTTCGTTCAGAAAATACAGAGTATTTGTGTCACAATGTAAATGGAACGTATATGGATGTCAGCGACCCATCAACAGAATTTGTTTCTGGAGAGGATGAATTTTGCTTGGTAGAGCCGGACAGCTCCCTAATGCGGAAAGAATACGAGTTTCGTGGAGAACGCTTTTATCTCATGCCTCAATTTTATGGCAATGGCTGGTTAGCACTTACTTTGCAAAGTGTGGAAGATGAAGCAGAGTATATCGTGCTATCCGTCAATTTGGAGAGCATGGATGCACTCGATTTGCCAGACCGTACATTTATTGATGTGAACCATTATCCGGATGCAATGGAGTTTCTGGAGACAAATAATTTAGCGACTTATTCCGGTTACAAGCGTAGAAGCGGATTTGTGGAATATCCAATGGCGGTATTGAATCTTCCTTTGCTTTATCAGCATGCCCCGCAGATTTTCCAAGAGGCGAATATCGAATGTTTTTAAATGGTTTTCTGAAAGTATGGTACTGATGACTACCAAAGAGATACCGTACTGGTTAAATCCTATCGGTATGGTATCTTCTTTTGCCCGAAGACAGGCGGCAGCCACCTTTTTTACAGATTGCCCCGTGCCCACTTTTTTAATTTCCTTGTTTCCCTTTTATAGCAGCGTAACTGCCTGCTCTCTTTTACAGTCCTTATGTAATGAATGTTGATATTTCTTGTCGTTATCCAGACTTTCGCCCGGTCTTGTTTTCGTGTGCAAAATTACGGCGAACGAACGCTATCCAAGTATCGCTACGCTATCCGAAATGAAATTTGACGTAATCTTCCTAAATCATAGATTTCGGTATTCATAAAATTTCATTCCCGATTCCTTGCACTGCGTTCCTGCTTCGTCGTTTGGGACGCACATGAAAAACAACCCTTCAGGCAAAGTCGAAAAACTTGAAAAAAGGGAAAATAAAAAACTTAATTAAAACGAAAACGAGTATGACAATAGAAGAAGTATTACAGCATGATTTAAAATTCAGGTATATGTTATTGGGTCGTTTGCAAGCCGACTGTGAATATTATCTTGGCTTTGGAAACAAAAGTCCTCGTCGTTTGTGGGCTGGTTCTGAAAAGACACAAATTGAGTATATGACGAAAATCCACGACAGCTTCCGGGGAAACGAAAAACCCGAATGGCTGACAATGGAGCAAATCAAAGAATACAGCAAGGCTATGGAAGTAACACAAGAATAATTCAAAAAAATACCGTAACGACCTTTAACGGAGGTGTTACGGTATTACATTATTACAAACAAGGGTCGGGGTTTGAGAACATACCCTCTTATAATTGAGAGGGCAATAATAGTCCTTCTTTTATAATTATATCATTCTATTCCTTTTTTATATTTCTGCAAAAAGAATAGCATTCCTCTTTTATATTAATTATTTTTCATTTTATCTCCCATCTATTCTTCATCCTATCACCGGTTTGGTTTTATCAGATGCAAAGGTCGGCTGTCGCGCTTGATTCGGCTACTTGAAATGTATTTCTTGCAAAATTCTTCCTTCCTGCGCAAGAGTAATTTGGCAAGAAAAGTTGCCGTATGAAGCTGTATCAACAGCCGTTTGCCGCATCCATAAATCCCAAAACGGTTCAATCAGTAAAGAACCGACAATAGGGAAAATAAAAGTTAATACTAACCAATTTTTAAACAATTAAAATCATGCCCAATTATGTAACAAACCGTTTAGAAATAAACGCAGACAGAGAAACAGTACAAAATGTGATGGATTTCTTAAAAGGAGAAACTGATGAAGACAGTACGCCTTGCTATATTGATTTCAACAACATTATCCCTATGCCAAAGGACCTACTGATAGAGGCGTCCACTTCTGGGGAATTTGGTATGAAATATCTCAAAGCAATGCAACGCAAGCCATTCAATTCTCCGGACGATTTGAAAGTCATTCAATGGATGGAAGGATTGACGGAAGAAGGCAGAAAAGAAGCGTTACAGCTTGGAGTATTGTATCTGGAAAATCAAAGAAAGTACGGTTATACCACTTGGTACGAGTGGTCTATCGCCAACTGGGGTACAAAATGGAATGCCCTTAATCAGAATTTTGAAGAACCGAACGTGCTTTGGTTTGATACGGCTTGGGCAGGTGTGCCGCTGCTTATCCAAACACTCTCCGAGAAATTTCCGGACATCGAGTTTCTGTATGCCTATGCGGATGAAGACCTTGGTTCCAACGTGGGTAAAGGGATTATCCGAAATGGAGAAACCGACATGACATTCCCCGATGACGGAAGTAACGAAGCCTTTGAAATTCTTTTTTTCGTAAAACCGGAATTAAAGGAATACTTGGAACTGACAGACGAGGGGTACAGGTGGAAAGCCTAAACATTCCCGGACAGACAATATCCAACATGGATTCAGGGTATATCGCAACCGATGTATCCTGGATTCCTGTTGCCGGAAGCTCCGTTTATATTTATTCCATTCCACTCCCTTTTTACAATTTCACGCCTCTTGAACCAGTCTTTTTGGCCGTATGTACCCATCCCTTGGCTGGCCTACTTATCATCTTTGAAACTGCTTTTACTGAAACCGCCAAACACGCCCTTCAGGAGCTTGCCGACAACCCAGAATACCAGCAATACAATTATAATATCTCCCATAAGTCTTACTTTTATAGTTTTAACAATAATAAAAATACAAAATAATAACCGAAAAACAAATATACGATCTTGATTATGTGAAAATTCTATCAGGAATCACCTTCATTTGTTCCGTCCTCTTCCGGTTTCTGTTTGACACGCGGACCGCTGGTTTGGCCACGATCAAGTTTTACGCCATATTTATTGAGTATGCGCCAAATAGAACTTTTGCTGCTAAAACCGCTTGCAGCCCAAATATCATCGAAAGAATGACCGTTGATATACATATCCACGATTGTCTTATCTCGTTCAGCTTTAGGTAATACCTTTGGCACAGCCGGGGCTTTGATAATCTGGCGTAACTTCTCGACATGAGCGGAATATTTTCGTAGTGCGGCAATTTCTTCCGGAAATGCCCCTATTATCCACAACACATCGGCTGCTGTCGTACCGGGGAATAATTCACCGCGAGTATCAACTCTATCATGAATGGATATGACACGTACAATTTTGATACGGCATAGTTCGATGAACGCGGCCAGTTCTCTTAAGCCGCGTGCGGCATTGCTGAATTTGGATATGACTATTTCATCGCCCCTTTGAAGATTCGCCATAAGCTGTTTCCACATAGGTCTCAATGTTTCATGTTCAACTGTTTCCTCTACGATTTGTACACAACCGTATCGCTGCATCCATTCTCTCTCAGCATCAAAACTGTCATTATTTTCCTTGAATATATAGCCAACTTTTGCCATTTTAATATACACTGTTTTGATAACAAGTGCAAATATAGCACTTTCATTTGAATCTAAAATCATATCGTGGAAAAAATCTCGCTGAATCCTTTTTTTAGCTCTTTTTCTTGCACTTATTTTCATTGACAATCATATTGTTAATATGATACCAAAAATTATACTAAATGCGATATAAAAGGGCTTTTGCAACAAAAATAATATATAGATTTGCATTGTTAAATATGAATTGTTGAATATGAAAATTTTAAAATCATACTACAAGGCTCCATCATTTTTGACTGGAAGATGTATCGTTTCATTGACCATATTGGGCCTGATATCATGCAGCGATAGAAATGGCAAATCATTGTCTGAAGCTACGAACGATCCTGCCGGAATATACAGGGAGTATTTGTACAATATACGACGTCAGAAAGATTCTTCATTTCAAGTATTGACCGAACATATCCTACAATGGCAAACTGTAAAAGACTCTGTTTTTAGGCATTTCCGGAATGATACGATCAGTCACCCCCATTCCAATCAGCGTGAAGAGTGTATCAGACTGCATGATTCTATCCGCATTGAGTTCTCACGCTTAGCCCTCTCAAAGACGCGTACTTATCAGGAACTTTTAGCTCTCAAAGGAGAGTTCTCACCTTATAACAATGATGAGGAACTGCATCATGCCGCTGGAGAAATCCGCCCATTTTTCAACTCACTGGATAACCTTCCGTTTCATAAGGGTAACAAAGAGCAAATCCTTGCGGCATACCGTATGTTACTGACCCGAACTATCCGTAATGGCATACATAGCCGCAATGAACTGATTACTTATATCACTAAAGAAGATGCCATATTCCGTGCGTTCCTCTCTCACTTGCACGATTTCGAGGGTGAGAGTATGGCTGACATCACACGTGGTACCGAACAGTGTTGTTCGCAGATATTCCTTGCCGCCGAGAGAAAAGAGATTACCTATCGGGAGGCTATGCTTTATTTGACGATGCGCACCAACCGTCGCCAAATACAAAATATGCAGATTTGTATAGAAGATGTTCGGAACAAAAAAATCAAGACCTCTTCGCAAGCACATGCCTATATATGGATGCTTATCCAACCTTATACTTCATTGGACGGATTCTCTATGACATTGCTTTCCGATAAAGAACGGAAACAACTTGACCGGATGGCGGCACAGACACCTGTGACGTTCAAAACCTTGAGCCGAATCCTGCAATCGGAAAGTGGTCAACTGACTGAATTGCCAGGAATGCTTATGGATATTTTCATACAGACGCTCTAACAATATAAAAATATGAATATGTTACGACATTTTTTCAATGACTTTATGACATTTGTCCCTCTGCAACTACCGCAACTGCTTGATGTGACGACAATGGAGGAAGCACAATTCTACGGTGACTACGCCCTACTGACCTTCCCGCTACGCGACCCTTACGACTTGGAGGAAGTGATGGATCTGTTTGAGGACGATATGGAGCTTATAACTCTCTACCACCACATCCCCACGCACGCTGACAAATTCGGGCATAGCACCTGTGCATACTCCAACCCAGCATTTGGACAGATGTTCAAGATGAATTGCAAGACAGATGCAGACGGTAAGGTAAATAGCATTCTTGTTACCATCTATGATTCTCTTGAGCAGATGTACGGCGAGCTGTGCCTTGATTTGGAACTTCATTCCAAAAGTGGTACATTCAAGTATAAGAAGAACAAAGACGATCTCTTGATGAATTTCCTTTAATGGCCATGTTATGCGGGATACACTATACCGACAAATGGTTTATTGGATTAGGGAATACCGGACGTGGATAGAGGTTGTTGATGACAATTTCTACAAGGAGTATGCTTTGTCAAGAAACGGATATATCAACTACATTGTTTCCCGCACGTTGATACTGCGGGCTTACAAAGACAAAGGCTCATACGCCAAAGGCATGACATGGACAATTCCAGAACATAAACTGGATAAGGCATTGGCAGCCTACCGCAAGCAGGAGCATACGTTCAAGCAACGTATTAAGAAAGCAGCGATATACCTTTCACCGAGGGATGCCGAAGTTATCATCCTGTTGGCCACCCACAATATTGTCCAATTAGAGTTGGTGATACCACCCATTCAAATACGCGAAAAACCCTATTATTTATGATTTGGAATATACTACAACTTATCTTCTGTATAATACTTTTCGTATTGCCATTAACATTGTACAAGAGCCACCGTTCTTTTATGGTAAGGTTCTATGATGCTATGATACACAGTGTAAAGGCTCGTAAACTATATGTACGGGTCGTATTGATTTTGCTATTGCTCTTCCACTATGTTTACATCAGCGGACATGTTGGAGAGTTAGGTATTTTTCTTTCAACCGCTGTCTGTGCCACTATATATTCATTTAGGAGAGCGGACAAGTTATTAAGAGGTTTATGTGACCGACCATGTATGTTTGCCATACTCTCATTGGTGGCATTGGCCATCAGTTTTGTTCCACACTTGTACACGACGGCGGTAACTGCCGCCTATCTTCTTTTGGCTGCCCTGTTCTATCCCTCTGTTCGGGTTATGACCGAATTTCAGGACATAGGCATAATCTCTGAATGGATGAAATTCCCCGGACTATTAGCCGAAAGTTATTATGACCATCATCACGCGATATTGCCGCAAGATGCGGATAGCGGCAACACTGATATATCCGCACAATAGTAATAATTTAAAAATGAAATGAAAATGAAAACCAAGCAGAAAATAGCTGTCCCTATATTGGCAGACAGAGAAGTATTTGACTACCTCAAGGAAAAAGTCGGTGAACGAAAAACAAAGACAGAAGCCTTCTGTGATTTGTTGGATAAATCTTTGGCAGGTTTTGTTTCCCCTTTTTTAAGGAACAAAGGCTACGAACTTCAACCCAACCAGTGCCACGTGACTGTTTCCGACCTTTCATCGGAATGGCATTGGCATAGGGCTACTGTCCGTTCTTTTTTGGATGTAATGGAAGAGTTCGGCTTGTTGAATCGCATCCGGCTTTCCAAAAGCGTCATCATTACCATGACTGTGCAAACCAGCCAATCCACGGAGTCTTGCAATGGACAGAAGAAGTTGAACCTTGCAGAACAGCTACGTGAGGTATTGTCCGATTGGATAATCGGCAAAGTGTCCCTTGACGAGACCGGTATCAAGTGTGAACAACTTGTTCGTCGGGCAATGGATGAAGCTGGCATATGCGATAACTGCCCATCTCCGGACAGTATCACTCGCATCAATCTGGCAGCGGATGATGATGAACGGGCTGTCAAGATTCGTATGATAGCTTTGGAGTGCATTGCATTTGCCGCCATACAACGGGCACTGCGTAAGTCGAGATTCGACGACAGTGCAGAGTTTATGGACTACTTCCGATTGGAATTGTATGGGGACTGGACAGGACTTGTCGCAACTTCGAAAGGTATTGCCGGGCTTATTCTTGATGTAGATAGGGATGACAATACCGATTATGATGAAGATGACAGGGAGTTCCTTAAAACGCTTTTTAAGCCTTTTCTGGCATTCGCTGCAAAGGCACAAGAGGCAACGTACCAGATTGGAGATTGAAAACAGAACGTATAACCGCAACAATCTACTTTTGTATCCAGTGAAGATCCCTGCCAGTTATAGAAGGCATCTGGGCTTGCCCGTCTGCCACGAACAAAGGGAAGGGGGAGCCTAATACCCCACCTGCCTGACGTTGGTGGGAAGGGTGTCCGAACAAGCAGCAAGCTGGGACACGGTAGATTGTCCGAAACAATATGAAAAACGTATGGCAAATCAAAAACAGGTACTTGACGTGCAGGTGTCGAAAGGGATTACCACCGCCCAAAGTAATGAACATCTGCGTGACCGTAGTGAAAAGGCAGAGAAGTACGCTATGAGTAAGGGAAATTATGATCCTACGCGTAAACGGCTGAACTTCGAGATTGCGCCCGGAGGTAAAATACATCCCATCGACACAAGCCGTAGCATTCCCAAACGGATGGCGGACATATTAAGTCACCGTGGAATCAAAGATCCTAATGAGGGGCTGCTCGAACCAAAATACCGCACGGTGGTAAATATCATCTTCGGCGGTTCACGGAAGCGAATGCAGGAACTTGCTTTCGGTACGCAACAGGTGGACTTTGAAAAAGGTGCGGACAATACCCGCATCGAACGGAAGCGTGACATTGAACGCTGGGCGAAGGATGTTTATTCATTCGTTTGTGGCAGATATGGTGAGCAGAACATCGCTGCATTCATTGTACATCTGGATGAATTGAACCCGCATATCCACTGTACGCTTCTGCCAATCAAGGATAGTCGCTTTGCGTACAAGGAAATCTTCGCCGGTAAGGATAAGTTTGAATATAGTGCAAGAATGAAACAACTTCATACGGACTTTTTCGCAGAAGTCAATACAAAGTGGGGAATGTCAAGAGGAACAAGCATATCCGAAACGGGTGCACGGCACAGAACGACTGAGGAATACCGCCGAATGTTGTCTGAAGAGTGTACAACAATCGAGGATAATATCAAACGCCATCAACAGGTATTGGGTGAACTTCAATCAGACATCCGGTTGGCAGAACGCAGAGTCAAAGGGCTTACGACAATGGTTAGCAATCTTGAAAAGCAGAAAACTGAAAAAGAAACTTTGTTATCGGCAGCCGAGTACAATTTAAAAGAAAACAAAGGCAATGCGGCAGAATTGGCAATCCAAATACAAATGTTGGAAAAAGAGCTGCAAGGAATCATCAGACAACTGGCAGACAAGCAGGAAAAGTTGCAGACGGCTGACCGGCAACTCATCGAACTGAAAAAGGATATGGGGGCCATTGAAGAACGTACCGAAGAACTCAAAGAGGAGGCCTATCAATATTCCCGTGATGTACACTCCAAAGTGGATAGCTTGTTTAAAGACGTCCTACTGGAGAGTATAATCAGCGAGTATCGTAACGCATCGGCACAAATGAATGTTTCAGAACGACAGCTCTTTGACGATTCACTGGTACAGTCTATCGCCGAGCGGGGTACGGAAATCATGCACTGTGCGACAATGCTATTTCTCGGAATGGTAGATGATGCCACTACATTTGCCGAATCACATGGTGGTGGAGGCGGAGGGAGTGACCTCAAATGGGGACGCGACGAGGACGAGGACAATCGGGCATGGGCACTCCGCTGTATGAGGATGGCGAGCCGCATGATGCGCTCGACTATCGGCAAGAAATCTAAACGGTAAATGGCATACGCCTTACACCTGATTAAAAGTATAACTAATGAAATCATTGGAATATGACGAAACAAATTATTTTCATCTTCGCTTTGCTCTGCACGTTGCAGGCACAAGCAAGTGTACAACCCGTACAGAAGGACACTGTACGACACACTATTCATTATGAAGTAGCGGAATTGCTTCAACCGATGCAGCCCGTCTATCTCAACGGGGTGCTACTTCCGGCATCCCGAACCGGCAACTGGTTTGTTAGCATATCCGGAGGTGCGACAGTTCTTCTTGGTACACCTCTCGGTTGTGAAGACCTTTTTGGACGAGTGAAACCTTCGTACAGCCTCGCTGTCGGCAAGTGGTTTACTCCTTTGGTCGGCGCAAGGGTAAATTATAGTGGCTTGCAGTTTAAGGATGCACAATTATCTACGCAGGATTACCATTATATCCATGCAGATCTCCTGTGGAATCTCCTTGGACGCAGATATGCCCGACAGGAACAGGTACGTTGGAGACTTGCACCCTTTATGGGTGTCGGTCTGCTACATAACGCCACCAACGGGAACAATCCCTTTGCGCTTTCTTACGGCATACAAACACAATACCGTATTTCCAAACGGGTTAGTGCTATGCTGGAACTCTCTAACACAACTACATTCCAGGATTTCGACGGGTATGGCTATCCAAACCGTCCGGGCGATCACATGCTTTCGCTGACTGCCGGATTCACCTTTCATCTCGGTAAGGTCGGCTGGAAGCGCGCGGTGGATACGGCACCCTACATCCATCGGAACGAACTGCTTGTCGATTATGGTAACTTCCTTTCGGAGGAGAACAGGCGTTATGTGGGACGTCACAATCAAGACAAGCGAACGCTCGTGGAATTAAAGAAAATTCTGGAAATCGAAGGACTACTCGATACATATAGCCATATCTTTGACAACGACGATATAACCGGATGCAGATATCCTATAAATAATTATAGCGGTTTGAACTCGCTTCGTGCAAGGTTGAAGCATAGCTATTGGGACGGGTCGTCACCTCTTGACACGACTATTCTTCAGACTGAGAATGGAAAGCCATCGTATAATTATACGGCTTCCCGAAATGTGCCGTCCGCCCATCAGGACACTCTCGCTATGGATTCCACGGTTCTTTCATACGCTGATGGAGAGTGCATCGGTGCACCCATCTATTTCTTCTTTGCTCTCAATACGACACATTTGACGGATACCTCACAGAGGCTTAATCTTGACGAACTGGCTCGTGTAGCTAAGAAATACAGTTTATCCGTGAGGGTAACTGGTGCTGCCGACAGTTCTACAGGAACATCAAGTATCAATGATTCTTTGAGTATATCGAGAGCAGGTTTTATTACCGCAGAACTGGAACAACGTGGAATACCAGCCAAGCGGATTATCAGAGTTAGCAAAGGTGGAATTGCCGACTATATGCCCGTGGAAGCCAACAGACATACGAAAGTGGAGTTGTTTTTTCCAAAAGCGAAATAGAAATTTCGCATAATTGATGTTTAACTTTGTCATAATCAATGAAGCCTCTCCGCTGTGAAGCGAAGAGGCTTTTTCGATATGGTACACGTGAAGTTCGCCATATTCCTACTGTCAGAACCAGAATGAAAGTTATTTCGATGCTTCAAGTGACTCTTTTCTGAACTGTTTGAGAAGTTTTTCAAGTTCAAGTGATACTTTGCGGGCACGAGTTCCGGCAGCTTTGTTGCCTTTCTCCATCTGGAGGTTGGCATCTTTTGAGAATTGATCGAACAATTCACAGATTTGTGTAAATGTTTTTTTCATTGTTATGTTCTTAATATTATATAATACGTTGGCAAAGATAGCAAAAATATTTTTTTAGGACTTATATTAGCTCTGTTATATATTTCGCCTATAACATGATACCCCTTTTTATGTTTTTCCATTCTGAGTATTCCCTTATCGCACCATCGGCAAATCTGGCCGAAGAGATTTTATATGCAAAGGTACAGTGTCCGGGCGATTGTCAAGCACCGCTATGCTAACGGTTCCTGGATATTTTACGGCAGCCTTCCTCAAATCAAAGATTGACTTTCAGTCCCCTTCTCATTGCAAGGTATAAAAGGACAAGCCTGCTTCTGCTCTGACATTCGAAGGGTGGGTATTCCGTTCCATTCCATTCACTGTTTACTTGTCTTATCGCCCTTATTCCACTGTTAATCCTGCATAAAAATCAATCCCCGGCAAGAAGCCGAAAGAGCTTCAAGCAAAGGGAAATAATAAATCAAAGAATATGGGAAAATACGATTTTATCAAGCTGGGTAATCTTCTTTATTGGCATGACCCAGATAGTGGTCTGTCTAATGGGGTTTACCAAGTGGCTTCTATTCCGGAAAACATTGAAGAGGATAGCGTTATTTTGATTGCATCTGATACTTCGGAAGCGGAGGTTTTTCCTTCAGAATTATCACCGATACATACCGGTAGAAGTCATAAAGAAGACTTTTTGCGTTGGAAAACAGAACGTGAAGCTGAAGGTATTGAGTTTTACGACCACCTTTCCAAAGTGATGGATACGGAAAACGACTTGAGTGTGGGAGATATGGTGGCGTTTACAAACGATTATGGAGTGATATTTGGACCTTGTGAGGTCTTAGCTTTTGGGAATCTCTGTAATAGTGGCAGATGTGTATATATTGACAGTGATTCTTATTGGTTTCCTAACCGTCCCGACCAACTCACCATCATAAGAGGTGCGGAATGACAACAACATATCCACCTGTAGCCAAAGCAGGTGGATAGCATTTCCTTGTATTGTATATTCAGCCTGATTACTCTTATAGCCATGCTCCACCGAACTCCCGTTACCGCTCTTATTCCTTGTTTACTCGTCGTACTCCATTTCTAACAGTATAACACATTTATTGACCTGACATACGCCGTAGGTCTGTTTTCGTGTGCAAAGGTACGGTGGACAAACACGGTCCAAGTACCGCTGTCACTACCTGAAATGAAATTTGACGTAACCTTCCGTAATCACAGATTCCGGTATTCATAAAATTTCATTTCTGGTTCCTTGTCCGTTGTTTTTGCATTCACCGTTTGAAACGCACATGAAAACACTCCTTTTGGGCGAAGTCGGAAGGCTTTAAAAAAGGGAATAAAAGAAATTCTAATATAAAAAATTACGATTATGCCAAATTGGTGCAGTGCGTCATATGCTATAGAGGGTGACGCGGAAGAAGTAAAAAGCCTCTACAAGTTGATGAAAAGGTTACAAGAACAGAAAGAACCGTCTGTTCCTAACGGTTTCGGTAAAACATGGTTGGGATGCCTTGTGAATGCTTTGGGTGGCGATTATAACAAAATTCATTGCCGAGGTGACTGGAGTAACCTCGAAATGGAGGGCAATATCTTGAAATTCACAACGGAAACAGCTTGGTCTCCGTGTGATGAAACATTTGAACTTGTATGTGAGAAATTCCCAACACTATGTTATTTCTATCAATCGGAAGAGCCAGGTCTGGCTGAGTATTGGACAAATGACCAAGAGGGCAAATACTTTCCCGACAAGTACATTGCAGACCTATGTACTCCAGACGACAAATGGTACAAGGAATATTTTGTCAACCAGACAGAAATATTCAAGTGGTTTGAAGAGATAAGCGGTCAGTCTGTCGAATCAATAACAGAAATTCTTGCTATTGCCGAACAATGGAAAAATGAAAATGACAAATCTTTCTGTAACATCTATGAATATGCCGCAGGCTAAGACTAATCCGATGCAGAAAACGAAATGACGGTATGCTGACAGCGTTCAGCGAACTATCATTATCCGATAAGCCTCTCTAATTTGCCATGCAGATTGGAGAGACTTTGTCGCCTCCAGCCCTTTTATACAGTCGCAGAGTGCTTCTCCAGTCTTTTATATTCTTCCAATCCGGATATTCTTTATATCGCACATCGGCAGTTCTTATCTGAGAGATTTTGTATGCAAAGATACAGCTTTAGAATGGTCGTCAAGTAACGCTGCGCTAACAGTTTCCGGATACTTGTGGCAGCCTTCCGCATATCGAAGATTTGGGTATTCCACTTCATTCCATTCACTATTCACTTGCCTTATCCATCCTTTCCTTGCTGTCAATTTCGCATAAAAATCATTCCTGACAAGAAGCCGGAAGAGCTTCAAGCAAAGGGAATAAAGTTTAATCATTTAAATTTTAAAATTATGCACAGCCGAATTTTTCAGATTTCTAAAATGGGGATAGAAAAAGAAAACTATCTGAATGAAGACACTCTCCATCAGGGAGATGGCAGTTTCTATGACTATTGTGCGGAGATAGATGACGAAGAACGTAAGGAAGATATTCGTTATTTGGTCAATACTGCCCTACCCAAAGATATATTCGAACTTGTAGGCGATGACACCATGCGCTACATTGGTGGTGTGGAACAATGGAAAGAGAACTTTGTGACTAACATCCGTAAGAAAGCTGAAGCTATTACGACGGAAAATATGTTGGAGTTTGTAGGCCCTGTTTATCAACTTGAAAAGGCATTGGAAAATCCATTGGATATTGCGTATCATTTCTATTTGGACGGAGAGGGATACCAGTCATTTGCCGAAAAATCTTTTGCATTTATGGAGTTTGTCTGCACGCTTGAACCGGGAACGATACTCTATATCGGAGGAGTCATCGACTATCACTTCTGATACTCCATATGATTTTTTTAAAGCCACCCGCAACTCAAGCGGGTGGTTATCATCTTCCTATATAACAGTCCGATTACTTTTATAGACCATGTTCTGTCGAACCTCTGTTACCAATTCACAGCCTCTTTTACCGATTCTATATTACCTGTTCTAATTGTATTACATTCTCACAGTCCCGACATGCACCGTTGTTTGTTTCGTGCGCAAAGGTACGGTGGCAAACGATGTTCAAGTACCGCTGTTGCTACCTGAAATGAAATTTGACGTAACCTTCCGCAATCACAGATTCCGGTATTCATAAAATTTCATTCCGGTTACTTGCTCATAGTTCTTGCATCCACCGTTGAAAATGCACATGAAACAACCTCTTGGGTGAAGTCGGAAGGCTTCAAGAAGAGGGAAATAAAAAAAACTTAAAAAAAATAAATGCAATGAGAACTAAAACACTCTACAGATGCGATGCACAGAAAATAGACATCAGTCGTTTCCCTAACTTTCACATAACAGGAAGTATAACCGGAATGAAGAAACTCTATTATGGCAAGAATGCTTTATTGGTACATTGCGGAAGCTGGATTTACAACGTGTCAAGTGAACCCGAAGTTTATTATAATATAGCACATTAGTAGTATGAAAAAAGGTTATAAAAAAGATTTTCAGAGTTGGAAAGGTATAGTAACTCTAAAATTACTTTGCTGCAATATAGCAGCAGGTCGTTTTGATTGGAAGAAATATTGTACGCCACAGCCTTATTGTGGTCAGGAGATTTGCGTTATACCGCTACATTGTTCTTATGGACAGATAGGCTACACTGTGTATTTCCCTTATTCTGATATGCCGGAAGTGGAATACGATTGGGAAATGAACAAATTAACTATTGACAAAGAGAGTTGGGAGAGTTATTTACAGAATTAATATTTAAAAATATGGCACAGAATTTTTATACCAAATGGCAGAATGCAATCCTTGCAGATGCAGGAGCCTATGTTTCAAAAGAATACCGCAGTTTTCAAACAGCTTTGGTACGTGAGATTTCTAAATATGCAACAACTGTTGGCGCAAAAGTAATATCCAACTTAAAAGGGCATTATAATACCTCTTGTTTCATTGAACGAAACGGCAAATTCGTTTACATCAGTCACTCTTCCGGTTTGTCCCGAATAGGTCGCAGTGTAAAAATAGAACTTGATTCTTTCTTGATACGGACAGCCCAACATGCGAAAGATTACAGAGGGGGACATAATCAGTATTGCGATATAACAAATTTACAGTCTATGATAGATAATTTGTTAGAGTAATAAATTGCAAATAAACAAGAAAAGGTACGGAGCAAACCTGCTCCGCATCTTTTTTTCTGTTTTATCGGCGCATTCCGCCACCGTACTCTGCCTCTTGTAGCTCTTCCCGATATTCCTCCATATCATTCAACTTTTCGTTCACAGTTTGCAGGTTGGCATCCAACGAAGCATTATGATCGTATGGGAAACGATGTTGTGCGACAATTCCCGCATTAGTAACCGGCCCAACATCTATCATGTCGGATTCTTTGTTATAACTGACATACAGCACGTCACCGTTCGGCATTTCAAATGCAGGAGTCTTTTGCTGTGTCATGATGGCGAATTGTTCCGCAGCCATCTCCTTGGCTACCCCTTTTAACGTATCTCCAGCACGTTCAACACCATAACGCCTGATATGGTCGCGTACTTCCTTTTCCGTGAATTTCAGCATCACGTCATAAGTTCCCCCGACACTCCCATTGTACACCACAGCAAAATCCTTGTCCTCAATCAAAAGATTGTCTCCTCGGTTCTGTATGGGAGAAGAATAAGTATATTCTTCGTTAATGCCGTTACCGTCATAATACTCCTTGGCGAGAGTCAGCAATCCTTCGTAGTCCCCTTTATCCTTGAATGCGTCCAACCGCATCGTGTCATCGGTAAGCTGAAGATAAGCCACGGAAGAATAATACACTTTTTCTTTCGGTGCTGCTGTTTGTGCTTCATCAATGTTCTGCTCCAGTTCCAGTGCAATCTTATCCACCTTTTGGGTAATCAGAGAAGCTGCTCTTTTCACATCCAACAGAGTTGTTTTGATGAATTGCGGTGATTCCTTCAATTCGTCGAGCCATCCTTTGAGGTACGCACAACTGTCCTCTTTTATATGTTTCGTCATGCCGTAACGTTGGGCGACCAATGCGCTGCCTAACTCGGCCACCAGTTCTTCGCGCGCGTACTCTGCCGAGCCGAAAGTTGTCGGCTTGATACGGTCAAGGACTCCTTCCGCACCGGTTGAGTGTGTCATCTCATGGAATAGTGTTCCATAGAACGCCTCTCCGGATTTGAACTGCTCCTTTTCCGGCACAACGATTTCATTTTTCGATATAGAGTAGTAAGCGTTATCCTGATGCTGTGGTTTGATTGGACAAATCCACAGATTGTCCTTTATCAGTGCATCGACGGGCGCGAAGCTGAAATGTTCTCCGTTCTCAATCTTCGATAGCGAATATTCTTTTTCGAGTTTTTGCCACAACTCCGGTCTTGCCTCCTGCAAGTTGGTCTGTGCCACGTTAAAGACTCGGAATACTTGCATCTTCGGATAAACATTGTATTCCTTCTTCTCGTTATCAGATAGTTTTTTGTAGTCATCATACTTAATCTTCTCACCAGAATCCTTGTGTATGCAGGTGAATGTAGTCAGCATGATTGGGAATGATTTCTCTCCACGAAGTACAGAAACACGAGGTTTCTCCTGATTGTCCTTATCGGATTTGTTGAGCCGTTGTACACACTCAAAAGTGCAGAAGCGCGGAATCTTGTAACCTTCCTTTTCACAGTGTATAAGCAACATAATGGCATTCATGCCGTTATACTCACGTCCGGAAAGATTGCGGGGCCATTGCAACGCTCCTTCCGTGAACCAGGGCTTTCTCCAATCCTTACGGATACTCTCGATTTTCTCAATCATCATTTCAGCGAAGAGGTCTAATGCTTTATCCTCACTGTTCGGCCCGTCCGTGTGCTGTTTTTTATATCCGGCCATATCCTTTACTGATTGGAATTAGACGAATCTGCCACATACTGTACAAGTTCTTCCACTTTGCATGAAACATTCACCTTCCCGTTATATGCTGAAAGGGTTATTTCACCTTTGGCATCCACTCGCACGCCCGGCTGTAACCATGCTTCGCGTCCTTTGCCAAAACAGAAAAAACGTACCCATTGGTATTCAAAGCTATCCTCTACTTTTTCCGTACTGAATGCCGAGAACACTGTGTAAGGCTGGTCTTTCTTATCCCTTTTTTCCTCGATATGCTGCCCGACCTTACCTCGAAATACCAATTCGCCTTTGACCATATCCTTCATATCTGCCGTAGCTGTACGAATTTCGTTAATAAAAAGATTGAAATAAAGTTTGTCACCACGGTGTTTGAGATACATTGTCCCCGAAACCTCGACGCGGGAACCATTTCGATAATTGGAGACCTCCTCTCCGGCAGTATCTTTGCTGACATCCACCTCAATAGGCATAGTCTTCCCGTCTGTGTCAGGAATCATCACTCGAAGAGGGAAAACCAGAAACGTTTTCCCTTCCTTGTTTGTGCGTATCGACGCATTACGTCCGATGACGCCGCATACCGTAACATTACATTTTATCATTTCTATTGTCTTTTAATGTGATACATAATCACCCGACAACGGTGTTGCCATGATTTGTTGTTGAACTGCTGAATCATTGCTTTTAATCGGGTGCTCGTATCATTGCCCAAATCAACCATCCGGCAAGGAACAGTTGAACGCTCATGATAAGGAGCGTTGCCATCCAGCCGAAGAGTTGGTAGCAGAGCAGGACATACAAGGCAAGGTAGGACAGTCCGAACAGACATCTGCATAGCTGTATCATCACGCATTTTACCATATCGCCACGCCTCTATCTTTTTAAGTTCTCTGTTTGCCCCTGCTGTTGGGACATCCCTTGTTCAAAATTCTGTGAAGCCGCTTCCGAGAGGATAACCGTATTCAGCATACCGGTTACACGTATCCTTTTGGCTTCTTCTGTGAGAGTGTTGTTATTCAATGTTGCCGACAGACGGCTTAGCTCCGCAGTAGTCAACTCACGTGACATACGCAGCTCTCCATTGTCCACTCGCAGAATAGCCTTTCCATTTTCACTGATTGCCAGTTCACAGTTTTTCATGCCCGGCAACAATGATTTCAGATTGATGCGCCCGCTGTCCATTTGTTTCGATATGGCAGTCTTTTGCTCCTCCTCGTTCTTGTTGTCGATTTGTACGGCCAAGAGCATAAGGGAACTAAAGGCTGTCATCGCCATCTCTACTATAGGGTCATTGCATCCAGACATTCCCACACCGCTATCCTCTGACGAAAGCAGCTTCTTCATCCATCCGTCGGGTGAAAGGTTTTTGCCGGCGGCATTCTCTTCTGTTCCTTTATATCGGGTGAGCAGGTTGTTCCCGTTGTGCAACACTTCCAATTTGATATTACCTTTCTGTGCGATTTCAGTCAGATAAGCCGCAGGGTCGATGTCACGCTTTGTTCCGTCTGCATAGAAGTTTGTCACGCCGAAATGTAGATGTTCGCCCGTTGTACGTGTACCTGTGTTGCCCGATGTGCCGAGCTTCCCACCGGCTTGTACTACATCACCGACCTTTACAGCAACCTCCTTAAGGTGCATATAAGTACATTGTACCTTGCTACCATCCGTTCGGGTATATTCCACAGTCAGCGATTTCCCACCGGGCGTGTTCTTGTTCTGGTTCACAACCACCACCTTCCCGTTGTTTTCAGTAGCCAGTACCGCATCGTCATTGCAACGGATATCAATTCCCTTGTGCATCTGTTGTTTCGTGTTGTTCATCGGATCTTGCCGCATACCGAAAGGCGAGGTAACAAAAAGAAACTCTTCACGCTCTACCGGGAATGAGTATTTCGCACCATACTCTGAATTTTCAGACGTTCGGAGAGGATTATGTTCCGCACCGAACCGCTTACCCTGTGTTTCCATTTCCTGCATCACCAGTTTGTCATACTGCTGTAAGCCATTTTGCTCTATAATCCGTTGCAGGCTCTCGGCATATTCTCCGCCTGTGGCATAACCGGCCTGTTCGATATTTTGTGTCCAACCCTTGTAATCGTCGGGTGAAAGTGCAAAACATCGGGCATAGCGGCTGTTCTCTTTCAGAAAACGGGAGTGGTGTTCGTATGAATCACCCACGCTGTCATAACTGCAAAACTTCTCATTCGGCTTATCGTCAGTATATATGCCATACCTTCCTCCTTCGGCAATCCATGCAGGCGTAGCCTTGATGCCAAAATGGTTGTTTTCGTTCTGCGCCAAACGGCTTTGTCCGTTGGAACTTTCCAGTATGCCTTGTGCCAACGTCACGGATGCGGGTATTCCGTATCGGCGCATCTGCTCCATAGCATACTCTGCATATTTCATTGCGTATTGTTGGTTCTTGCTCATTTCCTTACTCCTTATCTATGAAAACCTCTGTGTGTTTCTTGTTCCTCCATGTCACTGATAGCAACCCGTGCCCCGGCACGGACGAGCTTAGACAGATAGCTGTCGAGCTGTTCCGTTGGAAATTCCGTTGAAGCCGTAATGTCCCGTTCCGGATACTCTTTCAGGGCTATGCCCAATATCTTTGCACCCTGTACCGCATCTTCGTTATAGAGCCGATAACCATCTTTCGTGCGAAGCAGTTGCAAGGCATCGGGATGGTTCGCCTTAAGTTTGTCCCACAACTGCCGCTCCGGTGAAATTCCCTCATTGTCTGATTCCGTCCGTTCCTGCGCTGCCGTTTCTATCGGCCACAACTCTGCTTCTTTCTGTTGTTTCTCTCCGGTGTGTGCTTCCTGCGATTGTCCTTTTTGCAGTACGTCTGCAAAAAGAGTAGCTGCCAGATGACGTTTGTAGCTGTCACGTTCTTCCGCTATCCACATCCGCTGCCACTGTTGCGGAGTGACACTTCGGGCAGGCTGTTTCTGTCCGTCGATAGTTGCGACACACTGTATGCCGTCTTGTTTGGTTTTGAAAACCGAAACACGCTGGATACGGTTCAAATCAATTTCCGGCATTTCGCTGTGGAACAAATCCACCTTTAGGTCAGGTTTGACCTCGGCCAGCGCATAATACTTGTGCGCCAGTTCCATCCGCACCTTACCGATGTTATCCATCGCTTGCTTGAGCGTTGAAAAGAAGCGGTTTATATCTTCTTTATCAGGATAGATGCTATATCCGCTCTTATTTTCGGGTTTGATATAAAGTGCCCATCGTTTCTTATCGTCTTGAATCATCTCTACGTGGTCAAATCCGATCTCATTTGCCTGTTTGACCGCCGAAGCCACGTCCAGTGTGGAGAGTTTCTCCATCGCCCAGTTCTTCAGCCGGGCCAACGTAATCATCTTCTCGGCAAAATAACTGTCATCGGGCCGATAACCTAATGCACCATCCGTATTGTAGAAGCGTACCTGCTCGATTCCCTCTTTCTGCAACGCTCGCATGATGCGTCCCTTGTTCATTCCCGGTATCTCGTTATCTACCTCTGTTGATGCCCCTGCTGGGAGAATCACGTCTGCGGTTTTTGCCTGTGGGTCAATAACAAGCACAATTTTTTTCGTTTCTTTATCCGGATGCTGCCGAATCTCGTTGGCCACAAAATAATGTTTGGGCATCTGCTCCTGCATGGTTGAAGTGTCCCGCCGGTTGCGCATGGTGGCGTATTCGATTTTCTCGCCCCGTTCCGCTTTATTGATTACTTCGATGGCATTGTTCACGTCACTTTCGAGGGCGTCCATCAAGTTTGGGTTCTCTTTCAGCTCCCGACACCAGTATTCCACAGTCTTCAGGCTTTCTTCAGACAACCGTGCTGGCAACCCCAGTTCCAACATTTTAATTCCCGAAGCCAGTTCCACGACCAACCGCTCCTGTCTGACGGCATCCTCCGAGGGAGCCACACCGTTCTTCATCACCATACCTTCACGCGCCAACCGTTGTTGGTGTCCGGTAGCACTCACGATTTGCCGCAAGGCTTCCTGTATATAGTCGTGATAATGTCCGAACTCTCTTTGTCGCGGCATATAGACCGCATCCTTATCTGTTTCGTAGTGGGGTACACCGCTTCCGTCCGAACGCACAGGCACAAGGTTGTCCCGCATCCTCAGCAGGAAGTCGTTGAATTGAATATGCAACCGTCGGTTGTCAGCTTCCGTATATCCTCTTTCCACTGCACTGCCATACCGCCGCAACGTCGTTTCGTATCGCTCCTTATCCACGTAGGGTAGTGTCGTCTGGTCAATGTTGAACAAAGTACGAATTTCACGGTTGTGTACACCTTTATATAATTTTTGTTCCTCTTCATACAGTTTCATGTAGTCATCACGACTGATAATCTGTTCCGGATTATTACGGTGAACGTACTTGTTCCAATTGTAAAACAAAAATGGAACTCCCTGCTCATTTTCACGCACCGAGGCTCCTTGTGCCTTGGCATCACTGAATAGCGTGAACTGGTTGGTTTTGCATCCATTTTTATCGGAATGCAACGTCATGAACAGCGCATTGAATGCGCTGACAGAAACACCCCTTGGATAGAAGCGTGGGTATCCCTTTCCCGATGCGTTGAGCCAGTGTCCACCGGCATTCGAGGCTTCACTCAAAGCCGTAGAAAGCAAGGTGATTTGTTTTTCCTCGGCTTTCTTTTCGATTTGCGATTTTTCTTTCATATCGTTTATTTGATTATAGGATTATTGAATACCCCGTGGACGCACGATGGTTTCCTGTTTTCCGTCCTCATAATTCCGTGCAGCAGCTTGGCGAAGCTGGTCACTCTTGGCAAGGACAGCATTTGCCAGCGTGTTCAAAGGCAATGCCCCGGTACGGTAGGCTTCTGCTACAACCGGTGACAACTGGATGGTACACGGTACTCGGTCTATCGTGGCAATCAACGTGCTATTTTGCAATACAGGGTTCACGATACGTGGGTTCAGAGCTTCATTCGTATAGTGTCGGTACTGTACATTGTTCCCGTTTGTTACGTTCAGTTTTTCCTCTGTTCGTTCTTTCAAGGCCTCGTGTCCTACCTTATTCAACAGATTCATACCTCCCAGACCAATCAGGAGCATTTTCAGCAACGGGTTACGCACAAACATACCCGCCACAATGCTCGCTATCGGTAACATATTGTTTCCCAAGCGCAACGATTCTGTTTTGCCTGTGAATATTCCCAACAGAACATCAGGGAGCATGGCCATTACATAACCGAGATTACCTGTCATATTACCTATGCCATCCAGTCCCAGCATACCAAGCAGTCCGCCCCAACCGTTTCCGTTTCCCTGTGTTACTTGCGCACTTTGTATCGTTTGTACATGTTGTTCCGCATTATTGGCAGGAACAACGGTTTCATGCTTCTCTTCTTTCATAGTTTCATCCTGTTCTGTCCTGACCATTTCCGCTTTGTCACGTTGTTCCAAAGACTGCAAGTAGGCCTCTTCTTGTCCGGGAGCAACAACAATCGGCACATCCTTGTACCGTTCCTCATGCTTCTGTTGTTCCTCGTTCTGTACATTCGGCCACAATAAACCGTTATTCTGGTTTTGTGTCCACTCCATGAAGCCAAAGTCCATGACAGGGATTTTCTTTTTCAGTTGCTTGTTGTCTGTACCAATCGCCGTGTTCTCTTTGACTTGTATTTGGGCTGCCTCTTTGCGAAAATCGTCGAATACGTTTCTGTCGCTGCCGAACACTCCTTTACTGATGCACTGTTCTACTGAAAGAGTGTCAGGCTTCTTGCCTTCAAAATGATTGGCGATGGCTGCAATAGCCACATCTGTACCGGCAAATTTTGCCAGTGCCGTCCATGAACCAGCACCACCCATCATCAAGGTATCTGCGGCTGTGCCCAACATCCATCCCGTACCTTTTTCCCATCTGTTCGGGCGATAAGCTGCTTCGCCTCGTGCCTCTATTTCATCGGTCAGCGGTGAACGGCTTAACGTCTGCGATAATCCCAGCAGACTCGATTCGGTAGCCTTTCGGACGATGTAGTCAGCGGAAGACTTGGGCATACGTTCTTTCACCAGCCGGTCAATCATCAGTTCCTCTATCCGGTGGTCCATATAGGCATAGGCGAGGTCACAACCGAGCTGTTCTGATAACTCATCGTAACGTGCCCTCCCGATTTCCTGCACGACGGTATCCCGCCACTGTCCGGCCATGTACGCAAGGTCTTGCTGCATTTCCTTGGAGCCGGTAATCTCCGTCTTGCACATCTCGATATAGTCCTCTGTCGTTTTGGAGTTCCATTCGCCTGTGACCTTGAGTGTCTGATAGGGGTCGCTCATGGGTTGTGCCGAAGATGCCATCATACTGAGAATACCACCTAAAGAGGTGGAATATTCTTTCATTTCCTCTCCCTGATTCCGTATGAGGTCAGTTCGCGTTTTTGACATGACGGGTGCGATATGGCAGTTGAAATAGTCGTTCACAAGGCGTTCCATTTCTGCAAACCGTCCGCTATGCTTGATTCCGTCCATAATGTATTATATGTTTATCCTATTCTATTCATTAATAATTGCTCTTTTGTCTGCTCGATGGCGTTGTGGTAAATTTCCATCTGTTTGGGATAGAACTCTTCCAGCCATACATCTTTCTCGATGTTGTCGTGAATAAAGCGTATCGCTTGTTCTCGCTCAATCTCCACCGATGCTTCGCCCTCTTCCCGGTTATTGAACCATGCTTTCGTCCACCAGCGCACACCGGCCCGGTCAGGATATACCGTGACTGCTCTCGGTATGTCAAAACTCTGGATGTCTATGTCCAATTCTGCTAGTGGGTCAATGATACCACTATGGGGCAGGGCTTCGTCATAGAGTTTTTTTTTACATCACCGCCCATCGTCGATAAGTACACGCCATGCCGTAGGGCAAGGTAATGCAGGAAGTCCGCAATGAGTAGGTTCTGCACCTTACAGGCAAGCGGCATTGCTTTATGTCCCAGTCCGAGTGGGTTGGATATACTCGGCATATTTTCATAGAAGTATTCTTTGACTGCTCCCATTGTAAAGACATGGCGGAGTGACTGCTCCGTATGTGGAGGAAGTCGGTATGCACCACGTTGTAAGTCTTCCATGTAGTGGGGCAGGAAACGCAGCATCAATTCCTCTATTTCCTGTCTGTCCTGCTCGTAATCGGTGGTCAGTGCCATCGCCATGCCGGGAGATGTTGCCGCTTCGTCTCCATCGGCATGACATAATGCTTGGATATTACCATACAGCATGGTTAGAAATTCCAGCGGGTTCAGTTCCTCACCTTTGAAGCGTATCCCGATATGCAGCTTGTCACCGCTCAAAGCTACAGTCTGTCCGGCCTTGACACGCTGTCCGAACTGGGCGAAGACATTTGACAAATGCCCATAGGTCACTTCATACTCCCCATAGCGTATAGTCTGGCAGATGCCGAGTGTAGGGTCATTGCCTATACCTGACACGATACCGCTGGCGACAGCCGCCAGTGTGTAACACCGTACATCGAAGTCAATGCCATGATGAAAATATGTTTTGCCCGTTGCCGGATCGGTTTGTTCGCCGTAGCCGAGCGATAGTTTCACATCCTTGCCCTGCCGTTCTTCAAAAGGCATACAGTATCCACTTTCGGATTGCAGGATCATTTCTTCTGTATATTTCATTATTGTTGTTAGATTTGATTTGTATTCTTATCTTTTCATCCCTCCGCTATTCGTCTGTTCTTCAACAGGAAGAGCGGGTGTCTGTACTCGTTGTATGCTTCCCGTGTCAGGTGTGCGGAAAATACCGGCATTGTTGCCGATAAGCATCATGCCGAGAAATGCACCGGCAATCTTGCCCAGCCAGCCGAAGCGTCCGAATATAAGAAATGCTGCTGCGACCAGTCCTGCTATACTCAATCCCGACACGTTACCCTGTCCGAGATTACGGAAAAAGTTACCGAACATATCGGAAACTCCGCCATTGGAGACTTGCCGCAGAAAATTCGATACTCCACCCAGTTTTGAGTCTATGCCGGCTACCGTACCGCTGACGGAACCGACTGCTTCTCCGGCCTTGCTTGTTAGTTCTCGCACACCGTCCGCTGCATCTGCAAGGGTATCCGTAGCCGATTTCCCTATGACCGCATCGCTTACGATATGTACCACGCTCTTATCTGTGGTTAGTTTCTCCCAACCCACATAACCGACTGCACCGCCGATGGCTGCGGTCTTGACGGCTTGTCCTGTGCCCCGTAAGGTTTGTGAAGGATGCAGTGCAGCATGTCCCATACTTCTTCCGGTAGCTTTTGCTGCTTTGCCGCCATATTTCAATATTGAATTCCAAATTCCCATATCATTACATTTTTAAGGTCTTACTTTCTTTCCAATCTGTCGCCAACGTCGTTTGGCTGCGTCCACGATACTGCGTTTATCGGCTTCGGGACGTGCACCCTCGTCGATTTCCCGCCAAATGTCGCCCATTGTCGTGTACTTTACCGCTTTGGTCAGTCGTTGCAGTTTTTTGTTCATTGTTTTGAGCTTTGGACGGATACCAAAGACAATTTCCATACGCTCTTTTTCCGTCATCTTGTTCTCCGAAAGGCACGCTGTGCGAATATCGTTCACAATTTCCACGCTGTTCATCATCAGTTCCCGGTAAATCTTGTTGCGCTGTGTGGATAGGGCTACGGCAAGTGTATTGGCTGGACTTCGCTTCAATTGCTTGGTGAAGTCGCCCATATTGTCTGTCAGCCTCGATACCTCATAATAGAACCCATAAGTTTGCGCCGCATAGCAGACTATTGACCGGAAAGAGTTCAGATAGTTATTGAACTCTCGTTGCAGGTCTGTTGTAGCCTGCACTTCTTCTTTTGTCCAAATATGCCCGGTGGTCTGCATCAGCATGACCTTTTCTTGATTTTTCAATTCCTTCTCTGCCTTTTCGGTATATGCTGCAATCATTCCGGCCAGTACAGGGTCATTCTGCGCTTGTACCTCACCGATACCGGTAAGACACAGCAGTAATATACTTATCCAAATTGTCCATTTCATAACTGATATATTTTATCGGACGAGAGCTGCCGCCCTGTGCCAATGGGACAGAGCCATACGAGCTGCCTCACCGTTGTCACGGTCAAGCATTCCCGCCGTTACGTTGTTCCACACATCATTGAAAGTATAGTACCGTATGCTCAAATAGAGCAGATGCAACTTCCGGCTAAAATCCGATAGTTGGTCGTTCAACGCCCATAGCGTCTTGCTGCGTTCTGCCCCCGTAAGCATGTTTTCGTTGCTACCCTTGGCCACAGCGTCATTCAGCAATGTAAAAACAGAGACAAGCTCCGTTGCTGTTTCTATATAGAGGTTGTTCATGTTCATACTGGCCACAATGCCCTGCGGATTGTTTTGGATGGCCTTGCCTAATTTCCCCAGCGTGAGGAAAATCCGCACACCGTCATTGTAGAGATGCGTACAGGCTTTCAGTGATGAAGCGTAACCGCTTACTGTCTTGAGGTAACTGTTGTACTGCTTCTCCCACTTGTGGATTTGGTTGAACTCGGTAGCGATGCTGTTCTGAAGCAAGGCTGTTTGTGTCTGTCCCTTTATTTGTTTTTCAATCTGCTCGTTTATCAGTTCGTTACCTTCGGCCAATGCTGTCCATTCCAACGGATTGGAAGCCGCAATTTGGGCTTCTGCCACCTGTGGAAGCAGGCATACCAGCGAGACAACCAGCCCCAGACTAATGATTCGTGATTTCATATATTCCCTTTTTTCGTTTGTTAGTTTCTACCCGTTCACGGATAATTGACACGAGGTCGTCCCTATGGAAGATACCAATCAGGTCAAGACGGGGCGTGTTTCTGTCCATTGAAAGGATGCTTACGGTTTTCAACCCACACAATTGTTGCAGCAGGCTTTGGTGCTCTTGAAAATCCACGATACGATACAGCTCCATATAATCCACTTTGCGACGGATAATACCGTATTCGCTGACAAGTTGTTCCGTACCGATGCAGTAACGGATTCGCCGCAGGTAGAGATAACGGTAGAGTAACAGCAACGAGAGCATCAAGGCAATTACTGTGGCAATAGCTGTCAATGGCAACCCTTCCATGCCTCCGTACACCCATACAGTGCCGCACAGCACGAGAGTGGGCAGCTCGTTGATGACAAATTGCCCGGTATGCGGATGGATGACAATGGTTTTATGATAAGTTCTCTGCATAGGTTTTATGGATTATCGGTGAAAATGGGAGTGAAAGTCTTCTCTCATGCCGGAGAGAGAATTGGTTATATCCACTTCCAACCGGGCAAGTTCTTCCCGTATCTTGTACATTTCCTGAAAACCCTTATCTGACATTCCCTGGTCATTGGTTTCAAAGGAGAATATTACTCTGTCCGCACGTTCAAGACGCTTTCGCACAGCCTCATGGTCTGCTTCGTCATATAATCCGTTTCGGATATGTTCCGGATTGATTTCGGGTAAATCGGCCAAGGCTCGTTTTAGGGTGGCTTTACCACTGATTTCCCAATCGTCAACTTCCTTTTCCTTGGGTTGTATCCGTTTGTCGAGTAGCTGGTCGTTCCAATCCTTATAACCTTCTGCGGCAGATTCATACAGGACACGTCCTACATCTTTCGGACCGGGATTGAAAGCCCCAATCGCCTTGTCGATGGCTGCCAGATTATTTCTCATTGCCTCTAATTCTTCCTCGCTTGCAGAACCCTCGGCACAGGCCATTTCGTACTCATCCATACGAACCATGCTCATTTCCTGTAGATAGCCGTCCCCAATATCCATATCGTCATGCTCCCCATTCTTCAAATTTTGTTTTGCATCATTTATACCCAGAATGGCTGTAATCTTTTCAAAATTGAATGGTTCAAGTCCTATTTCATACTGTGGATAGCCTTCGCTGTTGTTCTGTACAATCAGTCTGCCGGTTTGTGACAGACAGGTGGAGAAGTTCCAGCCTGCATGAGTGAGAGCAAAGTGGATGGCATAGACCTGTCCGGCACGGTCATGATCGAAGCAAAGGTGATGTGAGGCATGGGGAGTTACCTTTATCGTTCCTTTGAATTGCTGCTGGCTTGGTGCCCCTCCGGTAGAGATAAAAACCGCCTTTCGCAACTCCTTATTTTCTGCCTGATGAAGTTGGTAATATGCCATCGCATCATAAGCACTTTCGAACCAATAGATATGCTTGGCGGAGGTGAGAGAAGTGCGGGCAGGGCTGGCAATCCACAGTCCCTCGCTTGAATTGCTCCCTGCGGCTTTGCCTTTGTAGCTGCCGCTCCCGTCCATACGTGCACGTCCTCGTTCTTCAAGTCCCACAATCTCTCCGTCGCCTTTGGGCAGGGTTAGTGGAAAGGACAGGTTCGTGTAGGCTGCACCGTCCTCCCGGTGTTTCGTAGCCAGATAAAAATGCCGATGGAAAGCATATTGTGTATAGAGGTCGATACCTCGGCTTTTAAAATAAGGATAAAATTTTTTCTGCGTTTCCCGGTTCTGCGGATTGAACTTATGAATGTCGTAGTCCGCTATGTCAAATGGCTTTACATCTCGTTTAGGGTTCACTATTCTGGTTTTCCGTTCAGTGACGGGAATATTCAGTAATCTGTTACAGACAAGATTCACCAGTCTGTCCGGAGACATACCCGCATGGTACTCCGTGAAAAAGTGCGGATGCTCCTTGATGAAGGAAATGATGTTATAAACTTTCTGTTGTTGTGCGTGGAAACAGCATTTTCCTTGTTGTGTCACAATAAATTTGTCACCACGGATACGTCTGCCGTCGCTGTCCAAACGGACATACGAGGGATAGCGCAGACCGTCACGACGGTTCAGGTGATACCCTGCGTCAATCAATACGTCCTGGATGTTTAGTCGTTGCAGGAAGTCATCGTATGTAAGGTCTCCGTCTCTCATAGGTTTACCTCCCTCTTCTCATTTCATTAATATCTTGATTCATCTGTGCCTCGAAATTACGGATGGCCACATCTCTCGGTGTATCTACGCCGGGCTTGAAGTATGGATGTGGCGGTCCGCTGAAACGTTCGCCATAAAACTCCGGAGAGTGGTGGTGATGGAAGCCATGTGCGACTTCCGACGCCACCACCGCACCGGCGGTAAGGGCAGCGAATATCTTCACGCCAAGCCCCTTGTTCGCTTCAGGACGTGTCTTCATATCCACCTCGTTGAAAATCTTCGAAAAAAGTTTCATCCGGTGGTAATCATCCACAGCAAGAAACTTGTCGTAGTCTTTCTGGCTGATTTCGTGGCTGATGACCTGTCCGTCAATAACGGCGGACATCTTGTATTTACCCTCCGTCTGTGCCGGTTGCACGGCAATGTCGCTGACCTCTACTTCCCGGCCATGTTTCTCCTCACGATACCAGCCTTTGCTTTCGTTGAGCAGTTGCAGGTCACGCCCGTCCACGGCTGCACCAATACTGCCCTGTATGTATTCCTGCCGTATCGGAGTTTCTTGCTGCATGAATAATTCTTGTTCCTGCCGCTGCCGTTCTTCCAGTTCATGCCGTACTTCGGGATGCAGGCCGATACTGATGCGTTGTTCGCTGTTGAGCTGTTCCATCGTTACCTTATCGGCAAAGTCCGCTCCGATAATGCCATTCAGCAGATCCAGCCGTTTCTCCACAGGTTGTCCCTCGATGGATGTGGTAGCCAGTTTTTTCACTTCTTCTTCCGTCAGGTCATAGACCATATCGGCATTGACACTTTCCGATTGTACGGTCAGTGTCCTCCGTTCCATATCCACGATAAGACCGTGCGAAGTAAGGCACTCCGACCATTTCTCGTTGGAAAAATAGACTGGTGAAGCAATCAACTCCTTGTACGGTTGTGCCGGTTCCTTGCTGTGCGGACGGCTGACAAGCGGTGTAATGACCTCCTGCAAGTTCTTCAATACATCTTGCTGTACAATGGGTTGCTCCTGTTGACCGCCTTTGTAGTAAAAGCCGTAGCCACCCGATTGCAGTTCGCCGGGCTTCATGCGCCCGTCTGGGCGTTCGGGTACGATGGATGGCCCCGGAAAGAAAAGCTGCCCGCCGACTCTGCGTAGGTGGAAGCCCCACTGCTCGCGTGGTGTCCAACCAAGAAATGGAGGGGGCATACCCAGACGTCCCATGTGTCCGTACTCACCTATACCGATGCGGTAGCCATGCAGCCCCATCGCCACACGCCCGTTGGCATTGCGGGCATGGACGAAATTCTTCGGCATATAGAAGTCTTTTCCTATGATGCTCGTAAGTATGTTGTAGGCCTTCTTGTTGGCCGTATTTGTTCCCCAGTCCGTCAGGGCCAACATCTGGCGTTCGGTTATAGGATAGACCAGCAACGGTGAATCATGCCCTTGCACAATCAGCCGGTAGCCGCCTCCGTCAAATGCAACATGGGCTTGAAGTCCGTTACGCATCAGTAGATTGCGCATTTCGGGCTGCAAGTCCATCTGTCGGGGATTGGTATTTGTTCGTATCGCCATAGTCTGATGTTATGATGGTTACTTGTTATGCGTTACCGTATTTCATAGCCGCTTCCAATTGTTCGTCTTTGAAACGTACAAACCCGGCGGCAGAATCCTCGCAGACCGAGAGTCCTTTTTCCTCACAGTAATGGGCGTACTCCTCCTGCCACTCGGCGGAAAAATGGTTGATGTAATCGAGCCAGCCGTATTCGCCGCTCTGCATCTTCTCGACGAGAATCTCTTCGGGATAATATTTCTGTTGTGCCATACGCTTATATTAAATAGGTTTTATTTGTGAATACCTGCCGCTCGGTTACGCTCGCCGCTTTTCTTCTGTTCGTTCCACAGTTCTTCGGTGTATTCCTCCTCCGGAACGTAGTCGAGATTACCGTCATCATCCATCACCCAGCAACCGTAGCAGCCGAAGGTGTACTTATCCCATTCGCGCTTGGGTTGCTCTTTCCATTTCTGCGCGTCACCCGCACAGAAACGGATACCTGTCTTGTTATGAAGGTCGATACCTACCGTGACAGGTTCGCCATCCACTGCCACCGTCAGAGGCTCACCATGCTGCATTCCGTTTACTTCCACTGTACCGAAGTGCATTACTTCAGCCAGTACTTTCAGGTTACGGGCAATGATGGGTGTCGGAACATACATCACCTGTTTTGTTTCCTCGTCAATTTGCACGAAAGCCTTACTGTGCCGTCCGTCCGCCATAGCCACGTCTGCAATGATGGATTTGCCGTCGAGTAACTGCTTCTGCTGTTCCTCGTTGTAGCATTCCAGTGGTGAGGACTTCAGCGTGGGGTAGAAGACCACATCCACCTCGCCGCTATCCATACGGATAAAGGCAAACCGACTGCGACTCTCGATTACTTGGCCATTCTCGTTAGCGACACGCACGGGCAGTACCGGCGAGTAGCCGCCTTTCCCGATTTCTTTCAGGATACGCAGGGGCAAATCTTCAATCATTTCTTGGGTAAGCCCAAAGCGGGCCAATGTCGGATAAGGCAGTTCATTGAACTCAAATTGTTCTTTTTTCATATTCTGAATGATGTTATAAAATTATACTCAGCAAATATAGATTGATTTCTTATCTGATAACTAAAACATTTCTTTATAAGTGATTATAAAGTGATATTTTTAATGTTTTGAATATGATTATTTGCGAAAAATCATATTCAAAACTAATTAAATGGTTATATTTGGAGAGAAAACAGCCGGCAATGGAAAGACTATAAGAAGAGCGTGCTAACTTTGCTGCCATGAGAAAGATTCTATTATTGATGATGACAGGTGTCTCATTATGTATCACGACGGCCAAAGCACAATTCAATACCGTTGCCGTTACCCCGACACGCTACAAGATGGAGGCGTTGGATATGGGGTTAGACCAAGCAGAACCGGCACCTGAAAGCGAGGTTTCCATACAGGAAGTTTCAACAGGTATCCCGGTATCCGCAGATATGGATAAGAAAAAGTGGATGGATCGTTACTTGAGTGTAAGTTACCCGTTACGTTATATCAAGGTCACTTCGCCTTACGGCTACCGTAAGGACCCGTTTACGGGAAAGAGTAAATTTCATGGTGGACTGGACTTGCGCGCACGTGGCGACGAGGTGATGGCCATGATGGAGGGTGTGGTCGTGAAGGTCGGACAGGACAAGACTTCCGGCAAGTATGTAACTTTGCGGCATGGCAGGTACACCGTCAGTTATTGTCACCTCTCTAAAATTCTTATTGTCAAAGGGGCAGTAGTTCATCCGCGTGATGTGGTTGGCATTACCGGCTCCACAGGACGCAGCACTGGCGAACACCTACATATCACCTGCAAGCTCAATGGCAGGAGTATCAGCCCCTCGCTTATACTCGATTATATCCAATCCATCCGGCAGGAGTGCATATCAGCATTGGCAGGTTTGTGAAAAGAAGTAAAAAGGACTGAAACCGTTCCGGTTACTTTGTCATCCGTTCGATAATATGGGCAATGTGGTTGCCCCAGATGTGTATTTGTACAAGGAGCATCGAAGGCATGGAGAACGTCTTGCCATAGAAGATAGCCGCCACTACTTTGCCACCGCACCGTTCTATTTCTTCCTTGTAATCCGCCACGCTTTGCCCGGTTGTCAGCACATCATCTATGATGATAATCTCTTTCCCTTTGATATTTCCGGTAATGAGGTAGTTTCGTTCGAGAATACGCTTTTCTCCACCTTTGGCTTCATGCAGGCTTTCTCGTGCATCGCAAATATCAACGTCGTACAGTCCTGAAGTTAAATCCTGTCGATGCTTGCCGATGTACCAGTCGAGCCGTTTGAACCGTTGGCCGTATTTTATCCAGTTGCTACACGGCATGAACATGATATGGTAAGGTCTCTTTTTCAGTTGCAAAGCATTCATGCACGTTTTAAAGAACTCGATTCCGTGTATATCTCCTTGTTTGAATTGGTAGATGGAACGGCAGAAAGCCCTCTGTTCATCATTGAGCAGCGCATTGTATCGTGACGGATAGTAATACCCGTAAAAAGAGATTCGGATGCCTCGTGATTTGAACGGCTTATGGGGAGAATGGCCATCAAACTGTTCGGGGTGCAAGAGACAGAACATACGGCAGGCTTCCCGATGACCGGCCATTACCGCCAGACGACAGTAGCGTTCACGTTCCTCGCTCTTTTCGGCCAACCGTGCGGCGGCGAATGCCGCTTCTCCTGCTTTTCGTCGCCAATAGCCGATAATATACCACAATGCCCCGATAACGAAAAGCAGGAGTATGAACAATAGTCTTGCATTCATCGTATTTTTATTTGAATGAAGCAGTCCGTTTCAATCCGGTTATTTACAACATTACGGTGTATTTCGGCATAATCGGATATGGATGTAATGGCTTCATTGCTTATTATCAGAATCCGTTTTCACTCACTTGCAAAGTTAGCAAAATCGTGGCACTAATCTAAAATAGCACCGATAATTTGTAAGCCATATCACTCTTATATTATAAAGTCTTACCCATACAACTTCCTCTTTTAAGTGTACATGCTTAACTTTTATAGAGGATGTTTTTGCCCTTTTGACCGGTACACGGCAAATGGCATACAAGTCTGCTATATGCTGTGTACCCGTCTTTGGGGCAAAGCAAGGACGATGGCACATTTGCCACAAGTGTCAATCAAGCCAACCTGTTGTCCTTGCAGCAACCTCCACCATCTGTCCTTTTGTAACCGGAATGCCGTCTGTCTGTTTTTATAGCTTCGCCCCACACCATCAGCGGAACGTCACAGGACTTGTCCGCAAGAGACATTCACTCACCTTATGGCAGCAGAGCTGCTATGGGGTGAGTGAAAGACTCTTTACGGAAGCCAAACATGAAAAGACCGTACACCTCGGTCACAAACTGCCAAGGCTTACGCTTCGCCAGATTTGAGACTAAGTTGTACGGTCACTTCATCGGGAAGTTTGGACCGGCAAGCCACAGACGCTCCACTGCCCACCCATTCCTTTTATAAATCTTGCACCTATTCTACATGTCTATATGACAACCGCTTGTAGTAAGAAAGCATGTTCTGTTTGTCAGTCAGCTCTGCCGTAGTCATATTTCCCGCAAAGTAAGCCGCCTTTTACCAAACATCAAATCGCCACTATCGCTGGAACGAGAAATCTTCCTCTGACACGTCAGAGCGTATTTCTTGTCCCCGTTTTGTCTTATCGGTATTCTTGGGCGGCAGTTGATGGCAGAAAATATCCCTCAGCAGGCTGAACAGCCTTCAAAAAGAGGGAAAAAGAAAAATTATCAGAGTTATGGCAAAGACGATAGACATAGAACTTCAAAAGCAGTTGGACAAGCCACAGGTATGGTTCTGTAAGTATTTTCCTGCACGCATACGCAATGTGAGCGAGCGTGAGATAGCAGACCGCAAGTTAGTCTTTGATTTCAAGGATGGACGGGCATACGAAGAGGTTGCTCAACGCACGGCAGCCAACATGACCGAACGTTATGGAACATCATGCACCAACATTGTATTTTCTCCCGTACCGGCATCCACCGATAAGAAGAACGAGATACGTTACAAGGCATTCTGCCAAAGGGTATGCGAACTGACCGGAGCTATCAATGGTTATGACCATGTATCAGTGAGTGGTGAGAGGCTGACCATTCACGAGAACCGTAAGGCAGAGAAAGAAGTCCGTAAGGTAAACGTCATTGAGTTTGATTCGGCTTTTTTCAACGGCAGGTCTGTAGTAGTCTTTGATGATGTGATAACCAAAGGGCTGAGTTATGCTACTTATGCCAATCAGCTTGAAAGCCTTGGTGCTAATGTACTCGGAGGTATATTCCTCGCAAGAACCCATTACAAAGTGAAATAATATGACCCAGACAAAGTATGATAAGGCAGTGTCCGTTTGCTTCAGTGGACACCGTAATATTCCATTCCGATGCAGGAAGCAACTGAAGCTGCAATTAAAGGCAGCGATAACCAAGGCATACGCTGGAGGTTATCGTCATTTTTACTGTGGCATGGCCATGGGGTTTGATATGCTGGCGGCAGGGGTTGCCCTTGCGTTGCAGTCCGAATTGTCAGGTCTGCAAGTTATTGCCGTAGTACCGTATCGCGGACAAGCCGAGAGGTGGAACGATGCGATGAAAGCCCGGTACGATACCATCCTCCGTAACTCGGATGATGTTATCATCCTGAGCGAACACTACTACCATGGTTGTTTGCTTCGACGCAACGACTATATGGTTTGTCACAGTTCGTCTCTTATTGCCTGGTATGACGGCAAACCCAAAGGTGGTACGTTTTATACTTATCGTAAGGCTACAGCGAATGGACTAAAAGTTCTAAATCTCTATGGCAGTTCAATCGTATAACAGACATCTTGTTTTCGCATATTCCGAGCCGTAGCGGTAATTCCTTTGCCATTCATGTAAAGGCTGTTTTGTCAGCCATAGCGTGATATGGCAAAGTACGCTATTGGTTCTGATGTATTGCCCGGCTTTACCTATGTGCCGGTTTAGTTGGTGTTGCTGTACTTTTATATCTTCGGAGGCTCCATCCTCCTTATGCCTTTCCCTACCTTTTTTAGTATTCGGCTTAAAAAGTAATATACTTACCTTACTTTTCGCCTATTTAGCATGTTTAGGGCACGTCTTTTATAATAAAAGTGCAGCAATCGGTTGCTGCACTTTTGCTATAATATCTATTTGTCATATTAGACCTTCCCGTACACCGTCCTCATTTTTCCGTCCAACAGCACATTATTTGACCGCACAATCCAAGCACTGCCGTCATTCAGTCCGCACTCCAATGCCTTTTCGCCACCGCCGATTAGTACCGGAACGGTTGTCACTGTGATTTCGTCCGCCAGTCCGTTATCCAAGAGTAAAGCCCCGATTTCCTCACCGTAAGCCACCACCATACCGTCGCCGTCTTCTTTCATCTGTCGCAGTTCTGCCACTGCATCTCCTTGGATGAACTTCACTCGTTCATTCTCCGTCAGGTCGATGCCGCCGTTCGTCACAACCAAAGTCTCTTTCGCCGTAATCGGCCAACCCAAGTGGTTCATATAAATACGCAGGTAAGTTTCTTCGTCAATCAGCACACAACTGGAGGCATCCACTGCCGCATCAAAATACTTGTCCGAAAGAGCCGGACAACCATCGATGGACTGGTACACGTGCAAGGTAATCTGTTTCATATTCAATGTATTTTTAAGAATTATGTCCACCTTGCACCTTAAAGAACAGCATGACCCCATGCTATTCCGGAATAGAGGTACTGTCATACTTAAAAGGCAGATAAGTAAACCCCTGCTGCATAAACATGCAGTATGAATATTTTGCTATACATCTTGTCTTTTTGATAAGTGTCAGTTTTCTATTCCAAGACGTTCAGTGAACGTACAATATGTATATCAATCTCTGCCTGTTTCCAAGCCGAGTATGAATCTTCCATGTCACGACAATGACCGTACCCGAAAGTACCGTCTGCTGTCTTCATTTTGACAAAGATAACGAAAGATTGGCGGATAAGCAAACAAAAAACATTGTTTTTCAGGTTGCCTGTTCCGAACCGCATCCTGCCTTATCAAAAAGATGTTATAGTACGGGCAATCCGTTCCGGTTGTCCGTTGCTCTGTTTTAGCACCCCTGTTTTACCGTTTTATTCATCCCTTTCTATTTGATTGTCATTTATTATCGTTTTGCTGCTGCCGTGCGACCTCTCGTGGACTTATTTTCCCGCAAAGGTAATAGGCTGCTCCAATCTTGCCAATGCCGGCGTTCCGCCGCGAGTGAGCCGCAAAAATCTTCCTTTCCGTCTGTCGAGCGTATTTTTCCGCATCAGCCTTGTCAGATTGTTTCCGCCACCTTTTGGAGGCAGAAAAATAAATCCCAGAGGTCGCAAACAGACCGAACAAAGGGAAATAGTAACAATAAAAACAAAAACAGCATTATGAAAACAGAGATTAGGCAGAATGGCAAAGTGATACTATCGAGTACAGATGATATATCCATTCCGATGATTTTCAAAAACTTATGTGGTAAGAACTTTTCTGGAGACGACTATCAAAACTATCTCAGAACAGTTTGTCAGGATATTGGTGTTACGACTGGTACGATTGAGTATTATGCCGATAACGTTTTGATTGAGAAAGGAACTATTCCTGAATTTTAAAAACTATATACAATGAAAAGGAAAGAGAAAGCAGCAGTAGATGAATTTGTCGCCCTTGTAGGAGGCAAGACATGGGAGCCTGTACGCCATAAATGTATGGGTAAATGGAGTAGTGGTATGACCGATTACGGTTTTGTCATAGACGGACGGATAACGCTCTTTGTTTCCAATAGTATGGCATACTTTAAGAAACGGATTCGTGAGTGGATTAAGTCGATACATACTTTTGAGGCGAAGAAAGATTGCTACCTCCGCTTGCTACGTGAACAAATTGAAAAGGACAACGACAAGGCAAAGGACGAAAAGTTAAATCCTGTCAGACTGATAGACATCGGCATCTTATCCCCCGAAAGCAATAGCCCGTTTGATTTTTTCGCCCCTTATGTGTTAGTCGAAATAAACGGCAGGCGGTTCAAACATCGAACAGCGGAATTAAGTTGCGCTATTATGGTGGATAGTTTGGCAGGATACCTTGAAGAATGCAACTGCAAGGATATATACACGGCAAGAGCAGTGCGTACACCTGACTACATTTTTTGCGGTGTGCGGTTTGACTCCCGTAATAATATGTATAAGATTGGAAAGTAGAGATTAATGATGTCTGAAGAAGTTATCACTTACAACGATAACTCCAGTCGTTTTACAGGACGGCATCAGCATTTGACCCACTAAATACATAAGTTCCCAATTTACGACTGGAGACTTATGTATTTTTCTGTATGGAAAACTAATCAAATAATCGCTGACTTATCATCCAGTCATTAAGCACGTCCGGATCTACACGATTTGTAAGATTCACATTTTTACTCAAACAACCGATTTTCTCACCTCTTAAATAAATAACTGGTGGGGTTAATGTATTCGGATTGTATGATTTAACGCCATTATTTAATAATGCCATAACGCCTTTTAGTTGCATTATCGAACACCTCTGTCTCTCTTAGAAACTGTATAACCCGTTCCCTGTCTTCGGAAATCAGGCAACCTTTCAGTTTACCGTTCTTTTCCGTGATTTTCAATTTTGAAAGCTCGAATATATCGGAACAATCCAGCCAACTGTCATAGTCCAGAATATCACGATAGTTCCGAACCATCAAAGGATATTGACAGTTCAGTAGCTCTTCCGACCTCTTGGAAGAGTCTATTTCCGAATTTATCAGTAAGGCACCGATAGCGACACCTTCCGGAGTAAAGCCGATAATAACAATATATTTATTGCGGTCTTTATATCCGTCTTTTAGTATCAGCCCGTCCTCTTCGTCCAAGGGAACATAAATAATGTCACCAATTTTGACTGATGACATATCTACTTGCTCAGCTTTGGCCATTATAGCTTTCAGCCTTTCCAATGCACCGGTTTTGTCGTCCATTTGATTTAAGATAAAGCGTTCTTGACAATCTGCTTTTCTCGGATATAATCTACCATGTCCTCGGTAGCTTTTCCTGCTCGGGCTATATCTATAATGGTAATGAAGTTCTTTTGAGGATCATCCTGAATGCGTGTCATCGCTTCTTCCCATGCCGAGTCATGCGACAAATCGGACAAGTCATAAGGGTCTGTATCCTTATATTTAGCGATAGCAGCGTCAAGACAACGTTTGTTGGCACCTGATATATAGTCCATATCGGGTACGGCAGAAGTATATACCTTCTTGTCACGAACCTCTATGTCTGAAAGGAACTCGTCAAAATTCCCATCCAAGGGTTTGCCTTCTGCAATTTGCAGTGCCTTGTAGGTATAGGCTGGCACCGGGCCATGCTTCAATGCTCTGAAAGAGTCTTCGACAATCACTTTGCCATATTTGACAAGATGGTCCTGTTGGGCAAAATAAAGTATTTTAAATAACTTTATATAGTCCACTCCTTGAGTGAAACTCTGCATGATGTAGAGTACCACCGCTCTTATTTTGGCAATCTGTATAGCTGTTTTCATTTCAAAAAAATCTATGCGATTACAAAGATACAACTAATTTGCTGAATAATACGCTCATGATACAAAAAAATAGCCCGTTGCATTTTTTTTCACGACATTTAATACAGTCGTCATTCTGCAATTATCAAGAGATGGGCCAATCCATACGCTTCCACCTCCTTTTATAGTTCACCTTCCCCCCGATTATAGTACGGGCAATCCGTTCCGGTTGTCCGTTACCCTGTTTTAACACCCCTGTTTTACAGTTTTATTCATCCCTTTCTATTTGATTGTCATTTATTATCGTTTTGCTGCTGCCGTGCGACCTCTCGTGGACTTATTTTCCCGCAAAGGTAATAGGCTGCTCCAATCTTGCCAATGCCGGCGTTCCGCCGCGAGTGAGTCGCAAAAATCTTCCTCTCCATCTGTCGAGCGTATTTTTCCGCATCAGCCTTGTCCCGATTGTTTCCGCCACCTTTTGGAGGCAGAAAAATAAATCCCAAAGGTCGCAAACAGGCCAAACAAAGGGAAAAAAAAGAAAGGTTAAATTATGAGTTACAACAAATTGAAGTCATTGGTAGCGAACGTGGAAGCCATAGAAACGGCAATGAAAATCCAAGTTCAAGGCAGGCAGGCCACTGCGGAAGAAAAAGAAATTTTATCCCGATATTCTGGTTTCGGGGGTATCAAAGAAGTATTGAATATAGGTACGGACAAACCCATAGGTGGTGATATGAAAGAACCGATACAAAGATTACAGGAGTTAATCAATGCTTACCCTCATTTCACAGAACCCATGCGGCACAATGTCATAGAGGGCATCAAAGCATCTGTACTGACAGCATTTTACACGCCGAAATTCCTTGTTGATGCAGTGGTGCGGCAGATACATGCCACATTTAGCGAAAACGGTCTCAAAATGCGTTCATTTCTCGAACCAAGTGCTGGTATAGGCGGTTTTCTGCCCATAGCCATGTCCGGCACGTATGATTATGCTATTGAGAAAGACCTCATTTCGGGGATGATACTTTCCCTGCTCCATGAAAACACGCTTACACGGACGACTGGGTTTGAAGAAATCGGAGAACAAGGTTTTGAACATACAACTTTCGATGTCATAGCCTCCAACATTCCATTTGGCAATTTCAGGGTGTTCGATGCGGAACTATGGAAGAAAGGCGGTATGTATGAACAGGCCACCAAGACCATACACAACTACTTTTTTGTCAAAGCAATGGAGTTGTTGAACGAGGGTGGTTTGTTAGCTTTCATCACATCGAGGGGCATAGCCGACACGCCCGGCAATAAGTTCGTGCGTGAATATCTTGTAAATCATGCCGACCTGATAAGTGCAATCCGTCTGCCCGATATGCTTTTCATGCAGACAAGCGGTATAGAGGTAGGCAGCGACCTGCTGATATTCCAAAAGCACACGCGCAAGGCGGCACTCTCACAGCGGGAACAACTGTTTTTACAAGTAGGCAGGGAAAAGGCGGACGCCACAGGCACAATGACCGAATACGCCAACAAATTGTTCACCATACCGAAAACCACCCTTGCGACAGGTAGCCGCATTGTACAGAACCAATACGGAAAATATGTACGCAAATACCAATGGCAGGGCAATGAAAATGCCATGTCACAATATCTCGCCGCACTGCTGAAACTTGACTTTGGCCGATATTTCCGTAAAAGTCTTTTCATGGGGGAAGGACAAGGTAGCGAAGATATGCAGATGTCCCTTTTCGGGAGTGTAGCTATGAAACAAGTCGCAAAAGGCAAACGAGCCTACACGGACGGGGTGGAAGCATGGATGAAAGACGGCTCAATGGTGCTGTTTGAGGGACAGGTGGGTACTATCCAATACCGAAAATCAAGTCTTTATCAAGAGGTAGCCATTGATTTTGTACCGGTGGACGAGGGTAAGGTCAATGCAGATAGGGCAAAAGACTATTTCCCTATACGCAAGGCATACTTTGAATTGTCAATCAAAGAGAGGGAAGAACAAAAAGAGGATAACGGATTGCGTGGAGAGCTGAACGCCCGATACGATGCCTTTGTTGCCAAATGGGGTTGTTTCCACGAGAACGACAACAAGGAGTTTATCATGCTTGACAGCCTCGGTGTGGAAGTCTTTACAATAGAAATGCAGCTTGGAAAGGATTTAGTCAAGTCCGACATCATGCGTGAACCTGTGGCGTTCAAGAAGATAGACCCGAACAAACGGCTGACACCGATTGAAGCGTTGGCAAGCAGCTTGAATTTCTACGGCAGGGTTGATATGGACTACCTGATGCAGTCCACGGATAGTGCCGAGGAAGAAATCATCGGCGACCTCAAAGGTGAGATATTTTACAATCCTGTTATCGGGGAGTGGGAGCACAAAGGCAAGTTCCTTTCAGGCAATGTCATTGCCAAATGCAAGGAGATAGGTTCTTACTTGTCCGAACTCACGGACAGGGAAAAAGATTGGACGGAAACTGCTGTAAAGGCTTTGGCGGATGCGACACCCGAAGCGATACCCTACGAGGAACTCGATATTAACATGGGTGAGCGTTGGATTGATACAAAGTTATATGCCGATTTTGCAACTGAACTTTTCGAGACCGAGACAAGCGTAATGTATTTCGATGTGAACGACACCTACATAGTACGCCTGCAAAGTTACTCTCCGGTGGCTTACAACACCTATTCCGTTCGTAACTATGACGGTGGGGATTTGTTTGTTCATGCCCTGCATGATACTGTACCTGAAATCACGAAAGAGATATACCGCAATGGTGATAAGGTGCGTGTGCCGGACGAGGAAGCCATACAGGAGGCAGCCACCAAGATACAGGAGATTAGAGACCGTTTCAACCGCTGGCTTGACAGGCAGCCGATAGAGGTTCGGGACGAGCTGGTGAGGGTGTATAACGAGCGTTTCAACTGCTATGTCAGGCCGCATTATGACGGTTCGGCACAGACCTTTCCGCAGCTCTCTTTCGAGCAATTTCCATACAACAGCCTCTATCCCTCACAGAAAGATGCTATCTGGATGATTAAGCAGAACGGAGGCGGTATCTGTTGGCACGAGGTAGGCACAGGCAAGACGATGATAATGTGTGTTGCCGCCTACGAAATGAAACGTCTCGGATTGGCACACAAGCCGCTTATTATCGGGCTGAAAGCCAATGTGCACGAAATCGCTGATACGTTCCGCAAGGCATACCCTACGGCCAAAGTTCTCTATCCGGGCAAGGAAGATTTTACCCCTGCCAACAGGCAAGAGGTCTTTTCAAAAATCAAGAACAACAACTGGGACTGCATCATACTCACGCACGACCAGTTCGCCAAGATACCGCAGTCAGAAGAGACCATGATAGATATATTCACGGAAGAGCTTGCCGATGTGGAGCGTAACCTCGAATTTTTGGAGCAGTCCACCATGCGCTACCGCAGCGGAAAGATGCAGGAGGGGTTGGAGAAACGCAAACAGAACCTTGGAGCTAAACTACAAGAACTGCGCATGAAAATCAATAATCGGAAAGACGATGCGGTGGACTTTCACACAATGGGCATAGACCACATATTTGTTGATGAGAGCCATGTAATGAAAAATTTAATGTTTCAGACACGCCACACGAGGGTTGCAGGTATCGGCAATACCAAAGGCTCGCAAAGGGCGATGAACCTGCTGTTTGCCATTCGTGACATTCAGCGCCGGACAGGTCGTGACCTTGGGGCTACGTTTCTGTCGGGTACAGTGGTGGTAAATGCACTGACCGAACTATATGTGATGTTCAAGTATTTGCGTCCGCAGGAGCTTCAACGGCAACGGATTAGCTGTTTCGATGCATGGGCAGCCATATTCACAAAGAAAACGGCAGATTATGAATTGAACGTGACAGGCTCGGTGAAGCGCAAAGAGCGTTTTCGTACTTACATCAAAGTGCCGGAGCTGGCAATGTTTCTGCGTGAGATTACGGATTACCGTACAGCCGACATGATAAATCTTGATGTACCTGAGAAGAACGTGCGTTTCCTCTCTTATCCCCCGACAATCGAGCAGGAGGAAATGATAGGACGCTTGGTATCTTTCGCCGGTAGCGGCCAGTGGGAGGACTTGGGGCTTGACGTTCCGCAACCCGACAACCTCGACAAGGCGAAAATGTTGGTTGCGACCAATGTAGCCCGAAAAATGGCTCTTGATATGCGCTTGTTGGGTTGCAAGTTCAAGGATGATGCCGATAACAAGGCTTCTATCTGTGCGAGGACAATCTATGACTACTATATACGCTCGAATGACAATCGGGGTACACAGTTCGTGTTCAGCGACCTTGGTACATACAAACCGAACGAATGGAACGTATATACCGACATCAAAGAAAAGTTGGTACGGCTCGGTATTCCTGCTGATGAAATACAGTTTATCCAATGCGCCACTACCGAGAGGACAAGAAAAAAGCTGTTTGAAGAAATGAACAACGGCAAGGTGCGAGTTCTTTTTGGAAGTACGACCATGTTAGGCACAGGTGTGAACGCCCAGCAAAGGGCTGTGGCGGTGCATCACCTTGAAATACCTTGGCGACCTGCTGACATGGAACAACGAAACGGCAGGGCAATACGCAAAGGCAACACCGTAAAGCTGTGGGGTGGCAATGTGGTAGATGTCGTAATTTATGGTACGGAAAAGACCCTCGACGCCTATAAATTTAATCTGTTGAAAAACAAGCAGATGTTTATCAACCAAATTAACAACGGCACAATCGCCGTGCGCCGTATTGACGAGGGAGGCATGGATGAGGACAGCGGTATGAACTTTGCCGAGTTCGTGGCTATTCTGTCAGGCAATAACGACTTACTGAACAAGACGAAGCTCGACAACAAGATTATGCAGCTTGAAAAGGAACAGGCTATTTTCAAGAAAGAACGCATCCGTGCCGAGCGTAAAATAGCTGCCGGTCAGGGAGAAATCGAAAAGGCAAAGCGTACAGAGGCCAATCTCATGAGGGATTTGGAATACATCAACTCGTATAATGGAACAAAGGCAACCCTGCTTTTGAGCTTGCCGCAAGCCACTACCGAGGAAGTAGGCCGGGAGTTGCACCGTATTGCCAAGACCTACCGCAACGAAGCGTATGGCACAGTTGGCACGTATGCAGGGCTGAACTTGTTGGTGCGTAGCGAGTACAGCATAGACGGTACATTTGACCGCAATACATTCTTTGTAGAGGGTATAAGTGGATTGAAATACCGATGCGGCCTGAGTGGTGCACTGCCGCTTGGTTTCGTTGAGTCGGCACAATATCCGCATGGAGCATTAAGCAAATTGCCCTCTCTTATCGAGAAGCAACAAAAGGCGGTAGAGCGGATAGAAAGCGAAATTCCCACATTGCAGGACATCATTTGTCGCCAGTGGAGTAAAGCCGATGAACTGTCAAGGCTCAAACAGGAATGTAAGGAACTTCAACACAGGATTGATGAAAGCCTGAAAGAGACCGGACAACCGCAGGTAGCCAAACACGAAGCTATTGCCGAAGCTGCTTGACATAATCATAATTTCAACCGTTCCCTCTGCATGGTCGTGATGACCGGGCAGAGGGATTTTTGCGCTCCGGTCTGCCGACGGCTCTACTCTTTTATGGCATCCTTCCTCCCTTTATAGCCTCCTGATTCCCCGCCGCCACCCGTTTCCATTTATAGCCCTCATATCCTCTATTTTAACCCAATTAGGAATAATGGTCTTTCATCGCGTCTCCGTTTTTTACGATACGCCATTTTTAGCTTCTACATTGGCATCAATGTATCACTTTAGCCTTCACACCTCCTAATAGCTTCAATCAAGACATCTTTTAACCTTATGAAGGCAAGTTTATCCACTCCTTTTGATATGCTGATTTCATTACCGACCAAATCTTTCAGTTTGAGTAAACAAGGAATATCTGCCTTATATCTGTCTCCCACATCTTGTTGGTCATAGCCAAAATTATAATGATATGCAAGAAATTGCGTAAAAGCATTTCTGCTTTTATTGCTTAGTTTGCAGATAGCATCAAAAAGGGCATTGGCATCTTCAGATGCAAATATCGCACGAAGTTCGTATGTACAACTTTTATCTGGATAAGGCAATCTGTCTATAATTATAAGTTCCTCTACTGTTTCTTCAGTCAAATTACGCAGTGCTTTTTGCATTTGATCCGGCAACTCATTTATCTTTGATTTCACCTGCTGCAAGAAATAGTCCACAATATCATCTGTTATTGGAGTCTTGGAATCTGTGGTTACATAATTACATCCACTAATAAAAAGCCCTCTTAGCTGATAAAGTTCCTCTAAACTGGTTTGACTATTAATCATTTCTGCTATTCTCACTTTTATTGAAGAGATGTGAGGCTTTATATCAGAAAAAATGCCAATAGCGTCAAAATACGATAGATACGCAATACTATAACCAAGTTGATAAGCGTCTTTTATCTTTTTATCCAATATGGCTTTTATAGTAGCCTGACAAATACTTTCAAGTTTTTGCTGTTCCATGTCGAAAAAGCCGGATAGCATTTCCCAAGGTTTTAGCTCTTTTTGCTTATCCTTTATTTCCGTAACAATAAATTCTACAAGTGGAGCACCTGTGATAATATATTGTATAATAGCCGTAACATACTCCGGATTTAAGACATTATAAGTTAACCCCTTGTTCAAAGATTGATATTTTTCCCTTAGATGCTGTATCCTTTGCTTATCCTCATTATCATCTTGGAGTAGTGAAATCTGACAATCTCTACTCCAATTACAAATCAACTCTTTGTTCTCACTATTATTATACTCTGCATACACAGCAATAAATGACCCAAGGATATTTTTAAGAAAGATATTATCCTTTTCAATCAGTTCGGAAGGAAGTTTGTTTAAGTGGCTTTTAAAATCATACAAGCATTGTCTCAAAACCCGTAAGTTATCGGATTTTGTACACATAAAACAGGCAATAATGAAATCACGCATTTCTTTCAAATAATCGGATACCGGTACTTCGTCAAGGAAGTATTCGATGGCTTCTTCTATATCGGGTTGTATTTCAAATTCCTTGCCTATGGTCTTTTCCTTAAACTCACCCAAGACAGCCTTGGGAAGTTTTTCAAGGTGGTTTTCATCCCCAATTATGACAACATGACAATTACAGTGCTCTACAAAATAGTTGATGAAACCTAACAATTCCTTCATCTCTATCAGGCACCTTTCGATGTCATCGAATATCAGAAACTTTACACCTTTTATACTGTCGTCCTCCACTTGTAGTAACGACAATGAATCCAGTGTTGCGGAAAATGAACCATCCTCTTTAGAGTTGTCATTAAAATCCACACTCGTCTTGAAGACTACCTTACCGGCTAATTTCAAAATACCCTTTATGAAACGCCCGGTTTTCGAATAGAAGAAGGGATTTAATTCCCTATCTATAGCTGTCTTGATGTCATTCACGCTATCCATTCCATAGGTCGAAATATAGATGGGCTTTAGCGTAATTTCCTCGTCGGTATCTGCGGTCTCGTCAAACCTCTTCTTCCATTGTTTTATAAGATGGGTTTTGCCGCATCCCCATTTTCCTTTCAGCATCACGGCATACTGAGGATTAGGATTGTCAGCATAGCTGTTTAAAAAATCAAGAATTAAAGTGTTCATACCTTTGTTATTAACATAATTCTATTTTAATTCCATTGGGAAACAGGAATGTAGCAATAAGAATATACAATGAAATAGTAAAAGACACTGCAAATCCATTATCACCACATCCACAATGAACAAAGTTAGTGATATTTCTTGATACGATAATATCCATACAACTAAAATTCATGTTTCTTCTTACCATTGATTGCTTAAATATGCGTCTCCTATCATAATAATATCCGCAGAAAATGTGATGGTGGAATACATTTGGCGTTTCCTGTCAACATTGTAAATCTCTTTATAATACACGATATACGCATATTTGAACTCCACGACACGAAAGATAGAATTATCCTTAGTGTTATAATAAATCACCTTGCCGCTTATCGCTTTGAAAGGGCAGTTTACCATTGCTTCAAGAATAGTAGTTTCTCTGGTAGATTCAACGGTTATAGTAATACGTCCGCCAATAACATTTGTCACCGGCCTTCCTTTATTATCTGTCTTGCGATTAAATTCAATATGTGATGAAATCACTTCTATGTCCTTTCCTTGCAAGCACACGGTTGCCTTTAATTCTGCCATGCTGATCTTATTATTTATTATAAAACCAAGACATTTGCCTTGGTTAAAGCAGTCAGACCGCTTTCAAGACAAGAAGGAGGATATCATATTTCGCAAAAATAGTGTTTTCCCTTGAACATAACAAACAATCAATTAAATTTATTAACCGACTAAATAGAAGAAAATCTGTTTACAGGCTATCCTCTCTTCTGAAATATTACCCTACATAGTCTCTTTTCTCGTCCTGCTATTCAATTCATCACAGGCAAAGCAAACCGGCTTTTGAACAAAAGAGGTTAAATCGTAATCATTCATTGCATTCTTTTTGTTCTTATGGTAGAATGTTTTATTAGTGAGTGAGGCTGTTGTGTAATCCTCTTGTTACAGTTCAGGTAAGAGCCTTATGCGATGGCATTATTGATGTTTAACCCCTATAAACTTGCGAGTTATGAGAAAAAACGCTAATTTTGCGAATCACAAATATGCGCTTAGACGCATACTATTAATTAATATATTGAAATTGAAACAGTTAGTATCTAATCTTTATCACTTTGCCTTTGGGAGAGAAGTGCATACCAACGGTATGAATGCCGATGGTACTATGAGTGTGGCGGCTGGAGATCCTACGTTGAGTGTAACTCCGTTGAAAGGTCTTGAAATGTTACCAGATAGGATTCCGTGTGAAAATTCAATGTTAGACATTTCTGAGTATAAACAATCTGAGAATCCCTTAATATTTACTGTTGAAGGCTCCTCTATGTCACCCGAAGACATCTCTAATGGGGATAAATTACTATGCAGAAAAGTAGATACCGATGCAGCAAAATTAATCGGGAAAGGAAAATTTGTGGTTATTGCTGTTGATAAGAAATACTATGAATCTAAAAACAAAGAGTTGAAGTTTGATTATAAGTTGCGTCATACCTTATTTAGAGTTCCTGTAGGAATCTCTATTGAGCAGTTGATAGACTCTTTGAAAAAGATAACCAATAGTATCTTTTTGGAAGAAAACCAAAAGAACTTAGAAATCAAGTATAATGAGGCTATTGGGTTTTATAAAGACAAGAAAGAACTTATGTTATCGGTTACTTATCGTAAAGGGAATTTGCGTTATTCTTTCCATCCGGTTGATTTAATACAGTACGTTGCTGAATATGTATTAAAACATAACGGAGAAGAATGGAGAGCTAAAAAACTTGAATAGAAAAATGTCTGGAATAGAATGTATTAATCTACTTGCATTCATACAATTTATAATTGCTTTTGACTTTGGACTATACTATCTTGATAACAAGCATGTGCTGACTGAAATTTATCGTAAATATCAGAAAGATTTGAAGTTGTCGGTACGGGAGGTATTGTCTCGTGCTAATGATATTATAACAGAGAGTCTAAAAAGTGAAGATAATGAATGTATATTAAATAGTGCCTATTTAGATAAGGCATATCGCCGTTTAAAATATCTGACTGATGAAAACCAACTTGATTTGGAAGGTTGTGGTTTCATCGGATTATATGCTGGATTATACGGTTTTTTATGCTTGTTTTGTATCGGGATGTTTGGGTCTCAACATGAAGCACTTGTAAAAACTTATATTTTAGTAACTTCTCAGATAGTTTTAGCTATAGAGCTATTTATATCGGGCTATAATCTTTATCAAGAAGATTGTAGGAAATATAGTAGAAATCTATGGTCAAATATTAGATTTATATTTTTTATTACGCTATTTGTAGTTGGAATTGTTAGCTTTGATTGGACTTATAAGTTTTTCTCAGAATTTGAGTTCCCTTTTGTTGTTATAAGTCTGATTGTATTGCTCTTTCCCCTCATTCTATTCATAGGGCATATAGTAATTTCTCGTATAATAGTAACATTTGTAATAATAAAATGTAGGTATTATTTATACAAAGTAGAGAAATGCCTGCAAGTTCAAGATGTACCACAAGATTAAGACTTGATGTAATCTTATCAAAGTAAAGAGCCGAGCTATCCGCGTAATAGCTCGGCTTGTTTTTTAAATGAGGGAAAGGTTATTTAGGTAGATGATATTTGTCCTTTATATGCTCGGCTACGTGTTCGACTTCCGGGAACAACGTTGATTTGTCTATGCCGAGGGCTTCAAGCTGCTTCCTGATCTTCTGCTTCTGCGCTTTATTGATGATGTACACATTGTAGCTGAAGTTGAGTGACGCAGGTCGGCTTTTATCGCCATTGATACCATAAAGGAAGAATGCCCCGGACTGCCGGATTATGCGAGGATTGTCAAACATCGGTTTTACACAAAAGACTCTCTCGATATCCTTTGAATCAATCACATTCTGAAAATGGGGCTTCTCGTACTTAATTTCATGCAGAAGATAGGCAATGTCTGGTTCATCATTAAAATCTTCACACTCCAAATCCCGAAGGGATTCGATACTGAAATCTATTGGGCGTTTTGCAATATTGGATACAACGCTCACCGCATCGCTATCAAAATATTTAATATCTGATGTTTTAACTTCAAACCGGAATAGTTTACCGTCAACATCTTCATTTTCACATGCAAAATACAGAGCTACCAAAGGATTTGTAGTGATATCCAAGAGTCGTGTCGGAAGGAGTAATGCTGCATCTTGACCAATTTTTCAAAGGTGGATGTACATCCTTTGAAATCAGCCGGACATTGAGCGATAATATCTTTGAATATTTTATCCTCATTCTTTATTAAAAGCTCTTCCCGATAAATGGAGGGTATCAATCCGAAACTTTTATCTGACTGTCCTCGATAAAAGATATGGTAATCCATATTATCTTCTAACTCGTTCTCAAGTTTTTCTAATAGTATTTTGATACTACCAATGTTGGATGAATCCCTCTCCGGAGTATAATTATATGCCTCGTATGAAATCTCCCACGGATGCTTTCCAAGAGTCTTGACTATTTTTTCTGACAACTCACTATATGATGCAAAACTATCATAAGTATAGCCCAATTTCTTGCTTCTTAGATACGATGAAGTGTTGGAATCTAAAGGAACATATTTTTCCGGATTAACGTAGAATAGAACAATACTGAGCTTTCCCTTTCCGACACTTTTAATGTTCAATGCCGTTTGAAAAAGTCGTTCATCTACTTTCCCTTCTTTTACCTGTCCGAACAATTCCCATAATACATTTATATCATTGTTGCCCCTGATTGTCTTCCATGGAAATAGATGCACTTTCATCGGATGTGTTGTCGGGATACCAGATACATCTGTTGGTTCTGGACAACTAAAATTTAGCTTATGCCTTAAATCCTGTAGGATTTCGACTCTCCTTTCATCGGAGTGAAACTTGTTGAGATACGACAAGAATGTGAACGGGTCTATTTCTTGTAATGTAATCTCTTTGCCTTTTTCTGTACCATCTCGAAAACCGGTAATACCGATTTCTTTTAACTTAGATATAAGTTCTGGCTGGCTATTCTGTTTTCTAAGTAGCCAGTCGGATAATTCTTTATAGAATGGTAGCCATGTAAACCTTCCGTCCATAGTATTAATTGTTAGTTTTAATTATTATAAAAATATAAATCTATTATGCTTTCATCTTTTTTGTTTGTTATATTAACAATGAGCAAAAGGTTGGCAATTTTCATTTTATTTCATTCCAGCATTTTATAAATTTTCAATCAACTTTCATCAAAACACCCTTCTGTTGAATACCTTTATCATATATAATGATGATAAACACATCAATGAATAGCGGATGATTAAAAAAATATGCCTAAATCAAGACAAGACCTACATACTACTTAATTTTATTTGCTCAATAAATCATATTTCGAGGTTTTATGATTTTGTAGATATTGATTCATTTCCTCATCATCAACAATTAGTTTTTCTTTATTAAGAAACCAATCATTATTTGCTATACATATAGCATTTTCATCAAGTTTCAATGTGTTTTCAATTTGTTTCAAAAATTTACTCATAAATATATCAAAAGAAGATGCGACTAAATAGACTTGTTCTGGCTCATTAGTATTGTAATATCCTATAAAATGATTACCATCACTATCTATTTTATCAAGATAGCCAAAGTTTTCACCACAACTTGTCCCTATAACTCCCCAAAAGCGAAAAGTTAATAAATTATCCACTTGCCACAATTCTCTTATATTATCATATACATTTATTCCTAATTGGTTATTTTTCATTCCTAAGAAACAATAATCTAAGATTGAGGCACCATTTGTCTCCATTAGAAATCTTATATACTGCTTATCAACCTCCCCTGTTATTTTCCCCATATTTCTTAATATGACCTTTGTATCAAAATTTCTGTATAGTTTTATATACTTGGATGTTTTTGATAATTTTTCAATATGATTAATTATAACATTCATCTTGATTCTGTTTTTAATTTATTCGTCCAATATGTTCTGCTACCTGTTTATCAATGCGCATAGCTTGTTGTATAACTTCTGCACGTGTAGGGGTGGGATTGGCTTTTCTAAAAGCAGTCCATGCGGGACTTACAACCTCTCTATGGATTTTTCTTGGTAATCCTTGCAAATTAGACAAAGAAGTACGCATAGCTTCTGGAAATAATCTGCCTGTACCTATATACATCTGAGGTATGCGATGGTGTATTTCTATTTTTAATTTGCCTATAAATTTTTTCATTTTAGGGTTAGCATCAAAAAAGCGCTTTGCGTAACCCGAAGAAGACAATCCCAGCACATCCACCCAATAGTTAGTATCATGGACATATCCATACAGATTTAGTATTCCGCCAGCCAGTCCAATCGGATCTTGCGAGATATACATGCTCATCTGCGGCGAGTAGTACCTGAACCTGTTGTATGCCAGTCCTGTCTCACGGTCATAATACTGTCCTTGGAACAGGAACGGCACCATTCCCTTGTTGCCCGTCTCCTCGATGACATTCCCGTCCATGTCGAGCATCCGGCTCCACACCTCGTTGCCATCGGCATCGTATGCCTCCGTCGGCGTTCCGAGCTGGTCGGTCAGTATCGAGTAGGACCTGCCTTCCTTTATCATTGCCATCGGTACGAACGACTCCTCGTCGAAGAGCCATACCGTCATGTCATGGCGTTCCGTGTCCGTGTTCCACCTGTCCTCCATGACGGAGTATTCCCTGCGCTGCTTCCACTGGTGCAGCGGCACGTTGCCGTTCCACACCCACCGCGTCACTGTCGTGCCGAAGCTCTTGGAGAGCCTGCGCCCGAGCGCGTCGTATGTGAACTCCACCTCCCTCTTGTCGGGCCGCACCACCTTTGCCAGGGAGCCGTCGGCGTTCCACCGGTATCTCCAGCGGTCCTTCTTGCCGTCAAGCCACTTTCCCGTGCCGAGGTAGCGTTCCGTCAGGTTGCCGTCAGCATCGTACTCGCAGTGCCATTCACCGTCCTGCTCCAGCCGTCCGCCACTGAGATAGCGGCGCAGCTTCATGTCCGGGTCGGGATACAGGTTCCCCACCGGGTCGCTCTTTCTCCACTGCTCCCTGCCGTCGGGGTATTCCGCCCTGTCGAGCTGCCCCGTCGGGGTGTAGGAGTAGCGGGTCTCGCCACGCCTGCTGTCCTCCACGGACAACAGCCTGTCGGCGACTCCCCAGCGGTAGCGGCGCATATGCCGTGTGCGCGAGTCCTTGCGTATGCGGGCATCCACCAGACGGCCTATGTCGTCGTAGGCGAACGAGCGGACGACGCCTCCCGGAAGGATGCGCTCCACCTCGAAGCCCAGCGTGTCGTGGCGGTGTGAGGATTCCCACGAGCCTGCGCCGTCGGCATCGCTGCCGCCGGTGGCCGTGAACCCCTCAAGCTCCCCGTAGCCGTTGCGGGTGTAGCGCAGCGAGGCCCCCGTCGTGCTGTCGAGCGTGAGTATCCTGCCGGTATGGTCGTAGGTGCGGAGTATGGTGTTGCCGTCAGCCGTCTCCCGGACGGGAAGTCCCAGGGAGTTGTACGCGAACTCCACCGTGCTTTCCCCCCTCGATGCCTGCACCAGCCTGCCGGACAGCCCGTAGGCGTAGGTCTGGTCGGGGTCGCCAGCCGTGGGGTATGAGACGCGCGTCACGCGCGAGCAGGCGTCATAGCCGTATTCCCTTTCCGTTCCCGATGGCAGTGTCTCCCTGACGACACGTCCGCCCCTGTCACGCAGGTAATGACGGACGGCCCCGTCGAAACCCTTCTCGGCGGTGACGTTTCCCACAGCGTCGAGGGTGAACTCGTAGCTCTGGAGCTTCTCGTTTGTCACACGCCGCAGGCGTTCCTCCCGGTCATAGCGGAAGTTCACCACGCCCCGGTGGTCGCGACGCCTTGTCAGTTTCCACATGCCGGAGTAACCGTACTCCACGTGCTGGACGTTGTCACGGTATTCGGTGAGGTTGTCTATCCCGTCGTAGGACAGGCGTATGTCGTTGCCGTCGAAGTCGAGCACGTGCACCACGCGGCCCACAGGGTCGTATTCCCTTTTCTGCACCGCCCCCTTGGGGTTGGTGACGCTCACGCACCTGCCCAGCAGGTCGTAGCCGTACAGCGAGGTGTTCCCCCGGCTGTCGGATGCCTCCGTGAGGTTGCGGAAACGGTCATAGGCGAGTTTCGTCACCACGCCGTAGGGGTCTTTCACCGATGCCACCGCACCGTCGCGGTAGGTCATCCTCGTGACGGCACCTTCGGGGTTGGTGCGGCTCACCGGATTGCCGGAGCGGTCATAGCCGAACTCCCACGTGCCGCCGTCCGGAGTGGTAACGGATATGGGACGGTTGCGCAGCCCCCCCTTGCCGGGGTACACGGCGGACACGCTGCCGCCGCACGGGTCGGAGCTGTCGGTGCAGTTCCCCCAGCGGTCATATTTGTACAGGGTGCTGTTACCGAGCGGGTCTGTCTGCGCGAGGAGCTGGCGGCTGTCATCATAACGCCACAGGTGTTCCCCGCCGTTGGCATCGACCTTCTTCCACACAAGGCCGCCACGGTGGTGGTACACCGTCAGCCCGCCATGGCTGTCGAGCACCTCGGTCACTCCCTCTCGGAACGTGAGCTTATGGTCGTATATGCCGCCGTCGCCCCACGTGTGTACGCAGCGCGAACCCACGCCCGTACCGTCGTACTCGAAGTACCACGCAAGGCCGTTGCGCCATGTCTCCTTCACGATGAGCCTTCCGGCATACTCGTATGTCATCACATCGCCTGCCGCGTTGCGCTGGAGGGTCATGTTGCCGTCGGCGTCGTACTCGTAGGAGGCGAGGGTAATCTCTTTCTCCGGATCTTCCGGATGCGGGCCGCATATCTCAAGGATGCGTCCGCTCCTCGTGTCGTGCTCCACCCTCAGACGGCGGCCCGCACTGTCTGTAATGGAGTGCAGCAATCCCTCTTTCGTGTACTCGAAGCGGATGCCGAGACCGTTGCAGTCGGTCAGGCTCTCAAGCAGGCGCACGGAATCGTACTCCTTGCGCGTGAAGCGGTAGTAGAGGTCCTCGGCCATGTCCCACACGCAGTAGCAGCCGTCCTGTTCCAGACGGGCCTCCTTGCGCTCGGAGAGGATGAACGAGGGTTCTTCCGCTGTCGGCAGCGGGAAGGCCACCGGGATGCCGTCACTCATGCGGAGCGTCAGCGTGCCTTCTTCCGTGTCCGCGACGATGCCCATGTCGTAGGCGTGGTGCCACCCGTTGCCCAGAGGACCCCGGTAGTCGCTGCGGCTGTACCATGTGCGCTCCCATGACAGAGGTACCGGGCCGTCGAGCCAGAAGTCCTCCTCGTCGGTGAAGAACGTGCCGCTGGCCACGTCCACGGGGTGGCCAGTGACGGTACAGATGGCCTTGTGGAGCATGTTCTTGAGGGATTCGCTCTTTATCGTCTTGTTGACCTTGCTGTGCAGCTTGTCCGCCAGCTTCTTGGTCTTTTTCTTGTAGAAACGCCCGAACGCCCCCGTGCACTTGCGGGCGAGTGCCGCCATGGGGTTGAGAGGGACGGGAACCGGGCTGGTGAGTATCTGCCTGGCGGGGGGTATCGGGTTGATGACACCCGTGGGCAGGAACATGCCCGGAACCTTGTGCACGCTCGGTATGCCCACGTCGTTGCAGTCGAGGTGCAGGTGCGCGCCGCCGCCCGAGAAGGGCATCCCGTCGGCAAGCACCGTCAGGCTGCCCATGAAGGCGTGGCCGTTGTTCTTGGGTATCGCCGCTGAAGGGGCCGCCCAGCCTGCGCCCATGGGGATGTGCGGGATGCTCCGCGTGGGTGTGGATGCAACCGCGCGCGGGATGAAGCCGCCTATCTTGACGGTGGCACCCAGCATCCCGACGGCCATCGTCAGCACGGTGTGGCCCACCTCGGCGAGCTTCGCGCTGTCGGCGTCGCCCGTCTGTTCCGCTGTCGGAGGCGGGGGGATGAATGAAGAGACCGCCGCCGCGATGAAGTCCTGCGGACGAAGGAGAACCCCGACATAAGGGTGAGGCATGGGCACGACGGGGGAAGGTGGTATCGTCACGAGGTGGATGTCCACGCCGATGACCGGGTCGAGCTGCTTGGAGATGGGCAGGCAGGCCATGCCCTTCATCCCCATGGCACCCAGCACGGGGAGCATCGCGGCCTCGCTCAGGCCGTCGGCAAGGCCGCCGATGGCGGCTGCCGCCTTGACCCCCGTGTCGAGGGCATTGACGGACGGTGACACGCCGGCGTCGGAGTTCGCCTTGACGCCTTCCGAGATACCTTTGACCTGCGCGCCTACGCCGGTCTTTAGGTTTGCACTCACGCTGTCGAAATAACCTGTGTCCGCCATAACCATTTACAGATTTTTATTTATTACTCCTCTGGAATCAAATGGGTTATAAAGTAACGGAACGATGAAGCGATTTTAGTTGAATTTGCTTTAAAATTCTCTTCACAACTCCATTCATTATGCCATATATCCATTACAATATAGTAAATACACAATGTTTTGTTATGGATTGCATAAAGATTGTTCCCGGAATCTATGGCAAAAGGTAAAAAACTTTTTGAAATCATATTTCTTTCCCATAATGATCGAGATGTTTCCTCTATTGTCTGAATACCTTTAAGAGGATATTTGATTGGAAGGAAAATATTTATTTCAACTTCATCCATATCTTCATCTTGTGGTGAAAAGAAATTCAGATTAGGCATACCACCATTGTTTTTGAGATAAAAATTCTTCATCGTGGTTGGGAGTTTGAATTTCGTATTTTTCTCAAACTCCAACCAATCCTCAGATGACAGTTTTTTTGCTGAAGTTTCTATTTTCAGTTTCTCCTTGCTCGTCCTTTCCTTTCTGATCAAGTTGTCATCTGATTCTTTGGGTTCGTATTTCAACATTGAGAGGAACTGGTCAAATGAACTGCTTATAAAAATGGGAGGGTCAAAAATAAAAGCATCTTTATTTAATCCAATTAAAGGATAAAGTTCAACCACACCAGTTTTGACATTTACACAGATTCTGTTAGGTCGCCCAGCTGTTATTCCAATAATAAGTTCATGAGAACCAATTGTTTGATGTGATCTTTGAATTAATGTCATACCTTCCATCGTACTTTCAGGTGCATTATGAAAATCTGCATTATATTTTATAGGCATGAATTTCTTAATTGTTATTTGCTCATCACCATTCAGTAGGAATAAATTTCCTATAGTTAGTCCTCCATTTACTGTATTGTAAAAGTTCTTAACGCATGACGGAATCGTGCAATAGAGCTTTTGTTCTACTTCTTTCCAATCGTCTTCACTCAACTGTTTATCAATATGAATAAGACTATCTTTTATTTTATTTAATTCCATTGTTTTTATGATGTTTTTTGATATGAGTTCTTTTTCTCTGATGGTTTTCTACCCATTAGCCATCCTTGACTTTGAGATTCTACAACAGCCGCTCGAGTATCATACTTATGCCCCATTAAATCCTGAAATTGTTTAACTGCCCCTGTATGACTTTCATACTTATGCCTACCTTCAGTTCTGACTAATACCATGGTACAAGTTCCTGTTATAGGATTAAAATCATCATTATGATGCCATGTGTAACCTGTAGCACTCTTTCGAGAAATACCAGCCTCTTTATATGCAGCAGTAAAATCTCGACCTCTACTTCCTTGCATTTTTATTGTAACCGTATTTTGCTGATTTCTAGTCACAGGGAACAAATCTGGGTCATTAGTTTCAAATTTTATTAGTCCGAATATATCACTCCACGCATTCGTATCATCGACATATCCGTAGAGGTTGAGTATTCTGCCAGCCAGTCCAATCGGATCTTGCGAGACATACATTCCCATCTTCGGCGAGTAGTACCTGAACCTGTTATATGCCAGTCCTGTCTCACGGTCATAATACTGTCCTTGGAACAGGAACGGCACCATTCCCTTGTTGCCCGTCTCCTCGATGACATTCCCGTCCATGTCGAGCATCCGGCTCCACACCTCGTTGCCATCGGCATCGTATGCCTCCGTCGGCGTTCCGAGCTGGTCGGTCAGTATCGAGTAGGACCTGCCTTCCTTTATCATTGCCATCGGTACGAACGACTCCTCGTCGAAGAGCCATACCGTCATGTCATGGCGTTCCGTGTCCGTGTTCCACCTGTCCTCCATGACGGAGTATTCCCTGCGCTGCTTCCACTGGTGCAGCGGCACGTTGCCGTTCCACACCCACCGCGTCACTGTCGTGCCGAAGCTCTTGGAGAGCCTGCGCCCGAGCGCGTCGTATGTGAACTCCACCTCCCTCTTGTCGGGCCGCACCACCTTTGCCAGGGAGCCGTCGGCGTTCCACCGGTATCTCCAGCGGTCCTTCTTGCCGTCAAGCCACTTTCCCGTGCCGAGGTAGCGTTCCGTCAGGTTGCCGTCAGCATCGTACTCGCAGTGCCATTCACCGTCCTGCTCCAGCCGTCCGCCACTGAGATAGCGGCGCAGCTTCATGTCCGGGTCGGGATACAGGTTCCCCACCGGGTCGCTCTTTCTCCACTGCTCCCTGCCGTCGGGGTATTCCGCCCTGTCGAGCTGCCCCGTCGGGGTGTAGGAGTAGCGGGTCTCGCCACGCCTGCTGTCCTCCACGGACAACAGCCTGTCGGCGACTCCCCAGCGGTAGCGGCGCATATGCCGTGTGCGCGAGTCCTTGCGTATGCGGGCATCCACCAGACGGCCTATGTCGTCGTAGGCGAACGAGCGGACGACGCCTCCCGGAAGGATGCGCTCCACCTCGAAGCCCAGCGTGTCGTGGCGGTGTGAGGATTCCCACGAGCCTGCGCCGTCGGCATCGCTGCCGCCGGTGGCCGTGAACCCCTCAAGCTCCCCGTAGCCGTTGCGGGTGTAGCGCAGCGAGGCCCCCGTCGTGCTGTCGAGCGTGAGTATCCTGCCGGTATGGTCGTAGGTGCGGAGTATGGTGTTGCCGTCAGCCGTCTCCCGGACGGGAAGTCCCAGGGAGTTGTACGCGAACTCCACCGTGCTTTCCCCCCTCGATGCCTGCACCAGCCTGCCGGACAGCCCGTAGGCGTAGGTCTGGTCGGGGTCGCCAGCCGTGGGGTATGAGACGCGCGTCACGCGCGAGCAGGCGTCATAGCCGTATTCCCTTTCCGTTCCCGATGGCAGTGTCTCCCTGACGACACGTCCGCCCCTGTCACGCAGGTAATGACGGACGGCCCCGTCGAAACCCTTCTCGGCGGTGACGTTTCCCACAGCGTCGAGGGTGAACTCGTAGCTCTGGAGCTTCTCGTTTGTCACACGCCGCAGGCGTTCCTCCCGGTCATAGCGGAAGTTCACCACGCCCCGGTGGTCGCGACGCCTTGTCAGTTTCCACATGCCGGAGTAACCGTACTCCACGTGCTGGACGTTGTCACGGTATTCGGTGAGGTTGTCTATCCCGTCGTAGGACAGGCGTATGTCGTTGCCGTCGAAGTCGAGCACGTGCACCACGCGGCCCACAGGGTCGTATTCCCTTTTCTGCACCGCCCCCTTGGGGTTGGTGACGCTCACGCACCTGCCCAGCAGGTCGTAGCCGTACAGCGAGGTGTTCCCCCGGCTGTCGGATGCCTCCGTGAGGTTGCGGAAACGGTCATAGGCGAGTTTCGTCACCACGCCGTAGGGGTCTTTCACCGATGCCACCGCACCGTCGCGGTAGGTCATCCTCGTGACGGCACCTTCGGGGTTGGTGCGGCTCACCGGATTGCCGGAGCGGTCATAGCCGAACTCCCACGTGCCGCCGTCCGGAGTGGTAACGGATATGGGACGGTTGCGCAGCCCCCCCTTGCCGGGGTACACGGCGGACACGCTGCCGCCGCACGGGTCGGAGCTGTCGGTGCAGTTCCCCCAGCGGTCATATTTGTACAGGGTGCTGTTACCGAGCGGGTCTGTCTGCGCGAGGAGCTGGCGGCTGTCATCATAACGCCACAGGTGTTCCCCGCCGTTGGCATCGACCTTCTTCCACACAAGGCCGCCACGGTGGTGGTACACCGTCAGCCCGCCATGGCTGTCGAGCACCTCGGTCACTCCCTCTCGGAACGTGAGCTTATGGTCGTATATGCCGCCGTCGCCCCACGTGTGTACGCAGCGCGAACCCACGCCCGTACCGTCGTACTCGAAGTACCACGCAAGGCCGTTGCGCCATGTCTCCTTCACGATGAGCCTTCCGGCATACTCGTATGTCATCACATCGCCTGCCGCGTTGCGCTGGAGGGTCATGTTGCCGTCGGCGTCGTACTCGTAGGAGGCGAGGGTAATCTCTTTCTCCGGATCTTCCGGATGCGGGCCGCATATCTCAAGGATGCGTCCGCTCCTCGTGTCGTGCTCCACCCTCAGACGGCGGCCCGCACTGTCTGTAATGGAGTGCAGCAATCCCTCTTTCGTGTACTCGAAGCGGATGCCGAGACCGTTGCAGTCGGTCAGGCTCTCAAGCAGGCGCACGGAATCGTACTCCTTGCGCGTGAAGCGGTAGTAGAGGTCCTCGGCCATGTCCCACACGCAGTAGCAGCCGTCCTGTTCCAGACGGGCCTCCTTGCGCTCGGAGAGGATGAACGAGGGTTCTTCCGCTGTCGGCAGCGGGAAGGCCACCGGGATGCCGTCACTCATGCGGAGCGTCAGCGTGCCTTCTTCCGTGTCCGCGACGATGCCCATGTCGTAGGCGTGGTGCCACCCGTTGCCCAGAGGACCCCGGTAGTCGCTGCGGCTGTACCATGTGCGCTCCCATGACAGAGGTACCGGGCCGTCGAGCCAGAAGTCCTCCTCGTCGGTGAAGAACGTGCCGCTGGCCACGTCCACGGGGTGGCCAGTGACGGTACAGATGGCCTTGTGGAGCATGTTCTTGAGGGATTCGCTCTTTATCGTCTTGTTGACCTTGCTGTGCAGCTTGTCCGCCAGCTTCTTGGTCTTTTTCTTGTAGAAACGCCCGAACGCCCCCGTGCACTTGCGGGCGAGTGCCGCCATGGGGTTGAGAGGGACGGGAACCGGGCTGGTGAGTATCTGCCTGGCGGGGGGTATCGGGTTGATGACACCCGTGGGCAGGAACATGCCCGGAACCTTGTGCACGCTCGGTATGCCCACGTCGTTGCAGTCGAGGTGCAGGTGCGCGCCGCCGCCCGAGAAGGGCATCCCGTCGGCAAGCACCGTCAGGCTGCCCATGAAGGCGTGGCCGTTGTTCTTGGGTATCGCCGCTGAAGGGGCCGCCCAGCCTGCGCCCATGGGGATGTGCGGGATGCTCCGCGTGGGTGTGGATGCAACCGCGCGCGGGATGAAGCCGCCTATCTTGACGGTGGCACCCAGCATCCCGACGGCCATCGTCAGCACGGTGTGGCCCACCTCGGCGAGCTTCGCGCTGTCGGCGTCGCCCGTCTGTTCCGCTGTCGGAGGCGGGGGGATGAATGAAGAGACCGCCGCCGCGATGAAGTCCTGCGGACGAAGGAGAACCCCGACATAAGGGTGAGGCATGGGCACGACGGGGGAAGGTGGTATCGTCACGAGGTGGATGTCCACGCCGATGACCGGGTCGAGCTGCTTGGAGATGGGCAGGCAGGCCATGCCCTTCATCCCCATGGCACCCAGCACGGGGAGCATCGCGGCCTCGCTCAGGCCGTCGGCAAGGCCGCCGATGGCGGCTGCCGCCTTGACCCCCGTGTCGAGGGCATTGACGGACGGTGACACGCCGGCGTCGGAGTTCGCCTTGACGCCTTCCGAGATACCCTTGACCTGCGCGCCTACGCCGGTCTTTAGGTTGGCACTTACGCTGTCGAAATAACCTGTGTCCGCCATAGCTGTCAGTCTTTATCGTTATTTAACTCGAAAATACAAATAGGCAGATGCAACAATGGCAATCACAATGATTACACCGAGCCAAAATCGGAATCCGGTTGGCCCCAATAAGTCAAGAAAGAAGTTTCCTCCCCAGCTTCCGGGTCTGGCGTATGTCCATTTCCAGTCGAATATCAGTCCGACAAGCCAAACCAATAGCAGAAAGATTACTACTAAGTACCCCACTTTGGGGTTCGCATAGGCATATTCGGTTGCATCAGTGAACAGCCCTTCAAGATTTCGCAATATGTTGTTCAGCCATTCCATTGTATTTTCCTAAATTTCTTTTATACTCATACAAATAATTCTCCCAGTCATCTCCTAACACTTTGGTTAGAACTTCATTTATTTCATCGTCACTGACCAGCTTGGAGCGTGCCGAACTGTTTAACAGGCTTAATAGCAGGAGAGGATAAGAGGAGTTCTTTATCAGGTCTATGGAAAGTTTGTCTGAAAGTCTGAAACCTTCCACATAACATTCCGCAGCTAACGATTTCTCATAATTATTTTCCCGGCACCAACCACACAGTCTCAACGCTTCACTTTGCATTAGGTAATCGTTGCATCTGGAGTATGCTTCAGCACCGCGATAGTACGTCTCTGCCGCTTCTTTCCAAAGTGACTCTCGTACATAGATGGAAGCCTTTCCCAATAAGGTGTTTCCGAGCAATCGGCAAGCTAAAGAGGGGTCTAATTTTTCTTCCCCGATTTCAGCGGCTTCTACGGCTTTGTCGGCAAAGTACATGGCTGTCTTATAGTCCTTATGGGAAATCTGGTCGGTATATAGAATTGTATATACGGTTACAAATTGGCTAATCCAGTTAATGTCTTTCTTCACATTTTCGAGGGCAATGTCAAGGCATTTCTTCGCAAATTCCTCTGTTTGCGCTGCGTTCCCTTTTTTCACACTGTTCATCAGTTTGATTAATGCCAGCCTGAAATTCGAAGCTGCCGGGTCGTTCTTATCCTCATTTGCCGCTTGTTCCGCGAGTTGCTCCATTGCTCCGTCCAAATCTATTGGCGGATAAATAGACACCGCGTCATTGGAATGTTTGGCCATTAGTTTGCCAAACTGTTCATGGTCTTTTATGTCGGATATACCCCATACCATTTGCTTGTGGAATGGCAGGGCAAGAGCCTTTTCAAACCATTCACGACATCCGTCATAGTCGTATGTGTTCTTTAGGTTAAAGACAAAACTGCATTTCATATCAGTCCCTTTTACAAGGGATTCTGTCAGCTTGTTGAAGTTGGCAACTGCGACGGAGGCATCGTTTTCCGCTACTTCCGGTTTATAATCAGCTATCCAATCAACACGTTCAAAGACAATTTCTTCGGGTTTCTTTGAATTGTTCCAATATTCTACCTGTTGTGCAATATACCCTACAACATCTTTTGAGAAATCGGTTCTGGAACTGAACGGAAGTTCTATGACGAACACCATATCTTCCTCTTCGCTATCAAGGGCAAGCATATAGTCATAGAAAGCATCAAGCATACTTTCGTCTCCCGGATTGATGACGATACGGATCAACTTAACCGGTTTCCTGACTGCATCTTCCCATTGGTAGAGCATCTTATCTGCTATTTGTTGTATGGCATTGCTCATATGCTGTTAATTCAATTTGACAATTGTTCCGGCTACGGCTGTGGTTCCGGAAGAATCTATCGTAGCCTTTGTTGTACCGCTGACTGTAGCACTGCTACTGCCGGATGCTGTAAAATCTGTACTGGAGATATTATAATTACTGCTTGCTGTACAATCAATATTTTCTGCTGACTGCGCAATATTGGCACCGGCGGACTCTGTTATGTCCTTTTCCGCATTAGATGATATATTGCCTTCGCTATCAATCATTATTTTGTTTTCTCCAACACACAAGGTGATGCTTTTAGAGGCAGATATTGTGATATTTCCTTCTCCGTCTGCCGTATAGCTGTTGCCTTCCTTGTCTTTCATCATAACGCTTCCTTTTTCATCATCAAGCGTTATGGTACAACCGCTGCGGGTAGTCAGACTTTTTGTTTTGTTTGAACTGCCGCCACCGGTGCCTGACTTTCCATGGAATAAGCTGCCAAGTACAAACGGACGGTTCGGGTCATCATATCTGAATGCCACCATGACTTGGTCTCCCTTTTCGGGTATGAATACAAATCCTCTGTTTGTGGCCACTTTGTCGCTTGTACCTGCGTCGGGAGTGAGCACCCGTATCCACGAGGTTTGCATCGGACCGGTCTGCCAGTTCATCTTGACTTGGACGCGGCCTAACTTTTTCGGGTCCTCGTTGCTGACAATCACGGCCTGCTGTGTATGAGCGACAGGCAGAGGTACATCCGGGCATGGAAGGGTGGGAATAGAGGACGGAAGTGCGGTGAAATAGTTCTGGTAACTGTCACCCATACCAGCTACGTGGGTTATTTCCGTAATGATATAGGTGCCGATGCTATTTTTTACGTGGATACCTATTCCTGTATGGATAGCGGTATGGACATCTATGATGCTGCCCACCGTGAGGATGCGGCAATCGCTTTCACCGGTAATGAAACTGGATGCGGCGGTGTCGCCTTGCTGCTTGCGCTGGAAGTAGGCGTCAAGTTCACCCTTATTGGTTATGCGCGGTTCCGCCCGTTGGACAGCAGGAGTAGTAAACAAAGCCAATGACGAGTCAAAAGCCGCTTGTCCCAATGTGTTTTGCCCGGTTGCGGTATCGGGAGATTGGCCGTTATAGGTCTGGTCGTTCACCGAATGGTAAGAACTTCCCTTTATTGGTCGGGCAAGTGTCTGCGAGCAGACATCGAGCACGGACAGTTCCTCGCCGTATGTCAGCTTGGTCGTCGAGCCGGCCTGTGGCTTCCCAAATACAAGGTTCTGTCCGTCGTAGTAGAGCCATTCCTGATATTGGCGGGCAAGCCGTTGTATGAATCTGAAGTTGGTTTCCTCGTACTGGCATTCGTATTCCAGCTTCGATTTCGTTTCCGGATTGACAAGAGCTTGTACTCCAGCCTTGTCTGTAAGTTCCTTAACGATGTCAGACAAGGATTTGTTGCACCATGAGGCACAAGTATGATCCGACTCCAACAGAAATGTTGATGAATATCCCATCACTTTTATATTTCCATGTGTTCCTCCGGAACGATGAAGTCCTACCATGGTGGCAACGCCAACAAAAACAGTGCCGCCGAAGTCCATGATTACTTTTTTCCCAACCCAGTCTTTTGACGCCTCCGGGATTTCCACACCATAAATTTCTACGGCCTGGATATCCAGCGTTATCTCAAAATAGTGGTGCTCATTAATGCTCTGTTTGAGCATCAGTTGTACAAACGACGGCATGGGGATGCCGGCTATTTCCAATGTGACTTTTTTTTGTTCCAGCATGGCGGCATTATATTTGACGGTTTATATCCAAATTGCCAAAGCCGCCCGGCGGAAGTCCGTCGGACGGCCTGACAAATGTTTTGATTTTAGGATTTACCTATGTACGCCGATTTATTTCTTTGGCCAACGGTTGTCAAGCGCTGCGCTGCCGACGATGATTTCTTCAGCGGAGAACGTAATAGTGATTGTCATAGGCACATCGTTATTTGCGTCCAGAGTTTCCGAGTAGTGAACGATGTATGCGTTCTTGAACTGAATCTCCTTCATCTTGGCATCCTCCTCCGTTTTTTTGTAGATGATCTTTCCTTCTACTGGTTTGAAAGGACTGTTCAGCATCGCTTCGATGACCGAGGTGTCTTCTGTTGATTCGATGGTTGCTTTTACTCGACCGCCCAATACGCTTGAAGAGGGCATACCTTTAGAGTCCGTGTTACGACTAAACTCATAGTTTGAATAAAGGACGTCAAATTCCTTGTTGTTAAGTTCCAATGATGCTCTAAATGCCATAATACTTGGATTTAATGGGTTAAACTTAATTTTTACTGCGGTCTCTCCGTCCTTGCGCCCTAACCGGTATAGATGCAAAAAAGAGAAAACCTCAAAAACGATTTTTTGAAATTTCCTCTCAGCCTCCGGATGACTCAGTTTTATTGTGGGAAAAAGAGAAGAAAATAAAACATCATCTTTGATGTGAGCAAATATAAGTACTTATCTTCATTTCTCCAAATTTTTTAGCGCGTTTTTTGGCTGTTGTTTTCATTTTAACACGTTTTAAACTAATATTCGTGTATAAAGCCACTATCCTATATACTTAGGAATGCACCCCGTTGATGATGTATCGCTATTAAATTGATACCCAGTATTGTAATGACACTTTTAGAAGATGTTTCATAAGGGATGAATGAACCCGTCGGAACGAAAACTGCTGCCGGAATGCAGAAAAAACGGTATCCACCGCATGAAAGTGGCAGATACCGTTGGCAGATTGGCTATGTAGTCTGAATCTTTGCGTATATCCTAATTCTTGCGCCCATATCGGCAGATGAGCAATGAACTTAATACCAGGAGTGCAAGGGCAATCATCCATGTGTATATCTTCCGTTCCTTTTCCAAATGTTCGATGTCCGCCGCTTGTTGTTTGGAGCAAGTTGTCAGTATATTAATCTGGGATTGTTGTGCCTTGCAGATATCCATAAGTTCAGCATTAATCCGTTGCTGTGTTTCCAGCGAAGTTTGGATGTTCTTGAAGTTACGGTTGGTCGTATATGCGTCGCGGATATATCCGGGTGTGCTTACCTGTAACGACGGAACCTGTATGCTGTCCGGAAGGTATGTCAGTTCTGCATTATTGCGCCGCTCTGTTGCGAAGCTGTTGAACAGGAGTATGCCGATGAGTGTGCCGCTAATCAGAAAGGCTATTAACGCTATGATGGCAAACATTGTGTTTGACGGTTTCGCAACAGGTTGTTGGTACTCTCGTTCAAGCCATGGATGATGATTCATCGTGTGAGGCGGTATGGATGTTCCATACTCCACAGTCCGGACTTCGGCATTTTCTTCGGTCTCTTTTTTCTCAAGGGCCTTGCGTCTTGATATATCCATAAATTCGCGCTTGGCAATCTGGTATTTATCTGCTTGATAAATGACAAGGTCGTTTTTTACCAGCCAGTCAAGAACGTCCTTGACACTCCGTTCTGATACCTTGAGGTTGCTGATGCTCCAAAATATCTCTGCACAAGATACCCATATTGGTTTCTGGAGGCACTTCTGATACAAGATTTCAAGTATCTCTGCCTGTAGTTGTTCTCTTGTTGGTTCCATCTATTTACAGTATTAATTGTTTCGGAATAAAATAATATTTCTTACCGGCTATGAATACGGGCCTGAAAAGGTTGCGTTGATACATATCTTCCAGTCTCTTCATCTTTGAAATCAGGGCTGTATAGCCACTGTTAAAGTCTGTCAGCTCAACCTTTCTTTTCTTCAGTTTCTTCACCTTTGTTGAATTTAAAAGGCTGTCATTGGCCATGACTCCCGTCTTATAATAGAAGATTTGAGCCAGATATGGATTTCTGGGCAATACTTTTCGATAGAAACTTCTGTTTATGCTTTTCTTTTGCCGCTTGAATTGCTTGCGAAGCACTCTTAGTTCCTTTTTCCCTATGTTATCTGAAAACTCCGGGAGCAGTCCCCTGTAGCTTTGCAGCAGCCCCATCACTTCCCTGTCATCGAGTAGATATCCATATTCGTATCCGTTCATTATACTGTCCGCTACGGAGGCCTTTATATAGTAGGTGTCATTCACGCTGTTTCTATCTATATCGTCAAGGCTCGTACTGTCAGGATTTTCCGTATGATAGAATATGTGCGTCAATTCGGATGTGGGCCGGCTTCTTAGGACACCTATATTTCGCTCATAATCTTTAAGCGAGTGCAACAGTAGGCTGTCCGTCTCGAAAGATTGCTGCAACACGGAATCCAAGGCTGTTTCCAAAGCGTTGCTTTCCAGCCTGTTTCGACCTTTTGGAAATAAGATTCCTCCTACTGTAAGGCTGTTGTATGGGGCATCATATAGGTATAAGTTGGCATCCGTAGCTTCTATGTTCTTGAACAGTTCCGTCTTTACCAGTCTGTTGTCTGCGATATAATTGGATATATGGTCTATGTATTTCGTAGAATGGCTGTCCAGAATGGATTTGGCCTGCAATAGGAAGTCCTGATACGCAGTGCCTGACGCTCTGTCTATCTGGGCAAACAGAAGCCTTGCCGGTTGGGTTGCCAGCCACGAGAGTTGTTGCTCGTGCAAGGATAAAGTTTGCTTTGACCCTAAAATGATGAATACATTGTTGCTGAAACGGCTTTCGTTATCATAGCAGGAGATTTGTTTGATAGCCCCGCCAAAACCGTAAAACGATGATTGTTCCTCTTGCTCGTTCTTTCGCTTGGAAGAAATGGATTGTTTGATATAGTCGAGCCAGGCTGAAAAGTCCTTGGTGGGAGCCAGATGTCTGTTTTCTCCGTTGGAGGATATGCAGGTTGCCGAAAATGTGTAGTCATATCCGGGCTTCATTTTCAGCTTTAGGTTCTGTAGCACATTGATATATGGGGATAGATAAGGCAGGTCGGTATCATTGAACAGCACATGTATGTTCACGTTTTTGTTTTCCGCTTCCATCTTTCGGACATCGGAAACCATGATGTCTCCGCCTTTGATATTGATAATCTTATTCCAGTTCTTGTCCCAGACGGATAGAGGATAGTTCAGCCGGATATTCCCATCCGTTATAGGCCCTGCCGGGTTTCCATCCAAGTTGAACAATATCGTACCCTGAATATTCGCATTATGTAGTGCCAACGTATCGGGATACATCAGGTTGACGGTACATAACAAAGAATCACGGTATCGTGAATAATCAACATGATACACTTCATTCTGGCCGACTTCTGCAAGAAGGTCAGCGGGAATCCACCCTAAAAAACGTTTGGTACTGTCTGATAATGCGGGAGCATTGGAAATCAATGCGGATTTGCCGCTCTTGTCCAGCTTGTATAGGTAAACAACCTCTCCGCTGACAACTACCGCATCCGTTGTTGTTTTCAGAAACGGCTCTCCGTATATTTTCAGGGTATCTCCATTGAAGAATTGATGGATATCGAACAGCTTGTTAATGCTGTTTATGCCTATACGATACCTTATCGGCTGGTTGTTGCGGGGATTGATATAGGCATGGTCGTACATCAGTATATTTTCCGATGGTATCCATCCGGCATAATTGACTTTACGGGGTTCTTTAAAGTGCCTCTTGCTGTTATACAGGAAACCTATAATAGACTTGGGCTTGCCTGTAATGTCAGGGTCGGCCTGAACGAGTTTGTAGGTTCCGTTCTTTTCACCTACTATGTAATAGGGTGTACCAATCCCGTGTGAAGACCGCTTACGCTGGAAATACGGGTCTTCATAACTTTGATTTCCGGTCCTGTCCGAATAGACAATTCTGTTTGTCTTGCTTTTCTTTGTTTTGACAGGTGCTTCCGTTGATTCCGGATAATTGAATATATCCCTATCCATTATTTGTATCCTGTCGCGGATGGACACTTGGGCAGATACGTTGCACGCAAGAGTCATCATCACGGCCACAGAAAACAGATTTCGTATGAGATTCAGTTGTTTCATTTTTCAATATAACTTTGTGTCACATGGATGGACTTGACGCAATTCAAATCGTCAATCTTCACATCATCAATACTCACACGCTTTTTCCTGTTGCTCTCAAGAAAATGCAGTCCTTGGCAATAGCCGTTGAAGTCATTGTATTTTTCATCATTGATGATGACTACTACCTGGTCTGCATCAATGCAAAAATATTTTTTACGGATATAATTTGTATGTTCGTAATAGACCGACTTTTGTGAGACTTTGGCGTCAGCTATGGCTTGCAGGTGTTTTTTTATATCATTCTGTACCAGTGCCAACGAATCTACCGTGACCAGTTCCTCTGCTTTTTCAAAGCGTGGGAGAATGGTTATACGGTGCTTCACCGGATATTTCGTCGTATTGGTTTGTAATGAGATGGTGTATTCTCCCGGAATATCATACGAATATACGACTTGCTGTTCGTATGCGTCCACAGTACCGCTTTCGCCAAATTCCCATAGCCATGTGTCCATGCCATAGCCTTCTGCCGAAAAGACCAGTTCTTCGCCTTGATAACCCTCTGACACTCCATTTATACGGGGTATGGAATCAATGGCCTCATGCTCCAGTCCTGAGATTACCTTGATATACTTGTTTACGGAGTGTTTTCCGTCTATTTTCAAAGTAATAAGATATTTGCCGGCCTTACGATAAGTGTATGACACATCCGTATTTCTCATCAGCGTATCACCGTTTCCCATTTCCCAAATGAGCCGCTTGCCTTTAATTGCTGCCGTATCGTTGACTAACAGCTCCAACCGCTCATTGACCTCATAATGAAAATTATCATTGGTGTCATACACATAAAAGTCAATATTGGCAAGGTGCGACTTCGAAGGCAGGAACAAGAACAAAAGGATACCTGCCATGGCAACCAGTCCCAATATGATGATTGTTATAGTTTTCTTATTATCCATCGCGAATGTTTTATAAATTGGCTTTACATTCTTCCAAATCCCGTTCAATCAGTGCGTTGTTGTGTACCAGACTGTTCAATTCCTCTTTGATGTCGAATTGGCATTTAAGCACTCTGGAGGACAACACGCCGAAAAGGAATTTCGTATTCATATTGTTTTCCTTGTATATATGCTGCAATTGGTAAATCTCATCCTTCACTTCGTCCATCTTTTGTACCTGATGGATGTTGAAGTCCAAAGAGTCGATTTCATTCCAGATGTTCTGCGCCTGCTGCATATGTGTATGCTGGATTTCAAAAATGCGCTCGGAATGGTTGATGTCGTTTATCAGTTCCGAACTGTCCTCTGTCGGTACGTCGAGTATATACCGGCAAAGTATGATATAAATTGCGGCTACTGAGAAAATCAGCAGCAGGAGAAAACGGATGTTTCCCCATAGCACTTCGTCTTTTGTCATGGCTTCGTCAGTTTATTCTTGGTTAATTCCTGATATTTGATTCTACACTTTTCAAGTTGCTCCATGTTGCTTTCACGCTGTTTGCTTTCGCGGTCAAGGTCATCCATGGATGACTGGATGACACGAATCTGTTCAAGCATGGCTTTATACACTTCGTACTTGCTTTTATCGGCCTGCATCGCAATGTCATTTTCCATCAATAACCGTTTTTTGGTTATCAGTTTTTGCATATGCTTGTGTTCACTCGAATTTCGCCGCTTGGTCTTCAGATTGTTCAGGTCCCGGAACAATTCTTCTATCTGGAAGTTAAGTTCTGCCTGTTTCTTGAACACGTTGTCATATTCGGCCTTCTTGCTTTCAAGAAGGGATATTCCCTTTTGTGCAGTCACAATCGTTACGACACCTCCGGTTGTGGTAACAATCAGTGCGATAGCGAATACCAAAGTAAATCGGAGTTTCGCTTTCAAACGAGCTTTTTTGTTTTCTGCTTCCATACTTGCTATGATTTAATCGCTCAACCTATAAACGACCATGACCGTTTCTTCTGAGCTTCTATTGTTTCGTGACTTTCGTCTCCTACTATAATATTCTCGCGAACCATTCCGATGTATTCCAGTTCACTCATTTTGTGGAACATATTGCTGAGCAGTGTCACAAGTGCCCCTGCCGTCTGCAATGATTGGTTTATATTGGTATGGTCATACATAAGTTTGGTTACGCTCTCTATCTTCGTGATAAATTCAGAGGGCGTGACATTGGTCCACTCATAGAAGTATTGGAGCAATTGTTCTCTTTCCGTTTCGGAAAGACTTTGAAGAGCGGAGTTCAGACCGTTTGCAAGTTCATTCACGGCCTGCACAAGATATATCGGCGGTTGCTCTAAGGCAATTTGCTCGATAAAGAAGATTCTTGAGTTGTAAAAGGCAGAGAAAGCCTTACACAGCTCAAATGTGTTGTTGGCAAGCGTATCTCTACGCTTGTCGGCAACATTCCTGCTGTAAATGAGTTTTACGTCTTCTTTTATCGACTGTAGGGTACGTGCCAATTGGGAAATGAATGTTTTAATCCCATCGTGGCAAGCGGAATGTTGTACCGGCGGAATATATTGATGATTGATTTTATAGGTATTCCCTTGTCTGCATACCTCTGCCACCAGCAAAAAATTCTGGCTGTAGAACGATTTGTTGACTTGGTTCTTGGGGACGATATGGAGTTTTATGCTTGGCAAGACATACGGGTGATGCAAGGGCACCTCTTCCGGGTCCGGCTCACCGACAGGTATCAAGTGATACGGATCTACGGATATTAGTACCATATACTCGCTGTCCTCGGCTTGCAGGCCGGATTCTGAAATGGTTGCACTGGGTTTCTCATCCCCGTATAAACCGTCGTAATAAACGATGGGCAGACCGCCTTTGGTGATAGCGTTGCAGCTTTTCAGGCGGACACAGAGAGTGGACATGGTATCACCTGAAATCTCAATTTCAAGATTGTCACCTATCCCTTCAAGAACCTCTCCAAGGCCATAGTTATAACTGGTCAAGCTCCTTCCTGCTTCGCGGTTGAGAGCTTCCGTTTGGCTATACTGGTTTGCAAAGAAATGCTTGCTGGTCAGCTTCAGACCATTGACCCAGTTTACAGGCAAATATGTTAGTGTTTTCATATATTATGATGTTTTTGTTTCTACTTGTACTCGCCGTATATATATCGTTTGGTTATTCTTAATCTTATTGCCCTCACTGGTCAGCGTGGGGTCAAGTATTCTTATGAACAACGGGAAGTTAAACCATTTTGAGGTATAGAACATCCATCCGATTTGCATATCTTCCTTTTCTGTTTCAATCTTGTTTTGGGGGAAACGCCTGTTTTGGTCTTCGATAACCCAATTGAACCAGTTTCCAAGAGATATTTCATTGGGCAGTCGGACAACCAGCGAAGCGTATGTCGGGTCTTTTATATTCCGTTTAATCTTGACTTTGACCGTTCGGAAACCGAAGTTGTCTATGTTGTCCCAATATTTCCGGTCAAAGGTTCCATAGCTCAATTCCCATGGGGTGTATATCGGATGCGGGATGTCCAGGAACAGGGTTCTGCTGTACATAATCAGATACGGGATTGCAAACCACAGGATATTTGTTGTGTTCCATAGCGAATAAGGCAGCTTGCTTATCAGTTCAAACAGTAGATAGTAGCACCATCCGCCTAAAGCGCATATCGTGGTTAGAGTGAGAATGACCGCTGTTCGGGAACTGCCAATACCGATTGCTCCGAACAAATCGGAGGTTGACAGTTTGCAGAACAATGCTCCAAGGAGAATATAGGACAGTACCGTGAATGTCAAGCCTCCCCAGACGTATTCATTTTTTAGGAAACCGAACAGGCTGGGTAAAGCGACGGCAATGGAAGCCAGAAGAATGAATATGATTAATTTCTTCAGGCTAAGTTTGCTCTTGATCGTTTTTATTCCGGTCAAGACAAATATCATCACGGCTACAAATAATGGAGCCAATAAATAACGTGCAAAGAAATATAGCAATATCTTCATATTATTAGATTTTTCATAAGTTCATATTATATCCTAATCGGTTTTCTCCGAGTATAAAATCCGTTTCTCCACATACCAGATAATCAACTTCGATATTTCTTGTTGAAAGGATGAAAAATTCAAGTATCCGGCGGACATTGGATAGATGCGTTTTTACCTCCTCATAGTCATCTGTCGGAGTATCAAGGATGATTGTGGCCGTCAAATCATCGGTTTCACTTATCATTAGACCATTAAGGCCTAATGTCTGTCCGATACATCCGGAACCGACTGAAAGGTAAACTGTTTCATCAATCTCATGGACTTCCAGTCGCAGTTTCACCTTCAATCCCAAAACGACAAGGAACAGTTGCTCGATAGCGGGCAGGTTTTCTTTATACCGTTCTGCATTGCAAAGGAATAGGAACAGCTTATATTTCTGATGGGGAGTAATGGATAGCTCGACATTTTCCATTACTTCAATCATCTTGATGAAGTTCTTCTTGGAGTCCGGGTCGGAAAAGAAATTCAGATGGCGGTTATTGATACGGACCTTTTCTTTGAAAAATTCAGTATCAAAGGGTGCAAAGAATTGAATCAGCTCTTTATCCTGTTTTTCATTGGCTCGGATGGCTTCAACAATCTCCTTATTGCTCATGCCCGGTGTGCTAAGTACCAAGGGATGAAATAGTAATTCCGGCAATTGATGGTAGATGCTGTTTCTGGCCAGATTCAGCAATATATATTCTTTGCCGGCATTTGTCGTTGCGACATGCTGTTCCGAAACGCTTAATACATCTCTGGATTTCACACGACTGTTCATACCATGGCAATTAACCATAGTATGATCCAACAGCCGCCGGTCAAGAATAAATTGGAGTTCATCATAAAAGATTTCTGCGACGAAATTTATTGCCTGACTTCGTTGGATGCTTTCCAAGGGTTTCTTTTGCGCTAACATTGTTCCCATATCAGTTCTCCGTTTCGATAGTTTATGACGATGTTGTCACCCGGCCTGATTTGCTCAGAGACAATCAGGCGAGATACGGACTTCTTGATATAAGTTCTTATGACTCCTGCAATCGGACGTGCGCCGTATTTTGGAGAATATCCTTTGTTTGCCAGATGTTGCAATGCTTCATCCGACAAATTCAACTGGATGTTTTTCTGTTTCATCAGTTGTTCTTGCAATCTTCCAAAATGGAGGTTGAATATCTGTTTGGCGACATTTTCATCTATTGGCGCAAACGGAACCACCTCGGTGAGACGTCCCAAAAACTCAGGTCGGAAATACTGTGCCATAACCTCGATGAGCTTTCCGGAATCAGGAGTATGCCCGGATTGTATTTGTTCCACAATCCACTGGCTTCCGATATTGGAAGTGAAAATGATTATGGAATTGGAGAAATCTCCTTCCCGGCCCAGTTTATCATGTATTTTGCCTTCATCCATCATTTGCAGGAAAACGTCATAGACGCTGCTATGGGCTTTCTCAATCTCATCGAACAACACTACCGAATAAGGTTTCTGCCTAATTTGAGTGACCAGCAGACCGCCTTCCTCATATCCTACATATCCCGGAGGTGCACCATACAGCAATGCAGCCGAATGTTCTTCCTTGAACTCGGACATGTCAAATCTGATCATGGCTGATTCGTCATCAAACAATAACTCGGCCAGTGATTTTGTGAGTTCTGTTTTTCCCGTTCCGGTAGGACCAAGGAAGAAGAATGAACCTATAGGTTTCTTGGGGTCACTCAGTCCGCTGCGTGATTCTATAATGGCATCTGATAAAGTCGTGATAGCCCGGTCCTGTCCTTTGACCCGTTCTTGCAATTTGCTCTCGATGCTCAAAAGTCGGTCCTTTTCGCGGGCTTGTATCTTTCCGATAGGTATATTGGTGCATTCCGCTACAATCGCTTCTATTTCCGAAGAGCGTATCTCTTCAATGGACTGGTCGGATAGCATCTTTAGCTCTTTGATGATGCCCGACAAACGTCCTGCTTTTATCGTAATGTCATCTTCTTTGTCCCACACATAGTTGTCTGACAGTTTGGTAGTCAACACGACACTGATTTTGCTGAACACAGAGCGGTACAGCAAGTACAGTGGTCCTTCAGATATTTTTTCGTCGAGACTCCTTATTTTCTCAAAATCCGTTTCTAAATCAGATATACTGGCTCGTGCGTTCTTATTGCATAGTCGGACGGCAGCGGCGGTTCGGTCAAGCAGGTCGATGGCGGCAGATGGCAGGCTTCGCTCCTTAAAATATCGTTTGGAGAGTGCGATTGAGTCTTTAATACACGCATCTGAGATTCTCAGCTCGTAATAGTTTTCAATCCTTTTTTTATGTAATTGTATGGCACTTTCCAGTGTAGTCGTATCCAGTTCTTCAATCTTTATGATGTCAAGACGCCCTTCTATCGGATGTTTTTCGATGTTCTTCCGGTAAGAGTCGTTCGTGAGTGTGAGAACAAGATTTGCGGCTCCCTCGCTGATTTGCGCACTTAATATGTTGACAAGCGTGGATGCCTTGCCTGATGCGCTGTTCTCCAAAAGAACCTGTAAATCATCAATCACCAGCACAGCTTGTTCCAATTGGTTGAGCTTGTGCATCAGATTGACAACTTTTTGTGCTATCTCCGTTTCAGACGAGGTTGATGCGAGCAATTTTGCCGTATTGAGTCCGACAATAGATATTTGCTTTAACATCTCGTCTTCATTCTCACAAATATCTTTGACAAAGGCGTTGATGATAGAACTCTTTCCGATACCGGATTCACCGACAATCAGTATGCCCTTGTTCTCTGAGCGTTCGAGGCATTCTAAAATAGTACGGACCTCTTTTTCCCTACCGACGACGAAGCCACCGGCATTGATGGTTTCTTGGTTTTTCAGGTTGTCGGCATAAGGAACGCTTGCTGTTATCTGCATTTCCTCTCCCTGGTAAGAATACAACGGGGTAAGGGCATTGTAGTGGGACAATATGTCATTTTCCGAAATATCCAGCATCTCTATCTGCTGATGCGAATACACGACACCTTCACGTAATATGGCGGTAAACACACAGATGGAGTCTATGGAATCCGCTCCTAATTTAATTTTAGACCGTTCGGACTCATCCAAGACTTTCGACAGTTCTTCGTCAGGTTCCACTTCTTCTGTGGAAGTGCCACTGGACCTATACATTTCGCGGTGGGTGTCAAACCATTCCATTATGTAGCCGACATCCTTCTGCATCGAGGATAAAATTTCTTTTAGGCCCGTGTTTTCTGCAAACATGGCCATGACAAGATGTGACACGCCGAACGTGTTATGCTTGTCTTGAAGTGCCATTCCTCTTGCTATCTTAAGGGCAGACACCAAACTTGGACTATAATTGCTATCATTCATACGAATTTAATTTTATAGTTTGAATTACATACAGAGCGTTCAGTCAAATCTTTTTCAAGATAATGGGCCAATTCTTCCAGATTGGGAATTTCATCTTTATCAAATTGTCCAAGTTTTATCTTGACCTCTGTCACTCTGATTAATCCTTTTTTGCTGTCAGGAGATATAGCCACGCCATTACCGACTTCGACTGATTCAACATATTTTCCCAGCTTGTGCAACAGGTAGCTTTTGATGTCTTCTTTAGATATAATCCGTTCCCGGGACAACAGACCGTACCTTAAACTATTTATAAGTTCCTGTTCGCCATCATGCGTTGTTCCTCCTTGCATACAAGTGCGCAACATGATGCCCGAAGCATCATATTTTTCTATGTTGAATTGTTGTATCAGTGTGCGTTCGTTGAAACCGTTCGCCAGAGATCCGGAAGTTACCCAATATTTTATCTCCGCATTGGTCGCATCTTTTTGGGGGACACTTAAAACAAAGGCTTTTATTTTGTTATCTCCTTTTAGTGTGGCCTCCAATCCTTTCTCTATATCATTTATCTTGTTGAACAACTCTTTGAGCTGCGTCGAAAGTGCATCCGGATTCATTGAAGCGAAAGCACTCCCGTCTTCTTTCATTAATTGTAATACTTTTGAAATTAATGAGCGGGCACTGTCCGAATCGAATCGTTCAAGGTCGCCAAAATACAAGCTGAATATACCTGTTGGATTTTCTTCATACTGGTTCAGCCGGTTTACATATTCCCGGCCTTTGTTATCTTGGAACGAGCGTATGTTCAAGAATTGTGTACGGCTCGGACATTTCAGGGGGACAATCCGTCCGGTGGAACGGAAATTATGCTGTTTGTAAACGATTTGTCTGTTTACAACCGGAAATGTGTTCAAATATACCTCCAGATTTTCAAGACTTTCTTTCGTGAATATTTCCGGAAAGGCTATCTTGACCCAAAAGAGACTCTCAGAGTCATCCGGGATCTCACAGTCGGACACATAACCGGGAAACATTTCTCGGTAGGTCTGTTTCTCTTTGGAAGCGTCTCTTATACTCACATTAAAATATAGGTCACTATAAAAATCGCGGATTTCATCAAAGTAGTGTGCATTACTATATGGATCTTCAATATGAAGGCCTGTTTTTGCATTCAGCAGGTTTCCAGTGCAGTCATAGAAGAAAGCCATATTCATAAACGGAAGCAGCTCCATGTCGGAAGGCTTGATGCAAAACATCACAGAGTCCATTTTTTGCAGGACTTCTTTAGACACATCCATCCCGACCCAGACGCAATAATCCGCTATCCGGTTTTTAGGGTCAAGGAAGCGTGTTGGAGTGCTAAAGCCATCGGTTGAATGCCTTATGCTATCGTTATATGCGATTGCTCTGACTTTTGCGTCAACCAGTTTATAGGAAAACAAAGGGGTTATAAAGACTTGAATATCACCTTTGCCAAATATGTTCTTCTCTGCATAAAAATGATCTTCGGCATCAAGCTCGCAACATTCCCCATGATTGGGGGTAATAGTCATAAGCGCATGGGCCGGCTTTGGCAGCGACCATTTGTTTCCTATGAGTATTCTGGACAGACGATGAAGTATCCGTGAGTCGGACTGCTCTATTTCTTGATGCAGTTTGTTGGACTCATGGGCAAAAACTTCAAGCAGCAAATCTATCACGGGGTCCATATCGCGTATATCGGATACACCCCAGAACTCCATAGCCTGCTTTAATATTCGTTCCTTTATTGCAATTTGTTTCTTGTCTGCCATAGTTCGATTATTGTGATAAAGGGCTTATATATAATGAGGTATTGAAACTGAATTTCTCGTTGGTTCTATCCATTGTTCCGGTCACGGTTATTTGTGCCTTTCTTCGGATATGAGATACCTTATCTATATTTTCTTCTTCTATTTCCAAGAGGATGACGCTCACATCTACATTCCGTAGCCTCTTTTCATATTTCTCTATCGTTTTTATTAAGGAGTTCTTTACCCCTTCCTCCCAATCGCTGATTTTCACAAGTTGGTTGAACTCAAGGTCCCATATCATGGAACCAAAATCTTCTCGTCCGATAACTTCCCCATGATGAGAAAGAATCAGTAGCATGATGTGTTGGGCTATCGATTCCTGATAGGAACACCTTTGCAATTTCTTGGCGACAGCCGATTGCAATTGTAATGGCATTTTCAGGTAAGTCATACTATTCTTCTCTTTATT
>ERZ1503910.244-NODE-244-length-20073-cov-7.246428_pt1 | contig 20073 bp, 23 predicted proteins | sample MGYA00575502_ERZ1503910 | MGnify/ENA primary metagenome ERZ1503910 (study PRJEB39906, sample SAMEA3182100) | gut metagenome | biome: human; feature: gut; material: Stool; isolation source: human stools | place: Canada | collected 2012-06-20 ...
GTCTGTGTAGATCTGTGGTAAACCTATGGCAAACCTACAGTAAATCTGTGGTAAATCTGTGGTAAAAGAAAACTATTATTAATTTATTTAAAACCTGTTATTGTATGAGTAAATCATCATCTCCCCGCTCTGTATGGAGCTTAGTCCTCAAAATCGTTATCACTGTAGCCACCGCCATCGGAGGTGTGTTCGGAATACAAAGTTGCATGTAATCCCATGCGGATTATTACATTAATTATCATTCATTGCAGTGCCACGCCGGAAGGAAAGTCCCTTTCGGCGGAGGCTTGCCGACAGGATCATATCTTGCACCGTGGTTTCCGTGATATTGGCTATCATTTTTACATTACTCGTGACGGGGAGATCCACCGGGGACGTGCGTTAGAAAAGGTTGGGGCACACTGCCGTAATCATAACACCCATTCGATAGGTGTTTGTTATGAGGGAGGATTGGATGCGAACGGAAAACCGAAAGATACGCGTACATTGGAGCAAAAAGGAGCTTTGCTTGCCTTGTTGAGGGAGTTGAAAAGGCAGTTTCCGAAAGCACTGGTCGTGGGACACCGGGACTTGAATCCGATGAAAGGATGTCCGTGCTTTGATGCGGTGAAAGAGTATTCCCAAATAATTTCTTATCAAGAATAGCTCCAAAAGCGGTTTTCAAAGACACTATAAAATTAAAAATAAGGCGTGATACCACTCGATCTCACGCCTTTTTATAGCCATTTTCCAACAATACCCAATCGTTATTTTCACTCATCTAGTTATCTCTCCTTCTTACTCTGATTTATACGCTCCATCTTTAGCCTCAAATATCACAGAAGGCTCAATCACCTCTACAGTATGCCATGCCCCTTTAGGGATTTGGCAACCATATTTTGCCTCAGCGGGACAGGGGTGAATGCGTTGTATTTTTCGATATTCCACCTTACGAGATACAGCTTGCACATCCATACCATGTGGGAGTCCAAGTGTACTATTTTCAGATAAAATAACTTCTCGTAAATAACTTCATCCAACTTGCCGCACAAACAAATTACAGTTTCTGTGGTATCTTCATGCCGATGGACAGGCACTTTAGTTTCTGGCAATAATGCGTTTAATATACATTAACTAATATCAGCAGACAAAGTGCGTAGACCGAAGTTCTGACGCAAGCGTGGGTTTTCCACAGCTTATTCAAATAGCATTCCTAAAAATTCTTTGTCAAATTTCATTTTTATTCGTTTTTGAGTAAGATTGAGCTTGTTCTGTTACATGTTTTCCTTGTTGAGGAATACAGATAAACTTTAAGAACATCCAAAATCCTTTTAATATTCTCATAACTTTGGTCTCCTATCAAAAAAAATATCCAAAACAAGAATGTAGTAACCATTGAAACATAAAGCCATCTGAAAACGTCTCGTATTTCCATCGTGACTTAAGGGTTTCTTTTATCAATACCCATCTACCAGTCAATGAAAATTCTTGTGATGACGTTGATATACGTTCAGACAATGTGTCATTCAAGAGTTATCAGCCTTTTCCGTCGAGTATATTCTCTTCACCGTACATGATATAATCTGCCAGATGATTCATGCTTTGCACGAATCGCAATAACCCAAATTCCTTTGCTGTATTTTCAAAGATACTCCAATTCAAACACTCTGCATATTTTAGTCTGAACATCATCCAGTCGCAAATATGTCTTAGCGAAATGCCTTCACGCAGAAAATGGTTCTTTGCGTGTTCCGTCAGAAACAGAGCATTGAACATAGCACAGGGAATTTCTATACCCGATTTTCTTTCTTCTGAAAACGACATTGTTTCCCCAATTCTTTCTAACCTATTTGTTCTTTTGCTTCCACGAATCTGTGTGCAAAATCTATGTTTTTACATGAAGTCCCTTAAACGTAAAAGAAGAATTCTTATAATATTCTCTGTTTACCATTACACCAAAGGATTCCACTATTTCATTGCCTTGTTCGTATGCCGTCTCTTTTCCTTTAACAAGAAAAAGAGACGGCATCTCCGCATTATCTATGATATGAAATAGGGCAACACAGGCTAACGGCTATTCCTTTCAGCACTAATATCCTCATACTTTTTTTCGCAAAGGCATCAACTAACATTATAGCCGATTGTTCCTGTCGCTTACAGTTCTTCTCTATTAGCAACGACAAACCTATCTATTTTAACAATAATGATTGGGCAGGCTTGATATCCAAGTCTTTTAATGCATCAAAAGTAAAAGCCGCCACTCCTTGCTTTTGCGAAACCTCATAAATGTCCTCCCATATCCCGGCTCCGTCATAGAGGAGAAAAGGGTTTCGTCTATTGGTTTTCCAAGCTGGGAATGACGGAGTAAGGATAATAGCCCAAGAAGCGTAATGTCCATTAATCCTTTATCTTACAAAGTGTTTAATAAGACCGTTTACTATAAAAAAGCACACGTTAAATGCTGCCGAAACATTGTCTATTTTTTCGTTTATTGTCTGTATCTCCCATACTTGTCGAATACTCTTCCATTTGTTTGAAGACAACGACCCTGAGACGACACGGTAATGCGACAACACTTCATTAAGTCCCCAACACACGGTACCGTCTCTCATCAACATCAGCCACGTAGCATAATCCTGTCCACCTCTACGAAGTGGCATTTGGAAATCACCAGTCTGATTGCGGTCTATAATGACTGTTGATGTAGCAATCATAGTGTTATGCAACAAGAAACGATAAGTGATTTTTTCTCGCACATTGCGTACAGAACCAAGAGCCTCGCCATTTTCATTTACTGTGTCCATAGCTGTGCAACAGATGGCTGCATTATGTCCCTTAATAAAAGCCATCTGTTTTTCCAGTTTACCTTCAACCCACATATCGTCACCATCAAGAAAAGCGACATAACGACCTGTTGCTATGTCAAGAGCCTTATTGCGAGCCACAGCAGCACCACTATTCTTTTCAAGTTTGTGATACACAATGTTTGAATACTCCTCCTGCAAGTTTCTGATGACCGCTGCCGAGTTGTCTGGTGTGCAATCATCCACCAAAACTACCTCTATGTCAGGATAGTTCTGGTGGACTACAGATAGTATCGTATACTCGATAAATCTCTCTACCTTATATACAGGTATGATTACCGATATACGCTCATTCTCGTACAATGCCATATCCTAATATATTGGCGTTAACCAGTTAAGACGGTTCTGCAGTTTGCCTTGTACGCACTCCAAATACTTCAAATGTATATTCTTTGCAACCTCGCCTTGCTCACCCGTGCCTATTAGATAAAGGTCTATGGTATATATAGGTGTCACCTCCATAGCACTACCGCAAAGGAAAGCCTCATCTGCCATATAGACCTCAGTACGATCTATGGTACGCTCTTCAAACTTCAAACCGAGTTCTTCTGTCGCCAACTTTATGATAGTATCACGTGTAATTGATTCCAACACACTATCTGTCAGTCGAGGGGTTATCAGTGTATCCCCCTTCACCATGAAGAAACAGCTGCCTGGTCCCTCGGCAATCTTTCCAGCCTCGTTCAAGAAAATACAGGTGTCATAACCGTTACGCAAAGCTTCACGCTGCCCCACACGGCTGTTAATATAGTTGGCCCCACACTTGATTCTCGGACTCAGGTTCTCATCACTGATGCGTCTCCATGAGGTGATGCAGCAGTTCAGCCCTTTCTTGTTATATTCTGCACTAGTGCGTCCACGTGGAATGGGAGCCACGAACATCTCGACAGGTCCGTCAGAACCCCATGAGCCGAAACCGTCAACAAACAGGGTCTGGCGTACTGACAGATTCTCGTCGTATTCATTTGCCTTTATCGTGTCTACCAATGCTTTCGTAAAATCCGCCTTGGTATATTTCAGGTCAAACTGTATCAGTTTTGCTGAACGAATCAAACGGTCGTAATGATCACTCAGACGAAAGGCATATAGTTGCTTCTGTTCGTCGTTCCAGTAGCATGGAATGCCCTCAAACACATTTAGTCCAAACTGTGATGTAGGTGACAACACATTTACCTTGGCATCATTAACATTCAGAATTTCGCCTTTCAGCCAAATTCTACGATTTGCAACATCGTATTTCATTTTATCTATATTTTAAGTTGTTCTTATTCTGTTGTTTATTCTTCATCCGGCAGATGGGCAATACGCTTTACTTCTTCATCGTCTAATGCAGCCGATTCTTCTGCACTCATGCCTTCACGTTGCTCTTCATTGATGTTGGCACTTTGAAAAACCTTTGCCACTGTCCACCATATTATTTTAATGTCCAGCCAAAAGCCTTCTTTCTTGAAGCGGTCTATATACTCATTGTCAAGCGTTACTTTCTCATCCCATGAGTTTTCGTTTCTGCCCTTACATTGTGCTAAGCCCGTAATGCCACCTTTCATCTGGAAGCGTTTCTTGTATTTCTTGTTCAACGTGTCAAAGTCTCCCAACTCGTAAGTTACGCATGGGCGTGGTCCCACTACCGAGATGTCACCCATCAACACATTAAAAATTTGTGGCAATTCATCTATAGAAGTCCTGCGGATAATAGCACCAGCCTTTGTTATGCGAGGGTCGTTGTCATAACTGAACAACCCAGAACCCATGTTCTCTGCATTCACTACCATTGAACGGTATTTCCACATTTTGAATATACAACCATTCTTAGTCCTGCGTCCTTGTTTGAACAGTATCGGTCCTTTTGAATCAGTCTTAATCCAAATGCCTATAACTACCCATACCGGCAACAAAACAACAATAGCACATGTTGAAGAACAGATGTCGAACAATCGTTTTATAAAGAGATTGAATTGTAGCCACATATATTAAAAATCGAAGGTATGGAATAAGTCATCAAACACTTCGCCTCTCTTTATCACCTCTGTCTTCTCTCCACAGATATCAAGAACCGGGAAGTTGGGCAAGATAAAAGGTGGCTTCATTACAAGTGAATAACTACCACAGTTGCCGATTACTATAGCATCCTCATGAGCCAGTCTACCAGAATAATTGTGATAGAGCACATCGCCCTCAATACATGTAAATCCTACCATATCAAGATTTTCGTATTCCTTCTGTTCATCCCCCATGGCTATTACTTCCATCGGCGGATTGATGCCGCTCATACTGATATTCTTTTGACTGCCCAAAACTGTAGCAATCCATTTACCACGAACATTCTTGATAGTCTTTACAGTGCCGATGAACTTCATGCAGTCGCCCACAACAGCACTTCCCGGTTCTATCAACAGTTCCGGTTTCACGTCTTTGTCGGCAAAATAATCAGCAAAAACGGGTGCCACAGCCTCCGCGTATGCCTGATAGTCTGGTATTTCATTGGTGAATTGTGCTTTCAGCGAGTCTGCCATCTTGCCGAACAATCCCCCACCGATGTCTATACGTTCAGGAATGATGCCAAGACAGTCTATCAGTTCCACCATACCTTTGGCGCGTGCCGGCCAGTATTCTATCTGACGCTTCGCAAAGTGACACTGGAAGTTAATGAAATGTACATTCTTGGTTGTTGTCACAAACTTCAATACTTGCTTAAAGTCCTTGCTGTCAACATCAAAACCGAAACGGCTCACAACGCCGTCACCCACTTCATAGTTGCAACGAATACCCAAATTTAGTGTTTTGGCGGGATGTCTTTCCGCTATATCCTTTACAGTAGCAAATTCCTCTATAGAGTCAATATTGTCGGTACCGCCAGCCACAAGAAACTCCTCTAACTTCTGTGGGTTCTTGATTGGACCATTCCAAATGATGCGGTTGGGCTTCACTCCAATACGAAGTGCTATCTCCAACTCCATCTCGCTTACCACCTCTGCATAGCCACCAAGTTCGTTTACTATCTTACAAAACTTTGGCGTGTAGTTCGTCTTGTATGAATATGCTATGTTGAAGTTAGGATAAATCTTGCGAAACGTATCTCTCAGTTCAATGAAATTATTTCTGTACTGCTCGCTATCCAACAGATAGAAAGCGTCACCATACTCTTTACGGAGTTCGCTAATTACTTGTTTGTTTAGTATCATTGTCTCTTGCTGTTAATGTCCTCTACTATTTTGTCTACAGTCTCTACCACGTGTTCATGGTTGTTTTTGAAGTAATCCACAGCCTTTTGCGCTTCCTCCTCCAATTTTCTGATTTCCGCTATGCCGGTATTGAATATCTGCCTGATTTCCTCTAAGTCGGTTATCACCTTAGTATTACAGAAGCTTCTACCCACTATCACCATAGAGCTTCCCAAGCGGTAATGCTCTTTCAGAACGTATGACCCCGGCAATGCTCCTGAGTGCAGACTTGCTATACCTCCGAAACCGAAAGGAATACCCTTGGCAAGAATCTTACGGGTCAACTGTTCCACAATGCCGTCAGTCAACAGTTGGAACATGAATTTCATACCCATTGCAAGGTGAAGGTCGTTTAACCCGATATGAATCATATCCACCCCTGATACATTTAATATCTCATCTAAGAGTATCGCAGCCTCCGGCGTTTCGAGCAACAGGCAAGTTTGTACTTTTCTGCCATGTTTTTTAGAACTGTCTTTTACATACCCCACAAAGTCTGTCACCTCCTGCACTGTATGAAAGAACGGAAGCATCAATATGTCAGCACCAGCTTCGACAGCGGCATCTATTTCGTCCTTCGAGTCAAAGTACCCGTTATGGACCTTGTGTATCGGATTTACTCGCACCAAGATCTTGGCTTTCTTAACAACATTCTTAATATTACGGATATCCTCTATCGTATGATGGTTCTGCACTGTGTCAAGTCCTCCCTGACGGTCATCTTTGCCAATAAACTCCATATCGACAAAAATCCAATCAACACCTGCCTGTTCTGCTATTTGAGCGACAGCTGGATCGTTAGTTATATACATTAAGTTTAGTGCCATTACTCTAATATTTTTTGAACAGCCTTTTTAACGAAGGCTATTTTTCTATACAACCAATTATGTTGGAACTTATTCCAACGATTAGCATAATATTTGAATTCCTCTCTTTCTGTAAGGTCATACATTACATTCAGTTGAGCAACATGAAGTTTGTGATAGAATGGACTGCATATACGCTTGCCATCTTCATACATACTCCAGTAACTGAGGTCAAACTTTGGTAGCCATTTTACCATTGTTTCCAATGTGCTATCAAGTACATTCTTTGCTCTTTTATCTTCTTTTACGGTAAGGCAATAATCCCATAACCCCCAAAAAGAAAATATCCAGCCATTCAGTATCAAAGGATCTTTTGGACACTCATATAAAAAAACTCCGTCGCTATTATATAATGTAGGACCTCCTTCTTCAAAGGATGTCAGCATAAAAGCCATTGCCTTTTTGAAGCAAACCATATATTTTTCATCACCAGTTTCATTATAAGCACGGATTAAAAGTGAAACACCTTCTCCTTGTGCCATAGCGGAATAAGGGTACGCTGGGTTTTCATATGCAAATGTTACCCACGAACCATCTTCTTGCTGATTGTCTACTCCCCAGTTGGCACAGGCAATTACCTTATCGTACATTGACTTGTCTTTCTTATCAGAAGCCAAATAGAGATCGTATGAAGCCAAACCATATTGGAATATGGCAATAGAGAAATATATCGTTTCTCCTGTATCAACGACTGTCGTTGGCACTTCATCATCATCTTTTCCGAAAAGAAGTACTTTATCTGTAAAATTATTATAAAATCCCTTTACCTCGGTCTTCGAATAATGTTTACCTTCATCTTGATCGACATGATAAACGCTGTTCCCTCGAAGCATGTTTGTCCATTTTTTCAATTTAAATAAGCTTACTCCCATATATTTGTTATAATTTGAGATATTCTAATAAATGCGATGCAGAGTAATAATCAACTTTCAGCAAACAATTCTTTTTTAATGATGTTATCATTAGAGGATTGTCCGCAATGTCGATAAGTAATTTTTTAAGAGCTGCCAGATTATCAAACTCATACCCATATCCCGTTATCTTATCGTCAACCACATCTGCAAAACTTTCCCATTTAGATGAAATGACCGGTAAACCAGAAGCATACGCATCAATGATTGTACCGGGAACTCCTTCTACAAAGAATTTCGTTGGAAACAACAGGGCAAAATAATCTTTCAACACCTTAACACTTTCATCAAATGGCACAAGTCCTCCATAAGTAATAGCAGGTGTAAATTCTTCCTTTAGATTGTCAAACCATTCAACTTGTTTGTCATCTACTTGACCATAGATGTCAAGTCTATAAACAATGCGCCCGGTTTCATTATTAATCTCATTTATAATATGAACAGCATCTTCAACGCCCTTTTCCTTCATAACACGAGCGAACATACAAAGTCTGTATGGTTCATTCCATTTCAACTTCAATTGGCTCTCGTCTATCGGATGAAGTCTTTTGCAATTAGGGAGTATGCGAACATTTTTATAACCTCTTTCATTTAAGGCTTTTTTGAGAACATTGGTTTCTGCATAAAGGAAATCTATATTACGCATTAATTTGGCAACCCAAGGGGTACGCTTTAGATACCTTGCCAATTCTGCTCCTAAACATAAATGGCTGATTCTATTATGAAATACTAATTTGTAAAATAGAAATGCTGGTAACACAGCCTTTAGCCCATTGTCGGACAAAAGTGTTATGACATTCTTACACTTGCAAGAAGCGACAAATCCTTGCCACCAAATCCTTGGTAATTCTTTTATACCACCAGCTGTGTCTATCTTTATTATATTCTGACTCCCATAAACTCTATCTAATTCCTCAGCAACAATCTTGGTCTTGATGGTCTGTCCATTTAGAAGATTCTGCCCAAATCCGAAGTGCCCGCAAACACAAATTTTATTCGATTTCATTTAATATATTCCCTTAAATCTTATTACTCACATAGTCTTCGGTCGCGCAATCACGATGTTTGATTATACATGGATTTCCATAAACAACAGAATGAGAAGGAATGTCACGATTGACATACGTGTTAGGAGCTATTAGTACATCATCGCCTATAGTTATATTTCCAACAATGGCGGCATTTATGCCTATCCATACCTCATTGCCAATAGTCGGAACGCCTTTTCTTACGCCTCGATTCTCTTGTCCTATCACTACCCCTTTATGAATATTACAATTCCTACCTATTCTTGTATTTGGATTAATCGTTATATTGTATGCGTGACCTAAATAAATCCCTCCCCCTATTGGGTTGGCTGTACTGATTTCCAATCCTCTTCGGTCTGACCAAAGACGAAATGCAATCTTATAAAAGACTTTAAATATAGAAGAGTTTTCATAACAACATTTACGATACAAGAAAAGCCATATTCTGATGAAAACATTACAATGCCCATTATAACGTATCAGGTCTTCTTTGTAAATATTTAACCAATTCATACCTATTTGTTTAAATTCTTTTAGAATATAAATTCAGATACTGTTCTGCCATTTTCTGAGATGTAAAATCATTAGCCTTTAATATGGCATTACAGCCCAATTGTTCTCTAAGCCTTGGGGCAAGTATTAGTGTCTCTATTTTCTGAGCAATATCTTCAGCAATGGGGCTACATAACAAACCATTTTCACTATCCTTAATCATATCGGGTATACCACCAACTTTGCTTGCGACAATAGGTAAAGCAGTTCCCATAGCCTCTATTAAAGTCATAGGCATACCCTCATATTTTGAAGGTAAAAGGAAAATATCCGCATCACAAAAATGTTGGTATGATTTATCGCATAATCCATGTTCTATTATATAATTTGCAGCATGATTATTTGCGATGAGATCCGAAATCGTGCCCTTTAATGGTCCGTCACCCCAAAGATGAAGTCTTATGTTTTGATACTTGCTGTGAAGATTAACAATTGCTTTAATCATCTCAACGTGGTTCTTTTGTTCACTATATCTACCAATATGAAGAAGATTTACCGTTTCACCTATATTATAAGAAACTTTCCTTATACAGTTCTCTAATGGCACGCCATTATAAATCACTGGGATTGCAGATTCTTTTATCCCGTATTCTTCAACAATGGTTTCTTTAATCAGTTGAGTAAGAGCCACTGGCACTAAATCGCAAAAATGGAAGAAGAACTTATTGAGTTTTCGTGCCCAAGGAGTGTTCTCTTCTTGAGCAATATTATGAACAGTGTGAATCTTTGCTTTTACATTCAGGCCTAAAGAGGCTGGAATGACATACTGAGCCACATATCTATGGGTGTGTATTACATCAGGCTTTATTTTCTTAACAACAGAACGTATTTTTCTGAACATACTAAAGTCAAATCCCGGTTTCTTATCCAAGAATATAATATCAACACCCTTTTCTTTTAGACGTTTGGTTATTGCTGACTCATAAGTGTATAAACTGACAACTGTCATATCATGCCCTTTCTTCATTAATTCTGTAGAAAGGTTTTCACACATGATTTCTGCTCCTGCAATACCGAATTCTGGCATAAATTGAAGTATTCTCATAAATATTGATAATGCTATTTAGTTATTACCAAAGTAATCCTTTCCCTAATAAGTAGGGAAGTGGCATTACATACAAATCCAATGGTGTATTGCATAGTAAAGCACCACCATTTATGTAACCATATCTCTCAAATATAGACCATGAACAAGCAAAGACTAAAAAATAAAGAGTCTTTTTATGAGTAGGGAAAAAGGTCTTAAACCATAAAAACAAACAGAAAATACGAGTGAACCAATAATAACGTGCTCCTATAATTGGTACAAACTGAATGAAATTAATGAAGGCAAAGGCAAGCAAATAGAAATGATAAAATCTTTTAGTTTCATTGTCATTAAGTATAGTGTCTCTTCTCCTTATCATTTCCCATGTCATATAAATATAGGCTACACGCATTAACAAATTAAAGCTATCAGTAATCCAATGAAAACCTGACTTTCCTTCATTAAGAACAAACGTAGAATAAGATTCATCATCCATCTGCCTTTCTGCCCAGAAACGCATACTATCTGGTAGAAAACCTACATCAATATTAGATAATAATCCAGTATCAAAGAACATAAATGGAATTGAAACGATAGCTGCAAATTCAAATACACGAGTCTTTTGTGGAATTATAGTAGAAACAAGAAATAGGAGTACGTAAATCCATAAACCGGAATGGCAAAGTGGAGAAATCAATACCAACATAAAATATAAGTATTTATTTCCATAGCCGCAGAAATAATATATACTGGATAGTACACATACCCAAAATCCAGTAGAAAAGCGTGGATTCTGTACCGTTACAATATCACGCGGCAATATCATCATTACTAAGACCCAAAAGCCGAAAAGGCTTCCTGCTATGAACTTCTTATCACACGTTATGTGCTTTATTATTTTTAACTGACATAAGGCAACAGGTATTGAAGCAAATAAAAAAAAGAAATGATAATTATTACCAAATAATACTTTTACAAGCCACATTAAAGTATTTTCATATATGTCTTTTGGTGCACCTGATGCCATCTTGAAATAAGAACTAATCTCATTTGAAATTTGTATGAAGCTATAATTCGATTCAAGAAATCGGTCTCTAATCCCCATGAAGTCATCATACCTTTGTGTTAAACCTGTTTCTGAAAAATGCCAGCAGACCAACAGACTGAATAAGAAGAATATAAAAAATGAAGATCTTGTATTTGCTTTTTTTAACGCATATATCCATGCTGCAAAAGGCCAGACTAAAAACATAAGTGTTTTTACACCTATAGCTTCTTTTGACTCTTTAGCCCAATATAGTCTATACTTATTCATGTTTACAATCCATTTAATAATTGTTCCCATTTTTGAGCTATAGTTGAGACATCGAAATTCATGGCTTTTTGTTTGGCATTATTTGATAATTCAAGCCAGATTTCCTCATCAGTTGCAATAGAATTGAGCTTTTTGGCCATTTCAACTGCCGTTGGTTTACAAATCAAGCCATTCACTCCATCGTCTATAATATCCGTCAAGGTCGCATAGTTATTCATTGCAATTGGCACACATCCAAATGTCATAGCCTCAGTTACTACCATTCCCCAACTTTCCCAATAAGAAGTCATACAAAAAAATTTGCATTTCTTATAATACAATTCCATGCAAGACTGTGCTCCTTCAAAATATATTCCTTTAATATGATTCTTTGAAGCATATCTTTTGCTATATTCTAAATCGTTACCATCACCAACCACATAAGCTTTCCAATCTTTATGATTTTGAAAGAATATCTTCCATGTATCCAAGAAACCAATTATATTTTTGGGGGTATTTTCTACTCTTGCAGCCCATAAGACTGCATCCTCTCTCTCACAATAAGTAGGCACATTCTCTTGTTTGTCAAATGTATTGGGATTATAGATATATGTAAATTTTTCCAATGGTGCATTAGGAATGTGTGTTATAACATTATGATAAAATTTATCTGATATAAAACAAATCCTTTTTGCAATAGAGAATACCGCTTCAAAATTTTTCTTATGGTCATTGGAAAACCATAGTTTGTAAATGCATGGAAAAACAAAAGACACTATTTTGAAAACTAATTGACGCGCATTATGAGTCGGTGTTTGCCATATACGTGTCCTTGTTATCATATCAGAGTAAAAAGGAACTATATGACACGTAAAAACAGTTTTGTGTTGTAATGGCTTAGGCAAATATTTTACAAAATTAGCAGTGTGTTCATTACATGCTTGACAAACTACATGAGTAATTTTGTGTCTTTCGATGATTTTTATATATCTACACCTCTCTAATTCATCTGAATCTATATTTTCAGAGATGTAATATTGAGGAGCTGAGAATTTATTATGTGAGAGAACATTTTTATCCATATAGCATAAAAAAACAACGCAATGTCCTCTTCGTTGTAACTCCCTACTCAAGATGTCGGTAACTCTCTCTATTCCACCAAAATAAGGAATAATAGGAATAGGAGATATAAAAAGTATGTTCATTCTAATTCATTGATTTTATTAAATAAGCTATCGAGTTTTTTCGAAGTTCTTTTAATTTTTCATCAATTTCGGTATAGTCTATTGTTTGATTCCATGGTTTTGCGCTGTCAAGTTCTTCTATCGAGTAGAAAACTCTATCCTGTAAGCCCAATTGTGACAATAGACTAAAAATTCGAGTGGCTCTGTCTTTCTGTGCAACTAACACAGCAAAATTTCGATGATGTACAATACTCATAGCCACGCCATGAAATGACGGTGTAATTACAAATTTCGCCTCTGCGATATCTTTTATCCAGCCTTCCAATGAATTACGATTCCAAATGATTGTACCTAAAATGTTTTTACTCCAATTGGCATTTATTACACTTAACCCCAATTCATCTCCTAACTTCTTGACATATTTTTCTAAATTATATTGAGTAAAAAGAGGATAGTATACCAAAGTATTTTTTTCTGCAGTATAATCTGTTAAGTTGTGGAAATCTCCCAACAGTATTGTTGGATCCAATACGTGTTCTGCTGTAATGTCAAATACATCTTTTAGTATCTTTACGCCACTATCTTCCCGGCAACTGATGTAAGCAAATCTTCTTAAGAGTGTTCTTACATTTTCAATCATTTCTTGACGTTTCCATGTAGAAACTCCGAAACTACTTGCAAAAGATACACGTTTAATCTTGTCACTACCAAAATCTAAGAAATAAACATTTGTAAAATCTTTCACTATATCCGGATTCCAAACTTGGTCGCTACCAACCATATATACATCAGCCACCGGAGGGTCATTTTGTAAGTCTCCTAAACTTCTGTATCTTTGTGATACAGGGATATATGTCTTCCAAAATTTTTCAAATTTGCGTTGACTGGGACCAAATTTTGATATATAATTGCCTATTTTTCCCTTAAGATTAGAGCGATGTAGGTCAGACAGACGAATGTCTATCATTTCCACATCATATCCTAATTGTTGCAAAATCTTTATTGTGGCATAAGCTTGAAGTTCTGCTCCATAATTTTTTTCATGCCATATTGTGAGTAGTGCTATTTTCATAATTATCGAGGTTAATAGCGTTGGATGAGCGCTCCGATCATATGCTTAAACTTCTTTATAAATAGTTTCCTTTTATACCTCCATCCCAAGTCGCCATAATGTTTGGCTACATATAAGAAACCTTTTGTGGAGTAATCGTTTATAAACTTTTTGTGAAATGTATTCGCTTTTGCAGGATGCTGTAATTGTGGTTGCAAACAGTCTTCTAACTTTCGTTCTTTACAAATAACATTATCTTTTATCGAATCCAAAAGTTTTTGACCTTTTTCAGAATTAACTAATACTAATGAACCCCCCTTTTCGTCATTCAAGGGGGAGTCCTTTTCTAAACTCCATAAGTCACCAATAGTGAGATCCCCAACCCTTTTTAAATTAGTATAATGACAATAAAAGCAGCTCTCACGTACTGACAACCCTGAAAAATACATTTCATTGCTTGTCCTTCCAAATGATTTTTCTCCATTTGCGAAATGATAGCTTTCTATTGCTCCATGCCATCCGAAATGTTTATCACGGAAACAGGCTTTTATAATCTTTGATTTATGAATTTTCTCCAGATAGCCTATGTTGTCCATCCATATTTGTGGAGATGGAACTCCATGGCATATGACATCCACACAAATAAGCCGTTCATGTAGTCGTTGAGGAATATAGGATTTCAAACCAGAAACTTGACATCCTGTTCCTGAGAAAAGTACCATATGTCCGTTCTTCAAATCGTTTTTAACTTGTAAAAAAACTCCTTGTATATCACTCTGAACATATTTTGACATACGTAATGCTTCTAATGTTTCAGCGTCCGTTGCCTTTTGGTGAGTAACTTGCCATGTAGCAGTAAAGGCTGCTCCATACACAAATCCACCATTCTCTATAAAACGATTAGCTATGGCAAAAAATGCGCCTCCACTTTGACTTCTTTGCAATTGTTCATCGGGAATAATCCGGAACTGATATGCACGAGGAAACTCAAAATTTGCAAACCGTTCATATCTATCATTAAATTGACAAATCTTATTACATAGGCCACAATCTACGCATAATTCTACATTAACCTCTGGATATAAAAATCCAAGGCTGTCAGGCTTCATCGTAATAGCATTCTGCGCACAGATACTACAGCAAGCAGTACAACCACAGCATTCTTTTTTATCCTTAACCCTTATCATCAATCTTTACTATAGTCGCAAATGAAATCTTGCCCGTAAACTCTCATTACATTTCTTGACAAAACCTTTAGCGGACTACCGCCATGTACGCAATAAGATTCGAATTTACACCCTCGTGTTACTATAGACCCCATACCGAATATGCATCTTTCTGGGGTATCTACCGAATGCATAACTTTACATTGAGTTCCAAACCAGTTATAGTCACCTATTTTTATAGAACCATAGGCACGTTTGAATTTTTTCTTTTCCATATCATAGAGTGGGTGAAAATTTGTATCCATAAAAATACAATCCCATCCAATTCTTGTGTGACTCCCGAATTCTATACCTTTAAAACTAATAATCTTAAGAGATGTACTTGCCAAGAAATCATCTCCAAAAACAACTGTGCTACATGGGCCTTGTACAATAAACGAATTATTGCCAATTTGGCATTTTCCCTTAAAAACTATAGTACCTCCTTGGAGTGTGAATGCTATTCCGTTGTTTGGATACATATGACCACCAAGAAAGCCCAATCTAATCATGCCATATTTCAAAGAAGCATCTATCACAAGTTTACTTTTCATTTTCCAATAATGAGGTTTATGTACAAGGATAGGCATCCTGAGAGCTTGTCTTAAGGGTAAATATTTGATATTAAAATACAACGATGGTAAAAAACATACAATTCTACTCCACAAATCTTTAAAGTGTCCCTTGTTTAACATATACTTTTATTTTGTTAGCTTTATCTTTTAAGATTCTCTTCTCTGAACAAGTAAGTCCGTAGAAATAAATCAATGTTATTGACAATGATTCTGCAATTATTACGTTCAAGCCAAACCTTATTAGATTTTGTTCAAGAACATATGTTACATAAATTGGTAAAATCAAAGAAAGAATGAAAATACTAATACTCCTAAAAATCACTTGAAAGAGAAAACATTTAACAGGAAATTGCATCATTTCCTTTAGTAAATATAAACGCAAGTACAAGCAAAAACAACTTATAAATATAGTACTTATAACTGTAGATAAAGGAGAAGTTTCAGATTTCAGCAATATATATGCTAAAGGAAAATTTAGCAACTGTAAACCACCAACACATATTTGGTATTTTCTTATTTTCCCTGTCGCTAATAATAAGTGTACTAATGAACTTGAAAAGGACTCTACCAGTGTCAATATTAATACTAGTTGTACAAACTCTACTGTAAAAGATGGAACCTCTACAAGCCAAAGACTAATAATATATTTTGCTTCTACGATTATTGGTATACAAAGTAGCATTAATAGGAAAAATGAGAACTTAGAACTTTTAAATACTAAGTCCTCATATCTGGCTCTATCTCCTATAGCAAAAGACTTAGTTATCTGAGGTCTAACAGCTATCGTAAAATTGGAAGAAAAACCGCTTATTGCTGAATTAACCTGCATGGCTATACCTCGTGCCGCGTTCACAACAGGGCCACAAAAAATATTGATAAGAAGATTTATTCCCTGATCCCTTAATACTCCCGAAGTGGTTCCTAGAAAATTCCAACCTGCAAATCCCAACATATCCTTAACAAGCATCTTGTCAAAAAGTAATTTGCCTTTTGTTTCTAAGAATTTTTTTGAACAGTATCGTCCATACAATAAACGAGTTGAGATGGAAATCAAACACATCAATATAGAATAGTAAACCAATGAGTCAATAGGTGAATAAGGAATAGCAAAAGCTATTGCTAATTTTGCAATACCTTCATATATTCCTATATATGCAAAAGCAGACATCTTCTCATGAGCTATGATAAGAGCATTATAAGGAGTACTTAATACATTTATAATAAACGTGATAATTGATAGCTGAAATACCCAGTTTGCTGCAACAATTCTTTCTTGGGGTATGACCATGTGATAATTTAAGAACCACATAGCAATAGTCTCCCCTAAAACAACAATAAATGCACAGATTATAATCTGAATGACAATTGCTGTTGAAAATACTTTTTGCCGATGTTGCAACGAACTTTTAGCCAGTGAGAATGTTATGTATCTGCTAATTGCACCAGCTAAGGATGTTGAGACCATAGAAAACATTCCAACAAAGCCACCTACAACATTGTATATGCCATAATCCTCTACACCTAATGCATTCAATACTACTCGACTCGTATATAAAGATATGAGCATTAAGAATAGCATTCGGACATATAGGAACACAGTATTTTTTGCTATGCGAGAATTATTATATGCTTGTGCCGACATGTTATTTTTATGTATAGTTATTAATTTTCTAAAGTCGGATCATCAATAGCTATGAATGGTTTCTTATGATATCTGTAGTGCGGTCAATGCTGCAACAATCGTTATCAACCATGCTTTGCAATTACTGCTATTGTTGGCCATACGATTGATGATGTCCTGCTATATCATAAGATGTTGACGGATATCATCTTCTTTAAATACATATTTAATCATAGATAATGCTTCTATTGGTTCTACGTTTGTATTTCTTAAGTGCTTCATTATATAGGTAGTCAAGAGCCTTACTGCCAAAATTGCCATTACGCTTATCAGAACTTTTATAAAATTGTGACAAATCCACGTCATACATGACATTCATCTTACGTCGGTCCGAGAATGTGCGCATTTGTATTCTTCCTCCACCTTCGCAAACAGGTATCAATTGTTGTAGATATCTATCAGGTATTGTCAGCTGTAGTTTTGTGCTAAGCTGATTTCCTCATAAATCCAAGGTGATAGAGTTTGCGACTGACCTTTTTGATATTTAATACTATTATCTGAATCGACAAACAATACACATTCCGTTTTTGCCATCATTTTCATCAATGCGATTGACAACATTGTAGGAACATGGGATGTTGTATAATTGTATATGTTATAATCATAATTACCATTTCTCCTTTGCGCATAACACTTATCCATCATATTCTGTAATTTGCCCACATATTACCAAAACACGGAATCAATGAAACATCGCAGTCCCAAATTGGAATACAACCAAAAAGCTAATGGCATTATATCCTTGTTTACATCCTTATGAGAATGTGAGATAAAAACATCTAACCGAAGCACTTTATCTACAGGAAACCACTGTTCTTGGACTGTGACTCCCTTAATAAGAGATGCTTCTATTTGCCGTTCATCCACATTGCTTTCAACCATATTCTTTAGGTTATCATATTCTTTGAGAAAATTTCTGTTAAGAAGATGTCCTTTTACTAAATATTGAATTTCTGTGGATTTTATTTTGTATGGAAGAAAGAAACATATGACAAGCACTTAGTCTCTACGGAAAATATCACGTGTATAAACTTTATCCTTTACATCATCAAGACAGGAATTATAACGGTTGGCAATAATAGCATAGCTATTTGTTTTGAATAGAGTCAAGTCATTTACCACCTTACTTCCAAAGAACGTTGTTCCATCTTCAAGAGTTGGTTCGTAAATAATCACCTCTGCTCCTTTTGCCTTGATGCGCTTCATAATACCTTGTATAGCAGACTGACGGAAATTGTCAGAGTTAGACTTCATCGTTAGTCGATATACACCGATAACACAATTGTTTGTTTCTGTACCATATTGGTTGTTGCTGGAATAGTCGTACCAACCCGCCTTACGAAGAACCGCATCGGCTATGTAGTCTTTACGAGTTTTGTTTGACTCAACAATGGCAGATATCATATTCTGCGGAACATCTTGATAGTTTGCCAAAAGTTGTTTTGTATCTTTAGGCAAACAATAGCCACCATAGCCGAATGAAGGATTGTTATAATGTGTACCGATGCGTGGGTCAAGACCTACACCTTCAATGATAGCTTTAGAGTCAAGACCTTTCACCTCAGCATAGGTGTCGAGTTCGTTAAAATAGCTTACTCGGAGAGCAAGATAGGTATTGGCGAATAGCTTCACTGCTTCGGCTTCTTTCATACCCATAAAAAGCGTGTCGATGTTTTCCTTGACAGCCCCTTCCTGCAAAAGGGCGGCAAATGTCCTAGCTGCTTCTTGTAACATAGTGACATCCGTGACAGACCGGATTGCCTTGTTTTCTTCAGCAAACTCCGGGCCGTCAATGATCTTCGGATAACCTACGATGATACGACTCGGATAGAGATTGTCATAAAGGGCCTTGCTTTCACGAAGGAACTCCGGTGAGAACAGCAGGTTGAACTTCCTTACTCCTTTCTGGGCATATTTTACATAAAGGTTACGGGTATAGCCCACCGGAATTGTCGATTTGATGACCATTACGGCATCGGGATTCACTTCAAGCACAAAATCGATAACTTCCTCCACACGACTCGTATCGAAGTAATTCTTCACAGGGTCGTAGTTTGTAGGAGCGGCTATTACCACAAAGTCGGCATCAGCATAGGCTGACCTCCCGTCCAAAGTGGCAACAAGATCAAGCGGCTTTTCAGCCAGATATTTCTCGATATAATCATCCTGGATAGGAGAAATCTTGTTGTTCAGTTTCTCCACCTTTTCCGGGATTACATCCACGGCAGTTACATGATGATGTTGTGATAGCAGTGTCGCTATGCTCAGTCCCACATAACCGGTTCCGGCTACTGCGACCCGAATCTCTTTGAAATCACGCATATTATGTTTGATTTGGTTTTATCAATAGCAGTTTATTTACCCTCCCGACTTGTATGCTTCTCTCCATAACCATAGCCATAACCATAACGCTTACCATAGCCATAATACTTGCCGTATTTACCATAACCATAATAATAGCCGTACTTCTTTTTCTGAAGATCCAAGCCGTTAATGGCGATACAGAGGTTAGGCAGTTTGTTGTTTTCAGAAAGCTCATTAATCAAAGTAAACTCTGCCTTACGGGTATAATCGGCACGGCATACGTATACCGACAAATCAGCAGTACGCCCTATCAGCAAGGTATCAGTTACCA
>ERZ1503910.321-NODE-321-length-15093-cov-7.603937_pt1 | contig 15093 bp, 5 predicted proteins | sample MGYA00575502_ERZ1503910 | MGnify/ENA primary metagenome ERZ1503910 (study PRJEB39906, sample SAMEA3182100) | gut metagenome | biome: human; feature: gut; material: Stool; isolation source: human stools | place: Canada | collected 2012-06-20 ...
TGAATAACAAAGTCTCCATTTCAGTTTCCAATAAGAAAATAGATGCTGTATTAAAAGAGTTGTTCTCAGAGACAGGACTGAATTATAAGATGTCGGGAAGACAAATTACTATTTCGGTGCCAGAAGCTCCTAAAGTACAGCAAACTATACAACAAAAGGGTATTAAGGTAACAGGTAACGTTTCAGATGAAAAAGGTGAGCCTTTGATTGGTGTAACAATCATTTTGAAAAATGATTCCACAGTGCATGCATTGACAGACATGAATGGTAATTATAGTATTATTGTTCCTGAAAGAAAATCTGTGCTTTCTTTCCGTTATATTGGTTTTATTCCTAAAGAAGAGGTTGTTAATAACCGAAAGGTTGTTAATGTACAAATGGTAGAAGATGTTGGTCAATTAGATGAGGTTGTAGTGGTTGCCTATGGCGCACAAAAGAAAGAGTCTGTTGTTGGTTCTATCACAACGATTGAACCTGCAAAGTTAAAGGTTTCTACTACTCGTTCAATAAGTAATAATCTGGCTGGTACAGTTGCCGGTGTATTAGCTGTGCAACGTTCTGGTGAACCGGGATATGATAATTCTTCTTTCTGGATTCGTGGTATTAGTACATTCCAGGATGCCGGACAAAACCCATTGGTTTTGATTGATGGTATAGAACGCGATTTGAATAATATTGATCCTGAAGAGATAGAATCTTTTTCTGTGTTGAAAGATGCTGCTGCAAGTGCTGTTTATGGAGTGCGGGGAGCTAATGGTGTTATTTTAATTAATACAAAACGCGGACAAGTTGGTAAACCTCGTGTGACTGTAAAGGCTGAATTTGCAGCTACACAGCCAGTTAAACTTCCCGAGTATTTGGGTGCGGCAGATTATATGCAGGTTTTGGATGATATCTTGATGGATACAGGACAACAGCCTAAATATACAGATCGTATTGCAAAAACTCGTGCAGGTTATGATCCTGATTTATATCCGGACGTGAATTGGATGGATGCAATTGCAAATGATTATGCTTCGAATCAGCGTGTAACAGTAGATATTTCTGGTGGTACGGAGACATTACGTTATTCTTTTGTTGCTGCTGCGTATAATGAACGTGGTATTTTGAAACGTGATAAAAGCTATGATTGGGATCCTACTATTAAATTGCAACGTTATAACGTTCGTTCTAATGTGGATTTGAAATTAAGTCCTACTACGCAATTACGTTTTAATATTGGTGGATATTTGCAAGATAGAAATTCTACAACGAAAGATATATCTCAAATTTTCCAGAAAGCGTTCGTTGCTGTACCTCATGCTTTCCCTGCACAGTATTCCAGTGGACAGATACCGACAACAGAGGAGCCAAACGTTTGGGCATGGGCTACTCAAAGTGGATATAAAAGAAGAAGTGACAGTAAGATTGAAACACTGTTTTCTGTAGAACAAGATTTGAAATTCTTACTTCCGGGATTGAAAGTAAAAGGTACATTCTCATTTGACAGGTTTTCTTCAGGTACTGTTTCTCGTGGAAAGACACCGGATTATTATGTACCTGCTACAGGACGTGATGATGAAGGTAATTTGATTATAGCATCAAAATCCAATGGTACTAATTTCCTGGATTACTCAAAAAGCGGTGACTATGGAAATAAGAGCGTATATATGGAAGCAACTTTGTCTTATGACCGTACATTCGCAGAGAAACATTCCGTTGCTGCAATGTTATTGTTTAATCGTCGTAATTATGATGATGGAAGCAAGTTGCCTTACCGTAATCAGGGATTGGCAGGACGTGCATCTTATACCTATTCGGGTAAATATGTAGGTGAATTTAATTTTGGCTATAATGGCTCTGAAAATTTTGCCAAAGGTAAACGTTATGGCTTTTTCCCTTCAGGAGCAATTGGCTGGATTGTATCGGAAGAGGCATTTATGCAACCATTGCGTAAGGTCATATCTAAATTGAAATTGCGTGCGTCTTATGGTCAGGTAGGTAATGCTAATTTAGGTGGACGCCGTTTTGCGTACCTTTCTACAATTACCGATGACTATGATACATTAAACATGTATAAATGGGGATTGGATAGTAGTTATGGTTTAACTGGTATGGCGGAAGGTGAGTTTGCTGTACAAGATTTGACGTGGGAGATTGTTAATAAGATGAATTTGGGGGTTGAGCTAGGTTTCCTGAATGGTATGATTGATTTGCAATTAGATTATTTCGACGAACGCCGTAAAGATATATTTATGCCACGTGAGTCTGTTCCGATGACGGCTGGATTTATGAAGCAGCCTTGGAAGAATTTTGGAAAAGTGACTAATCAGGGTGTAGAAGTTTCCTTAAATGTTAATAAACAGTTTGGCAAAGACTTATTTGTCAGCTTAATGGGAACATTTACCTATGCTCATAATGAAATAACAGAAAAGGATGAACCTAGTGCAGTAGTTGGTACTAACCGTGCTGAAACAGGACATCCGGTAGGGCAATTAACTGGCTATATAGCAGAAGGTTTGTTTACAGAAGACGATTTTGAAGACGTAAGTACAGGTAAACTGAAAGAAGGAATTCCGACTCAAAGTTTTGTAAGCAAACTCCGCCCGGGAGATATCAGATACAGGGATGTCAATGGTGATGGTAAAGTGGACGTATTTGATAAATCGCCAATCGGAGGAACAAAAGATCCGGAGATAGTATATGGCTTTGGACTGAATATGAAATATAAGGATCTAGATTTTGGAGCTCTCTTTCAAGGAATAGGTCGTAGTTGGAATATTTTAGGATCAAGCATTATTCCGGGTGCCAATAGAGGAGTGACAGGCAATATGTTTACTAATGCAAATGATCGTTGGACTGTAGACAACCCAAGTCAGAACGTATTTTATCCGCGATTGGATGACGGTATAAATAGTAATAATAACCAACCATCTACATGGTGGCTGCGGAATATGAGTTTTTTACGTTTAAAAAACATTGAACTTGGTTATTCCTTACCAAAGAATTTGTGGAGAAATACTACAGTTATATCAGGCATTCGTCTTTTCGTGAGAGGAACAAATCTTTTAACATTCTCAAAATTTGATTTGTGGGATCCGGAAGTCGAAAATACTACAGGGGCTGCGTACCCAATTATGAAATCGTTATCTGCAGGTTTTGAAATTAAATTCTAATAATAGCGCATATGAAAAATAGCATATTAAAATTTATAGTACTAAGTATTATTACGACATTTACTTTTTCTTCTTGTTCTGATTATCTGGATAAGCAACCGGATGACCAGTTGGATTTAGAATCAGTATTTGAGAATAAAAAGAATATGGAACGTTGGCTGGCATATATTTATCGCGGCCTGCCCGAATATTATACTTATGATGGTCCCGATGCCATAGCTGATGAACTGATTCCTTCAGTTGGTTGGGAAGCGCAAGGATTTAAAGCCATTCAATATCAAAAAGGTAACTGGACAGCAGACAATCCCGGGGTAATTGCTTATTGGAATACTTATCCCAAATATATTCGTTCTGCTTATTTGTTTATAAAACATGCTCACCCATTGGAGGCTGTACCGGCTGAAGAAGTAGACTTTATGAAAGCTGAATGCCGTTTCTTTATAGCTTATTATAATTCTATGATGGCTATAGCTTATGGTTCAGTTCCTATTATTCGCGAGGCTAGTGAAAGTACTTCGGCTGATGATCTGATGTTGAAACAAGAGCCGTTTTATAATGTAATTGATTGGGCAGATCAAGAAATGCTGGAAGCTTCAAAACAATTGCCTGCCACTCAAACTGAAGATAAGAAATATGGCCGTGTGACTTCTGTTGGATGTTTGGCAATGCGTGCTCGTATGTTATTATTTGCTGCTAGCGACTTGGTGAATGGTAATCCTGCATTGGCGAATATAAAAAACATTGATGGAACCCCTATCTTTAATTCTGCACATGATCCGGAACGATGGAAAAGAGCAGTAGATGCTTGTAAACTGGTTATCGATGAGGCGGAAGCCGCTGGCTATCATTTGCATTATGAATATTTGGATAACGGTGATATTGATCCTTTTCTTTCTTATCAGAATGCAGTGATGAAGAGATGGAACGAAGCTAACAGAGAATTACTGTTTGTTCGCACAATGGATTCCGGTGGATGGTATGATAAAAACTGTATTCCACGTGGTTTGGGTATTAATGGAGTGGGAGCGATCGGAATAACCCAATCTTTGGTTGATGCTTTTTTCATGAGAAACGGTCAAAGACCTATTATAGGTTATAATTCGGATGGTTCTCCTAAAGTTAACCCTGATGCTAATTATTCAGAGACAGGCTTTAGTACGCAAAAAGAGACCTATTCTACAAAGTGGCAGTATGGGTCTTCAGAAGGAGATCGTAATAAAGATGAAAATGTAGTTGTAGATGCCAATACCTATAAAATGTATTGTGACCGCGAGCCTCGTTTTTATATTTCAGTACTGCATAACGAACAATGGCATATTGGTGGTAAGAGAAATACAGATTTCTATATGGATGGTAAAGACGGTGGTCCTTCTCATGACGCTCCATGGAGCGGCTATCTGGTACGTAAGAGAGTAGATCCATCTGCAAATCCCAAAGAAGGTAGTGGAGATTATAAAAACCGTCATGGTGCATTATGTCGTTTAGCAGAGATCTATTTAAGTTATGCTGAGGCGTTGAATGAATATAGCATTGAGAAGGGCACTTATACTGCCAATCAAAAAGAGATTCTGAAATATGTCAATTTGATTCGTGAGCGTGCGGGTATTCCCGAATATAGTGTTTCAGCTGAAGAAGGCAAGATAACAGCCCCATCAGATCCTGTAGAAATGCGCGAGTTAATTCGTCAAGAAAGGCGTGTGGAATTGAATTGTGAATCTGGACTTCGTTTTAATGATCTGCGTCGCTGGAAATTAGCCGAGAAAGTATTGGATGGTGATTTTTATGGCATGAATGCTTATATTAAAGTATCCGATGCGGACTATAGAAATAAATATTATACTCGTACAGTATATCAGACACGTAAATTTATAAGCTATTGGTGGCCTATTCCACAGGACGATATTGATAAGAATTGGAATTTGGTACAAACTCCTGACTGGACCGTCGGAAACCAATAAATAGTTATAATATTAATATATTGAATATAGATATGAAAAACGGATATATATTTAAGAAGAACCTTTTACGGTTCTTCTTCCTGACACTTGCTTCGTGTTTCATAGTAGCATGCAATGATGATGACGATGCTACTAATTCGCTCGACAATCGTACAAGTTTAGTTCTTACTCCTTCTGATTATGAAATAGAACTCAAGGAAGATACCCCGGATGAGGTTGCATTGACGTTAAACTGGACGGAAGCTGACCCAATAGGCTCTGACTATTATATTTCCTATCTTTATAAAATGGATCTGGAAAATAACAGTTTTGGAACAAACACAATGATAAGGGAGTATATTGATGATGATTTTTCTAAAAGTTATACTCATAAAGAATTGCAGAGTTTATTGGTGTCAAAGTGGAAGCAGCAGCCTGGTGATTTAGTAAAGTTACAAGCCCGTATTATCGGTTCTGTAGAAGGACCTAAGTTTGTAAAACCGGAAGTTTCTACAGTTACTATAAAAGTAAAGATGTATTCTGAAAAGACTTTTGTAGCAGACCATCTTTATATGTCAGGCACAGCTGTTGATGGTGAAGATCTTGAAATCTTGCCAATGGAAAGTCAGCCGAAGCGTTATGTTTCCATTTGTGACTTGAAGGCAGGTAATCTTCACTTCCCGATTGTTTGGAAAGATGAAAATAAGATTAATGCCATCTCACCAGTTGCTGCAGAACAACAGATAACTGATGGAGCAATGGAAGCTAAAATTAAGGGGATAGATAATGCTGGATATTGGGTGATTCCTGAAGATGGGCAGTATCGTGTAGTGGTAGATTTTGAAACACGTACCGTTACTATAGGTTTGGCTAGTAATTTTATAGAAGCTGATAAAATCTATATTGCCGGAACTTGTGTTAGCGCAGATGTAGAGATGACTCGCACGATAGAAGATGAAAATCAATATGCGTTCCATGCAGAACTGCAACCAGGTACTATTTATTTCCCGATCTTGTTTAATGGACAGAAAGATATGGCTATTGCTCCGGAAGAATCAGGCGATTTTACAGATGGTACAGCAATGAATATCTCGACAATGAGTCCGGAAGCAGCTGCGCTTGGTTATCATTGGAATATTAAGATTGCGGGTGTCTATCGTATTGTGATTAACATAAATACTAAAAAAGTTACGATTTACTCCCCCGAAACAGATCCTAAACCAATGGTTGTTTCGTGGACATGGAACAATAATACGGTGACTACCACTATCGAAAGAGTCTTTATTTGGGGACCATACGATGGATGGGCTAAAGATGGCACTGGTGATACAGGATTCACTATGGCTCATTCTATGACACCTAGTTTGGCAAATCCTTATTTGTTTATATACAAAGGAGCGGAGTTACCCAGAAAGAACTCCATTAAAGACAAAGATGGAAATGCACATCCGGGTGGATTGAACTTTAAAGTCGGACCGCAAAGTGCAGGTTGCTATACCTTTGGCTCAACAGCAGATGCCATCAGAGGATCTTATGACGGTTGCCTTGATATTGCAGAGAGTGACTACAATCAGAAACAGACTGTAGTCGGAGGGCAATCTCACAACCGCTATGCCTTCTTTAGTGTACCTGTAGGAGTTAATTACATAGAATTAGATATTAAAGAACTGACAGTCTTCTTTGATAAGAGATAATCAAGCAGGATAAAATTAAGAGTGCTATATCAATCTCGTGATTTTTATATGAATAAAGAGAACAATGATATAGCACTCTTTAAAAAAAACAATTAGTAGTATGGTTATAAGAAAGATTAGTTATTATAGAGTAATTGTGTCTCTTTGTCTGTTTATGTTCCTTTTATCTCCTGTTTTCGGAGACGAGATTTCAGCCGTTTCATTTGATAAGGAACTACCGGAGAATAACATAGTTACGATTCAGCCTGATTCTTTGCGTATTCTTCATAACCCGCTTACAGGATGGGTGCTCTATGCAAGTATGGGAGTGGATGCTGCGGATTTTTGGGCACAGTATGACCATATGTATATTCCTGAACTGGGACACAATGTTAGTGTGACAGATTATGCTCATACGCTTTATATTCGCGCTAGTTGGACAGATTTTAATCCACAGGAAGATGTATATGGTTGGAAAATAGATTCTAATTTAAGAGCATATATTGAAGGAGCTTATCAGCGGAATATGCGTTTGGCATTTCGTGTTGTAGTTGACAGTCGTGATAAGAGAACAGAATTTACTCCTCAATTTGTAAAAGATGCCGGTGCAAAAGGATTTATGAATAAAGGTAAATGGTCACCTTATTCTGACGATTCAGTTTTTCAGAAGTACTATACTAAATTTGTGAAGGCCTTGGCTAAAGATTTCAACGATCCTTCGAAAGTTGAATTTATAGATGGATTCGGACTTGGGAAATGGGGAGAATATCATACAATGATTTATTCAACAGGTGATGATACTCCAAAGAAAGCAGTTTTTGATTGGGTGACAGATATATATTCTCAAGCTTTTGATAAAGTTCCAGTAGTAATTAACTACCATAGATGGATTGGTGCGGGAAAAGATTGGGTAGATGATGAACATTTTGCTGCTGACAGTGAAGAAATGTTGGAAGAAGCAATCAAGAAAGGATATTCATTGCGTCATGATGCATTTGGCATGACAACCTATTATGGCAGTTGGGAGCGTAGGTTCGCAAAAAAATATCGTAATATCTGCCCCATTATTATGGAAGGTGGCTGGATTGTCAAATCACATAGTTATTGGCAGGATCCTAGAGGATATCGCAAGGATTCACACGAGGACGTAAGACGCGGTGAGTTTGATGACAGCAAAGAGGCACATGTCAATATGATGGATTTCCGTTTTGGCGATACAGAGTCTTGGTTTAAAGATGCTTTTGATTTAGTACGCCGATTCCTTCGGGAAGGCGGGTATAGGCTCTACCCCAGTGAGATCTCTTTACCGTTAGAAGTCTCTAAAAAAACAACTCCGACTATTAAACATTGCTGGAACAATATGGGATGGGGGTACTGTCCTACTAATATTCCGCAATGGAATCAAAAATATAAAGTAGCTTTCGCTTTGCTCGATTCTGAAACGAATGAGGTGCGATATACATTTGTGGATACGAATACAGATTTATCCAAGTGGATAAAAGGAAGTCCCGCTGAATATGTATTTGAGCCGGATATGTCCAAAGTTGAAACGGGTACTTATGTTTGGGCTGTGGGCCTGGTTGACCGGAGTAATAAAGATCTCATAGGGCTGGACATTGCCGCCAAAGGGGATATATTGGATTCGGGCTGGTTAAAATTGTCGAAAGTAAGCATAAAAAAATAAGAGCTATAGGTATGAAGATTAATTTTCAAAATATGTGCAGTTTGAGAAAAATAAGTTGTGGGCTTATTTTTTCTATGGCTATATCATTAGTCGCTTGCGGCAGTGATAATGATGAAGAAGGAGGTGGTAATGGTGATGATGGTTTGGTAGAAGATACTTCTATTCCTGGAAACAGCATTGTCACGGTAAAGCAGAATCGAAATATCATTTTGCATAATCCTCTTTCCGGATGGGTATTATATGCGGGTATTGGTGATGGTTTATCTTCCACATTCTGGCAGGATTATGATAATTTTCCGTCATCGGAAGGCACTGTAAAGGTCTCTGATTATGCAAATACCTTATACCTTCGTGGTGCCTGGGCTGATTTTAATCCTGAAGAAGGAAAATATGCATGGAACTCCGATTGTGATACCCCTTCGGCTAAGCGACTGAAGATGTTGATAGAGGGAGCTAAGCAAAGAAATATGAAATTGGCCTTTACTTTTGTGGTGGATAGCCGTGATAAGCACTATAATTTTACTCCGAATTTTGTAAAAGAGGCTGGCGCGAAAGGATATGAAACACAAACAGGTTCAGTAAAAGTATGGTCTCCCTATCCGGATGATCCTATTTTCCAGAAATATTATGAGAAATTTATCAGGGCTTTGGCTAAGGATTTTAATGATCCCGACAAAGTACAGTTTGTAAGTGGTTCAGGATTTGGAAAATGGGGAGAGTATCATAGTGTATGGTACTATCAGGTGCGTGAGTTGGGAAAACCGGAGCTGCCGACTCGTGAGGCTGTTTTCGATTGGGTGACAGATTTATATTCTCAAGTATTTGATAAAGTTCCTGTGTTTGTAAATTATCATCGTTGGATAGGTACAAGTAAAGAATGGGATGGCAATAACTATGATAAAGATACTGAAAGATTAATAGGAAAAGCAGTAGCTAAAGGATATTCATTACGTCACGATGCGTTTGGTATGAAAACTTATTATTCTACTTGGGAACGCAATTTTATAGCCAAGTGGAAGTATCTCGTTCCTGTAGTAATGGAAGGTGGCTGGGTGAAAAATTCTCATGGAAACTCGATTCAGGGAGATGGATATGCCAATTATGCAGAAGTACGTCAGGGTGAGTTTGATGAGGCTAAAACAGCCTGCGTCAATATGATGGATTTACGCTATAATTCAGACTTTCGCAATGGAGAAACTTATTCATGGTTTAATGAAGCTTTCCAATTAGTTAAACAATTCTGTACAGAAGGAAGCTACCGTTTATTTCCGGACAGAATTTCTTTGCCTACAACTATCTCTAATGGTAAACAGATTGAAATAGCGCACCGTTGGAATAATTTTGGTTGGGGATATTGTCCGACGAATATTCCCCAGTGGAAGAATAAATATAAAGTGGCTTTTGCTTTATTGGACATCAAGAATGATAAACCGAAGTATGTATTTGTTGATGGAGAACCGGAAGCTTGTGATTGGGTGAAAGGTACGGCTAAATCATATACGTTTACAACCCGGGTTGAAGGCGTGGAGGCAGGTAAATACATGTGGGCTGTTGGTATTGTTGACACGGCAAAGCAGAATGAGATTGGAATTCACCTTGCTGTGAAGAACAATGTAACATCTGCCGGATGGTTGAAATTATTTGAAGTTACCGCTCGGTAAGTCATAGTCAATTGCTACGAGATACATTAATTGTTGGAAATGAATGTATTGGCAGGTCATAGTTCTCCGGTTCGTTGGGCATATATCTCCAATGAACTGATTGTAAGTATCTGGTACTTAGCTAAATGATAAGTGCATGGAATGGCTGGAATAAGTATCTGCTTACGTATTGCCTGATATACATCTGAAAACTAGAAATAATAATTAACTGACGAAAACATTGATGAGAAAAAAAGTTTTGATTTTGGGATTGTGCCTATTGGGAGTCACACATTCTCTTTCGTCAAAAGATAAAAAGAGTATTCCTTTGTATAAGGATGCCAAAGCTCCAATTGAAAAACGTATTGATGATTTAATATCGCGTATGACATTGGAGGAAAAGGTTTTGCAGCTAAACCAATATACATTGGGACGAAATAACAATGTGAATAATGTTGGCGAAGAAGTGAAAAAAGTACCGTCAGAGATTGGTTCTTTGATTTACTTTGATATAAATCCAGAGTTGCGTAATAGTATGCAGAAAAAAGCGATGGAAGAATCTCGTTTGGGCATTCCCATCATTTTTGGCTACGATGCTATTCATGGTTTTCGCACCATATATCCTATTTCGTTGGGGCAGGCCTGTTCATGGAATCCGGGATTGGTAGAACAGGCATGTGCGGTATCTGCACAAGAAGCCCGCATGTCTGGGGTTGATTGGACTTTTTCTCCCATGATCGACGTGGCACGTGATCCTCGATGGGGACGTGTAGCCGAAGGATATGGTGAAGATCCTTATACAAATGGAGTGTTTGCCGCTGCTTCGGTGCGTGGGTATCAGGGAGATGATATGTCAGCAGAGAACCGTATGGCTGCTTGTCTGAAACACTATGTAGGTTATGGTGCTTCGGAGGCTGGGCGAGATTATGTTTATACCGAAATTTCAGCTCAAACTCTTTGGGATACTTATCTACTGCCCTATGAGATGGGAGTGAAAGCTGGTGCGGCCACTTTGATGAGTTCTTTCAATGACATCAGTGGAGTACCCGGGTCAGCTAATCCTTATATCATGACTGAGATATTAAAGAAACGCTGGAAACATGACGGGTTCATTGTGTCTGACTGGGGGGCTGTGGAACAGTTAAAGAATCAGGGATTAGCCGCTACAAAGAAAGATGCTGCTCAGTATGCTTTTAATGCGGGGCTTGAAATGGATATGATGTCTCATGCCTACGATCGTCATCTGAAAGAGCTTGTAGAGGAAGGTAAGGTAACAATGGCACAAGTTGACGAATCAGTTCGTCGGGTATTGCGTGTAAAATTCCGTCTGGGTTTGTTCGAACGTCCTTATACTCCGGTTACTAATGAGAAGGATCGTTTTTTCCGTCCGCAAAGTATGGCTGTGGCCGCTCAACTGGCAGCAGAATCAATGGTGTTGTTGAAAAATGACAATCAGATATTACCACTTACAAACAAAAAAAAGATTGCCGTAGTAGGTCCAATGGCAAAAAATGGTTGGGACTTATTGGGTTCCTGGTGCGGACATGGAAAAGATACGGATGTGGAAATGCTCTATGATGGGTTGACTGCCGAGTTTGGAGGAGACGCCGAATTACGTTATGCAATGGGATGCAAACCGCAGGGCAATGACCGTTCAGGTTTTGCTGGCGCATTGGACGTTGCTCGTTGGTCTGATGTAGTCATTGTTTGTTTGGGCGAGATGCTTACCTGGAGTGGTGAGAATGCTTCCCGTTCTACGATTGCTTTGCCACAGATTCAGGAAGAATTGGTGAAAGAACTAAAGGAGGCTGGTAAACCTGTTATATTGGTGCTTTCTAATGGACGTCCCTTGGAGTTAAATCGCATGGAACCTCTTTGTGATGCTATATTGGAGATATGGCAACCGGGTATAAATGGTGCGCGTTCAATGGCAGGAATTTTATCCGGACGTATCAACCCTTCCGGTAAACTAGCCATGACGTTCCCTTACTCCACAGGACAAATTCCTATTTATTATAATCGCCGCAAGAGCGGACGCGGACATCAGGGATTTTATAAAGATATAACAAGCGATCCGTTATATCCGTTCGGGCATGGATTAAGTTATACCGAATTTAAGTATGGCACCGTTACCCCTTCTGTTACTAAAGTGAAGCGCGGCGATCGATTGTCTGTAGAAGTGACTGTCACTAATGTCGGTGCTCGCGATGGAGCAGAGACTGTTCATTGGTTTATATCCGATCCGTATTGCTCGATTACCCGCCCGGTGAAAGAACTGAAACACTTTGAAAAACAGTTGATTAGAGCCGGAGAAACGAAGACTTTCCGTTTTGACATAGACCTGGAACGTGATTTCGGTTTTGTCAATGAGGATGGTAAACGGTTCCTTGAAGCCGGAGAATATCATATTTTGGTACAGGGACAGACCGTTAAAATAGAACTGATAGACTAGTTGGTTTTTAACAATGCTATATTAATACAAAATCACCATGAAAAAGAAAATAGGAGGCATAGGTTTATGTATGCTTGCATGGAGCATATTAACCTGTGCACAAACAATCACTCCCCAAGCCGAACAACGTGCGAAGGACATTGTATCAAAAATGACTTTGCAAGAGAAAATAGAGTATATCTCCGGATATACCAGTTTTTCTCTGCGTGCCATTCCCCGTTTGGGAATACCTGAAATCAAGTTGGCTGACGGGCCGCAGGGAATTCGTAATCATGCTCCCAAGAGCACTTTATATCCTTCCGGAATACTTTCCGCTTCTACTTGGAACCGGGAATTACTTTATAAGTTAGGGCAAGGCTTGGGACAGGATGCCAAGGCAAGAGGAGTTAATATCCTGTTGGGTCCGGGCGTGAATATCTATCGTGCTCCGTTGTGCGGCCGTAACTTTGAATACTTCGGTGAAGACCCTTACTTGACAGGTGAAACGGCGAAACAATATATCCTGGGAGTACAATCGGAAGGAGTCATTGCTACAATCAAACACTTTGCTGCCAACAACCAGGAATGGAGCCGCCACCATGCCAGCTCTGACATAGACGAGCGTACTTTGCAGGAAATCTATTTCCCGGCTTTCCGGAAAGCAGTACAGGAAGCCAATGTCGGCGCCGTAATGAACAGCTACAATCTGTTGAACGGTGTCCATGCCACCGAACATAAATGGCTGAATATTGATGTCTTGCGCAATCTTTGGGGCTTCAAAGGTATTCTGATGTCTGACTGGACTTCCGTATATTCCGCCGTAGGCGCTGCTAACGCCGGACTTGACCTCGAAATGCCGAAAGGACGTTTTATGAATTTGGAGAATCTGTTGCCTGCTATCAAGACTGGCACAGTGACAGAAGAAACCATCAACCTGAAAGTACAACACATCCTGCAAACTCTGATTGCTTATGGTATGCTGGATAAGGAACAGAAAGACAGCAACATCGCAGAGGATAATCCTTTCTCCCGCCAGACAGCTTTAGAACTGGCGCGCGAGGGTGTAGTCCTGTTGAAGAATGAAGGAAACTTGCTCCCGCTGAAAGGAAAGACAGCCGTGATGGGGCCTAATGCAAATTTGATTCCTACCGGTGGCGGTAGTGGGTTTGTCACTCCTTTTTCTACCGTCTCAGTGGCTCAAGGCTTGAAGGAATTGAAGAAAAAGAATCTGTTACTATTGACGGATGATGTGATTTATGAAGATATTGTCCATGAGTTTTATACTGATGCTAATCGTCAGATGAAAGGCTTCAAAGCTGAATACTTTAAAAACAAGACTCTTTCGGGCCAGCCTGAAGTAATACGCACGGAATCCTCTGTTGATTATGACTGGGGATATGGAGCACCTTTGGACGGCTTTCCGACAGATGGATTCTCTGTCCGTTGGACAGCCTGCTACATGCCACAAACTGACGGTCAGTTGAAACTTCATATCGGTGGTGATGACGGTTATCGTCTGTTTGTGAATGACAAGCATATTACGGGAGATTGGGGAAATCATTCCTACTCTAGCCGTGAAGTTGAACTGCCGGTTGAGGGTGGTAAGGAATATCGTTTCCGGATTGAATTCTTTGATAATATTTCTTCGGCCATCATTCGTTTTAATGCTTATAGCCTTAATGAGGCGAAACTTCGTCAAGGATTGGCAAAGGTGGATAATGTTGTGTTCTGCACAGGTTTCAATAGTAATACCGAAGGCGAAGGCTTTGACCGTCCGTTTGCCTTGCTCCGCTATCAGGAATTGTTTATCAAGAAGATTGCGTCCATGCATCCCAATGTTGTGGTTGTACTGAACGCCGGTGGCGGTGTGGATTTCACTAACTGGTATGATGCCGCAAAAGCGATTCTTATGGCCTGGTATCCGGGACAGGAAGGCGGCCAGGCGATAGCTGAAATCCTGACCGGTAAGATTTCTCCAAGTGGAAAGCTACCGATTTCTATCGAGCGGAAATGGGAAGATAATCCGGTGCACGGCAGTTATTACGAGAACTTAAAGGCGGAGATTAAGCGTGTAGACTATTCCGAAGGTGTCTTTGTCGGTTATCGTGGATACGACCGTTCGGGAAAAGAACCTTTCTATCCGTTTGGCTACGGTTTGTCCTATACTACTTTCGCTTATAGTAATATGGCTGCAGAGAAAACGGGTGAGCATCAGGTTACCGTTAGCTTTGATATAGAGAATACAGGTAAGATGGATGCTTCGGAAGTGGCACAGGTGTATGTGCATGATATACAGTCTTCTGTTCCCCGTCCGTTGAAAGAACTGAAAGGATATGAAAAGGTATTCTTGAAGAAAGGGGAGAAGAAGCGGGTTTCTGTTGTGCTGGATGAGGATGCATTCTCTTTTTACGATATGAATCAACACCGCTTTGTAGTGGAAAAAGGAGACTTTGAGATCTTAGTCGGGCCTGCTTCCAGTCAATTGCCTTTAAAGGCTACAGTTGAACTGTAATGACCGAATGATAAACAAATAAATATAGAATGAAAAAAACACTTTTATTGGGAGCGTCTCT
>ERZ1503910.344-NODE-344-length-14174-cov-5.743537_pt1 | contig 14174 bp, 10 predicted proteins | sample MGYA00575502_ERZ1503910 | MGnify/ENA primary metagenome ERZ1503910 (study PRJEB39906, sample SAMEA3182100) | gut metagenome | biome: human; feature: gut; material: Stool; isolation source: human stools | place: Canada | collected 2012-06-20 ...
CATATTTCCGACTTATTACTTTCAAACTATTGAGTAATAACTAATTGCAAATACAGAATATGTTTCTGTACCTGCCGACGAGCCGTTTGAATTGTAATAATATTTGCGTTCCTTTGTTTCGCGTGTCGTGCCTGTGATCCTTCCCTTCGAATCCTTGATTATTTCCCGATTCCCTGTTTTGTGGACGGTGTACTTCACGCGTCCGGCAGCGTCTTTGACAACGCGCGTTTCATTCGGATTTTGAGCGCTGCAAAGCGCTGTTGCCGCAAATACGGTAAAAAGAGTAAAAACAAGCCGTTTCATAGCCTGATTCGATGTTTGGAAAGAAAATCATATTTTAATCGGGCTATTTACCTGCGGCCTGCTTGAGGCGGAGGTGTATGCCGACAGCGGCGAATCCGCCGTAAACTATCGTGAGAATCCACAGGATACGTACCTCGTGCAGCACGTCGCTGAACGAAGCCCCCATACTTTGGAGCCGGATGAACCCTTCTACCCCGCTGCTGCTCGGCAGAATCTGGCCGAACCGGTAGAGCCATTCGGGCATCGCTTCGCGGGGTACGGAAGCTCCGCTGAGCATCAGAGCCGGGATCGAACACCAGAGTAACAGCATGATCGACTGTTCGCGTCGCTGGAACAGCGTCGAGACGGCGATGCCCAGGAAAATACAGGACAGCAGATACGGGATGAGAAAGGCGATGATGTCCGCCGTGTGACCGTTGGTCGGGAAATGAAACAATTTGTAGTGCAGTCCCAAAATATAAAACAGGGTGACGGCGTAGATCGACGCATAAACGAACGCTTTGCCTGCCACGACGGGCAGCGTGGACATTCTCCGGCGTCCCGGAGGAATGAGTTTCTTGTAAAGTCCGAATTCGCTCCAGGTGCCTCCGATCATACCGATACCGATCAGCATCGTCTGTTGGATGATGACCATGATGATAGCCGGCATCACGAACGATCCGTATCCCAGATAGGGATTGAACAAATTGTGGCTTTGGTAAATCACGGGTTGCGTCGTGGCCGTAGCCTGCGGGATGTTGGCTCCTTTTGCGATCAACCGCTGGAATTCCACCATAGCTCCTGTGGTGCCGATGCCCGACACGAGCTCCTGGAACGCCTGGCGGTACATCAGAAAATAGCTGGCATCGACATAGAGCGAAACGACCGCCTGCTGTCCGCCGAGCAGTTTTTCCTCGTAATCGGAGGGGATGTAAACCACGCCGTATATCTCCCGGTCGTAGAAAAGGTGTTTGGCCTCGTCCATGTCGCCGGGTTCGTAGGCCACATAGACGTTCGGTCCGGCATTGAAGGTATTGATCAACTGACGGCTGGTCGAAGTGTTGCTCATGTCGATTACTCCGATCGGCACGTTACGAAGTACCTGCGTCCCGTAAGCCAGCGAATAGAGCGTGGAATAGATCAGCAGGGCGAGCACCAGCACGAGAATCACGCCGGCATCCGTGAAGATCGAGCCGTATTCGTTGCGGACGACGGTGCGGAACTGCTGCCAGTAAGAGGTTATCTGTTTGGTAAATCGACTCATCGCTATAATCTCCCCCAGTATTTTTTATTCGTGCAGATGGTGCGCAGGCGCGGCAGACACAGCAGCGGAAGAATGATGAACAGGGCGATGATGCCCATGTCGGGCAACGAGTATATCGCCGGAGCACCGCGCAGGGCCTGATCGACCATGATGTCGGTGTAGAATGTGAACGGAAAGATGCAGCAGAACCATTGCATGGGTTTGCTCATAGCCATAATCGGGAACGTAAGGCCCGAAAACGTGAAGGCCAGTACCGAGTAACCGCCGCCGATCGAAAGCGACAGGCGCAAATTGCTCAACACGGTGACGATCATCGCACCGAGGGACTGGTAACTCAGGATGAAGAGCAGATTGCTGATGGTGATGACCGTCAGGCTGCCGTTCAGCGGTACGCCGACCACCTTGAAGATGACCAGGAGCATCAATTCCGACATCAGGAACATAATGACCGTAATCGGCAGGATTTTGCCCGCGTAGGCCGCGAAGACCGAGCCTCCGGCCGTGTCGTACCACTCCCTGGCCGTGCCGTTCTTGAGTTCGGTTCCGATGACGAAAATCGTCGCCATGATCGTGAAGATCAGAAGCATCATCGGCATAAAACTCGGCGAAAGGTAATAGCCGTAGTTGATATGCGGGTTGAATAGCACATGTTTGTCGAACCGTACGGGCATCAGTTGCGCCATAGCCTGTTTTTCGGTCAGCCCTTGTTTCATCAGCAGTTGCAGCTGGATACCGGCGGTAAAAGTGGTGACAGTCGTTTGCAAATCCTTCGCCAGCAGACCGTTTACCGTAATGTTCGTGCCGGTCAGGTAGCTTTCCAGATGGGTCTGGCTGTTGTTGAGAATGTTCTTTTCGAAGAAATCGGGAATCAGAACGATTCCCATGACCTTGCCCTGAAGCATCAGTCGTTCGGCCTCTTCCATTCCCTGTACGCCGTAAGCGACCCAAGCCGTAGGCGTCGCGTCGATCATCTGCGTCACTTTGCGGGAGAGGGTGCTGTTGTCCTGGTCCACGACGGCGATCGGAATGTCGCGTGCCACTCCCTTGTATAACAACACCGCGAAGAATGCGAACGCGACGATCGGCAGAATCACCGTCAGCAGCCAATACATCGGCTGACGTGCGACCCGGTAGATCTCTCGCCGCAGGACGGCGAGCGTATTGCTGAAAAAGCCCGGCATACGCTACCCTTTCTGAATTATTTGGCGATGTCTTTCCAGTTCACCAGTACGCTCATACCCGGCCGGATGTATTCCACGTCTTGCGTGGGTTTGGCTTTGACGGCAAAGGTGCGGATGTCGAAGCCGCCCTGCGTGCGTGTTGCGGACCAGGTGGCGAAATCGGCCTGCACAGCGATATAGGTCACCTCGAACTCCACGCTGCGGTCCAAGGCCGGGATATAGCCTGTCATACGGGTTCCGATATGGATGTCGGGCATCAGATCCTCCTTGATGTTGAAGGTCACCCATACGTCGCTCATATCGAGAATCGCCACTACGGGATAACCCGTTCCGACCAGTTCGCCGGCTTCGGCGATGATCGTCGAAACCTCGCCCGTTACAGGGGCGTAAACCAAGGCATCCGAAAGATAGGACTCCACTTCCGAAACGGCGCCTTCGGCCTGCCGTACCTGGGCGGCTGCCGCCTCTTTCTCCTCCTTGCTGGCTCCGTCGAATACCAGTTCGCATTGCGCTTTGGCCGCACGCTCGGTCGCCTGCATCGCCTGCAGGTTGGCGCGGGCTTCATCCAGCTTCTGGGCCGGAACGACGCCTTGTTCATAGAGGTTGTTCACGCGGTCGAAGGTTTTCTGGGCCAACAACAGTCCTGCCTGGGCTTTTTCCCAGAGATTCAGTGCGGCTTCCTTCTGTTGGATACGGGCACCGGTGAGGGCTTTCTGGTCCATGGCCGATGCGGCGCTCTTCACGGCTTCGGCCTGTTGCAACTTGGCATTCAGTTCGGGGGTCGAGAGCGTGTAGAGCAGTTCGCCCTTGGTGACGTGCTGTCCCTCCTCTACTTTCATCTCCTCGATACGGCCGGGAACTTTCGACGAAGCTTTGTATGTAGTACATTCCACCGTTCCCTGGATGTACAGGGGCGTGGCCTTGCGTAAATACCAACTGATGAAGATGACGCCCAGCACGACAGCGGCGGCAATCAGAATGATCGTGACAATGGTACTTTTTTTCATGAGATTATCTATATTTACTCTTTGTCGAAATGAATGGGACGGGCGTCGGTACGGTGCAGGTAGCTGATGAACTCATCGCTGATGCCGGCGGCTTCGAGCAACTTGGCCAGTGCGACATCGTAATTGTAGGCGGTCTGCATACGCTCGGTGCGCACCTTGGCGAGATTCAGTTCGGCATCCACCAGGTCGGAGGAGGAACTCATACCTTCCAGGAATGCCGCATTCTTGGCTTTGAGATACTCCTCCGCAAATGCGAGCGAAGCGTCGATCGACTTCATCTGGTTGGCATAGTTGTTCATTTGGTTGTAGAGTTTTTCGATCAGTACTGCAATGTCCTTGCCGGCTTTCATTTCCAGCACTTCCACTTGCTTGACCGTCTGTTTTGCCGCCGAATATTTGTATTCGCGGTTCAGGCCGTCGAAAATCTTGAGATTAACGCCGACACCTACTGCCCAGCGGGGCATTATTTTAGTTACCTGGTAGTTGTAGAACGAGGCTCCGCCCATCGCCGCGACCTGCGGCAGGAAATTGGCCCGTTGCAACCGAACTCCTTCCTTGGCCAACTGGCGCTTGAGGGCTACCTGGCTGAGCAGCGGATTGAACTTGGCCGCCAGGTCTTTGTAATAGGCTACGTCTTCCAGGTTGCCGAGTACGAACATCGTCGTTACGGGCAGAACCTCTGCCTGCTGTCCGAGCGTATTATTCAGTGCACTGGCGATGGTTTCGACCTGCAACCGGGCGTTTTGAAGCTCCCGCTCCGCCTCGGCCATCTTGAATTCGACGTAAAGACGTTCGCTGTGGGGGATCATACCGTTCTGTTCGAGGGCGATCGCATCCTTCAGATGTTGGCCTACTCCATCCACTACCTGCTGGCGTACTTCGACGACCTGTCGGGCCAGCGCCAGACCGTAGTATCGCTCCACGAGCTCCGAAACCAGCGCGTTGCGGTTTTGGTTTCCCTGCTCGACTGCAGTCTTTTCGTTGATTTTCGCGGCACGGTTGGCCGTGTTGATCTTGCCGCCCATATAGATCGGCAGGGTTACCTGCCCTCCGACGAATCCGAGACTGCGGTCCTGCAATGTCAGGAACCAATCCGCTCCCATGACCGGGGTGAGAAGTTGCTGAATCTGGGGGATCAATTCGGTCGGGATCAGCCCGCTGCCGAGAATGTCGTGGGTGATGTTTCCGACAGGCCCTTTCAAATCGTTGAAGTCGAATCCGATGTCCTTGCCCAAATAGGTGTAGGCTCCGCCTACGCTGATTTGCGGCATACGCAAGCCGATCGCTGCCCGCCGTTCCTGCTGGGCGGCTTTTTCTTCGTAACGCGAGGCTTCGATGACCGGACTTCCGGAGAGGGTGATCTCCAGGGCTTCATCCAGGGAAAGTACCCGGGGCGTTTGCTCCTGAGCCGCCAGAGGTGCGGCAGCTAACAGAGCGAAAAATGAAACGATTACACGGTTCATAAAATGGTCTTCTAAATTTTTATGCGAAGATAGTGCGAATATTCGTACGTATAATTTGTTGTGGCTGTTTAGGCCAATATTCGGCGTAAAACAGAACAAAAAATAACCATGCTCCTCAATGTCCGATATGTGCGTTTATCGCTCGGACCTGACCGGACAGCGTCTCATCGACGCTGACTTCGATCCCGTGGCGACGGAGGTTCAGGGCGCCCTGGCAACAAACGAAACAGTCCGGCTCATATAGAGCAAAAACTACCCGGCGAAATTCGTGCCGAATTATCAATTCCGAGCAACTTTCCGGTTCACTTTTTCGTTCGGAGCACGGTTCCATCGAAGAATAGATGGTCGCCCCCCGCAATTCGACACCCGCTGCAAGCGCTTTCAGAATCGCTTCCTGTTCAGCGTGGTGGGTCGGAGAAGTTTCGTGAGTGTAACCCGTAAATATCTTTCGGTTAGTCGTTACAATCACTGCACCTACACAATAGGAAGAGGTCGAGGGCGTACATTTGCGGCTTTCGTCGATCGCCATTTGCAGGTAGCGGCGGTCTTCGGCGGTCCGGTCGGGCTTGATCGCATAGGTCGTGACCCGCATTCCTCCCAACGATTCGGTCGAATGCGGCGTTTGCAGATAACCGGAACCGACCTCCAAACGGGGTGCCCGGGGATCCCCCACTTTTACGGCCGGATTGACAGCCAGCCGGAAGGTATCGACCAGATTTTCGGCAAAGAACATCCGGAGCGTCGCAGCTCCTCCTTCGACCAGCAGGGAGCGAAGTCCCCGTTTTTCAAGTTCGGTAACGATCAGAGCAGCCGTGATCTCTGCGGCGGGTATCACCGTCGCCACCTGCCGCAGGGGACCGGGGTCGGAGCAGGAGGTGAAGACGATCTTTTCCTGATCTCCCCGGGTGAAGAAATTGGCCTCCGGCGAGAGCCGGCACGAAGCGGTCAGCGTTACCTTGACCGGATCGGGTGAAAGCCCCCGGTCGATTCGTTCCCGACGAAGAACTTCGTCGCCTACCAACAGCGAGGGATTGTCCCGCCGGATGGTTTCGGCCCCGACCAGAATAGCGTCGCAAGCAGCCCGGAGGCGATGCACTTCGGCCCAGTCTTCGGGCGTGGAGAGGATCAGGCGGTCGGGCGAACGGTCGTCCAGATATCCGTCCGCAGAAACGGCGGTGGAAACGGTCACTTTCATTTTTTCAGCGTAAAAAGGGTGATTTCAGGATCGGCGCCGAGCCGCATCGGAAAACCGACGTATCCGATTCCGTCGTTGATGTAGAGCGTATTGCCGGCCGCATCGTCGTAGCGCCCGCTCCAACGGTCGTACATCAGTTGTGCCGGAGAGAACGCCCGTCCGAAGAGATGTCCCTTGATCTGCATACTGTGCACGTGCCCTGCCAGCGTGAGGTTTCCGCGACCGAGGGCGGTGATATTGGGCCACAGTTGCGGCAGATGCGAAACCGTCAGGTTGAACATACCCTCCGGCATGCCTTTGTAAGCGGTTGCGAGGGATATTTCGGGAAGATCGAACGAATGTCGGAATTTTTGCAGCGTGGGATCGAACGAGATGCCCGTCACCGAAATCGAATCGCTGCCCCGGCGCAGGTAGAGGGTCGAATCCAGCAGCATCCGCCACCCGATCTGCCGCTGCCGGTCGATTACCTGCCGATTGTTTTCAGCACGCGGCAGGGCGACGGTGTCTTTGATATAAAGTCCCACGTCGTGATTACCCAGGGTCGAGATGACACCGTACGGGGCGCGAAGCCGCCCCAGAATGGCCAATACGTCCGATGTGAGTTCCGTGGAGCGGACATTGACCAGGTCGCCGCTGAAGACGACGAGGTCGGGTCGCAGCGCATTGATCGTGTCCACGAGCCGGTTCATCTCCCGTTCCGGCCGCACGAGCGTGCCGATGTGCAGATCCGAGAATTGCACGATCCGGAATCCGTCGAATGCGGCGGGCAGTGCTGCGGTCCGGATTTCGACTTCGTTCACCCGCAGGGCTTGTCTGCCCCAAGCCGCTCCCCATACGAGCCATACGGCACATCCGACAGCGAAGAGCGCCCCTACCCGACTGAAACTCCGATGCCGATCGAACAACAAACCGAAATAATAGCCGTAACGACAGCCGATCAGCAACAGGAAGACGAAGGTAAACCATTGGGCTGCCTGCATCCAGCCCGTCGTATTGTCCGGTACGGCCTTGAGCAGCAGCACCACGACGATCGGAAGCGCATCCGAAAACACCGCGAACCAGACGAAGGCGCGGCGAAGGCGCTCGGAATGCCGACGCATCCGCACCCGGTAGAAGAGAAAGTCCACCCCGGCAAAAAGCAGGGAGAGGAGAAGCAGAAACCAGATCATATAGCTCGATTTTTTCGTTATCGCGTTCAGTCGCTCTCTGGCATTTTATCGACAGATCGACCGGACGGAATCGTTTTTGCAAAGATAATAAGATGATGGCAATCGCACGAATTGGCACGTACAGATTGCCGAACCGCCTCCTATCTTCTGCAAAGATACGATTAAGCCGAGGGCAAAAACAAATTTATTTGTGCTTTGCCGAGGCGGAGTATCTAAGACGAAGTCAAAGATTGGGATTAAGCCGAGCGCAAAAGCAAATTTATTTGCATTTTGCCGAGGCGGAGTATCTAAGACGAAGTCAAAGATTGGGATTAAGCCGAGCGCAAAAGCAAATTTTATTTGCGTCTTGCCGCAGCGGAGTACTTCAAAGATAGTGAAAGCCGGGTCCGTTTGCACCCGTCGTTCTGCCCTGCGCCGAAGATCGGGCGAACATTGTGTTGCAGTTGTTCGATGCGCTCGTCGAATATCGACACCGTTCGCGCCGCATCGGTGCGGCACGAACGGTAAGGTATGGCCTGCGGCCGAATCGTATTATTTCGTTTTGATTTTGAAAAACAGGGCGTAAAGTATCGGCAGAAACAACAACGTGGCGATGGTCGAAAAGAACAGTCCGCCCATGATCGTCGCAGCCATTGAACCGAACATCGCATCGCCGAGCAGCGGAATCATACCGAGAATGGTGGTAAGCGAAGCCATCATCACAGGCCGCAGACGACTTTGGGCGCTGACGACCAGTCCGGCTATGAGGTCGGTATCGCCGCTGCACCGCTGGCCGATTTCGTCCAACAATACGATGCAATTTTTAATCAGCATGCCCATCAATCCCAACGCACCCACAATGGCGCAGAAGTCGAACGTCTTTCCGGTCAGCAACATTGCTCCGACGATGCCGACGGCCAATAAAGGAATGCAGCACAACACGATCGTCGGCTTGCGATAGTCGCCGAACAAGAGAATCAGAACAGCGATGATGAGTACTACGGCCAGCGGGACCTGTTTGAAAAGCCAGTACATCGTCTGGTCACGGGCCCCTTTTTCACCATCCCAGCGTATCGAATAGCCGGTCGGCAACGGAATGTCTTCGATCTGTTCGGCAATAGTTTGTCGTGCCGCCTCGGTTTCAACACCCGGTGCGGGGGAACACATCACGCTCTGCATGCGCTGACCGTTATAGCGCGGAATGACCGGATCTTCCCAGCGAATGCCGACACCCCGTCCGACTTGCCCGAGGGGGATGGTCTGCGCCAGCCTTCGGATGATATCGCCTTTGTCGAGCGTGCCGGTCTGAAGGCTTCCCACCAGCTCGTCGTCAAGCAGCGCATTTACATTCGGGAGCATCGGGAAAACGGGTACGTTCTCCGGATTGTCGATGCGCGAGCCGTCGGCCGCCGTACATTTGAGATAGATCGTATTGCGATGTACTCCTTCGTAGAACGTCCCGACGGGAATACCGCCTTCGGCCGTCAGCAACGAGGTGGCGATATCCTGGCGGCTCAGGTTGGCGCGACGGGCGGCCGCCTGGTGGTAATCCACCGCCAAAACGGGAACCGCAGGTTCCCAACCGGTAGTGATCTGCGCAACCTGGGGCGTGCGCGCCATAATCATTCGTGCGGAATCCGCCAACCGGTGCAGTACCGCCGGATCGGGTCCGGAAAATTGCACTTCGATCGGGTATTTTTTGAACATGATATTATAACGCTTCACCTTGACGTACGCGTCGGGGTAACGGGCCGAAAGATCCTCCTGAATGACATCCATGTTTTCCACCAGCGATTCGGGCGATTCGAAATCGACGATCAATTCTCCGTAAGAGAGCGACGGCGTGGCGATACTGCGCACCAGATTATACCGTGCCGGCGTCCCGCCCACGGACGCAACAACGTTCCGGATTTCGGGACGAGTCTTAAGGTACGCTTCGATTTCCCGCAGGTCGGCGGCAACCCGTGTGGAGTTCGTACCTTCGGGCAATTTGTATTCGATATAGAGTTGGTCGTAAACCATATCGGGAAAGAATCCCTGCCGCACGTACCGGAATCCCCAGACGCTCAATCCGAGCAGAACGAGAATGACCGACAGGGCCGCGATACGGTGCCGCAAACCGAAGCGAAGCAGATCGCCGAAACGACGATACAACGTGCTGTCATACAGTTTACCGCTTCCCTCGGTCCTCGACGGTTGCTTCAAAAGCCGATTCGCCATCAGCGGCACGTGCACCAGAGCCAGGACCCAACTCAACAGCAGACTCGCCGCCAGCACGATAAACAGATCGCGCACATAGACGCCTGCCGTATCGGGCGAAAGGAAAACGGGCAGAAATGCGAGGATGGCAATGACCGTAGCTCCGAGCAACGGCATGGCGGTTTTACGACCGATGGCGCACATCGCTTCGCGGCGCGGCTTGCCCAGCTTCAGATCGACCAGAATACCATCTACTATGACGATCGCATTGTCCACCAGCATCCCCATTGCGAGAATGAACGCCGCCAGTGAAACCCGCTGCATCGTGCCGCCGGTCATACCCAGCAGCAGAAACGTGCCGATGACGATCGTAAGCAGACTGAATCCGATGATTACGCCGCTGCGGAACCCCATCGTAATCATCAGAATCGCGATGACGATCAATACCGATTCGACCAGATTGATGAAGAAAGTGGAGAGGGCCCCTGTTACCCGTTCGGGTTGATAGAAGACCTTGTGGCAAGCGACGCCTGCAGGAAAACGTTCCTCCTGTAATTCGGCGAGCCGCCGTTCGACCGCATTGCCTACCTTTACGATGTCGGTTCCCGAGGCGGCGGCTACGGCGATACCGACGGCACGTTCACCGTTATAGGTCATCGAATTGCGTACGGGTTCCGTATAGCCGCTCTCTACGGTCGCAATATCCCCCAGACGCAACTGGTCGTCTTCATGGCCCTGAATGACCATGTTGCGGATCTGTTCGACCGTACGCGACTTATCGGTGACCGTTACGCGCACGCGTTGATCCCCGTTGTCGTAGTAACCGGCATAGAAAGTGCCGTTTTGTCCGTTCAGGGTGGCGAGTACTTCCGTTGGCGAAATGCCGAGTGTCGCCATTCGGTCCGCACGCAGCGAAATATCGATACTCTCCTCGCGCTTTCCGTAAAGCTCCACCCGGGCCACGCCGTCGAGATCGGTCAATTCGCGCTGGATCAGTCCGGCATAGTCGGCGAGCTGTCTTTCGCTGAAGCCTTCGGCGGTCAGGGCGTAAAACATACCGTAAACCAGACTGAAGTCGTCCTGAACCGTCACGGACGTACCGCCGGGCAACGATGCTTCCGCATCGGAAACCTTGTGCCGCAGCATATACCAACACTGTTCGAGCCGGTCATCGGGCGTCGTACTTTTGAGTTCTACCTGTATGATGCATAGGTCGTTGTACGACCAACTCTGCGTATTGTCCACCTCCCCGACGGTACGGATCGCCTTTTCCAGCGGGTCGGTCACTTCCAGTTCCATTTCGTGCGCCGACGCTCCCGGACGAACCCCGACCACCATGGCGATTTTTACCTTGACTTCGGGATCTTCGAGTTTTCCCATGTCGTAGGCCGATTTCAGACCGCCGACCAACAGTACCGCCAACAGAAAATAGACGAGCTTGCTGTGTCCGAAAGCCCATTTGCCCAAGTCGATCATAGCAGCCCTCCTTCATTGGTTTTCGACGGAGCAGGAAGCGGTGCGACCCGCTGGCCTTCCGTCAATTTATGAACTCCGGCCACGACGATCCGTTCGCCTTCGTTCAGACCATCCGCTATCGTCGCCGTTCCGTCCGTATGCAGACGGGCTACTTCGACCCGTCGGCGTGCGATCGTCCCGTCCTGTCGGTAAATCCACACGTAACTCATCTTGTCGCCGTTGCTGAACAGAGCCGATGCAGGAATCTCTACCGATGCCTCCGTTTCCTGCCGCATGGCGACTTCGACCGTTGCGTTCATACCGGGTGTCGCCGCGATCTCCGTATTCACGGGCAGTGCCAACCGCACGGCGTAAAGCTGATTGGCATTGGCGCTCGGATCGACATGGAGCAGACGCAGCGGAATTTTTTGCCCTTGCAGAAAATCGAACACCGCCGCAAACGAAGCGATCTCCCGACGGCGAATGTAAGTCGATGCCGGAATGAAAAGTTCGACCTCGGGATTCTTGCCCGACAGGAACGTGATGACCGGCATTCCGGCCGCTACGACCGTCGGAGGGTCGAAGCGCCGACGCTTCACGTAGCCGTCGAAAGGAGCATACAGTTTCGTATCGGCCAATTGGTTGCGGGCGTTCTCGTATTTCGCCGTAATCTGTTGCAGCCCGTATCGCGCTTTGTCGTAAGCATCGGCGGTAGCGACGTTTTGGTCGTAAAGCGCCATTACACGTTCGGCTTCGGCCTTGATACTCAAATATTCGGCTTCGACCGCCTGTAACTGAAGTTCGTAATCGCGCGGATCCATTTCGGCAACAAGTTCACCCTGACGGACAAAAGCTCCGTCATCGACATAAATACGTTGCAAGGTTCCGGGTATCTTGAATGCGAGGTGAACTTCTCCGGCAGCCTGTACTCGGGCGGGAAATTCGAGAATATCACAGGTATTCGCTGTTTTTACGGTATCGATGCGCACGAGCGTTACCTGTTCCGTATGTTGCCGCTGCCCGCACCCGACCAGAAACAGCGTTGCCGCAGTCATTGCTATCACTAACTTATGTTTCATATGAAAAATATGTTTTTACAAAAATACAAAAATATCGGATAGCGACCGTTTCGGAAATAACTATTTCGCCGTTAGTTTATCCGATTTGCAGGATTTGCCAACGCCTTCTGTTCATTTTTTACACTTTTTGAGGGAATTTTATTTAGGGAAAGGAGACCGACATCCGTCCGAAGACTTCGGGAATAGGTTCGAACGTCTGGCAGATGCCGTGACCGGTCCGGCTCGCAGGCTGGAGGATCCCGCTTTCCGACCTGCTGCACCTGTTCTTGCCGGGTATTTTGGCATATAACTTGCCACGTTTCGGGCAAATACCAATTGTCTGACTTCCAAAATCGTAATATACATATATAGATGGCATCCGCCATTATCGGAATAATTTAATTTTATTGCTTATGAAAATTTTTCGACTTTTAATCGCAATGTTGCTGGCGGTTTCTGCGGCCTCGGTTTCGGCCCAGACCTACCAGATCCGTAAGGACAGCGTAAAGACCGGCGAATACTCTCCGACGGTTTATTTGGTTTCCGTCAATGCACCTCAACCGCCTGCAGACGAAGAGGCCTTGCTCGAAGCGGCCGTATTGAACCAACTGGCAATCGACAATGCCATTCGGGATTATATCGAAACCCATCATCCCGGTTTCCAGCAGGATGAACTGCCTCACTTCATCTTCGCCACCAAGCAGAACAAATTCTCCTTCTCGCTCGGCGGCCAGGTGACTCTGCGTGCGTCGTATGACTTCGACGGAATCTCCGGAGCACAGGATTTCATTCCGGCCACGATCGCCGTTCCCGGCACCTATGCCACCCGTCAGAAATTCGGCCTGGACGGAACTACCTCCCGCATATTTCTGAAGGCCATCGCCAATTCGAAAAAACTGGGCCGTGTCACCCTCTATTTCAGTACGGACTTCCGCGGCGGAGGAACCAACAGTTATACGCCCCGTATCCGGTCGGCTTACGTATCGTTCAAAGGGTTCACGTTCGGACGCGACGTAACGACGTTCTGCGACCTGAACGCCGCTCCCAATACGATCGACTTCCAGGGTCCCAATGCCTATAACTACTTTTTCTCGACGATGATCCGTTACGAGCATTCGATCTACCGCGATATTCTGAAATTCGGCGTTGCCGCCGAGCTACCGAACGTAAGCGGCACCTACGGCGATTCGTTCGCTTCGATTCCGCAGCGCGTACCCGATTTTCCGGTTTATATGCAGGTGAATTGGGGCCGGAACAAGGAGAGCCATTTCCGGGCATCGGCCGTTTTCCGCGATATGTATCTGCACAACGAATCGACGGGTAACAATACTTCGCTCTTCGGCTGGGGCGTCCAGGCCAGCGGAAATATCAAAGTAGCGGGTCCCCTGCAACTCTTCTTCAACGGTGTGTACGGCGAGGGCATCACTCCCTACATCCAAGATTTATCGGGCATCGGACTGGATTTTACACCCAATCCTCACAATCCGAGGAGTATTCAGACTATGCCGATGTACGGTTGGCAGGCGGCTGCGCAAATCGACCTCGTTCCGAACAAACTCGCCATTTCGGGCGGTTATTCCATGGCGGAGGTTTGCCGCAGGAACGGGGCCTATGCCGATGACGAATACCGTCGCGGTCAGTATGTCTTCGGCAATATTTTCTGGGATTTGGCCCCCTGCTGTCAGCTTGCGGCCGAATACCTGTACGGCACCCGCGAAAATATGGACGGAATGAAGGGCCATGCCAATCGGGTCAATCTGATGGTGCGCTACAACTTCTGATTTCGGAGGGCGGAATTTTTTACGGGCGGCTGCCGGATGCAGCCGTCCGTAATTTTTTTGGTTTTTGAGGCAGATGTGAAAGCGCCGAAATGCTTCGGATTGCCGGGGAGAAAAGCGATGCCAATTCCACTATTCATATAT
>ERZ1503910.403-NODE-403-length-12247-cov-6.378937_pt1 | contig 12247 bp, 9 predicted proteins | sample MGYA00575502_ERZ1503910 | MGnify/ENA primary metagenome ERZ1503910 (study PRJEB39906, sample SAMEA3182100) | gut metagenome | biome: human; feature: gut; material: Stool; isolation source: human stools | place: Canada | collected 2012-06-20 ...
AATATGGTAAAGACGGCAAATCAAAAGCTATCCCAGGCCATAGCCTGACTATTGCAGCACTAGGCGTATTCATTCTGTGGTTCGGATGGTTCGGGTTCAACCCCGGTTCTCAATTGGCAGCAGCAACCGAAGCCGATGCTATCGCCATCTCCCACGTATTCCTGACAACGAATCTGTCAGCTTGTGCCGGTGGTTTCTTCGCTCTGTTGGTGAGCTGGATGAAATATGGAAAACCTTCTCTGTCATTGACACTGAATGGTATCTTGGCAGGGCTGGTAGGCATCACAGCAGGATGTGACGCAGTATCCCCCGCAGGAGCAGCCTTAATAGGTGCAATATGTGGTGTTGTAATGATATTCTCCGTTGACTTCATTGACAAGGTGTTAAAGATAGACGATCCGGTAGGTGCATCTTCTGTACATGGTGTTTGTGGCTTTTTAGGAACTATTCTTACAGGTTTGTTCTCCACCAGTGAAGGTTTATTCTATGGCTACGGTTTCGGATTCCTCGGTGCACAAATATTTGGAGCATTGGTAGTAGGTGCATGGGCAGCAGGCATGGGATTCATCATTTTCAAAACGCTTGATAAGATTCACGGACTTCGCGTTCCGGCACGTATCGAAGAAGAAGGTCTTGATATTTACGAACACGGAGAATCGGCTTACAACTAATTTAGTGATGAACGGTTGAGTGATTAGTGAAAGACAGCTACGCACAACTTACTACTAATCACTACCCCGCTAATCACAGAAAAAACTTCCGGGCAGGTTTGATCGCCTTTCCGGGAACCACATAACAAAGTAATTATTTACTCTAACATATTTAACAACAAATCAAATCAGGTATTATGTCAAAACTTAGATTCAGAGTAGTAGAGACAGCTTTCAAAAAGAAAGCTGTTGAGGTAGCAACACCTGCCGAACGTCCTTCGGAGTATTTCGCCAAGTATGTATTCAACAAGGAGAAGATGTTCAAATACCTTCCCAGCAAGGTATACAATGCACTGATTGACGCCATTGACAACGGTGCTCCGCTAGATCGCAGTATTGCCGACGAGGTAGCTGCCGGCATGAAGAAATGGGCCATCGAAATGGGTGTTACTCATTATACGCACTGGTTCGCACCACTGACCGAAGGCACAGCTGAAAAACATGACGCTTTCGTTGAACATGACGGCAAAGGCGGTATGATGGAAGAATTCACAGGTAAACTGCTTGTACAGCAGGAACCGGATGCTTCTTCTTTCCCGAATGGCGGTATCCGTAACACATTCGAAGCCCGCGGATACAGTGCATGGGACCCCTCATCACCTGCTTTCATTGTAGATGATACGCTTTGCATCCCAACTGTGTTTATTGCATACACTGGCGAAGCTCTCGACTATAAAGCTCCCTTGCTGAAAGCATTGCGGGCTGTAGATAAAGCTGCTGTAGACGTATGTCGTTACTTCAACCCGGAAGTGAAAAAAGTAGTTGCTTATTTGGGCTGGGAACAGGAATACTTCCTCGTAGACGAAGGATTGTATGCCGCACGCCCGGACTTGCTAATGACCGGTCGTACTTTGATGGGACATGACAGTGCCAAAAACCAGCAGTTGGAGGACCACTACTTCGGTGCTATCCCCACCCGCGTAGCCGCTTTCATGAAGGACCTCGAAATTGAAGCGTTAAAGTTGGGTATTCCTGTTAAGACTCGTCACAACGAAGTTGCCCCGAACCAGTTCGAGTTAGCCCCTATCTTTGAAGAGTGTAACCTTGCTAATGACCATAACTTACTGATTATGTCATTGATGCGTAAGGTAAGTCGCCGTCATGGTTTCCGCGTACTGCTTCATGAAAAACCTTTTAAGGGCGTCAACGGATCGGGTAAACACAACAACTGGTCGTTGGGAACTGACACGGGCATTTTATTAATGGCACCGGGTAAGACTCCGGAAGATAACCTGCGTTTTGTTACCTTCGTCGTAAACACATTGATGGCAGTTTATCATCATAACGGATTGTTGAAAGCTTCTATCTCCAGCGCTACCAACGCCCACCGTCTGGGAGCTAATGAAGCACCTCCTGCCATCATCTCCTCTTTCCTCGGGAAGCAATTGTCGCAGGTATTGGATCACATTGAAAACAGTACGAAAGATGATTTGATTAGTCTTAGCGGCAAACAGGGAATGAAGTTGGATATTCCGCAGATTCCCGAATTGCTGATTGACAATACTGACCGTAACCGTACCTCTCCTTTTGCTTTCACCGGAAACCGTTTTGAGTTCCGTGCCGTAGGTTCCGAGGCAAACTGTGCGTCTGCCATGATCGCATTGAACTCTGCCGTAGCAGACCAATTGGTGAAGTTTAAGAAAGATGTGGATGCTTTAATTGAAAAAGGAGAACCTAAAGTGTCTGCCATTCTCGAAATTATCCGTGGATATATCAAGGAATGTAAAGCGATTCATTTTGACGGCAATGGTTACAGCGACGAATGGAAGAAAGAAGCAGCCCGCCGTGGACTGGATTGCGAAACCAGTGTTCCTGTTATCTTCGATAACTACCTGAAGCCGGAAACCATTGCCATGTTCGAAGCTACCGGTGTAATGACAAAGAAAGAACTGGAAGCCCGCAACGAAGTGAAATGGGAAACGTATACGAAGAAGATTCAGATCGAGGCGCGTGTATTGGGTGACTTGGCTATGAACCATATCATTCCGGTGGCCACTCAATATCAAACGGATTTAATTAATAATGTCTATAAGATGCAATCTCTTTTCCCGGCAGAAAAGGCAGCGAAATTGTCTGCTAAAAACCTGGAACTTATTGAAGAGATTGCCGACCGCACAGCCTTCATCAAGGAGCATGTAGATGCAATGATTGAAGCTCGTAAGGTTGCGAACAAGATAGAAAGCGAACGGGAAAAAGCCATTGCCTACCACGACACGATCGTTCCGGCACTGGAAGAAATCCGCTACCACATCGATAAGTTGGAACTCATTGTTGACAACCAGATGTGGACGCTTCCGAAATACAGGGAACTGTTATTTGTGAGATAGAAAAAAAGAACGGTGAACGGTGAACGATAAACGGTGAACGGTGAACCAATTGCACTGCAACGCATTTACCGTTTACCACTCACAGTTCACCGTTATGAAATTATCTATTTCTTTTGTTGGTTGTTTTAAGTTTGCGGGGAGGGGTGCTGTGAAGCAGTCCTCTTCTTTTTTATTCGATTATCTTTGCATCCTCAATATCATCATCGTCATGTACCACCGGAGTCTTCGGACGACGACGGGTAAACTTGAACCAGTTGATTAATTCGGTAAGCGAATAAACCAAACTACTCACACCAATAATTATAAATGCAGTATTACGTGCTCCCGTCGGATTAAACAAAGCGATGATACCTGCAATAAGAATCAATGAAGGAACCAGGTAAAACACTCCCGGAACAGGCATCCACCGACGTGCCATCGATAAAGAAGCAATCTGTTGCACTCCTCCCATTATCAGGATAAATCCCAATAAAAACATCAGAACATCTGCAAAGAATTCAGGCATCACAATCAACCAAAGTCCAAATAACAAACTACCGATTCCTTCTATCGGGAAACGGGGAGCCGCTTCACCTTCCTGTCTTTTCCGGCCGAAATAACCAAAAAGGCTGATAACACCGGGAATTAAAAAGGCAACACCAACTGTAATGACAATATAGCTGGCAGCCGCATTTGGCCAAATCACGAGTACCAATCCTATCACAAGTGCAAAGAGAATACGAATAAGAGAATAATTCATTGTTTTCATAAATTCTATATTTTTTAACCGAGTCTGTTCCAATACTTTTGCGAATATAAGTGTTTCTACTGATATATAAAAATAACAAATAAACATTGTAATAAGTTCGTAATAATATCGTTATGACAATTACATCTCGCATTGATATTTTTGCAGAAAATTTAGACAGTTCCCTTTCAGTATGAAACAAAGTGAAATAAAAAAAATCACTGCAAGATATATATGAAACATTGAAAGCTCTCTACCGAACAACGTATCAAGCAATATAAGTTGAAACCGGACCGGGCCGATGTTATTATTCCTGCTGCTGAAATATTTCTTGAGATAGCTACTCATATAAAAGCCACCAGAATTATTGTACCTACCATCGGACTGTTCGACGATATCATCAATAGTCTGTACACGCAAAAGATGAACAAGGTTTAATTCTCTACAATCTTGATGCATCAATACAAAAAGCTCCTGATACTAGTGTATATTCAAACTTTGTATCGGGAGTTTTTGTCTCATCTTGCTATAATGTACAGATTCGTCCTTAAAGAGGTAAATATTCAAATTTTGTTCTCTATATTTGTGTAACTATATATTTGATAAGATGGATATAAAACTTAGAATTGAACAACCTTCGGATTATAATGAAACCGAAAATGTCACACGGGAAGCCTTTTGGAATCATTTTTCTCCGGGATGTGACGAACATTATCTCCTTCATATCATGCGTAACCATCCAAAGTTTGTACCGGAACTCGATATTGTTGCAGAACTTAATGGCAAGATTGTCGGCAATGTGGTCTGCCTTAAATCATTTATCATGGCGGATGACGGTAACCAATATGAAGTATTGAGTCTGGGGCCCATTTCTGTTCTTCCCGAATATCAACAGAAAGGTATTGGAGGAAAAATGATTGCGCTGACCAAAGAACGAGCTTTCGATATGGGATTTCGTGCCATTTTACTTTGCGGTGACCCGGATTATTACCTCCGGCAAGGATTCATTCCTGCTGAAACATTAGGGATTCGCACCGAAGATAATATGTATGCCACAGCTCTTCATGTTTATGAATTATATGATAATGCTTTAGCCAACGCTAAAGGACGTTACATAGAAGATGAAATATATCAGGTCGATAAATCAGCTGCTAATGAGTTCGATAAGCGATTCCCTCCAAAGGAAATTATAGTTGGCACTCCGTCACAAAAGCGGTTCGATCAGATAGTAGTGATGCGGAGAAAAGCGATTTAAGTTTATTCAACCTTAAATCGCTTGATTTGTACATTACGGAAGTTCTATCGTGCTATGCCATCAAGCAACTATTATTCAACATAGCTACTATTCTTTGTCTCTTCATAGTTACAAAGCATTAAAATATATAATTGTAACAGAGAGAAAAAATGCCTTAACAATTGATGAAACCTATCTTATAGAAACTATAGTTTACAAAAAGTCACCATTGACACTTTGTAATTCTTAATCTACCAGGAATCGTTTCTTTCCTCCCTTTTATTGGAATAAAGAGTTTCTGTCACTGTAGAGGAATTTGCTCAAATCGTTATTCTATAATCAGGCACGATATATACACTTTTTGATACATCATCAAAGATTTTACCACCAAAGAGATATTATCTATACTAATAAAGTTCCCTTTTATTCTTTTCTATTTATCATTATCAAAGACCGAAGTAGAAAAATCAATGGAAGGAAAGTAGAAAATACTAACAATATTTACGACATAGCGACACTATCCCAATGGTTTGCTTACTCTATCCATAGCTTTTGGTGACATTATCCGCATCTTTTGCTTACTTTATCCTTATGTTTTTCACAAATATAACGATGCTTTTCCGATAAAAACACGGTGCTTTTGTACAAAACAAGCAAAATTTTCAGCATTTTAAAGGTTTTTGCTTGCTAACAGAGAAAAATAACAAAACATGTGAGATAGCAAAATCCCTGATTACACAAACAATCGTCAGTATAATCAGGGATTCTAAAACTTTATGTAAAAAGTGTAGAGATGACGAAAAGTTTAGTACTGAATCACCTTGTCACTACTAACAGTCTTATACCAATCTGTGGTTGAGCTCTGATCGTGTGCCCAATCTGCAAATTTAGAATATGCATTCGTTATCACTGTTGTTTCTGTTGGATAAGCAAATTTATCAGGAACGCAAAGAGCCCAAGTATTATTAACTGCCTTGATTACTTCGAGCACTTCATTATCTGCCAATTGCCCATTCGCCGTAGCCGAATTAAAATGAGTCAAATGGATTTCCGTTCTCTTTTGACCTATCCCCTGATAAGCAATGAAGAAGTCTAAGCCATCTGTCACACTAGGGACAGATATTGTATTCTTAAGTTTGACGTTCACTTCAAGAATGTATATATCGGTCAGAGGGGTACTAGCATTCCCTGTATTCAACATGAGACGTTGTGCTCCTGTATATCCATATATAATGTGCGTCTCCTAAATGCGCTGTCACTGTACCATTTTCAATCGCTACCGGTTGAACCAGATAGCGTTTGTGCTCATCTATGCGTGCAACAAACACCTTATCAAGCGCTGTTGCACAATCCATCACCACATTCAAAGTCGTACTTTGATTGACAGTTCCTTCCGCTAAGAGTTTTGCTGTACTTCCCGGACTTAATGGATCGGCATCAAATATTTGTATCTTATAATCTACTCCCTGATCTCCATTAACTGACACACACGCTATCACACTTCGTGACACTGTCCAATCACCATCAAGATCGATGTTTTTTACAGGAAAAGTTTCTTCGTAAATTTGCTTCAGTTGATCTGCATCAAACAGATTTTTCTCATTATCAACACAACTGATAAAACTGATGGAAGACGCCAACAACGAGAAAGTGAATACTTTTGCAATGTTCTGTTTCATAATCTTTTAATGCTTTAGTTTGTTTTATTTGCGAAAAACATAAATCACTACTAATCAATAATCAGCAATGAACGCACAAAGATAATTGTATTTATAAACATTATACAGATTACATTGCATTTTCCGATTTGCAGTTAACATCTTTTAAAGCGCCTCACTCTAATTATTTATATTAGATGACAGTTAGTTATATCGTTGAATATAAAAATTTTAATACTATTTATTCAATAGTATACAGCAAAAAAAAGAGTTGCATGGAAATATGCAACTCTTCATAAAAAGACAAAGATTCAGCGCTACAAATCTCTATTTCTTTCATCTCCCCCATTGACAAGATAAAAATCAAAGACTAAAAGGGGAAAATCAATGGCAATACAAAAATCATCACGATTCCCATAATAATCTGCAACGGTAATCCTACTTTTACATAATCCATAAAAGTATATTGTCCTGCAGGCATTACCAAGGCATTAGGCGGCGTAGAGAACGGAGAAGCAAAACACATACTTGCACCTACCGTCACGGCAAACAAGAAAGGAACCGGACTGACTCCAATCTGTATGGCACTTTGCAAAGCAATCGGAGCAAGCAAAACAGCGGTAGCCGTATTACTAATAAACATCGTCATCAACGAAGTCGTAAAATAAATACCTGCCATCAATGCAACTGGTCCGTATGATCCCAAACCGTTCACCAATGTATTGGAAATATATTCCGAAGCTCCCGTTTTCTCCAATGCCAGAGACATAGGAAGCATGGCAGCGATCAATACAATACTTTCCCAGTTGATCGTTTTATAAGCCGCTTCCACATTGCGGAAACATCCCGTAAGCACCATCAATATACCCGCTATCATAACGGCTGTAACCGGAGCTACCGGAATAAAATCAAAAACCATCATTGCCACCATTAACACCATAATAGCAGCTGCTACCGGAGCTTTATAATCTAACGTAACTTTAGCCGCTTCCGCCAAAGGTTGTCCCAAAACAACCCAATCAGAATCCTCTTTGCTAAGACGGGCTATATTATTCCATGTTCCTTGCACCAAAAGCACGTCACCACTATGAATACGCTCATTCCCCAAATCTTGCAATAAATATTCCTTTTTACGACGAACCCCCAATACGTTCACATTAAACTTATCACGGAAACCAGCTTCTTTAATTGTCTGGTTTATCAAATTAGAAGATGGCATCAATACTATTTCAGCAATACCGATATCATAAAAATCAAGCGAATTAGTCGTACTTTTTGTTTCTTCCGTTGCATGATCGCCCAAGATCTCCAGCAGGTAATCTTCCGCAAAGAGTTGCACCTTATCAAAGTCCCCAGTCACATACAAAATATCCTCTACTTCTAACATCGTGTCCGGTGCAGCAAACTTTTGAGTAATCGTTTTCAGAAAACGATGTTGCGATGCATCACCACGACGAACTTCCATAATATTCAAACCATATTTACGACGAATATCCAAATCGATTATTGTCTTCCCCAAAAGCCGTGAATCTTTTATCACCTGTAAACGAAACAAATTACTGGAAAGTCCATATTCATTAACCAACTGTTTCAATGACTTGCCCGAACGTTTATTATCATCTTTCTGTCCTTTTTTAGAAAGAAACCATTTACTAAGCGGCATCAGAACCAGTGTACCGACAATTACACAGACAATGCCGACAGGCAGGAAAGAGAAGAAAGAAAGCGGCTCAAGTCCGGCGGAAGTCAACGTATTCTGTATCACAAGGTTCGGCGGAGTACCAATCAGAGTCATCATACCTCCCATACTACTTGCAAAAGCCAACGGCATCAACAGCCTGCTGGGATTCATGCCGGCACTCATCGCCAGACTAACAACAATAGGAAGCATCAATGCCACCGTACCTGTGTTACTGACAAACGCGCCAATGACAGAAGTCACCAACATCACCAATAGAAACAACCGGATCTCACTGGTTCCCGCAAGTTTAAGAATTCGGGAACTAATCATTTTTGCCAGTCCCGTCTGGAAAATAGCCCCTCCTACAACAAACAATCCGATCATCATAATGACTACCGAATTGGAAAAACCGGAGAGTGCCTCGTCAGGAGTTAATATCTGAAAAACAAGTAAGGCTATCAGCGCACATAGTGCCACAATATCCGAACGAACCTTGCCGTTCACGAAAAAGACAGCCGAAAGAACGAGAATAATAATGGTTATCAGCATACGTAATTAAATGATTGTTTTATTTTGACTCTATCAAAACTAATTTAGGTGAACAAAAATAGAAAATACTCCAGCGTTATTAAAACAAATTAGAAATGATTTTAGTTCATGAGACATCATTTAATATTTTAATACATTTTACCTCTAAAAAAAGATTCAACATCACTCTAAACATCATACTATATAGGAATAATAAGATACCATACACCCACATTCTACACATTATATTTTATTACATCCTCACAATGTAACATTGAAAAATAATAGATTTATGTATTATCTTTTTGATAGTTAAAGAACAATTCATATCTTTACACCCTATTTATATCAAACATTTTATGGCAAACAATATTTTGTTAATTTTCTGGATTGGTGAAGTACCTTGGGGTTATAATTATTTACTGGTAATTATTTTACTCCTTATCATCAGCATTTTATTATATAGAATCCACAAATTACACAAAACGATTAAAAAGACCAATCATTCCTATCGTTTTTCTTTTGATATTCTCGACAACCTTCCTTTTCCGATCTTCGTAAAAGACATTGCAAATGATTTCCGATACTATTACTGGAATAAAGAATCAGCCGTTCAATCCGGTATCAGTAGTGAAGAGGCTATCGGACATACTGACTACGAAATATACGGAGAAGAAAGAGGAGAAAAATACCGGAATATCGACAAAGAACTCGTACAAGAAGGCAAAGTATACCGCAAAGAAGAAAAATATATCACTCCCGATGGAATCACCCATGATACGATTGCTGTAAAATCAATTATTTCATGGGAAGGGGAAAAAAGATGGCTACTGGCAACCCGATGGGAGATCACTCAACTCAAGAATTATGAAAGAGAATTGGTTGCAGCCAAAGAAGAACTGGAAAAAGCATTAAAGAAGCAGAAACTAGCTCTAAAAAGTATTGACTTCGGGCTTATCTATATTGATAAAAATTACCGGGTGCAATGGGAAGAAACAAGACAAATCGCCAGCCTGGTAAAAGGAAGACGATACATACCGGGAAAAATTTGCTATCAGACCAGTGCACTTCGTAATGAACCATGTGGACAATGTGCTTTCAAGAAAGCAATCGAACAAGGCAAAATAATCCGACATACAATCAGAGTAGACGATGTAGATTTTGAAGTGACCGCAACTCCCGTTTTTGGCGACGAAAAAGAAACTGAAATTATTGGCGGATTACTTCGTTTTGAAAACATCACAGAAAAACTAAAAATGAATAGAATGTTGCAAGAGGCAAAGGAAAAAGCCGAAGAATCCAATCGACTAAAATCTGCCTTTCTCGCTAATATGAGCCATGAAATACGAACCCCACTAAACGCAATTGTAGGATTTTCCGAAATGGTTTGCCAGACAGAAGAGGAAGAAGAGAAACAGGAGTTCGTGAAAATAATCTCCAGCAACAATATCTTATTATTGCAACTGATAGACGATATTCTGGATCTTTCCAAAATCGAAGCCGGTACTATGGAATTCACATTTGCGCAAACTGACATTAATGAACTGATGGAAGGTATTTGCAGACAAATGCAAGAAAAAAACTCTTCACCGGACGTACAAATCGTATTCACAGAGAGAGCAAATCAATGTATTATTAATACAGACCGCATACGCTTATCACAGGTTATCATCAACTTTACAAACAATGCCTTAAAATTCACTTCCAAAGGTTCTATCGAAATGGGATACCGGATTGAAGAAGCAAGTGATGAAATATACTTTTATGTAAAAGATACAGGTATCGGAATTCCTGCTGACAAAATAGACAAGGTGTTCGAACGTTTCGTCAAACTGAATTCGTTTATTAAAGGAACAGGTCTCGGACTAGCCATCTGTCGTGTCATAGTAGAGCGGCTGGGAGGAGTTATCGGAGCGGAATCTAAAGAAGGAGAAGGTTCTTGTTTCTGGTTCAAAATTCCAAGAACAGAGAATATTGAGAAATAGTAAACAGAATACCGAAAAGCCTTGGATTTATAAAATCACTCTTTTTGCTGTTACTGATTATGAAGTATACCCTGTAAGATGATAATACTGCCCCGCTACTTTACATTATTACCACTACTAATGAAATGTACCCCAAAAGTTTTATATCCAACTTTTAGGGTACACATTTTATTTAGCAAGAAGGATTTTTCGGAAACCTTCTTATTCTATAAACTTCATGTAAGAGTGTGCCTAAAGTGCAGTCTCTAATATTCTACGAGCAACAGCACCTGTTACATTTCCATTCTCACCATATTTAGCACCACGTTCATTGAAGCGGCGTTCGATTTCCAGAATAGTTTCCTGTCCGATGTTCTCTTCATGCAAACGTGTAGTCAGTCCCAGTGAACGGAAAAATTCTTCGGTACGGCAAATTGCTTCATCAATCCGCTCTTCTCTCGTACCGGAAGTAATTCCCCAAACTCTTTCACCATACTGCAAAAGCTTATCCCCTTTTTCTTCATGAAGCACTTGCAACGTGGCAGGAAGAACAATGGCTAACGTATGGCCATGTGTCAATCCGTGCAAAGCAGTAATTTCATGCCCGATCATGTGAGTAGCCCAGTCTTGAGACACTCCCATAGCAATAAATCCATTCAATGCCATTGTAGCCGAAAGCATAAAATCAGCCATCAGTTGATAATCATGCTGGTTTTCACGAATTTTCGGAGCAATCTCCACCAGAGTTTGCAGAATACCTTCTGCCCAACGGTCCATAACGCGACTCTGTCCGGAAGTAGTCATATATTGCTCCATCACATGAACATAGGTATCAGCCAATCCACAAGCTACCTGATGAGGTGGCAAGGTAAAAGTTACTTCCGGATCAAGAATAGAGAAGATTGGATAGTTGGCATAAAAAGGATATTTCTCTTTCGTTTCGCGACGGGAAATAACTGCTCCGTTATTCATTTCCGAACCGGTAGCAGGCAAAGTCAATACAGTGGAAAGAGGTACAGTATGAGTTACCGGGCGTCCGGCAAGTACTAAATCCCAGGCATCACCATCATACAGGATTCCTGCGGAAATCAATTTCGTACCGTCAATAACAGAACCGCCGCCAACAGCCAGCAAATAATCCACTTTCTCTTCTTTTCCCAAAGCAATCGCTTTACGGAGAGTTTCGATAGCAGGATTGGGCTCGATTCCCCAAAATTCTACCGTAAAATGGTCCTTCAATGCTTCCTTTACCTGATCGTACACTCCGTTTTTCTTCACGCTTCCGCCGCCAAAAGTAATCATAATACGTTTGTCTAACGGTATTTCTTTAGCCAGCCGGGCAATCATCCCTTTTCCCATGATTAGTTTCACGGGATTTTGAAAAATAAAATTTTCCATATCTTAGTCTATTGTTATTA
>ERZ1503910.430-NODE-430-length-11441-cov-14.331548_pt1 | contig 11441 bp, 9 predicted proteins | sample MGYA00575502_ERZ1503910 | MGnify/ENA primary metagenome ERZ1503910 (study PRJEB39906, sample SAMEA3182100) | gut metagenome | biome: human; feature: gut; material: Stool; isolation source: human stools | place: Canada | collected 2012-06-20 ...
AAATCGTTTGCAGGGGGCGCGCTGATATAAATGCAGGAAACTATCATACCAATGTTTTTCAAGAAAATGAGAAATCGGATAAGTCCATATCATAGATTTATTTAGTACCTTTGCCGTCCTATTTATATAAAAAGAAAAAATGAGTAAAGAATACACACTCGCAGATTTCACAGATATTTTCGATTACTCCACAGGCTGGTTCAGCGACAGTAGCATTTGTAGTCTATTCTATCAGATATTCAAACGATTCCCTTCTATGAAAATGGTGAAATATAAAGTAAACCAAGATTTCCTGAAAGAAATCAAAAAACTTTATCAGCAAGACGATGCGTTCGATATATTCGAGCATATATATTGCAATCATTTTGAGAATGAAAAAGAGGAAGAGGAGGAGGAAGAAGATACATCTACAAAAGAGTTATACGATTGCATCGTTATCTGCAAGAAGAATTTAATGATTGGCTATTTTGATAATTGCATAAAAATAGCCTATTCCAATATTGATAAGGAAGAAATCGATCGTATCAATCAAATTTGCGAAAACCACAAAAAGGAGAATGAGAAACTGAACAACCTATTTATAGTAACATACGCTCATAACTACTTCAGCCTGAAACAATCGCAAATCAATAAGCCGGCCATTCAGATTGACCGCCACTATAACAATGATTTTGCTCCCGTAGCCGCTGAAATCGAAAACTTCCTATTAGAGGAGAATAAAAGCGGTTTAATCATTCTGCACGGGAAACAAGGTACGGGGAAAACAACTTATATCCATCATCTTATCAATCTCGGAAAAAAGAGAATGATTTATATGAGCGGCGACCTGGTAGACAAACTTTCAGACCCTAGCTTTATCACTTTTATCCGTCAACAAAAGAATTCGATCTTTATCGTAGAAGACTGCGAAGAGCTATTATCAAGCCGCAACGGAGGAAACCGCATGAATGCCGGACTAGTCAACATACTGAATATCAGCGACGGACTATTAAGCGATGAATTATGTATCAAATTTATCTGCACATTCAACGCTCCACTAAAAGATATCGACGAAGCCTTGCTTAGAAAAGGACGTCTGGCTGCCCGGTACGAATTTAAAGACCTGACAACCGACAAAGTAAACCAACTGATAAAGGAAGAAGGACTGGATATCCCCCAACAGACACAACCTATGACACTGGCTGAAATCTATAATTACGAAGGCATGGATTTCTCTTTAGGAAGAAAGCGGGTAGGATTCTGAACAAATCCTCCAAAGTAGAACTTTTAAAGAAAAATCGACTATTATTATTGCGAAATATAAGTATCTATATTTTACCTATCAACAAGAACGATTCGACATTTTTATACGTTTATTATACGTTAAAAGAGTTGCCCTATTACGGAGCAACTCTTTTAAATATTAAACTTCTTAAGTTCAAACTTTGCATGTGATACCTTATATCGACATTTTCTTACTTACAAGTTAACGGAAATCCAAAGATACTCACTCGCAAAATCTGTAATTATCCAAAGCTAAAAGGGAAAGTGCTTTCATCAGATAAAGCAATTAATCCGTTCTTCCGCTGGATACAAATTTTGTTCTCTCTTGCTAGCCAACCGGCTGCTAATGCTGTACTTTCTACGCTTAGGTTTAATCTTCTTGCCAATTCAGGTATTGAAATTTCACCAATTTCTTTCAGGGCACACCAAACTTTTCCGGCATTGTTCCCTACAATTGTTTTATCCATGGCTATTTTTATTAATAATTTGGTTACAATATAGTCATTTTAATAATTGTTTATAACAAAACTAACTTTTTTGTTTTAGTTTTTGACATTATTTAAAACAAAGAAATCAATTTCGCGTCTAGTGATTAAAAACTTGGTAATAATTCGTACCATAACACCACTAAAAGGAACATTATATATCAAAATAAATTCTCAAAACAGGAATCGGGCAATCACAGAAAGAAAATAGGAAATTGACATTTCCGCAATATCGGACAAGTCATTTCGCTTTTTTACCAATACCTTTGCGGAGTGAAATACCAGAATAAGTTATGCAACAGAAAAAAACAACGAAAGAAGAATATCAAAAGTGCGTAAATGTTGTAGTGGAATACATCAACCAACATTTGGGAGAAGACATTGATTTAAAATCTCTGGCCAGAATTTCAAACTTTTCTCCTTTTTACTTTCACCGGATCATGAAAGCTTTTCTCGGTGAACCGATTGGTACGTTTATTGTCCGGACGCGGACAGAAGCTGCCGCACGTCTACTCCGCTACTCGGATGTTCCGATTGCCGACATAGCCTATCGGATTGGTTACTCTTCTCCTTCTTCGTTGTCGAAAGTGTTCAAGCAATTTTATGGCATTTCACCTTTAGAGTATAGAAACAATAAAAACTTTGTAATTATGAAACCAGCGATTATCAGGCCAGACCTGGAACTAAAAAGAGAGATCAGAAACGTTTCCGAACGGAATGTGATTTATATCCGCCTCACCGGCGATTACAAACTGAATGATTACGGTGGCACCTGGGGCCGTTTATTCCAATTCATCAAAGAACAACAGTTGCCGATGGGAGATTTCAGCCCGCTTTGCATCTATCACGATGATCCGAAAGTGACACCGGCAGAAAAACTGCGTACAGACGTATGTATGGTAATGCCTGTAAAGGTAGCCCCCAAAAGTGATGTCGGATTTAAGGTGATCCCGGCCGGACGTTATGCTATCTTCTTGTATAAAGGTCCGTATGACAATTTGCAAGCTGTGTATGATACGATTTACGGAAAGTGTCTGCCTGAAATGGAATGTACGCTGCGGGATGAAGCCAGCGCGGAACGTTATCTGAACAATCCATGCGACACTGCTCCCGAAGAGTTGTTGACGGAAATTTATATTCCGGTAGAATAATGCGGACAGACAAATGGCGGAATAAAGAGAATGAATAAAGATGTGATTTAACGTCTGACTTTTTTTGGGGGATAGTGCAAAACCCTGATAAGTCTATCTTTTAGACGCGGATGACACGGATTTAGCAGATTTATAATCTTCTTATCCGTGTCATTTTGCGTTATCCGCATCTAAAAGCATATTATGCTATAACAGGCTGCCTTCCTCTCTCCTACCTGTTATTTTTCAGCATAAATGCCAATCCGGTTTCCTTCACTATCAGTGAATACGGCAAACCATCCTTTGCCGTCCGCCTCAATCTTTGTTCTGGGAATGACTACTTTCCCTCCTTTCAGAAGTACTTTTTCCAAGGTCTGTTCTATATCCTCACAGTTGAAATGGATAAGCACTCCATGCGTTGAAGGAAGAAAGTCGAAATTTGAAGCATAAGAGATAGCACCGACGGTTTCACCTTCTTCTGTGAAACAAGCCATTTTTTCTGTTTCACATTCAAAAGTCGGAAGTTGCATACCCAATACTGTTTCGTAAAAATCGACAGCCCGATGGAAATCGGAAGCAGGAATCTCAAAAAATGCAATTAGTTTTTTCATTTCGTTTCTTTTTTATCGTTACTACTAAGCCTTTGCAAAGACACTGCAAAAGTAGGGCAACACGAGGAAGCCTGATAGGAAAAAAGGGACATCTTTAAAGTTCGGAAAAATAATCGGAATAAGGAGCACAGACAGAAAGATACTCTGCAGGGGTGTAACCGGAAAAGAGTTTGAATTCCTTTATCATGTGAGACTGATCGGAGAAGCCACATTCATAAGCTACTTGTACAAAAGGAATAGTGGCATCCTGCTGCAACATTGACAATGCCCGCTGCATACGGACAATACGAATAAATTCTTTGGGGGTAGTGCCGACATAATCGGCAAAGATACGTCCAAACTGCTTACTGCTCAAACAGGCTGTTTCCGACAGATGAGCAATGTTGATTTGCGGCTGGAGGTTTATTTCATGAAACACAGCAGACATCCGCTTGAGGTTATACTCCGGAAGGGTGTATAAACGACGAAGGAAAAACTGCTCTATCAAACGAATAGAAACGGCATTATCAGAAGTGTCAGTGACCTGTTTCACCAAATCCGACAGTTCTACATCTTCCATCGCATCGGTATCTACATTTTGTCCGTGAAACAGATGGCTGGGAATATGAAACAATGCTTTAACTGCATAAGGCTGGAAAACAACAGTAATCATTTCAATCCTACCCGTCGACTGTACATCCGAAAAGCCGACCGATTGTCCGGAAATAAAGGATTGAGGTTGTAGTTCCGACTCGCCCGACAAAAGGAGTTGTTTCCCTTTATGAAATACCAGTTGCATACAGCCAATAGGCAGAGTCCGTTCGGAAACCGGAGTCACTGAATCGTCTTGCAATATCCAGTAATGCCGTATATAAGGAGCAAGCGCCAAACAAGGTTTTATAAGTTGAAATGATTGCATAGAGCAAAGATATTATTTCTTAATTCAAATGCAAAAGTAAAGCTCCTGTTTAAAGAGGTATAGTAAAAAAAGGACTTTTTATAAATTAGGGAGTCGTCCTATTAAGAACAGATATGCCGGAATGATAAACAGATAAGGATTTAAGGCAGGATCCTTATTTGAGAATAAGGTACAATTGAAAAGACGGCAAACCTTTTCTTAATAAAAAAACATCCTCTGTTTGAAAGAGCATGATTGTAGCTCACATTCAAACAGAGGAAGATTCTTTAGATAACGGAAAGTCCGTATTCGTAGGCCTCCGATATCGCATTATAGTCCTCGTCGGAATAGCTACCTTTATCTCTGGCTTTCTGCATATCTTTCATAAATGATTCTACGGAAGTCAGGAAGCTATAATAATTCTTCTGTTCTTCATCATAACCTGTGACAGCAGGAAGTTTCTTTGCAGCTTCGAGTTCTTTCTTCAGTTCGGCCATCTTCATATCAATACGCATACCATCCAGCGCATGTTTGCGTGAATAGAGATTCATGATGCTTTGCACGGTGCCGGACATCTTACGCATGGCCATGATTTGATCTTTCAACGGTTCATCGGCAAGCAGTTCTTTTTCAGCTTGTTCTGTCAGAGGGCTTAGAATATCAAAGATCACTTGTTTATATTCCGACATTTCTACACTAAGCCGATAGTTCTCGTCGAGGAGCTTGCCGATCTTTGCAGTCTCTTTTGCCTGCTTGTAAGAGAGAAATTTATTAAAATTATCATAGAATTGCGTCCTTGCACTGAAAAGTCCTCGATAACTCTGCTTCAGATTCTGACGGACTTCTATATTAAAATAATCTCCCGGATCCATCAATTCCGCTGTATCTCTGGCAGATACTTCAGGTGGTGCAATCGGAGATACTTCAGGAACTTTTCCTGTCTGTTCCATATATCCCAAAACTGCATTTATGTCTTTCGCATTGGCTACATGCCTCAACACGATAAGCGATGTATGATAATAGTTTATCACCTTACTGGCATTGTCCAATTCCTCCGAAGCGACAGAGGACGCAGCCTGTTTCTTGTTTCCTCCCGAACAAGAAACCAACAAGAGAGCACCTACAAGTGCTCCGAAAAATAAAATATTCTTCTTCATAATGGTTCGTTTATTAAGTCTTTCGTACTATAACAATAAAAATCGTTTTTTGTTATAGACAAACAATGCATATTCGAGAAGTGTAGTGGAGAAATTTAAAATGCTGCTAACGATGATTAAGGAATAAGCAACCAACGTGTATAAAAACAAAAAATGGCTACTCATCACGAGCAACCAATCTTTTGTTAACCTTAAATCTAATACTTATGAAAAAAACACAGTACAAAGGTACCATATTTCAGATAAATAGCAAATTTCAGCGCCTAAACAGACGATATTGTAACAGGGTTTAATACTCCGAGAATCGCATTAACATTTCAGACTTCATCCGTTAACATTTAACATATTCATTCACATAAGTTGCTCCCCGGATAAGTAAGAATAGAAAAAAAGGCTAATCATGGAAACGACATTGTTTTTTTTCGTAACTTTGAACTATGATAATCAGTGCCAGCCGCCGGACAGATATTCCGGCATTCTATTCTCAATGGTTTTTCAACCGGATAAAAGAAGGATATGTATTAGTGCCCAATCCTTATCATCCGAAAATGATTAGCAGGATTTCCTTATCTCCTGCTGTGGTTGATTGTTTCGTATTCTGGACCAAGAACCCGGCCCCGATGCTTAACCAGCTGGATAAATTACAGGATTACAACTATTACTTCCAATTTACACTCAACCCTTACGGAGAAAAATTGGAGAATCGTTTGCCATCTATCGATAAACGAATTGATACCTTTAAAAAGCTGGCAGACAAAATTGGCAGAGAAAAAATGATTTGGAGATATGATCCGATACTGACGAATGAGGAATACAACGTTTCTTTCCACCAGGAAGCATTCGCCCGGATTGCCCATGAACTCAAAGACCATACCTCGAAATGTATGTTGGGATTTATAGATCATTACCCCCATATCCGAAACTCGATACAACCATTCAACATCAATCCGCTGACCAAAGAGGAAATAGAAGAAATGGCCGTCTCCTTTAAAAAGACAATAGATATTTATCCCGGTATACAGCTGGACACTTGTACCGTCAAGGTAGATTTAAGACATTTGGGTATTCCCAGCGGCTTGTGCATTGATAAAGGGCTGATTGAAAAGATCACCGGTTATCCTATCCTTGCTCAAAAGGATAAAAACCAGCGTAATATCTGCAACTGTATCGAAAGTATTGATATCGGGACTTATGAAAGTTGTCTGAACGGATGTGTTTATTGCTATGCCATCAAAGGTAATTATAATACAGCAGCATATAATATGAAGAAACATGATAAAAACTCGCCGTTGCTCATCGGTCATTTATCCGAAGATGATATAGTAAAGGAACGGGAGATGAAGAGTCTGCGAGATAACCAATATTCGTTGTTTTAATCTTCCTGATCCGCATCTGACTTACAGGCATAAAAAAAGGCTATCTATCCCAGACAGCCAATCTTTTGTTAACCTTAAATCTAATACTATGAAAAACACAGTACAAAGATACGGACTTTTCGGTTATCTCCAAATTTTCGGCCCGATGCAGCGTATCTTATAACATGGTTTAACAGAATCTGAACCGCATTAACAAATAAGCCGCCGGACATTAACATTTAACAGTTTTCTTAAATAATCAAGGCATAAAACCGGAGGAGATGCAAATGTTTTCCAATCGGACACCTTATCTTATTAAAGAGCGTTTATGAGGTCTAACAAATTCCTCTGCCATCTGTTTCTAATAGAAGGTAACCATCAAATTCACAATATATGAACAGATTCGAAAATAAAGTAGTTGTCATCACCGGTGCTGCCGGTGGTATCGGCGAAGCAACCACACGCCGCATTGTCTCCGAAGGGGGCAAAGTAGTCATCGCTGACCATTCTGAAAAAAAGGCGGAACAGCTTGCCAACGAACTTACTCATGCAGGGGCCGACGTGCGCCATGTCTATTTTTCCGCCACCGAACTCCAGAGTTGTAAAGAACTGATTGATTTTTCTATGAATGAATATCAACGAATAGATATACTGATTAATAATGTAGGAGGAACCGATCCCAAACGTGACCTTAACATCGAGAAGCTGGATATCAATTACTTTGACGAGGCATTCCACCTGAATCTCTGCTGCACTATGTACCTTTCTCAACAGGTCATCCCTATCATGACTACCAATGGCGGCGGAAACATTGTCAACGTAGCTTCCATAAGCGGACTTACTGCTGATGCTAACGGTACATTATATGGTGCCAGCAAAGCGGGCGTCATCAACCTGACGAAATACATCGCTACCCAAATGGGAAAGAAAAATATCCGCTGCAATGCCGTAGCCCCGGGATTGGTACTTACCCCCGCGGCATTGGATAACCTGAATGAAGATGTACGCAACATCTTTCTCGGCCAATGTGTCACTCCTTATTTAGGAGAACCGGAAGACGTCGCAGCTGCCATCGCTTTTCTGGCTTCGAACGATGCAAGGTACATCACGGGACAAACAATCGTCGTAGATGGTGGCCTGACTGCTCATAACCCGACAGTAGCGTTATCATAGAACATAACTTTAATACAATGAATAAAATGACAATAATGGGAATATGGCTTCTTTCGCTATTTATCAATAGCGGATGCAACCGGGAATTAGTAGAATAGACAGTAATGATCTTAAAATATCTATCAAAAAGGGGGAAGAGTGGATGCATGATTTTCCATTGTTTCTGGGTTTCAGAATGACTTTACCCATGCATTCATTTCGTTAATAGCTTCTAGTGAAGACGGAAGCTCCTGCTTAGTCTGCAAAGCATCAGGACGAAGATCGACGCGCACATACCCCCAGCCGTCTTCGTCGATTTGCAGATAGCCACACTTCCTGTACTCTTCCAGGCAACTGTCAGAGCATCCTCCATAAAAGTCACATTGAAGTTCATCTTCCGACGTTTTTTTATTGGCAATGAATGAACTTTCACCCACCCAGACAAAATCGTCCAAATCAACCTCAAAATAATCCCCTCCTCCCCGATTGAGTGCGGCAACTTCCGCCAAACGTCCTTCGGGAAGCATCTTGTAAACGCGGACATAACATTCTTCCTTATACGGATTTTCATCTACGACAAGGAAAAGACCGGATTTTCCACAGAATAAAGGGGTATCTATACTACGATATTCGTAAACTTCTCCTGTAACATCACTCATCACAAAATAGCCCCAGCTCTCAAACCCTGAATAGTGAAAAAAATGCAGACCGTAATCAGACTGATACCCATCATAGTACCATTTTATAAATCCATCTTCATCTTCTTTCGCCGGAGAATTCAGCAGTGCGAGTTCCCCCTTTTTCCAGCGCACGGACAGTTTATTCTGATTGTCTGTATAACGCCCTTTACCAGAATCAAGCTGTTTATTACAACTATCCGCCTTCATATTCGTATATTCAGCAAATTCAAGTTTTTTCACGTCTGCCCCTGTATTGCTATACATACGCAAGGAGATCATTCTTCCACTATGATAGTCATACATACTCTTTTCAATCCGGTTGCCTTCTTCAGAATAAATTTCAGTCATGACACCCGGCACGCCTTTCTCCGAGTACGGATAACTCTCGAAACGACGTAGCCGCCCGCCAGAATAATTCCTTATATCCAGCCGCTTTTGAGTTCCGACCGTCACAATGCTTCGTTTTACAGAATCACACTTATCATCCATGAAGTATATCGGCTCATCGGAATCCTTTTCAAAATATTTTCGTTTCAGAAGATACTTTTTGCCGTTCTCCAATGCATAAATTTCTTGAATGTAATAAAAGGGAGTCCCTTCTGATGCCTGATATTTATACTCATACCAGTCGGGAGCCTCCGCTACCCCGTCAGGGTCATTATAAGCGTATTCCGAATGGCTATAATACCAACATTCGGTCGGTAACACTTCCTGATCGTCAATATAATGATTAACCTGCCATAGATGTCCGTTGGCATGCCATCTCATTTCCTCTCCGTTTAGCTTCCCATCTTTATAGTGTTCAAACCAGTCCGGCTTTCCATCATAATACCATCTCTGACGTACTCCATTAAGTTTACCTCGTGTAGCCTGGTAAAAGATATGGGGATATCCGTTGGAATAATAAGATTGATAAAGTTCACAAATACTGTCAAGAGTGATTATACGACTTGTCATACAATGGGAAGAGATACTGTAATGACGCACCGTATCGTTCTTTATTCCGTCTTTATAAACAACTACCGAATAATAGGGTTCCGACACAAAAGAATCAGTCGAGCGAAAATAAAAGTGCTTATAAGCACCGTTCATCAATGAGTCCTTGTAAAAACAACGTTCCACGCCATCTACTTGTTTCCGGCAAATACTGTCGGAGTCATAGACCTTCAAAGAAGATGCTTCCGGTTCTTTTAGCAATGATTCGGAAAGCGTATCAGGAATAATCCAATCACTTCCTTTATAAAAATCCATAGAGAAAGCTTCGGAAATAGCAGTAGTTTTTTCGCTTAAAGCGTTTTCCTGTGTTTCCTGATTCGTGGAAGAAGATTGCGAAGTTCCTCCGGTTTTTCCGCCACATGATAACAACAGTAATACGCAGCTATATACCAAAGCGTTTTTCATACCAAATATCTTTTATTTAATACATAATTACGGCAAAATTAATGATAATATCAGATAATCAGGTATAAATCGATCCCAAAAATGGAATAATTATCTGTCAGCAGGCTATTATTTCGTTCAACAAATACTAACTTTACAACGTTATTAATAGAAAAGAACGAACGTCATGATTGTTAAAACACTACTAGATACAGACCTCTATAAGTTTACCACCTCGTACGCTTATATCAAACTGTTCCCCTATGCAATGGGTACTTTTAGTTTCAATGACCGGAACGAAACAAAGTATACCGAAGCTTTTCTGGAAACACTCAAGGCAGAGATCAAGAATCTTAGTCAGTTGAGATTCACGGAAGAGGAGTTGGAATACATGACGAAGAATTGCAGATTTCTCCCGAGAGTCTACTGGGAGTGGTTGTCTTCTTTTCGTTTCGACCCGAATAAGATTGATATTCATCTGGATGAAGCCTGTCATCTCCACATCGAAGTGACTGACTTGCTTTATAAAGTGACTTTATATGAAGTGCCTTTGCTCGCTATTGTTTCTGAAATCAAAAACCGGTTCTTCGGCCATGTAGCAGACATGAACGGGATTCTTTGCAAACTGTCGGAGAAAATAGAGTTATCGAACCAACATCAGCTCCGCTTTTCAGAATTTGGTACACGGAGAAGATTCTCTATTGATGTGCAGGAAACTGTTATCAAAAGACTGAACGAGACAGCGCAATATTGCACCGGGACTTCCAACTGCAACTTCGCAATGAAATATGGAATGAAAATGATGGGGACTCACCCTCACGAATGGTTTATGTTTCATGGAGCACAGTTCGGATATAAACATGCCAATTATATGGCACTCGAAAACTGGGTGAATGTTTATGACGGTGATTTGGGTATCGCACTTTCCGATACCTATACTTCCGGCATCTTCCTTAGTAACCTTAGCCGTAAACAAGCTAAACTTTTCGACGGTGTGCGCTGCGATTCCGGTAATGAATTTGAGTTTATCGACCGACTGGTTGCCCGCTACAAAGAGTTGGGAATCGACGCGACAACCAAAACCATCGTATTCAGCAATGCCCTCGACTTTACAAAAGCATTAGACATTCAAGAATACTGCAAAAACAAAATCCGCTGCTCTTTCGGAATCGGCACCAATCTCACCAACGATACCGGGTTCGAACCTTCGAACATCGTGATGAAACTGACGCAATGCAAGATGAATGTCAATCAGGAGTGGAGGGAATGTATCAAACTGTCGGATGATGAAGGAAAACATACCGGCAGTCTTGAAGAAGTGCAGGCATGCCTGCATGAGTTGAGGTTGAAC
>ERZ1503910.445-NODE-445-length-11080-cov-8.623129_pt1 | contig 11080 bp, 8 predicted proteins | sample MGYA00575502_ERZ1503910 | MGnify/ENA primary metagenome ERZ1503910 (study PRJEB39906, sample SAMEA3182100) | gut metagenome | biome: human; feature: gut; material: Stool; isolation source: human stools | place: Canada | collected 2012-06-20 ...
AGCATTCCAGGGATTTTTTACACACAAAAGTTATTATTGAAATTGAAAACTGTCTTTTTTAGGTTAGAAACGCATACCTAAAGTAAGAACCACTTTATGGTTGTTGTTCGTCACTTTCGTTCCAGGTAAATCTAAACTATCAAAAGCATAGAATGTTTCTTTATAAGTATTATACATATATGCCATGTCTACATAGAAACTTTCACCACGATAGCCACAACCCAATGTATAATTATTAGTAGCACCCGGATTAGAAAATTCCGTATCAGTACGCATTGAATTTACAGGAAGATACTTAAAAGCATCTGATTTCAAAGGAGCAGTAATATGATTATATCCTAAACGGAATGCAAATTCCGGTGCTAACTTAAATTCAGCTCCAACACGAAGTGTATGAACTGCTTTCATCATTGCTTTAATGTCTTCTGTCTGACCTAATTCATATCCGTCCGGATCTTTCATTTTAGCTGAAGTACGGTCTGAATATTCATACTCAACTCCCAATGCTACAGAAGAACCAATAGTATATCCCATACTTGCATTAAACTTCCACGGAGTAATTAACTTATATTCATATTCTCCTTCAGTATCATTTCCACGAGCATCATAAGGTTTGGTAATATCATTTAAATCTTCACTCAAGTCGAAACGAAGATAAGCAGTATTCCGCTCCTTTAAACTAAAAAAAGTCGGAGTATGTACAGCAGCACCAATACGGAATGAGGATGACTCAAAAGGACGAAGAATAAAACCAAGTTTAAAATCAACTCCACTACCATCTACCCAAAAGTCATTTCCCAACGTATATCCTCCATGACCATTTCCGTCCTTATCAGTAAAGTCTTCATTATATTCACTAGTCCTGTCATAGTTTACACTATAAAGTCCTAATGTTGCTCCAACATAAAAACGATCATAAAAATTCAGTGCACCATTCAAATCAAAAGAATGGATACCTCCACTTTCTTTCGAACGATAAGACTGGCTCACAGCATCTCCTGCCTGAAAATAGGGTTCATATCCCTCAAAAGGAGGATCTGCATCCGGATTCTCCGGATCTACTTTCCCATAAACAGGATTCACTAAATGTGCATTATATCCCATAATACCCAACCAAGGCAATTCAGGATTCTGAAAAGCATCATCGCTCCTCAAAGCAGCTTCCGTGAACGGATCAAAGTCTCCGTATGAATCAAAGTTCACCATATTAGCCATCTGAACTGTTTGAGAAGTATTGAATACTCCACTCACCAGCATACTTCTATTGAAGGACTTCATTTTGCGATAATTGAAACCAAAGTTGGCAAATCTCAAAGCAGTTGTATTTCCTATTTTTGTAGAGAATACAAATCCGGCATTATCGAATGAACCATGGAACTTGTCAAGACTCGCTCCATTAGCTTTTGTTCCTGTATTATCAAAGCCAAACGACACCATAACATCATTACTGCGATAAATTCCGATACCGGCAGGATTGGTTCCCATAGTGGTTATATCTCCACCTAAAGCTCCCATGGCACCGCCCATACCTACAAAGCGGGCAGTTCCATTTAAATCACTTCCCATCCATCGATTTGCATCATAGATAGTTGTTTGAGCATTTAGAAATCCTACACTTATCAAAAGAATACAAACCGCTAATATTCTATTACTTTTCATAATCAATCTCTTTTGAAATTATAAACTATCTTCTATAGCTACCACCAGAACTACGTGAAGAACCACCACCGCCGCTACTACGTGAAGAACTGCCACTGCTGCCAGAACTACGAGAATAACTACCGCTACTACCTGATGAATAGCTACTTCCACTACTTCTTGAATAACTACCTGAATTAGAAGAGCGGGATGATGATCTGTCAGGCGTATAACTTCTTGATGGAGAAGTGGAACTTCCACGTGAATAGCTACTACTGCTACGGCTACTATTTGTTCCGGAACTTCGTGTCGAACTATTACTTCTATTATAAGAGGAACCAGAATTGCGTGTACTAGTACCAGAAGTACGTGTACTGCTTGGACGTGTATACGTTTCTGTATTTCTACGAGAGTATGAACTTCCTGAACGAACAGAGCTATTGCTACCGCTACGAGTATAATCGCGAGTACCTACAACTCTGCTATTTGTACCTGTACTACCTGAACGGCGAACACTTTGTCCAACAGAAGAATTAGCTGGTCTGGTAGTTGATGAACCGACACCTCTTCTGTAAGAAGTAGAATTATAATTTCTCGAACCAGAATAATAGGAACGATTATTACCATTAATCACACTACGTCCGGCATAATAAGGTCTTCCACCTCCGCCCCAGCCCCAGCTAGGACCACCGTGCCAGTGGTGATGATGTCCCCAATAGCCACCGCCATACCAGCCACCCCAGTGGCCGCCATACCAGCCGCCCCAATAACCCGGAGAATATCCCCAAGCGTAGTAAGGACGATTCCATCCCCAGCCATAGTTCCATCCCCAGCCGTAAGAGCCATAACGCCAATCCCACCAGAGTGGATTACTGAATGTCGGGAACGCATAAGCATACATACCGTCGGTATATACATTCCAGTCCCATGAATTCGGACCGTAAACTACATCCCAATACAACGGGCTGCTGATGCTGATAGCAAAACGAGGATTGCGGAAACGGATGATACGTTCAGCGTATTCATAGTCGTCTTCCGTACCATTGAATTCGCCTGTCACCCATTCTCCGTCCAAATCCGGATTAGATTTTTCTTTTATATATAAGGTATCATTATCCATTACGAATTCATTATCACGTGCATCGTAACGGCGGTTATATTCATCCACATCCCGTGTTCTTCCCTTACGGTCCTGAACCACTACTGTAGTACCCGGTGAAGTATAGATGTTGGTCACCTGTTTCTTCGTTTCCTTCTTAACCGGAGTTTCTTTCTTCTCCTGTTTGTCTTTTGAAGGAATGAAGTAAAGGTCGTCATCAACGCTTTGTGCCATCAAGCCTATCGGGAGGCACAAGGCAAATAGCAAGAAATAAACAATCTTTTTCATATCATCTCGGTTTATGTAATTACTTAAACTTATTCACGTTACAAAGATAAGGAAGAGATTTTTCGTCCGGGGGAGATTTTCCCCAAAGGATAATAGGGAAATCCCTATTTCTAACTATCTTTGTAGAAGATACAACGCTCACCGGCATAAAGTTCAGGCAAACTTGACTTTCTATACCCGGATTGCTGTATCTTTGCACATTATTCACCAGCATTAAAAACAACTATGAAGTATTTTGAGTTCACATTCCGCACCCAGCCTTGTACCGAAACCGTCAATGACGTACTGGCTGCCATACTGGGTGAAGTCGGATTTGAAAGTTTTGTTGAGTGTGAAGGCGGACTGACCGCATATATCCAACAGACATTGTGTGATGAAAACGCCATCAAGATTGCCATCAACGAGTTCCCCCTACCCGATACGGATATTACTTATACATATACCGAAGCGGAAGACAAGGACTGGAACGAGGAATGGGAAAAGAATTTCTTCCAACCTATCATTATCGGAAACCGATGTGTGATCCACAGCACTTTCCACCAAGATGTCCCCAAAGCGGAATATGACATCGTCATCAATCCTCAAATGGCCTTCGGAACAGGACACCACGAGACTACCAGCCTCATCATTGAAGAATTGTTGGACAGCGAATTGAAAGATAAATCTCTGCTCGATATGGGCTGCGGAACTTCAATTCTTGCCATCCTCGCACGTATGCGGGGCGCACGCCCCTGTACAGCCATCGACATTGATGAATGGTGTGTACGAAACTCCATCGAAAATATCGAATTGAACCACGTAGACGATATTGCCGTTTCACAAGGAGATGCCTCGTCGCTTACAGGAAAAGGACCTTTCGACGTTATCATCGCCAACATCAACCGGAATATATTACTGAATGATATGAAGCAATATGTTGCCTGTATGCATACGAATTCCGAACTCTATATGAGTGGATTTTATGTAGACGACATTGCCGCCATTCGCGAAGAAGCGGAGAAGAACGAACTGACTTTCGTTCATTATAAAGAGAAGAATCGTTGGGCAGAAGTGAAATTTATTTATAAAGGATAAGAGCCAACAAATATCTTTAAAAGAGAAAGCTCCCTTATCATTAAAAGATATAAGGAAGCAAGCAAAAATCGCAGTCGATATACGCTATAAACAAGCGTAAGGCTCCAGATTAATGCAGAAAAAAATAGTGACGGTATACGCGTGGGATAGTGACGCTATCCATAGCATATACCGTCACTATTTGCATTGGATAGCGTCACTATCTTATAAAGAGAAACAAAGTCGTTACGCGAACTCTTTTTTGACCTGTTGGCACCATGCTTTGATTTTCTTTTCCGCCTGTTCGGACTGATTATCCAAATCGACAACCAACCCGCACCACTGCTCGCCACGTAAAGCCTTGGAACGTTCGAAAGTGTAACCTTCGGAAGAAGTAAAACCGACCAAGGTAGCCTCATCCCCCTCAAAGACTTCTGCCAGCAAACCGATTCCATCTGCAAAATTTTCCGGATAGCGTATCTGATCTCCCAAACCGAAGATAGCAACCTTCTTACCTTTCAAATTCATTGTCCGGAGTTCTGGCAACAGTTCGTCCCAATAAGTAGGAAGTTCCCCGTCAAACCAGGTGGAAGCACCCACAATGAAGCAGTCATAAGCAGCAAAATCATTCTGCCAGGCCTGCTCGATAGGCACTACTTCTATCTTGTCTTCACCAAACTCTTTCTGTATTTTCTCTGCCACCCAACTCGTTCTTTCGGCTTTGGTAGCATAAAACAAACCTATCTTTTTCATCATTCTTATCTTTTAATATTCCAATAATTTCCGTGCAGCTTCGTATATCTTAGCTTCGTCCGGCAAAATTTCTTTTTCCAGTATCGGATTGAAACCGACGGGAGTAAACGTAGAACCGACACGCTGCACCGGTCCGTCGAGATAACGGAACATTTCCTCACCAATCATTGCTGCAAGCTCCGCACCAAAACCGGAGAATACTTTATCTTCATGTACAACCAATGCTTTGCTAGTCTTCTTGACCGATTCAAAGATTGCCTCTTTATCCAGCGGAATCAGAGAACGAATATCGATCACTTCTACTTTCCAACCACCCTCTTTCTCCAATCGTTCGGCGGCATGCAGACAGAAATGGGTCGTATTTCCATAGGTGATAATACTCAAATCCGTACCCTCACGGCGGATACGTGCTTTTCCGAAAGGTACTTCAAAGTCTTCCGGCACCACAGTGGCGGCTTCTACCGAATTATACAATGCTTTCGGTTCGAGGAACAAAGTAAATCCCTTGGATCGCATACTGGTACGTAACAATCCGGCTGCATCATCGGCAAAAGAAGGGCAGACAATTCGTGCTCCCGGCAATGTAGTCAAAGCTCCTTCTATATTTTGAGAGTGATACAACCCTCCACCGATATAACCTCCGGAAGCCAACCGCAGCGTTATATTCGGGGCAAACTTACCATTGCTGCGCCAATACTCATGCGTACATTCTACATATTGTTCTACGGCAGGCCAGAAGTAATCGGCAAACTCCGCTCCCTCTATCACGACATGGATTTTAGGATCAAAGCGGCTCATTCCATTGGCAGTGCCTACAATATAATCTTCGGCAATCGGCGCACTGAACACACGGGCTTCTCCGAATTCCTGCTGCATCCCTTTGGTGACATTAAACACACCGCCTTTCTCTCTGTTTGCTACGTCCTGTCCCCAGATAAACGTATCGGGATTGTAGCGGAATTCGGCTTTCAATGTCTCGTTAATGGCATTTACCAGAAAGGTCTTTTCGCCCTCTGCTTCATGAGTACCTTCTTTGTACTTCTGGGGTTGATAAGGTTCGGGCATCACAAAATCGTAGATACTCTTAGGATCAGGATCGGGAGCAGCCAACGCTTTTCGGTTGGCAGCCGACAGTTCTTTCTTTGCGTCAGCTTCGATCTGCTGCAATTCTTCCTCCGTCAGGCGTTTGTAACGCAACAACATCCGGCGGAATTTCATTAGCGGATCGGCATCTTTTACGTATTCCAGTTCGTTCTCATCCCGGTACAGGGTATGTTTATCCGAGTTGGAATGGGAGCCGATACGAACACAGTTGGCCTGCACAATCACCGGGTTACGGGTTTCCCTTGCATATTCGTGAGCTTCGGTCATGGCATTCATCGAGTCGAACACATCTTTTCCATTGCAATAGATGATTTTCAGATTCTTGAAACCAGAGAAGTTCTCGGCAACTTTGCGATTGGCCGTCTGTTCCGATTTAGGGACAGAGATTCCATATCCGTTGTCCTGTATCACAAAAATGACAGGAAGACGTTCAAGGCTGGCGCCATTGATAGCCTCATATACAAATCCTTCGGAAGTAGCAGATTCTCCGTGAGAAGTGATGGCGACTCCTTTGTGTCCATAATATACCATCGCTCTGGCTACACCGGCCGCATGAAGGTCATGCGTTCCCGTAGCGGAAGAGATATTTTCGATGTGCCATTCCGGTTTGGCGAAATGGTTCGACATGTGACGTCCGCCGCTGCCCGGGTCTGTCGCTTTCGAGATACCATTCAGGATGATTTCTTCCGGAGTCATTCCGGCAGAAAGTACAGTCAGCATATCGCGGTAGTAAGGAAACAGGAAGTCTTCGCCCAAAGTGAATACCTGACCGATGGCAAGCTGAATACCATCATGCCCCGCGTAAGGAGCATGATAAGACCAACCCAAAGATTGTAGCAGGTATGACGGTGCTTTTTCATCCAAAGCACGCCCCAATGTCATCAGATGATACCACTTTTTCAGGGTTTCTACATCTGTCGTTTTTATATCATATTTCTTTTTCATAGTGAATGAAGTTCTTAATGAGTGAAACAATCAGTTATCAGCCTTGCCAGTTTTCGAGGTAGTCGGCTATAAAGTGGAGGAAGTTACCTCCCAACATTCCGTCTACTACCCGATGGTCGTAAGACAAAGACAGATACATTTTATGGCGGATGGCAATCGTATCGCCTTCCGGTGTTTCTATCACAGCAGGTTTCTTTTCAATATATCCTACTCCCAAAATAGCAACCTGCGGCTGATTAATTATCGGTGTACCGAACAGGCTCTTGAACGTTCCGAAATTGGTAATGGTAAATGTACCGCCATCAATATCTTCCGGCATTAATTTATTATCCCTTGCTTTCAGGGCTAAAGAGTCAATGGCAACTGCCAGGCCATTCAGATTCAAATGGTCGGCATCATGCACCACAGGCACAATCAGATTTCCATCATTCAGAGAGACAGCAATACCTACATTGATATGTTTCTTAAAAAGGATATTATATCCGTCTACTGACACATTCACTTGAGGATAGGCTGCCAATGCTTTCGCTACGGCCTCGGTTATCACAGGCATATAAGTCAACTTCACTCCTTCGCGACGGAAGAAAGCATCTTTGTTCTTTTCACGCCAACGCACCAGCTTGGTGACGTCTACTTCTACCACATTGGTTACATGAGGAGATACTTTCTTAGACATAACCATGTGGTCGGCAATAATCCGGCGGACACGATCCATCTCTTTCACTTCAACTCCAGGCATGGCAACAGGAGCAGACGATTTGGATGAAGTAGCAGCCGACTGTGCAGCAGGGGCAGATGCAACCGGAGACGTTTTCGGAGTTATCGGTTCGGGAGCAACAGCCACCGATGGTTTGCTTGCAGCCGGAGCAACAACAGCAGAGGCCGGTTTCGGTTCAGCCATATCTCCTCTTTTCTTCTTTTCAATATAGTCTTTTATATCTTTCTTACTCAATCGCCCTTCATAACCTGTACCTTGTATAGCATCCAACTCTTCTTTCGGAATCTTAGCTTCCCGCGCCAACTGAATCACAACAGGAGAATACCAACGTTCTTCCTCAACAGCAACGGGTTTGGATGTATCAATGGGGGTTGATGCAGTATTCACTGATTGATTCTTAGCAATGTCTGCAGCTAATTGTGATGTTCCGGAAACATCAGCGGCAACCTGACTGGCATCAGCTCCTTGGTTTGCGGCACCTTCGCTTACCGGCTCCGTACCGGATGATTCTTCGCCATCCAAATCAATAATAGCGACGACTGTTCCTACAGCTACCGTGTCACCTTCCTTATATAAAATCTCCACCACTTTTCCCGCTACGGGAGAAGGAATTTCCGCACTTACTTTAGCAGTATTCACTTCAAAAAGCACATCGTCTTCCTGAATCATGTCACCCACCTTTACAGACCAAGAGACGATTGTCCCTTCGGTTATACTCTCGCCCAACTTAGGCATTTTTATTTCGAATTTTGACATAGACAATAATTTTATTATTCAACCTTAGATATATTACAACAATGGGCTGAAATAGAAAGTTTTAAGTTAAGTAAATTTTAACCGGAGGCCAATCGGTACAACCAAGCATCAACGGCTATATATCCACTCTTTCTGAATATATTTCTCTTCCCGGAGCTGATTGACAGCTCCTATCTCCTCCTTAGTGAAAGCACTGACAGATTGCGACTTACTGAAATACTGAAAAGCCTTTTCTTTGAAATCAGTGACAGTCCCCACCGACAAATGCCAGCGAATATTGGTTACCTCACTCCGAACGGAAGGAACAGCGTATACAGACGACAACATTTCATCATCGGCCATCGGTTCCGGATTCAATGCTTGATGCAACGCTGTAAGGTCCGTATCATACAATAGCGTGCAATGATACAATACCCGATCCTTGTACAGGCATTGCGCACTTCCTGATATTTTCAATCCATTCAGATAAATCCCCAATCGTTCGCCTCCTATTGCCATCACTCCCATAGAGTTCAGGAAATCCAACGTCCGCTGCAAATACGTGACAAACTCCGGCAAGCGGGGAGTCGTTTCTATAAAAGTCAGATTGACATTGCCCAAATCATGGTACACTGTTCCTCCACCGGAAAAACGACGGGCAATATGTACCTGCTCCCGTTCCGCCCATTCCTGATCGACTTCCGACCGTAACCGCTGATGCTTCCCTATTACCACAGAAGGAGTGTCCTGCCAAAGCATGAAAATGTCTTCATTCCCCTGCTTCAGCAGATATTCTTCTGCAGCCAAGTGAAAGTAAATATCAGAAAACGGACTATAGATACATCGAATCATAGGTCAGACAGAATAAGAGTTAAAACATAATCTCGTGATAAATCTCTCCGACCGTAGGATGCGGAAATACAGTCTTCTGAAATTCTTCCACCGTATAGCCTCTCTGAATAGCAATACCTGCGATCACAATGAGTTCCGACGCCGGATTTCCCAACATGTGGCAACCGATGATCTTCCCTTCTTCATCCTGAATCAGTTTACAAAGGCCGTTTCCCTGTTCATTCTCGGCTACGAACCGACCGGAATAAGCCATCGGTAATTTGGACACACGATAAGAAAGTCCTGATTTTATCAGTTCTTCTTCTGTCTTTCCTACGCCCGCCACTTCGGGATTGGTATAAACAACTCCCGGAACACAATCGTAATTCATCCGGTCTTCCACTCCCAAGATATGATTGATAGCGACTTCCGCTTCACGAATAGCGGTATGTGCCAATAAAGAATAACCTGTAATATCCCCACAAGCATATACACGGGGATGCGAAGTCAACAGATGTTCATCTACTTTGACCCCGTTCCGATGCAATTCTATATTCAGCTTGTCCAGCCCCACTTTGGATAAATTTGCCTTACGGCCTACACTAAGCAAGATTTTCTCCGCTTCAATAGTGGAAACTTTGCCTTCTTTTTCTATCACGACTCCATGAGCGTTCACTTCCACTACTTTCGTATTCAAATAGAAAGTGACTCCCCGTTTGGCATATTCGGCACGAAGCATGCCGCTCGTTTCCTTATCCATCGCTCCCAAAATCTCCGGCATCATTTCTACCACATGCACCTTTACTCCCATACTGTTGAAGAAAGAAGCAAATTCCATCCCGATCACTCCACCGCCAATAATAACCAGCGTCTTGGGAAGTTCTTTTATCTCCAACGCCTCCTTGGAGGTCCAATAACTGACTCCCGACAATCCCGGTATGGGAGGAATCACTGTATCGGAGCCGGTACATACCAGCAAGTATTTCACGGAATAGTTTTCTCCATCACAGGTGATGCGAATCATCCCCTCTTTCTCTCCCTCTATAAAAGCTTCTTTCTCCACGATCGTCACTCCGTAAGAATTCACAGTCATCTTCACGCCACCCGTCAACATTTTCACTGTTTTGTCTTTGCGGCTCATAATCTTGGACAAATCGAACGAAGGAGATCCGGCAGAAACGCCATATTTGGAAGCACTTTTGATGCTATCCAGTATTTTAGCAGAATATAACAAAGTTTTAGTAGGAATACACCCCTCATTGAGACACACTCCACCCATTGCCTTTTTCTCAAAAAGAACGGCTTTTAATCCGTTGGCCCCTGCACGTTCGGCAGCTGTGTACCCGGCAGGACCACCACCAATAATAGCTATATCAAAGTTCATAATCGTATCTTTTTTTATAATAATACGATTATAACAAATGAGAGAAGAGATAAGTTGTTGGGAAAAGAAATACCTGTTACTTAATTGTCAGCTTTTTAAGTTCTTCTAACGAGCCATTGAACACGTTCAGGTCTACGTCTTCTTTGATGCCGGGAACACTTCCTACATCAGTATGTTGCCAAAAGTCCCATTTCCCCTGATACTTTACAGAGTCAACATAATAATGGGCAATCCAGTAAGGGTATGTATTGAAGATGGAATCGTCCAGATAACGGGTTTTAAATTTATAAGAAGTATAAAGAATAGGTTTCACTCCATAATGAGATTCCACCCGGTCCAGCCAGCGCTTAATGCCTTGCTGCAATTCCTTTTTTTCCTTCCGCCCGGTCACTTCCACATCAAGTACGGGAGGTAAATCACCCGTATCCAGTTTCACCGTACGAATAAAGAAGTCCGCCTGTTTCAAAGCATCCGTACCAGGAATATAAAAATGATAAGCACCACGGATAAATCCATGATTACGGGCATTGGC
>ERZ1503910.452-NODE-452-length-10915-cov-6.319797_pt1 | contig 10915 bp, 10 predicted proteins | sample MGYA00575502_ERZ1503910 | MGnify/ENA primary metagenome ERZ1503910 (study PRJEB39906, sample SAMEA3182100) | gut metagenome | biome: human; feature: gut; material: Stool; isolation source: human stools | place: Canada | collected 2012-06-20 ...
CTCTATTCGTCGGCAGCGTCAGATGTGTATAAGAGACAGGTGATGGATTAGATAAAGCGATTGAAGCTTTGAAAGAGAACTTTGACTATGTGATTTTGGATACTGCTCCTGTTGGTATGGTGACCGATACTTTGCTTATAGGTCGTGTGGCTGACTTATCTGTTTATGTATGCCGTGCAGATTATACCCGGAAAGCGGAGTTTACCTTGATTAATGAGTTGGCTGTTGATAATAAACTTCCCAATATCTGTACCGTTATTAATGGTCTTGATCTCCAAAAGAAGAAATATGGTTATTATTACGGTTACGGTAAATATGGTAAATACTATGGTTATGGTAAGCGTTATGGCTATGGTTACGGGTATGGAGAACATAAGGTAAAGGAAGACTAGTGAAAGTTGTGGGCTAATTCACAGGAAGTTTCAAGTAAAATATTACAAGATGGCTCAAATGCTGAGTCGGTTTACGCTTATATCCGTCCTTTAATAGTTTTAGTATCAACTCTTTGCTTAATATATATAGCTAGAAAAGAAAAGATTATAGCATAACTTATAATAAATGAACAAACAACAAGCTAACAACAAACGGATAGCGAAAAATACCTTGTTGCTGTATTTTCGGATGCTGTTCCTGATGGTAATATCCCTCTATACAAGTAGAGTGGTACTTTTGGCCCTAGGTGTAGATAACTTCGGTATTTATAATGTAGTGGGTGGCTTGGTGGCTATGTTCTCCATGCTTTCTGGATCTTTATCTGCAGCCATCAGCCGATTTATTACATATGAATTAGGCACGGGTAACAAGGAAAAACTAGAGAAGATATTTTCATCAGCAGTTACCATCCAATTTTTTTTGGGAGCCGTCATTGTGCTCTTAGCCGAGACCGTAGGCGTTTGGTTTCTGAATGCCAAGATGGTCATTCCGGTCGACCGGATGGTTGCGGCCAACTGGGTCCTGCAATTCTCTATCCTTACCTTTGTGGTGAACCTAATCAGCGTTCCCTACAATGCTGCCATCATTGCCCACGAACGCATGTCAGCCTTTGCTTACATAAGCATTGTGGAAGCTATTGGTAAGTTGGCTATCGCATATTTAATCCAGATAACCCCGTTTGATGTATTGATCTTCTACTCCATCCTACAAGCAGCTATCGCGTTTCTGCTACGCTTAATTTATGGCATCTATTGCAAACGCTATTTCGAGGAATGCACATTCCATTGGATGTGGGATTTAAGCTTACTGAAAAACATGTTTGGCTTTGCTGGGTGGAATTTCATTGGGGCTTCATCGGCTTTGCTTCGCGACCAAGGAGGAAATATAGTAATCAACCTGTTTTGTGGTCCCACAGTAAATGCTGCACGAGGTATAGCTAGCCAAATCAATGGCGCTGTTATGGGGTTTGTAAGTAACTTCATGACAGCTGTGAATCCGCAAATTACTAAAAGTTATGCATCTGGTAATCGTGCATATATGATGACGCTCATCTATCAAGGTGCACGGCTGTCATTTTTTATGCTCCTCTTTTTGTCATTGCCCATTATCTGTAACACACCTTATATATTGCAGCTGTGGTTGAAAGAAGTGCCAGAACATACAGTTTTATTTGCTCAACTTACTTTAATATTTGCTTTGAGCGAGTCTATTTCAAACCCTTTGATTACGGTCATGTTGGCTACAGGTAGAATTCGTAATTATCAATTAGTAGTGGGAGGGCTTCAAATGATGAATCTACCTATCTCTTATGTATTGTTGCGAATGGGGTGGATACCTGAAACAGTGCTTATTGTAGCTATTGTCATTTCGCAATGCTGCTTGGCATCACGGTTATACATGCTCCGAGGTTTGATAGGTTTAAAAGCTCGCCATTATTTACATAATGTATATTTCAATGTCCTTTCAGTAAGTGTATGTGCTGTAATCCTTCCGATGATTGCATCTTATTATTTGAGAGAAGGATTCATCAGTTTTATTCTTATTTGCTTATTATGTGTGTTTTCTGTATCAGTATCTGTATATTATATTGGATGTACTACTCAAGAACGTATATTTATTAAGAACAAGGTCAGTCAGATTCAAAACAAAATCTTCAATAAATAATCACTTTACATATTCATATGATTCAAATCACAAATCCTGCAGATTGTTGCGGATGTACGGCTTGCGCGAGTGTCTGTGTGCACAATGCCATCACCATGCAGCCCGATGCATTAGGCTTTCTCTACCCTGTAGTAGACAAAGACAAGTGTACAGACTGTGGCTTATGCGAGAAGGTATGTGCTTTCAATGATAATTATGACACCTCGCTTAATCTGCCACGACCAGAAGCCTATGCAGCACGGCACAAAGATATGAGCGAAGTAGAAACTAGCCGCAGTGGGGCAGCTTTTATAGCTATATCAGATTGGATATTAAAACATGATGGTGTAGTATATGGTGCAGGTTATGCCGACCATTTTCGGGTGGTGCATAAACGTGCTACGACGAAGGAAGAACGTAATGAATTTAAAGGCAGTAAGTACGTACAGAGTGATTTGACTGGCGTTTTTCGACAAGTCAAACAAGATCTTAAGGGTGGTAAAATCGTTTTGTTTTCAGGAACCCCCTGCCAAACATCAGGGCTCAATTCTTATGTAGGTAAAAAACTTCGTGAGAATCTTTATCTGTTAGATATTGTATGTCATGGTGTACCTGGACCCAAGTTGTGGGATAGCTATTTGTGCTATCTAGAAAAGGAACAAGGTGATAAGATCAGTTGGGTAAACTTCAGAGATAAACAAGCATATGGTTGGGCCGCCCATCATGAAACATTTAAATTTGTTAATGGAGGGGATAAAATGAGCTTTACATATTTATTTTATCAGTACATTACATTCCGTTATTCATGTGGTAAGTGCCATTTTTGTAATACTCGAAGACCTAGTGATATCACAATAGCTGACTATTGGGGGTGGCAGAAAACAGATCCAAATATAAACAAAGATGATAAAGGTGTATCGTTGGTTTTCGTAAATACAGAAAAAGGACGCAGATTATTTGAAGCAGTGAAGAATGATTTAGATTTTATTCCTGCAAAAATAGAGAACTGTATTCAGCCTAATTTACAGCATCCGTCGGAAATACATCCTAAGCGTATGGATTTTGAAAGAGATTTTGCTAAGCATGGCTTTAAATATGTTATGTATCACTATGGAGATGTAGGCTGGAGATATAGGACTAGGAAGATAAAAAGGAATATCATTTTTAACATCAAGATAGTTCTAAAGAAAATTCTATTTTTGTATATTTCTTAAATTTATTTTTCCTTTTTTCTTCTCAATGGATATAATGAATAATAATAAATAGTACACAAAAAATGAATATTGCTATTGTCGGCACAGGCTATGTAGGCTTGGTGTCTGGTACTTGTTTTGCAGAAATGGGTGCCCATGTAACATGTGTTGATGTAGATGTCAACAAAATCAACAAACTAAAAGCTGGCGAAATGCCTATTTACGAACCTGGTTTGGAAGAGTTAGTGAAACGTGATGTTAGTTATGGTCGTTTGAATTTTACGACAGATCTTACCGAGGTTCTAGATGATGTAGAGGTCGTGTTCTCTGCTGTAGGTACACCTCCAGATGAGGATGGATCGGCAGATTTAAAATATGTATTGGCAGTTGCACGTCAATTTGGGAAAAATATCCATAAATATACCATCTTAGTTACTAAATCGACTGTACCTGTAGGTACTGCACAAAAGGTGAAAGCCGCCATCCAAGAAGAATTGGACAAACGTGGTGTACAAGTTCCTTTTGATGTAGCTTCAAACCCCGAATTCTTAAAAGAAGGTGCAGCCATCAAGGACTTTATGAGTCCCGACCGAGTAGTTGTAGGTACTGAAAGCAAGAAGGCTGAAGAGGTTATGACTAAGCTGTACCAACCTTTCTTAATCAATAATTTCCGTGTTATTTTCATGGATATTCCAAGTGCTGAAATGACTAAGTATGCAGCCAATGCTATGCTTGCTACTCGTATTAGCTTTATGAACGACATTGCTAACTTGTGCGAACGTGTGGGTGCTAATGTAGACCATGTTCGTAAAGGTATTGGTGCAGATGCTCGTATCGGCCAGAAGTTCCTTTATGCTGGTTGCGGTTATGGTGGTTCTTGTTTTCCTAAAGACGTAAAAGCTTTGGTTCACACCGGTATGGATAATGATTACCACATGGAAGTAATCGAAGCCGTAGAGCGTGTCAACGAACGTCAGAAGAGTATTGTATATGATAAACTCTTAAAGATGATGCCTGAACTTAATGGCAAAACTGTTGCTATGTTAGGTTTGGCATTCAAACCCGAAACCGATGATATGCGCGAGGCTCCTGCATTGGTTGTGATTGATAAATTACTGAAAGTTGGTGCCAATGTACGTGTATTTGACCCCATTGCCATGCCCGAATGCAAACGTCGTATTGGTGATGTGGTGACCTATACTGAAAACCTTTATGATTGTGCTGATGGTGCAGATGCTTTGTTGCTTTTGACTGAATGGCGCCAATTCCGCCTGCCTACTTGGAATGTAATTTGTAAAGTAATGCATGGTCGAGTGATTGTAGATGGACGCAACATCTGGAATCGCGAGGAATTGGAAGAACTTGGATATAAGTATACTCGTATTGGGGAGAAGTAATTAGATGTTTTACAAATAAAGCAGATAACAATACTTATAATCAGATTAACATGAATATTGGTATACTAACATTTCATTGTGCTTACAATTATGGCGCAGTTCTGCAGTGCTATGCTTTGCAAAAGCATTTAGAATCGTTAGGCTTTAATGTCACAATAATAAATTATACCCCTTTTTATTTAGCCTCCAAAAGGCCAAAGGTTAATTTACGTACATTTGTTAATAGGCATCCTATTTTATCTTTAAATAGATACATATCATTCACGAGTAAGCTACAGAGACAATTTGATAAATTCTTAGAATTTTCCGATTTACATCTCAATTTATCAAAAAAATGCAAGAATTATGATCAATTGAGTTCAGTTATCTCATCATTAGATACGATTATTATTGGAAGTGACCAAGTTTGGAGTGAGACCTTTAATGGTAAGGATAGTGTTTGGTATGGACAATTTCCCAATTTTAAAGGTCGTGTGATTACTTATGCTGCAAGCGCTGGAGATGTGAATAAGTTTAAAACTAACATTCCAGAAGTATTAGAAGCAATAAAAAGATTTGATTCAATTTCAGTTAGGGAAGTTGATTTGCAGAATACGTTGAGTGAGTATGGCGTAAATGATGCAGTAACCGTAGTAGATCCCACTCTTTTATTGGATAAGAAGAGTTGGAGTGTGTTTTTAGATAAGCCTATAGAATCAGAAAAATACATATTGGTTTATCAAGGGCGAGATGACGATGCTTTGATGAATTATGCCAAATCTTTGGGGACTATTCATCATTGCAAAGTAATTTCCTGTGATTTCTATGCCAATAGCTTTCAAGATGGTATATCTCAATGTGTCGCTGGTCCCAAAGAATTTCTGAATTTGGTTCATAATGCATTTTGTGTAATAACTTCTTCATTTCATGGAACGGCGCTATCAATTTTGTTGGAAACGCGCTTCTTTGCCTTCTTTAAAGGAGATGGTGGAGACATACGAGCTAAAGCTTTATTAGAATCTTTGAATCTTTGTAATAGAATTATAGATCGAAATTCCCTACCATGTGCAAATGAAGAAATTGACTGGAATACTGTTAAAGAAAAAATAACATTATTAAAGGAGAGAGCTAATAAATATTTATTAGAAAATGCATGAACAATAGATTAGATTATATTGATAAATTAAGAGGATTTGCTATATTATGTGTATTAGTAGGCCATATACTTATTATATATACACAGGAGAAGACAAGATATCCGCTTGTCGAAATAATCTATTCCTTTCATATGCCATTATTCTTTTTTGTTAGTGGATATGTCGGATACAAGTCCCAGTCTACTCAAAAGGGTGTATACTCTTTTCTGAAAGGAAAAGTAAAATCATTATTAATTCCATATATTACATGGCTATTTGTCATGCCTTTAATGTTAAATAATGAATATCCTTCTAATTTATCAGCTATTATCCAAAAAATCAATTTTGTTCCAAATTTAAATTATTGGTTTTTACCATTAATGTTTACATTTCATGTAATTTACTTATTCTGGCACAAATATTCTTTTTTTGGGGGGGCAAAAAAGGAATTGGAAGGCTTATTAGTCCTTTTTAGTACAATTGTCTTAACTGGGTTGCTCTTTAAGTCATATTACACTTGTGTATATGCTATTTATGGCTTATCTTTTTTCTTTGGTTATTTCATTTCGAAATACACTATTATTGAAAAGTTCTGTTGTCAAAGAAGGGTAGCTATTTTTTCTATATTTTTTCTTATACTTTTATGGAAGATTTTTCCTTTAGATACTTCAATAAACCCTAGTCCAACTTATTCCCTATTAAATTTAGGATCCTTTTTGGTTACAAGCCTGCTATCAATAATTCTATTCCTTTGTTTTTTTAAAACAGTTACTATGCCATCTTTTGTAAGCTCTGTTTTGATAGAATTAGGGAAATCGACTATGGCTCTATATTTGCTTCCTATCTATTTATTGCCTAGCGGTTATGTTTTTCCTTCTAATCTACCTTATAGCTTGGTAACTATATTAGCAATAATTATCAGTTTGGTTCAAGGATTTGTTTCGTATTTAATATTTAAAGCATGTCTTCAAATACCTATAATACCTAATATTTTATTTGGTTCAAAATCCAAAACAACTTTATAACATCATGATTCACATACTACTATGTACAGATAATAATTACACTATGCCTTGTGGTGTAACGATGTTATCCATATCCTTAAATAATATTTCTAAAGATATCTGTTTCCATATATTTATAGAAAATGTTGATGAAATTGATAGAAAAAAACTATTGGATAGTTTGCAAAGTGAATTGCACTCGATTCAATTCTATGAAGTTGATTCTAACATTTTAAATAACTTACCCATTTCAACTAGGTTTCGTAAATCTATATATTATAGGCTTTTATTAGACAATATTTTGGATAAATCTATTGAACGAATTTTATATCTCGATTCAGATATAATAGTTAGAGATTCTATTGAAGCTCTGTGGAATGAGAATATTGATGAATATGTATTAGGTGCAGTATTGGATCAATCATGTGATGATATCCGTAATTTTAATAGGACAAAGTTGCCTTATTTAAGTGATTACTTCAATTCTGGAGTATTACTTATTAATATTAATAAGTGGCGTGCTTTTAATATCGGAAAACGATGTATTAAATATATATCTGAAAATCCAGAATCATGTCTGTATCCAGATCAAGACGCATTGAATGTAATAACTTCTAATTCTCATAAAATATTGCCATTATGTTTTAATGTACAAGCCTTTATGTTTTATAGAGAGTGTGAAATATTAGCAAGAGAAAGTTATGTTAAAGATATGGTTGCTGCTTCTAAATTTCCTATAATAATTCATTATACAAATGCATGTAAACCTTGGAATACTAAATGTGATCATCCTATGGTTGCAGAATTCCTTAAATATAAAGCTCTGACACCTTGGAAGAATATTCCATTGAAACGTACTAGAGGAAATAGAATCATAGAAACCGCTCATTGGATTCAAGAACTACTAACTAAAGTAGGATTATCTAAACCTATTGAAAAATATACTCTTTATAGAGATATGTAATTTAATCTCAGATATAGAATGAACAAATTATTTTCTATTATTGTTCCAGCATATAATGCATCATCTACTATTGCTCAATGCATAGAATCTGTGTTAGGACAGGACTCCAATGATTGGGAATTAATAATTATAGACGATGGTAGCAATGATAATACATATGATATATGCTCTTCCTATTCTAAAATAGATAAACGCGTATTATGTTTTAAGCAAGATAATAAAGGCGTTAGTGTAGCTAGAAATATAGGAATTGCATTATCGAAGGGTGATTATTTAACTTTTTTAGATGCTGATGACTGGTTAGAGCCAGACTTTATTGAGGCTTTTATGAAATCAAAGATGGCTGATATTAACATTTGCGGTTACCGTGAAGTATATCCTGATGGTAAGGTAAAATGTGAATGGATGCCTAATACTTTATATAGTGAAAATCCCCTAGATACATATACTGTCAGAAACTCCTACTTCAGGACACCATGGGCTATTGTTTTTAAGAAATCGTTTCTTGCAACTAATAATCTTCATTTTTTTGAAAATCTTTCATGGGGTGAAGATACCATGTATCTACTCTGTGCTACAGTCAAGGCCAAGGATATTAATTTTGTATCGAGTGTGCTCTATGACTATCGTTACACTGGCGTAGGATTAACAAATTCACTCAAACGTCATAATAACATGGTTCAATTTTTGGATATTTATTCTGATACAGTGAAAGACGTCGCCAATCGCTCCCCACATGCATCCTCAATGATGAATGAACTTATCTTATTCCTAGCTATTATTTTGCTAAACGAGATAGTACAATCAGATAGGCCAATGCCTGAAAAAAAAGACATCATCTCTCACATCCATCAATATCTTCGGCAGCTACCATTCATATTTATCTGCAGAACTAAAGTCGGTAGAATAAGATATGCTGCAGCTATTCTATCAAGAATCTTTTCAGTGAATATTGCTTATCAAATTTACAGAATAATAGCATGAAAATTCCATATTTCAGCATAATCATTCCTGTTTATAAGGTGGAGGACTACCTCCCCAAATGTCTAAATAGCATAGTTAGTCAAGGATTTAATGATTTCGAGCTGATTCTTGTTAATGATGGGTCGCCAGACGACTCACTTGCAATCTGTCAGGACTATGCTGCTAAGTTTTCCAACATCATGGTTATTGACCAAGATAATGGAGGTCCAAGCAGTGCTCGTAATAATGCTTTAGACCATGCATCAGGTAAGTATGTAATGTTTATCGATAGCGACGATTGGATTGAGCCGAACACCTTAGAAAAACTTTATGAGCAGAGTTCTGATAATTGTCCTCTGATATACTATGGATTCAGGCAACAATTTGGTGAAGGTGACTTCAAAACATGCATCCACGGATATCGTCATAGTACGAATATAAAGGAATATTATGATATACTCTATCATACTATGGATAACCGCATGGATGATTTCATCTATGGATTCACATGTAATAAATTGTTCAGTAGAGAAATTATTGAGCAGCATCATCTGCGTTTTGATACTAGACTTCACGTAAAAGAAGACGAAGTTTTTACCAACCAATTTTGTAGTTTTGTACGAGAAGTAAAGATAATACCTTATTCTTTCTACAATTATCGTATGTCGTTTGGTAATAGTGTTTCCTTCATTAAGCGAAAACCCAGTGAATATGAATATATGGCAGACAAATTATTGGAAACCAATTCTACATTGATAGATTCAAGAATCCAGGACTATCAACGTCAAGAGTATATCTACAATCTTGGTAAAGGTATAACAGCTGCTTTCCGTCAAGGAATCTGTGTTGAAGCAAAGCGACTTTCTGAAAAATGTGCTAAACGGATGAAGGAGATGAAACTTGATTTCGACTCCTTTAATCGTGTTCATTTCAAGGACAAAATTCGCTATCGGTTTGCTTCTGGAACTTGGATTTATATAATTAGTAAACTGTTCAATAGATTTTATATAGTATGAAAGTGGTAGCAATAATAGTCACTTATAACAGGAAAAATTTACTTCTTCATTGTATTGATGCTATATATGCACAGTGTAAAAAACCTGATGCTATATACATCATTGATAACAATTCAACTGATGGAACATATGTTCTTTTACACGAAAAAGGGATAGTCAATGGCAACAATGAATATAATGGCATATCATTGATATATGTACAGCTACCAATAAACGGTGGTGGTTCCATGGGATTTCATGAAGGATTGAAACGTGTACATAATGAGGGCGTTTATGATTACTATTGGGTGATGGATGATGATGGGGAACCACATCCAAATTGTTTAAAAGAGCTATTGGATCATCTCACAATGGGTGAATATCTTTCACCATTGGTTGTCGATATTGAAAATAAGACATCAATGGCATTTGGTGATGGAGAGCCAATAGAAACTTTCGTTTCTAAAAGGAGTGTTGATGGAGAGGTTATTGTTGGTATAGCAAATCCATTTAATGGTATCTTGTATAGTAAAAGATTTCTTGAAGAAGTCGGATATCCTGAAAGAGACATGTTTATTTGGGGAGATGAAGTAAATTACGATCTTCGTGCGCGCCAAAAAGGATTTGCTCCTACAGTTATTTGCAAAGCTATGCATTTTCACCCAAAAAATAGAGCTTCACATAGTAAGCCCTTTTTCTTTGGAATGAAAAAAGTGATATTTGTAGATAACAAATGGAAAATGTATTGCCGCTGTTGTAATGCCATTCATAATTATAAACTTGCAGGTAATTACATACAAATTATCAAAGAGTTTTGTTTATATAATTGGTTGTTCCTTTTTACAAACTTTCGCCTTGATTGGGTAGTTCTCTATAATAAAGCATTTTTTAATGGTATGAGGAGTAGATTTGGAGGACACAAAAAATACATGAGATAAAATGAATTGTACTATATATAAACTTATTCGTGGTTTGCGTAAGGCTATATTGGCAGTTCAAGGAAAACAATTTAGCCATGAACTTGCTAGCATAGAGAATGCAGATGAGGCCAATCTAATAATTAAAAAGGCATTGGAATCAGACAATCCATGTATGATAGCAAGATATGGAGCGACTGAGCTTCTATGTGTTACTAACTATTTGGGTATTAAAAACAAAAGTAACTTCTTAAAATTTATAACAGGTAAGTTGCCTGAATGGTGGTGGAC
>ERZ1503910.500-NODE-500-length-9486-cov-8.834058_pt1 | contig 9486 bp, 8 predicted proteins | sample MGYA00575502_ERZ1503910 | MGnify/ENA primary metagenome ERZ1503910 (study PRJEB39906, sample SAMEA3182100) | gut metagenome | biome: human; feature: gut; material: Stool; isolation source: human stools | place: Canada | collected 2012-06-20 ...
TTAGGACACATGCCTCTCACGCATGTAATACGAGTTCGATTCTCGTACCCACTACTATCTGATTATCAGCCTCTTACTAGCAAGTAAGAGGCTTTTTTATTGCCCTATATCTATATCAAAGTATCGTTTTTAGGCGTTATAAAGAAGTATTTTCAAAAGAAAAATGCAAATTTAATGCAAATATTCATCTTGAATTATTATCGTGCTATCCCATTAATGTACCTACCTATAAAGAAAAAGAGGAAATGCAGTTAAACTACATTTCCTCTTTTTCTTTATAGATCTCAAAGCAAGATTCTTTATCTATTCTCAACCGGACTCTTTCTTCCCTCCTCTGCCCGGCCAGGTTTACGAACAAGTTGAAATACAGTTGGCTGAAAGAAAGGTTGGAACGATCATAGGTTATATCAAATGTCCAAGTTCTACGGAAAGAATCGAAAGTAGCGAATGGTTGCTCACCTCCTTTACACATAAACACTTCCGGGAAAGACGTAGGCGGATAAGGCTGGAATAAGCCCGCTAATTGGGCATACACATAGTCAATCATCCATTCGTCTCCCGTCAAGGTCAATTCCCCTTTCAAGCGGAGTTTGATCGCATAACTGGCAGTCACGTCAGACGAGGTATAAACAGGGACTTGACTTTCTACCGGATAGTTACCGTCTTTATATCCAAGACTCATCGTTAGTTTAGACCGGCCGACGCCATTAAATCCATCTACTTCCTGATCCGCCGACTGATTTTTCAGGTTAATCATAAATGTCAGTTTACCGAGAGTCGGGTCACCCGGATATTGCGCAAGCGTGTCCAACACATAATCTTCGGTATTATAACTTCGGGCTATCAAATCTCCCTTTCCTGCCTCCAAAGCCGGACCGCCTCTTTCCACATCCACGTTGCCAACCGGATAATAAATAGCATCATTATCCCTTACGCAACCACTCAAACAGAACAGCAACACTGCCAAGCCTATTATCTTATTCATTATCATCTTACCTCTTGATTTTGCGGACAAAGATACATCTTTTTTATACCACACTTGATTTATGTCAACCGTTTTTAGTATTTTTGCACACATCAAGACAGAAAAGACATGGATACATTATTAAGAGAGACTGTAAATGCTGTTGTAAATTCCCGCTTTCCGGAAATGAGTATAGAAGGAAGACGACAGATAGAAAGTATACTGATTCGTGAAGAATTTCCCAAAGGAGCAATAGCGCTGAATGAAGGAGAAGTAGCTCATGAAATCGTATTTGTCGGCAAAGGGATGCTTAGGCAGTACTATTACAAGAATGGGAAAGACGTGACCGAACATTTCTCATACGAAGGATGTATCGTGATGTGCATTGAAAGTTTTCTGAAACAAGTACCCACCCGGCTAATCGTAGAAACTCTTGAACCTTCCATTATTTACTTATTCCCCCGCGACATGATACAAAAATTAGCGAGGGAAAACTGGGAAATCAACATGTTCTATCAAAAGATATTGGAATACTCTTTAATTGTATCACAGGTTAAAGCAGACTCTTGGCGTTTCGAGTCCGCTCGCGAACGCTATAACCTCCTGCTCGAAACACATCCGGAAATCATCAAACGCGCGCCTCTGGCACACATCGCTTCCTATCTTCTGATGACACCGGAGACACTAAGCCGTGTACGCTCCGGTGTTCTATGATTTTAGCGGCTTTTCCGGTATTCTTTAGGAGACATACCGGTGTAATGCTTGAAATATTTCCCGAAGAAAGACTGGTTTGCAAAATTCAGCCGGTCGGCAATCTCCTGTATATTCATACTTGAAGAATTCAGGAGGGCTTTCGCTTCCAGAATCACCAACTCGTCAATCCACTCTCCCACCGTTTTTCCGCTGACTTCTTTCACGACTCCCGAAAGATGTTTCGGCGTCAGACACAGTTGGTCGGCATAATATTTTACGCTGCGTTCAGACTGGTAAGACTCCACCAGAGACTCATAAAAGCGTTCGAAGATATACTCTTTCCGGCTTTTATTCTTCATCGTAGTAGCGTTTGCAGGTGCATGATTAGTGAAAATAGTGCAAAGTTCGAAAAAGAACCCCTGCATCAGTCCCATTACCACTTCCCTACGATATAAAGCTTCCTTATTCCTCAACCGTTTCCTGATAAACGCGTGATACTCCTTCACCACCTCCTGCTCGTGCGGAGTGAGGTCGAAACACGGATAATCTTTCAGATAGAAAAACAAAGAAAGCACATTTCCGATCTTAGGCAACGTTTCCAGCAAGTTCTTCGACACAGCAAAGAAAATGCCTTTAAAATCGTGACTGAAATACCGCTGCTCGATAATCTGATTAGGCAATGCTATCACCATCAATCCGGGACACAATTGAAATTCACGCAAACTAATCTTAAAAGTACCGGTACCCTCCAGACAAAGCCCCACCGTCAACACTTCCAGTTTGGTAGGCCCGTTATACAACGATATAACGCTCTCCGTATCGAAAAGCGCTATATCATTATCAACAACATCAATGTTGTCGGCATCTATATGTTTAGAATGAACTACCGAAGAAATACCTACTTTCGGAACACTTTGAATATCCATACTCTCTCTTTTTTTGGCGACAAATATACCAGCATTTAATCAGATATACAAGCCAATCGGGAGCATTATCGGACATAATGAACACTTTTAGATACTTATCGAACAGACCGGAACAGATATTCATAATCACGTTTGGCAGCCGGCACCGTCCACTTTTCCGGGACAAACTTCCACTGATTGAGCGCTTTCGGGTTCATCGTTCCTTTCTCCTCAATGTAATTCATCAGGTAGAAACGGAGATCCTTATCCGTAGAGAAAATAATGCGGTCTTTCAACTTCTCCTGCGGGATGCCCGACCCTTTCGTCAGCAATTCTCCGCCTCCATTGCCACGGTAAGAATTCAAGGCCACCTTATATATCTTATCCATGCGGAAAGGAGAACCATCAGCCATGCTTGTAATCGTTATCTTCTCGCCCTGCGGTTTAGTGACATCCACCGTATAAATAATGCCCGAAGCCGAGTCGAAATTAAAACTATAATTCTGGAAAGACGCTCTATCCTCCGCACCTTCACGACGTTTCTCCTTGAACCAGAGCAGATGATCTTCCGGCGATTTCATCCGGTTCGTCCACATATAATAAGACATCTCCAAGAAATCCTTAATCTCCTTTCCGGACAGAGTCATCACATACAGCATGTTCTCATACTTATATAAATTGAACATATCACTCACAAATACATCCCCCTTCTTTATTTCCGAGTCAAACGAAAGCGGAGCGGCAAACGAGATGTCGGCACCGGTGATGTCGAGCTGCAAGGTATGTATCAGGTCGATAAAGGCAGAAGGGCCGAAGAAAGCAGAATGAGTGGAGATACTTTCGGTAAAAGTGCCGATCTTCTTCGAAACGAACTTCTGCACCGTTTCATATTGCGGGGCAAAACGCTTCATAAAGTCCTCGCTGATTCCGTAAGCCTCCGTTTCCGTCAAGACACCCTTGATGTCCTTGCTCTGCACCTTTCCATCTTTCAGTTTCAAGGTCACATCTACATTAGACAAAACAATCCCATTGCTGGCCGGATCGATAATCAATACCGAGTCTCCGGCAACATTCATCACCTTCTTACATTCGCGGGAATGATCGTGCCCCATCAATACGATATCGAATCCCGGCACATTCTTCGCTACGTTGAGAGAAGCGTTCTCGTTGTACTTGCCCGACATTTTGAAAGCCTCCTGTCCGGCATGAAATAAGCCGATCACCAAATCCGGGTTCTCTTTTTCACGGATAACCTTCATCCATTTGCGTGCCGTCTCTTCCATATCGTCAAAACGCAATCCTTTCCACAGATTTTCGGAGAGCCATGCAGGGATGGCAGGGGTAATCATTCCCAATACCACGATCTTCACGCCCTCACGTTCCAACACTTTGTAAGGAGCCAGATGGGGCTGTCCCGTAGATGTATCTATGATGTTGGCACCCAACACTGGGAAGTCACAAGTGGCGATCCAACGGTCGAAAACGGCACGTCCCGTTTCCACGTCATGGTTACCCATGTTGCCGGCATCATACTTCATATAATTCATCATTTCCGAGCAAAGATGGGGAGACACCGTATCTATATAATTATAGTAATAGGCAGTGGGCTGTCCCTGCAAAATATCGCCGTTATCCAGCAATATCAGATTCTCCTTATATTGTTCGCGCTCTTTCTGCACGAAAGAATAAACCCGTGCGAGACTCCCCTTCCATTCGTGGCGGGTTATAAAATTATAAGGATAATAATTGCCATGTACATCACTTGTTTCTACAATCTTCAGTTTCACCACCTTTTCCTGCGCCGCAACAGACAGAGCGAGGCAGAGAAGCAAGCCATAAATTAATACGATTCGTTTCATTCTTTTTCTATATTTAGATTTAACGGATGAGAGAATACAAACCGCGCCCCACCGGTATAGTCAGGGTCGATCCATATACTTCCTTTCCATTTGTGCACAATCAATTTACAGATAGACAATCCCAGTCCGGTACCCTGGGCATATTCATTCAGTTTCTCAAAACGCTCGAACACAAGTCCCTGTTTTTCTTTCGGGATGCCGCATCCGGTGTCCGTCACCGAGAAGACAGCCATTTGCGTTTCCTCGTTCACAGAAAAGTCCAATGTGATCTTACCGCGTTTCGTAAACTTGTTGGCGTTGGACAGCAGGTTAATCATCACTTGCTGCATACGCTGCACATCCGTCACCATCCGGAAGATTCGAAAGAAGTGGTAAACAAGAACTGGTTTTCCGACGACTGCCGCGAAAAACTAACAGACGCTACCACCTGGCTGCACAACTGCACCACATCACATTCCTCCCAAGTCAGCGTCACCCGGTTGGCCTCCAGACGTGAAAGGTCGAGAATATCGTTAATCAGTCGAAGCAACAAATCCGAATTGGTTTTGATAATCTGATAATAAGACTGCTGTTCCTCCTCCGTGCTACCGCCAACGGCCAATACATCCGAGAATCCTACAATCGAATTCAACGGTGTCCGTATCTCATGGCTCATATTGGCAAGGAAAGCACTCTTCAGACGATTAGACTCTTCCGCCCTGTCTTTCGCTACACGCAAATCCTTCTCCGATTTCAGAAGCTCGTCTTTCAAACGTTTCGTACGGAAATAATAGAAAAGAGAGATACATAAGCCAAGTACCAGAATCACGAACAAAGCACAGGCAGACCATATCTGATAAGTATATTGCTGATAGAACGAAACCGGCTGGTTGACAAGCTGCACTTTAAAAGGCAACACCGCCGGGTCCAGCCCCCATTCCTTCACCTTCCGGCTATCCAATACCGCTTTGCAGCCGATTACCGAAAGATGTTTCGCCGTATCCTGCGGGTGCGTATCCATCCGTACAGACTCCATAGCCATTTCTCCACCCACTTTCCGGTAGTCGGGCAACACCCCTCCTATCGCCCAATGACCGAGACTCACCGATGAAGGGGTAAAAGTCGGAATGGTAGGGGTAACTTCCATCATGGCATACGTGGCATTTCTCATGAAATACCCCTCGTTCATATCCACCCGCCACGTTCCTACCAGGATCACCGTGTTTTCGGGCAGTTGCCTCAACTCCTCAACGATGGTATAAATAGAATGTTTCCGTCCATCCATCAGAATCAAATCCAGATCGGGGAATTTCTTCATTTCTTTTCGCACCAATGCTTGCATGGTCACTCCGCCATACGTGTTGTCCGAAATAAAGGCAATGTGTTTCGTTTTCGGATAGAAGGCTTGAATCATCTGAATATTACCCTCTATATCATATTGGTTGATAAATCCCGATTTGAGTTCGGGGATATTCAGATGGTCATCGAAGAGATCGACTGATTCGGGCATCCAGCTATCCAGGCTTTCCACGGTATCTTCCGGCAATATCACCACGTTGCTACTGGCCAGACTGCACATCACCGGCACTTTCACCTGCATTTCATCCCGCTGCGACAAATAAGCGGCCCATGCTTCCTGACCTAACAAGATAATCTGCGCCGGATGCTTTTCCCCTTGATATTTAGCAAGAATCTGTGTCATCATTTTGCTCCATAGCGGAGCTTCCGAGAAGCTTTTACAGTTCATATTCTCGATGATGATGTCGCGCTGTCCTCCCAACTTACTATATTCATCCATATAATCGGAAATAGTGACCGAGGTTTGGTGTGCTGCCGGATTATAAGAGCAAATAATCAGAATAGGTTTCTTATCTTTAGAGACAGCCAATACTTCCGTTGACTGCAGAAGCCAAAGGAAACAGATAAAAAGATATCCAAGACGTCCCAGCATAATTATGCAGTTTTGATGTGTTAATTCATTAATTGAGTTGCAAATATAGTAAAACTTGTCGGGTTTAGCAGATTTATATGTATTTTTGTCGCTCATTTACTCTCAAAAAATACAAATTATGGAATTATTTCACAAGATGATTTCCGGTTTTCTGGGTATACCGGAAAGACAAATAAGTAGTACGCTCCATCTTTTGGGTGAAGGTGCTACGATTCCCTTCATCAGTCGTTACCGTAAAGAAGCCACCGGCGGACTGGATGAAGTGCAGATAGAGCAAATAAAAGAGCAACACGATAAGTTGTGCGACATAGCCAAACGGAAAGAAACGATTCTCGGCACCATCACCGAACAGGGCAAACTGACTGCGGAACTGGAGAAACGCATCAACGACACCTGGAACCCGACGGAACTGGAAGATATATACCTCCCTTACAAACCCAAACGGAAGACACGTGCCGAAGTGGCCCGCCAGAAAGGGCTGGAGCCGCTTGCCACCATCCTGCTGTTGCAACGGGAAAACAACCTTAGCGCCAAAGCTGCTTCCTTTGTAAAAGGTGAAGTGAAAGATGTGGAAGACGCGCTGAAAGGTGCGCGTGACATTATCGCGGAGCAGGTGAACGAAGACGAGCGTGCCCGCAACGCGGTACGTAACCAGTTTGGGCGACAGGCAGAGATTACGGCCAAACTAGTCAAAGGAAAAGAGGAAGAAGCAGCGAAATACCGCGATTATTTCGATTTCTCCGAGCCACTGAAACGTTGCACGTCCCACCGTCTGCTCGCCATCCGCCGGGCAGAGTCGGAAGGGTTGCTGAAAGTGTCTATCAATCCCGACGACGAGGCCTGCATCGAACGTTTGGAACGCCAATTCGTACGTGGCAACAACGAATGTAGCCGGCAAGTGGGCGAAGCCACGACGGATGCTTACAAACGGTTGCTCAAGCCTTCCATTGAGACAGAATTTGCCGCCCAATCCAAAGAGAAAGCCGACGATGAAGCAATTTGCGTATTCACCGAAAACCTCCGCCAACTTCTTCTCGCTCCGCCATTGGGACAAAAACGGGTGCTCGCCATCGACCCCGGATTCCGTACCGGATGTAAGGTGGTTTGTCTCGACGCACAAGGCAATCTGTTGCATAATGAGAATATCTATCCGCATCCTCCGATCAACAAGACCGGCGAGGCTGCTTCGAAACTTCGCAAGATGATTGAGGCCTACCAGATAGAAGCCATCTCCATCGGCAACGGAACGGCAAGCCGGGAGACGGAAGATTTCATCAACAGTCAGAGTTTCGACCGTCAGATACCCGTGTTTGTAGTCAGCGAGCAGGGGGCTTCCATTTATTCGGCTTCCAAAATTGCTCGTGACGAGTTTCCGGATTACGACGTAACGGTGCGTGGGGCAGTCTCCATCGGACGCCGCCTGATGGATCCGTTGGCAGAGTTGGTGAAGATAGATCCAAAGTCTATCGGCGTGGGTCAATACCAACACGATGTAGACCAGACGAAGCTGAAGAAAGCACTCGATCAGACGGTAGAGAATTGCGTGAACCTGGTCGGGGTAAATCTCAATACGGCAAGCAGTCATCTGCTCACCTATATATCCGGTCTGGGCCCCCAACTGGCACAGAACATTGTCAATTACCGGGCGGAGAACGGAGCTTTCGGTTCGCGGAAAGAACTGATGAAAGTGCCGCGCATGGGCGCCAAAGCCTTCGAGCAATGCGCCGGATTTCTTCGCATCCCCGGAGCTAAAAATCCGTTGGATCATACCGCCGTGCATCCGGAAAGTTACCACATCGTAGAGCAAATGGCCAAAGACCTGAAATGCACCATCGACGAGTTGATAGCCGACAAGGAACTTCGCCGGAAGATCAATATTTCCGACTACATCACTCCTACCGTCGGCCTGCCTACCTTACAGGACATTCTGCAGGAGCTCGACAAGCCGGGACGTGACCCGCGCAAGGCTATCAAAGTCTTTGAGTTCGACAAGAACGTACGCACCATAGCCGATTTGCGCGAAGGGATGATTCTTCCGGGCATTGTAGGCAATATCACCAATTTCGGGGCGTTTGTCGATATAGGAATTAAGGAGAACGGCCTTGTACACCTTTCTCAATTAGCGGAACGGTTCATTTCCGACCCGACAGAAGTGGTGTCCATCCATCAGCACGTCATGGTGAGGGTGATGAATGTAGATTATGACCGGAAACGGATTCAACTTAGCATGATCGGGGTACCGCAAGACTGATTGCTTCTCTTTTCTCTCCCCACCACACGATCAGAATCGTAAATACAATCATAAGTACTGTGCAAATGAGCGAGCCTTCAAAACCGAAGGCTCCGCCATTCAGTACGTTTTCTTCGGGCATACGCAAAGTCAGCATACTGGTGGTGAAGTTGTTTCCGCTTACCTGATAACCGAGGATGGGGCCTTGAATCCAATTCCAGAAAAGATGGAGCGAGATAGGGAAACACAGGTTCCGCGTATATAGATAGGAAGCTCCCAGCAGCATACCTGCCAGCAACAGGTTGAGCATGGGCAGGAAAGCTATTTCGGGATTGAAGATGTGCATAAAGGCGAATAACGCTGCCGAGATGAAAAGCGCCAGGAATTTATTCATGGTGGTATGCAATAGGCGTCCGAGGATATAGCCGCGCATCAGTATTTCTTCGAACAAGGCGACCAGCAGGAAAAACACCCACGAGCCCAGCAGATCCAACGGCTTGAACTGGAAACCGGTGACTTCTATCTCTCCCAAAACGAACGAGATTCCGAAGCCGAACAGATAGAGCAGGATTGCCATCAGGAAGCCATACCACAGTCCCTTGACGTGTCCTTTTAAGGAGAGCCCCAAATCAGAAAACGGACGGCGTTCGAAGCGGAGCATAGGAATGGCGGCGGTTAGAACGGCGAGCAGCATACTGGCTTCGAGGATAATGTATCCCATCACTCCCGGATGGCGGGCTTCCACACCCAACACCAACGACAAACATCCGCGGGCCAGCGTACCATACAATCCAAGAAGGATGAAAAGTATCACAATAAACAGCGGGATACAAGCCCACACAGGAAGTCTTTTGGGTTCTTTGCCCCCAGCAATGTTGTCTGCCTCCATTTTTACAATTTGTTAA
>ERZ1503910.539-NODE-539-length-8787-cov-8.958314_pt1 | contig 8787 bp, 9 predicted proteins | sample MGYA00575502_ERZ1503910 | MGnify/ENA primary metagenome ERZ1503910 (study PRJEB39906, sample SAMEA3182100) | gut metagenome | biome: human; feature: gut; material: Stool; isolation source: human stools | place: Canada | collected 2012-06-20 ...
ATGCATATAGCATAGTTGTTCACCGTTCATTGTTTATAGTTTACCGTTTATAAAAAACGTTCTTGATTACAGTTTTGCACGAATTGCTTTAGATTCTTCTTCATACCCCGGTTTGTCCAGCAACGCAAACATATTCTTTTTGTATGCTTCCACACCCGGTTGGTTGAATGGATTCACGCCTAGCAAGTAACCGCTGATACCGCAAGCCTTTTCGAAGAAATAGAGCAGACCACCGATGTTGTATTCGCTCAATTCCGGAAGTACGATACGCATATTAGGTACACCACCGTCTACGTGAGCCAACTGTGTTCCCAATTCGGCCATCTTGTTCACTTCGTCCACACGTTTGCCGGCTAAGAAATTCAAGCCGTCCAGATTTGCTTCATCAGAAGGAACTTCCAGTTTGTGGTTAACCTTCTCTACTGAAATCACCGTTTCAAAGATAGAACGTTCGCCTTCCTGAATCCATTGACCCATAGAGTGGAGGTCTGTTGAGAAATCTACCGATGCAGGGAAGATACCTTTATTGTCTTTTCCTTCAGATTCTCCGTAAAGCTGTTTCCACCATTCGCTTACATAGTGCAGTTTTGGGCAGAAGTTAACGAGGATTTCGATCTTCTTACCATTTCTGTACAACTCATTGCGGGTAGCAGCGTAGATAGCAGCAGGGTTTTCAGCAAATGCAACGTCCGAACCACATACTTTTTCCATGTCGGCAGCACCGGCAACCAGTTTGTCGATATCGAACCCGGCCACTGCAATAGGCAGCAAACCAACCGGAGTCAGGACAGAGAAACGTCCGCCTACGTTATCGGGGATGATGAATGTTTTGTATCCTTCTTTGTCGGCTGTTACACGGGCAGCACCTTTCTTGGCATCCGTCACGGCAACGATTACTTTCTTTGCAGTTTCTTTGCCGCGCTGATCTTCACATTGCTTCTTCAGCAAACGGAAAGCAAGCGCTGTTTCAGTTGTAGTTCCTGATTTGGAGATATTGATGACACCGAATTTCTTGTCTTTCAGATATTCAGTCAGTTCATACAGATAATCTTCGCTGATATTGTGTCCTGCATAGATCATGACAGGAGCTGTTTTCTTTTCCTGCAACCAAGTGAAGCTGTTAGACAAAGCTTCGATGACGGCACGGGCACCCAGATAGCTACCACCGATACCGGCTACGATTACTACTTCACAATTGTCTCTTAATACTTTTGCAGTAGCGTTCAGGTCGGCCAGGTGTTCTTTAGTGATAGAAGAAGGCAAATGCAACCATCCTAAAAAGTCGTTACCTTTGCCTGTACCTTTTTCAAGCATTTCCTGTGCGGCTTTTACTTCAGCTTCGTAAGCAAAAACCTTTTCTTTGGAGATGAATCCAAATGTTTTTTCAATGTTTAAACTAATCATATTTTTTAAGTATTAAGTTTTAAGTATTAAGTATTAGTCATCAAGTATGGATTGTCAAGTATGAGTACCTGCGGGTAATACTTAAATGCCTAATACTTAATACTTAATATTTTTTTATCTAAAAGAGTCAGTCAACAGTTTAATCTCGATCATTGGTGAGATACGTTCGTATAGAATGTTATACACTGCGTCCAGTATCGGCATATTGACATGATGATGTTTATTGATTTCTTTGATACATTTCGTACCATAGTAACCTTCCGCAATCATTTCCATTTCAATTTGCGCACTCTTAACGGAATACCCTTTACCTATCATCGTTCCGAAAGTTCGGTTGCGGCTGAAGTTGGAGTAACCGGTCACCAATAAATCCCCCAGATAAACAGATTCATCCACGTTTCTGTTCAACGGATGCACCGTATTCAAGAAACGGTTCATCTCCTGAATGGCGTTGGAGATCAATACAGCCTGGAAGTTGTCGCCATATTTCAGACCGCTACAGATACCGGCAGCGATGGCATATACGTTTTTAAGTACCGAACTGTATTCGATACCCGCTACGTCATCACTGACAGATGTTTTGATGAAGCTGCTTCCCAGACGACGTGCGAAGATACGTGCTTTATCTTTGTCAGGGCAGGCGATAGTCAGGTAGGAGAGGCGTTCCAAGGCTACTTCTTCTGCGTGGCAGGGGCCTGCAAGGACTGCTATATTTTCTGGTGGTACACCATATTCTTTTGTGAAGTATTCCGATACAATAACGTTGTCATCGGGTACGATTCCTTTGATAGCGGTGATGATAAACTTATCTTTTATCTTGGTTTTCAACTTTTTCAGATGCGCCTTCAGATAAGGAGAGGGAGTGACGAAGATCAGTGTATCCGATTCTTTCACCACATCGTTGATGTTGGAACTGAATGAGATGCGTTTTGTATCAAATTTCACTCCTGTCAGATAAGCCGGATTGTGCCCTAATCGTTTAAAATCGGCAATGCGGTCGTCTCGCCGCATGTACCAATTGATAGAGTCCTCTTGGGCCAGACACATCTTTGCGATGGCTGTAGCCCAACTTCCTCCGCCCATTATCGCTATCTTGCCGGGTAATTTCATTTGTATGGATTTGGATGAAGAACTTATTAAATTTTCTGTATCCACTCAGTTACGTCGTTTACCGACGGATTGGTCAGTTCTAATTTATATTTCTTGTTAATGCCACAGATGTCCTGGTGCAACTTCTGCGGATTGACATCTTTCATGTCAGCTACAGTGTTGTAACCGGCTTTTTGGATCACCGGAACCCAGTCTTCTGCGATTCCCAATTCCATATATTTAGCGGCAGCGTCTTTTTTTGCTACTTTTTCCGGGCGCATTTGCGGGAAGAATAATACTTCCTGAATAGTGGTCTGTCCGGTCATTAACATTACCAGGCGGTCGATACCGATACCGATACCCGATGTAGGAGGCATACCATATTGTAAAGCGCGCAAGAAGTCCTGATCGATAATCATCGCTTCGTCGTCTCCTTTGTCGGCCAAACGCATCTGCTCTTTGAAACGTTCTTCCTGATCCAATGGGTCATTCAATTCCGAGTAAGCATTAGCCAGCTCTTTACCGTTCACCATTAATTCGAAACGTTCGGTCAGCCCCGGTTTAGAACGATGCATCTTGGTCAGCGGAGACATTTCAACCGGATAATCGGTGATGAAAGTCGGCTGGATATATGTACCTTCGCAGAATTCTCCGAAAATTTCATCAATCAGCTTGCCTTTACCCATCGTCTCGTCGATTTCTTCCATCTTCAGTTCTTTGCAGACTTGGCGGATTTCCTCTTCGCTCTTGCCGTTCAGGTCATATCCTGTCTTTTCTTTGATAGCGTCCAGAATAGGCAGACGGCGGTAAGGAGCTTTGAAGTTGATGGTTTTTCCGTCAACCACTGTTTCTGTGCTACCGTTTACTGCGATACAAATACGTTCCAACAACTTTTCGGTGAAATTCATCATCCAGTTGTAATCCTTATATTGTACGTAGAGTTCCATACAAGTGAACTCCGGGTTATGGGTTTTGTCCATACCCTCGTTACGGAAGTTCTTACCTATTTCATATACACCTTCAAAACCACCTACGATCAGTCGCTTCAGATAAAGTTCTGTTGCGATACGCAGGTAAAGATCCATGTCCAGTGAGTTATGGTGAGTGATGAACGGTCGTGCGCTTGCTCCACTGGCAATAGATTGCAAGATGGGAGTTTCCACTTCCGTGTAACCGGCTTCGTCCAAAGCATTGCGCAATGTTTTCACAACAGTGGCACGTTTCAGGAATGTTTCTTTGATACCGTCGTTCACTACCAGGTCCACATAGCGTTGGCGATAACGGAGTTCGGGATCTTCAAAAGAGTCATAAGCTACCCCGTCTTTGTATTTAACGATAGGCAACGGTTTGATAGACTTTGCAAGTACAGTCAGTTTCTTAGCATGGATACTGATTTCACCCATTTGTGTGCGGAACACGAAACCTTCGATACCGATAAAGTCACCTAAGTCGAGCAGGCGTTTGAATACAGAGTTGTACAGTTCCTTGTCTTCTCCCGGGCAGATATCATCGCGGGTGATGTACACCTGGATGCGACCTTTAGAGTCTTGCAATTCAACGAAAGATGCTTTACCCATCACGCGGCGGCTCATGATACGGCCGGCTACGGAAACTTGGCGTGGCTCCTCGTCGTCTTTAAATTCAGCTTTAATATCTGTAGAGAAAGCATTGGTTACATACTCTGCTGCAGGGTATGGATCAATACCCATTGCACGAAGCTCATTCAGACTGTTACGTCGAATAATTTCCTGTTCACTTAGTTCTAATATATTCATTTCGTTACGTATTAACTCAATTTTGGAGGCAAAAATACGAAACTTTTCTCATATATCCTGTAATCCACCTCTTTTTTGTATCTTTGCCGTCTCAAACTAATAGGTATGACAGGACAAAAGACACCCACTGCGTTGGGTACGGAAAAGATTGGGAAGCTTTTAATGCAGTATGCCATTCCGGCAATTATCGCCATGACGGCGTCTTCTCTTTATAATATGGTAGATAGTATTTTCATTGGTCATGGAGTAGGGGCGATGGCTATCTCCGGGTTGGCATTAACCTTTCCGCTAATGAATCTTGCCGCGGCTTTCGGCTCTTTGGTGGGGGTAGGTGCGGCTACATTGGTTTCGGTGAAATTGGGACAGAAAGATTACGATACCGCACAGCGGGTACTTGGCAATGTACTGGTATTGAATATTATCATCGGGCTTGCCTTTACAGTCGTCACATTGTTGTTCCTCGACCCTATTCTTTATTTCTTCGGTGGTAGTGATGCTACGGTAGGTTATGCCCGCGATTATATGGTTGTTATCTTGTTGGGTAATGTCGTCACCCACCTTTATTTAGGTCTGAATGCTGTACTGCGTTCGGCGGGACATCCGCAGAAGGCGATGTATGCCACGATTGCTACGGTAGTGATTAACACAATACTCGACCCTGTTTTTATTTATGGCTTTGGTTGGGGAATACAAGGAGCGGCAATCGCTACCATTACTGCACAGGTTATCGCATTGGCATGGCAGTTCAAGCTATTTTCTAATAGAGAGGAACTGTTACATTTTCATAAAGGTATTTTCCGGTTAAAAAAGAAGATTGTGTTTGATTCTTTAGCAATTGGTATGGCTCCTTTTCTGATGAATCTGGCAGCTTGTTTTATCGTGATTTTGATTAATAAGGGATTGAAACAGTATGGAGGTGATTTGGCTATTGGAGCTTTTGGAATTGTCAACCGCCTGGTGTTCCTTTTTGTCATGATTGTGATGGGATTGAATCAGGGGATGCAGCCCATTGCCGGGTATAATTATGGTGCCAAGCAATATTCCCGTGTGACGAAAGTCTTGAAAATTACGATTTATGTAGCCACCCTTATCACTACTATCGGTTTCTTGATGGGGATGCTGATACCTGATTTGGCGGTTTCTATTTTCACCACGGATGAAGAACTGGTTCGTATTTCTGCTAAAGGACTGCGTATTGTGGTCATGTTCTTTCCCATTGTCGGTTTTCAGATGGTGACTTCCAACTTTTTTCAGAGTATAGGTATGGCAAGCAAGGCTATATTCTTGTCTGTCTCCCGTCAGGTTCTAATTCTGATACCTTGTCTGCTGATCCTTCCACACTTTTACGGACAACTAGGAGTTTGGATCAGTATGCCGATTTCCGACCTGATAGCAAGTATGATTGCCGGAACGATGCTTTGGTATCAGTTTCGCCAGTTCTCATTATCGAGTAATTTAAAACATTAAAAAAGAAAATATGATAACTTCACAAATGTCCTACGAGGAATTGGCGAATGAAGTAGCAAAGGACTATATGGACGTGAGCATAATCATGCGGAAAAAAATGCCAGATGCTCTAAAATATTTCCGCAGGCAAAGCAAATTTCCGATGTTTCTTTTCTCTACAGTCACTTCACCCAGGAAGAACAAATGGATTCTGATATTCTTCGCCAAGAGTAAGCGACGTTTGAAACAGTATGTTGATAGTTTTCTTGTTTGTGTTAGAGAAACAGATCATGGTAAGTATGTTTATCGATACGATTTACCGGCTAAAGAAGGTTCTCTCCCCGGTGTGACTTTTTATCCACCTCATTTTTTTAGCAGATATGCTCTACGGATGGGATTGGAACTCACCGGAGAGGATCTGATAAAAAGATATTTTAAAACGAACACTGCTATGCACTATAATGCCGATCATTTATTCTTGAGTGAAGAAGAAATGAAAGATTTGCTGAATCCTGTGTGGTACACTAGTCCGGATGGTATCTCGCTCGGGTCGGCTACGGTGGTGTCCGGCATGGAACTTTTTATCTGCAAGACTTTCGTTCCCTGGAATATGTGTAAAAGGGATCAACTGATAACGTGTGGAAAAGAGGAAATGTTTCGATTGCAAGAAGATCTTGCGCTGGATACTCATGAGGAGGACGTTGTGAGTCAATCAGAGAATCATAAGATTGTTGAAGAGTTTGCACGGATGATAATGGAACTTATAGAGAAGGCCGGTTAAACTAGTCAACCATTATCAAGGAAGTACAAATTCTCAACTATACTCACGCCTATGAGAAAAAATACTCATACCAATGGGAATATATTCTCATAGGTATGAGTATTTTTTCTCATAGGCGTGAGTATTACTCCTTGTCAGAATGTCTGGAAACGGCAATTTTATAGCATTTCTGATAAAGGTTTTACCAATCGAATAAATCGATATATTTGTCGAATTCAGGTTTGTTTTCGATACCATGTTTTAGAAAGACGGCGGTAATCTGCTTTTGTTCGTCAGGATGTAGCATCCGTTCTTTGTTGCGGATGCGGTAAAACATACTGCGCCCCATCAAAGAATATAATTCTTTGCGGATGGTGATAGCCGTAGAATATGGTATGTTGTCCAATATATGGTCAATTCCGCATGCAAAGCGTGAAGTGCAGTATGGATTGAAAAATCTGCAGTTATTCTCGTTTCCTATTATGTGGTTGGGATTGACTGTTCGGAAATCAGGAACATTTTGCGGTATACAGAGTGTCGCTTGATGGCGTAGGCATTCATTGCGGCGCGGACATTTGTTGTGGGTGCAGTATAGATAATTCTTAGGAATGTCATTAAAGTCAATTTTTTGGTTCATGATTCTCAATGCTTTTATAGTTTGTTGTTGTTTTCATATTCTGTTTACTGGTGGCAAACTTACTCAAAATCTCCGGAATAGACGAATGAAAATGGAAGAAATGGTATGCTGCACCAAGCTACTAATGAATACTAAGAGACGTAGACAAACAGAACAGAGTTGCTAGATAAATTACTGTTTTAAAATAAAGAGTTATGCTTGCCGTTTTCTATGTCTGCAATAATGCTATTTATAGTGGCTAATAGAGGTGGAATTCCTATTTTTATGGTATTGAATATTGCTTCGGGGTCGATAGCAGCATATTCATGGGATAATATATTGCGTAAGCCTATAATTCGTTTCCAAGGAATTTCTTTATAATTTTCGACTAGCAATGCTTCTTCTGTAAGATTGTCTATTTGCCTCACTGTTTCTCCTATTGTTTGAAGGCACATGCAAGTAGAATTAAATAGGACCATGGCAGAGTCAGAGATTAAAAAGTCATGGTATGAATTTAGATGTTTCGTTGTTCTTTCTATAAAAGAGCTTTGTTCTTCAACGAAATGCAGCATGCCTACTATTTTTTCTTTAGATATAGATCGCATCTTCTTCTAAACTTTTCTTGAAAAAATTGCGCATGATAGCCCCTAGTGAGATGATGTCCACTTTTGTACGGAATATTTTTTCTAAATCTTCCTTTATGTCCTGTATCGTAAAATAGTTAGGCTCTTGTAATTTTATACAAATATCAATATCACTTGTTTCATCATGCTCTCCTCTGGCGGCAGAGCCAAACAACCCTAAAGTGATTATTCCGTATTTCTCAGCATAGTGTGCTTTGAAATCACGTAATATATCAAGTATCTCAGCAGTTGTTTTCATTTTCTATTTATATTCTGTTTATAGGAACAAAGGTAGCAATAATTTTGATATAAAGAAAAGTTAGAGACTATAACTTGACCTGATTTGTAGTATGTTAGAAAATAGTGACAAGCGATAAAGAATCCTGTGTCCTTGATTTTTCCTAAACATTTATGACTCTCTCTTGTTATTTTCCGAAAAGTATTTGTACCTTATGTCATTGGAACGTAGCACGCCTTTGTGGTGTGCGATTGTGCGTTTCCTCGGCTAACAGAAAAATGTAGCGATTTTTTATACGTGCCGGGAAGACATTACAAATGTATAATTCTATACTTAAAGGGCTGAAATTGAAGAAAGATATATTGGCTACTTATCGAAAGCGTGCTATCGATGCTCGTTTTTTATCCTTGGCAGACAATAATAAGAATATAAATGTTGGGCAGGAAGAGTGGATACTTCAATTGCCTGTTTGTAAAGTAGCTGATACTCGGCTGGCTAATGTCTTGTATAATCAAGATGTTCGAACGGTAAAGGACTTATTGGAAATCGTATCGGGAAGAGGTTGGAAAAGTCTGTTGAGAATAGAAGGAGTAGGAAAAACTTCCTACTATCATTTATTATCCAAACTTCAGATGATAGGTGTTGTGGATGAAAGTCTGGACAGGATTCTTGCCGGACATTCTGTTGGTCAGTTTGATAATAAATGACGGTAGGACATAATGATAAAGGGAGATGATATCACATCAATGGTAAGTACATGACAATTTATATAATTCGCTTCCTGCCAATAAGAAAGCGCCTACGCCATATACATCCTGTCTCTTATACACATCTCC
>ERZ1503910.643-NODE-643-length-6966-cov-18.493850_pt1 | contig 6966 bp, 3 predicted proteins | sample MGYA00575502_ERZ1503910 | MGnify/ENA primary metagenome ERZ1503910 (study PRJEB39906, sample SAMEA3182100) | gut metagenome | biome: human; feature: gut; material: Stool; isolation source: human stools | place: Canada | collected 2012-06-20 ...
CCTGTTGAAACTTCTATTTACATACAAGCTTATATTTATATGCAGGCATGTTCATTTCAAACGGTGATAGATGAATGATTAGGTGACAGGTGGAGAACAATCTATCACCACCCTGAAAGCTCGATGAACAATGCGTTTCAGAAGGATGGTGATAGATTGAAAGAGGATTCCATTTTTACGTATGGAAAGTTAGAATATGTGCCATCATTCAATGACAGCTGCAAAGCCGCCATTTCTAACCATCTTTATAGTTAGCTGTTCTCCGGCTTTCACTTGGGCTGACTTGCAACGATAATCCATCGCCTGACGTCCTGCGTTGATACCATCCTCAAAAGATGTCATTTGATAAGAGCGATCTTTATTCAAGAAATCTAACTTTATGGTAAACTCACGTTCCTTTTTACCATTATTAGTCATTCCTCCTATAAACCACTTATCGCCTTTCCGTTTTGCTACAATGACGTATTCACCCGCTTTAGCTTCCAATGCCACAGTCTCGTCCCATGTTACGGGAACTTGTGTGATGAAACGGGTACAATCTTCATTACGATAATAAAGAGTAGGATTATCTGCCAACATCTGCAGACCACTCTCAAAAACCACAAAGAGTGCCAACTGATAAGCACGTGTTCCGATACTTGCAGCATTAGGACGTTCCGACCGATACACATTAGGCTGCATACTAATCATCGCCCCGGGAGTATAATCCATCGGACCGACAGCATTACGCATAAACGGTAAATACAGACTATTATCCGGATAACAACCGCCCATTTGTTCCATGCCACGCACTCCTTCGTAAGACAATACATTCGGATATTTATATTCCAGTCCGGCAGGTTTGAAAGAGCCATGAAAATCGACAAACAAATGATGTTTGGCTGCTTCCCGGGCTACCCGTTCGTAATAGTTGACCATCCACTGATCGCTTCTGTCCATAAAATCAATCTTAAGTCCTTTTACTCCCCATTCATTGAAAGTCTTGAAGAGATCAAAATTGTTTTCTACCGTCAACCATGTCAACCAAAGCACAATCCCTACATTTTTTTCTTTGCCATAACGAATCAACTCGTGCAAGTCTACTTTGGGATTAGGCGTATAAGGATCACGTGTACTTTTAGCCCAGCCTTCATCCATAATGATATATGGAATACCAAATTTAGAAGCAAAATCAATGTAATACTTATAAGTATCCAAGTTATAACCGGAAACAAAATTCACATCCGGTCCGTAAGGAGAAGCGTCATTCCACCATTCCCAGCTCACCTGTCCCGGCTTAATCCATGAAACATCCTGAAGTTGATTCTTTTCAGCCAGTTTATAAGTCATTGTATTCTCAATCAACTGCTTATCATTTTTACTTATCACAAAGTAACGCCAAGGATAATTTCTCGTACCTTTTGTTTTAGCAATGTAATCAGCTTCTTGAGTAATCTTCACGCTACGATCACTGTTTTCAGCAAACGCAAGCGGAGCTTTAGGAAAAACAGAAATTGCTCCGTTCGTGCCCGTTCCTTTGAGAAACATACATGGATAATCAGCCAGATCCGACTCGCTGATTAATATTTTATAGTCTTTTTGTGTGTCAATCAATACCGGCAAAACAGCTATCCGTTCTTCAGGCTTCCACGCATTACTTTGAACATGTGTGTAAGGTTCCTCATAAGCTGTATGGAAGCCTCCCGGTTGTTGCAAGTGAAGAAGATAATCCGACGGGAAGTTGATAGCAAACTCTTCGTTCATTACTTCAACATCACCTTTTTGTGAGGTAATAAACCGGTAAGCAACTCCATCGTCAAAAGCACGGAATTCTACCAAATAGTCTTTGAAGGTCAGTAGCAATTGATTATAACGATTATTGACTTTCGAATATTTCAAAGGAACAATAGGAGTTAATTGCTCGTCGACACTCGTACGTTTCTGACGGCGCAGTTTGGGATTTTCTCCCAATACCTGATTCCTCAATGTCAACTGAAGGGTATTGTCCTTCAACAATACATCTCCGTTATAATCTATACTATAATAGATTTTATCCGAGAGATTCAAGGACACTTTCAGCTCTCCATTGGGAGAAATTAACTCTAACTTATTCTGTGCACGAAGTAGTGATGCCAAGCACAAACACACAACTAACAGGAAATATCTTCTCATGATTTAGATATTTAATTAATAATCGTTTTACAGTGGCAAATGTAATAAAAACATCACTTCGTACTATCAAACGGACTGGGTAATACTCCTTCAAAAGTCATTTTCACTGGTTTGATATACCCGTTTTCATCAAATTTGCCTGATATTTCATTGTCTTTCCAGGCAACGACAAAGAAGGAGCTACCGCTTCATCCGATACCGCACGCTTATAGTTCGGTTTACTGCTCATGACAAAACGTAGTTTCACGCCATCACGTATATCCTCATATTTCAAATAAGATTTGTCATACTTCTTGCCATTTACATACAATTCCTTTACATACACATTCTTCGGCGACCAATTATCTGCTACCATTTCAATCACTTTTCCGTTGCTCATCCGAACTGTTATTGCCTCAACGCAAGGAGAACCGATGTTATACATATTGCTTGAAGGAGCCACCGGGTAAAAGCCAATGCAATTGAACATATACCAAGCCGACATCTGCCCGCAATCGTCATTGCCACTTAATGCATCCGGAGTATCGCCATAGAAACGGTCAACAATCGTACGGACCCACTTCTGACATTTCCAAGGTTCTTTCAAGTAATTATAAAGATACGCTACATGATGGCAAGGTTCATTTCCATGCCAATAGGCTCCGATACGGCCTTGAATATCATGTGCTCCCGGAATGTCATCCGGCAACTCTACTGTGAACAGTTCATCCAACCGGTTGCGGAACCAATCTTCGCCAGCTTCGTTCATATATCCTTGTACATCTTGTGGTACATACCAGGTATATTGTACAGTAAATCCTTCCGTAATATCCCCCCATCCATTTACAGATCCGGGTCCCTGATAAGCTACCGGAGTAAACGGTGTACGCCAGTTTCCCTGACTGTCCTTGCCACGCATATACTTCGTTTCCGGATCAATCAAAGTCTGATAAGAGAGTGCACGATTCAAGAAATAACGATAATCATCCTCTTTACCCAAAGCCTTGGCAGCCTGTGCCATGCAATAATCATCATACGCATATTCCAATGTTTTAGATACTGATTCCGCCTCTTTATCGAAAGGCACATATCCCATCATACGATATTCCGGCAAACAGTCATAATTCGGATTCATCGCCGTGGTCTTCATAGCCTCATACGCACGTTCGTAATCGAATCCTTTCACTCCCTTCACAATCATGTCAGCCAATACGGAAACTGCATGATAACCAATCATACACCAAGTCTCATTTCCATAAAACGACCAGATAGGAAGCATTTTCTCCACACTTTTATCATAATGAGCCAGCATGGAATTGGCAATATCGGCATTCACTTCCTGTTGAACCAGATTGAACCAGGGATGCAAAGCCCGGTAGGTATCCCAAAGAGAGAATACCGTATAGTTAGTAAATCCTTCGGCTTTCTCTATATTTTTATCTAATCCTCGAAACTGCCCGTCTGCATCCTGAAAGATGAACGGATGCAAAGCCGCATGATAAGCCGACGTATAGAATGTTCTTTTCGTTTTACGGTCGGCAGTAAGGGTATATTTTCCAAGTTCTTTTTCCCATAGTGCTTCTCCTCTAGCTTTCAGATCATCGAAAGTGAGTCCGGCAAGTTCCGCCATATTGTTTTTTGCCCCGTTTGTGCTGACCGATGAAATAGCAGTTTTTACAATCACCTCCTCTCCGGCTTTTGTATCAAAAGAGATGCAAGCCATCAGATTCTTTCCCCAAGCTTCATAGCTGCTACGAAACCGGGAGGTATTGTAAATCACCGGCTTCTTATTCTGCATAAAGCGCAAGCCGGTCAACTTTTTAGAGAAAGTAGCCGTGAAATAGATATGCCGTTCCGGTCCCCAGCCTTTCACCAGTTTATATCCGGTGATGGTAGAATCATTTTCCATGCGCAGATTCGCCCATTCACAAGATTGCCATAAAGTATGGTTCATATCGATCATAATAAAAGCTTTATCCGATTGAGGATAGGTGAAGCGGAACATACCACTACGTACCCCTGACGTCATTTCAGCCTTTACTCCATAATCTGACAGTTCCACCGCATAATAATTAGGTGATGCCCATTCCTTTTCATGAGAATAACGTGAACGGTATCCCTTTTCCGGCTCCTCACGTGTCCCCGGATCCAGTTTCATCTCTCCTGTTCCGGAAATAAACAAGAAGTCTCCCAAATCAGGTATACCAGTCCCGCTTAAATGAGTCAGACTGAACCCCAACAAGGTGGAATGATTATATTTATAACCGGAAGCCGCATCATAGTATTTACTATCCGTGTCCGGACTCATCTGAATTCCCCCGAAAGGAATCTGCGCACCCGGATACACATTACCATAACCATCTGTTCCCACAAATGGATTCACATAATCAATCAGTTTCTCGGTTTGAGCCATGCCTGGCAAAATACTCACCAGGCACAGCCATACTAAAAACAATCCTCTTTTACCCATTACACTCACCATATTTACATTATTATGCTTGTATATCACCTACCGCAACTTGATATTCATGCCACAGTTCATCAATATTATATTCGTCTCCTAAAACATGCTTGATAGCTCCATCAAACGACCAAGGGATAACCTCCAATGTACTCCGGTTAAACTTACGCAGGAATTCAGGATCTTTGTTGTCACGTAACCACACGAAGAAATAACCCGCCGTACGGTATCCGTCCATATAATTTCCACCTTTCGGACGGGCATTCGGTCCGTCAAATCCTCCATTGGCAACCCGCACAGCATCTGCCATTCCCTCGATAAATGCCCAGAACACACGATTGGTTCCATAAGAACCGATTCCTTGCGGTTCCAGCTGATAAGCATGTGTCAGTTCATGCAACAATACCCCGCGCGTTTCGAAAAACAACTTTGCCGTATCATTCGCTGCAAAAGATTTTTCAATATGACGTGTACTGTAGAAAATCGTCACATCACCATTGCCACCGCCTTTAGCAGAAATACCGTTGATATCTTCCAAAGTATAATGTATCTTGTGCACTGCGGGAATACTATCTTCCGGAGAATTGTAAAGAGTAGCTAATACAGTACGTGCCTGTTCCTTGATGTACGATTCAGCATCGGGAATGATCCGGTGGTAAATGTCCGATCCCAGCGTTTCCGGTGCTTTATCCTCAAACAATACAGCACCTGTATTGTACTCTTTCCATACATCAGAATTATCCTTCACCTGTTTTTGCACACTTGCAGCACAAGCCCCCATACCTACCAGCAGGCAGGCTGCATAGATTAAATGTATCTTTTTCATACTCCTTTATTGATTATTTGTTGATTCCGTTAGTTAATGAATAAGGTTTATCCTCCGGTGATAATCCGCGACGTTTGTTAGGTGACGCCCCCATCTTGAATTCAAGCACGCCTCCTTTCAAAATGTCTTCATGTGTAATATACATCTTGTCGTATACCTTGCCGTTCAATTTCAGCGACTGCACGTAACGTTTCTTATCGCTGACACCCGGCGCTTTGATCTCCAATGTCTTTCCATTAGGAAGTGTCATCTTCAGATAAGGCAGGTAGGGCGCTCCCAATACATACTGGTCTGTACCAGGACAAACCGGATAGAAGCCCATCACGGAGAAAAGATACCATGCTGACATCTGTCCGCAATCATCATTTCCACCCAATCCGTTAATATCATTCTTATACATCTTATTCAGAATCTCACGCAGCCAGTACTGTGATTTCCACGGCTGGGAAGTCCACGCATATAGATAAGGAACATGGTGGCTCGGTTCATTACCATGCACATATCCGCCGACCAAACATTCTTCCGTAATATCCTCATTATGCTCATAGTACTTCTCCGGCAGATGCATGGAGAACAGTTCATCCAGTTTCTGCACGAACGTCCCTTCTCCTCCCATCAAGTCGATCATGCCAAATACATCGTGTGGCACATGAAAAGAGAAATTCCATGAATTGCCTTCGATAAAACCTTCACCATAGGTTTGCAATACATCAAACTCTTTCTTGAAAGAACCGTCACTATAACGGGGACGTGCAAAACCAATACTTGTATCATAGATAGTACGATAATTGAGGGCACGCTTTCGGTAAGTCTCCGCTATTTCCTTGTTACCTGCCTTCAAAGCTGTCTGATAGATAGTCCAATCGTCGTATGCATACTCCAAAGTAGAAGAGGCTGCTGTACCACTTTTGTCAAGCGGAATATATCCCAGCTTCATATAATCAGCTATACCTTCATAATACGGAACGGTGGATGTACTGACCATTGCCGCCAATGCCTCATCCACATTCGAAAAGACGCCTTTGGTTATTGCATCCGCCAGTACAGACACAGCATGATAACCGCTCATACACCAGTTTTCATTTCCCATCAGACTCCATATCGGCAACATTCCGTGCACGCTTTGTTGCTCATGTTTAATCATGGATTCCACCATATCCGCATTGCGTCCCGGTTTCACCAGATTCAGGAAAGGATGTTCCGCACGATAGGTATCCCAAAGGGAAAATATAGTATAGTTGGTGAATCCTTCCGCCCGGTGTATGTTATGATCCAGCCCACGATAGGAACCGTCTACATCCATATACACAGACGGATTAATCATGGTGTGGTAAAGAGAAGTATAGAACATTGCTTTCTGATCGGGCGTACCTTCGATCTCGAAATGCTCCAGTTCACTATTCCAATCTGTACGAGCAGCCTCCGCCAACTGTTCGAAACTCTTTCCGGAAGCCTCGGCATGCAGATTCTTAATGGCCCCTTCCGTACTGACTGCCGACAATGCCACTTTTACAACCAGTTCCGAATTGTTAGCGGTATCGAAGTTAAA
>ERZ1503910.668-NODE-668-length-6692-cov-2.839385_pt1 | contig 6692 bp, 3 predicted proteins | sample MGYA00575502_ERZ1503910 | MGnify/ENA primary metagenome ERZ1503910 (study PRJEB39906, sample SAMEA3182100) | gut metagenome | biome: human; feature: gut; material: Stool; isolation source: human stools | place: Canada | collected 2012-06-20 ...
ATTTCTTCTTTAACGAGGAAGAGTATTGATTTAAAAAGACCGAACATATAAGAATGCCCGATAACCTTTGCAAGAAGGCTATCGGGCATTTTTTTTGTTTGTTAGCCTAATGAAAAATATCAGTCCGTTTGTATAGGATATTATTATTAAATTCGTATTTTTGGTGCAAAACTCCTGCAATGAGTAGCAATGAGATCTCAATAGAACAAATAAACAAGCTGGATGCAGCAGCCTTCCGACTACTTTATAAAAGCTATTATAAAGGATTGGTTTGTTATGCGATGCGGCTGATAGAACTCTCCGAACCGGCGGAAGACATTGTGCAGGAATTGTTTTCCAATATCTGGGCCAAGAAAATGGTTTTTCAGTCATTGGTGTCGTTTAAGGTTTATCTATATAACTCCGTCCGGAATGCCTCACTTGATTATCTGAAACACAAAAATATAGAAGGTAGCTATTTACAGAAAATGCTTGATGCTCATCCGGTTTATCGGACAGGGGAAGAGGATGAAGAAGGCTTTTTCAGTGAAGAGGTCTACCGCCAGCTTTTTGAAACGATCGACGCTTTGCCGGAACGTTGCCGGGAAGTGTTTCTGATGTACATGGAAGGCAAGAAGAATGAGGAAGTGGCTACGGCGCTTCATGTTTCCATTGAAACAGTGAAGACCCTGCCTCTTATACACATATCCGAGGCCATGTCTATTCTTCGGAAGAAACTGGGCGCCTATCAATTCTTATTACTTCAGCTGTTGCTTCCATAAGATTAAGATCATATACTCGACTGACTACATTTGTTAACACCCGTTTGCAATGAACAAAATGTTCACTGTATGCCTCTGATTTTGTGCAAAAAGAACCATTTCTGAATTTGAAAACTATCTTTTTCCAAAAAAAAGTTCAGAAACCTGTCCCTCACTTTTTCTCTTGAGTCGTCTTTGATATAAATAAGTCTGAAAATAATATGATGAAGCGTAAAAGAAGCATTAACTCCATTATCCACGATCAGTTGCTGGGATCTACTTCGGAAGAAGACAGAGAACAGTTGCAGCGCTGGCTTGATAGTTCGCAGGAAAACAGAGAGAACTATGAACGCCTGATGCGTGAGAATTGTCTGGCAGACCGTTACCGGGAATTTGCCTGGGTAGACGAAGAGCGCGCCTGGAAAAGATTTCAGGAAAAACACTTCCCTATCCGGACTTTCAACTGGGGAAAGTTAGTGCGTTATGCCGCTATTTTCATACTGCCTTTGATAGGACTTGCCGTTTGGCTTTGGGGAACCTATCAGATGGATTCTAAACCTATATTGTCAGAAGAGACACGTGTGGCAATGACTCGTTCGGAACAGATGGGAAAGCAGAAAGCAACGCTTGTTTTGACGAATGGCCAACAGATGGATCTGAAATCAGCACCTGTCAGTCAGGACACGGTTGCCCGGTTGCTCGCTCCGCCACCGGCAGTAGTTCCGGCCGAAGAGGATCAGCCTGTGGAGGCGCCTGTTGCGGAGAACAATAAATTGTCTACGTATGATGACAGTGAGTTTTGGATGACGTTCGAAGATGGTACAAGAGTACATCTGAATTATAATACAACTTTAAAATATCCACCACATTTCACCAGCAACAGCCGTACGGTTTACCTGGACGGTGAAGCCTATTTTGAAGTAGCCAAGGATAATAAACGCCCCTTCCGGGTAGTGACGGCCAACGGAGTTGTCCGGCAATACGGCACCTCTTTCAATGTCAATACTTATATGAACGGAGTCACGAAAGTGGTGCTGGTAGACGGTTCTGTCAGTGTATTGCCCAATTTGGGAGGCGAATATAAGATGAAGCCCGGAGAGTTGGCTGTACTTCATGCTGCCACGCAAGAAGTGCAGATCAGCGAGGTGAATATCGAACCCTACGTTGCGTGGAATAGCGGACGTTTCGTTTTCGATAATTGCTCGTTGGAAAGTTTAATGAGTGTTATATCCCGTTGGTACAATAAAGAGATTGTTTTCGAGTCGGAAGATATCAAGAAAATACGTTTTACGGGGGATATTGACCGTTACGGCAACATAGCTCCCATATTAAAAGCGATACAACGCGTCACCCACCTGGAGATGGAGGTCAGAGGAAAAAGCATAATAATAAGAAAATAAACATATTTACTACCACTAATACTATACTAAAAAAAGGAGGACACATGCAAAAAGAGAGAGCTCGGGAACGTATCATTATGTTTCTCTGTTTCATTTCCCTGTTGTTGACACCGGTGTTGGCTACATCGCAATCAACTGCAATGAGGGTATCTTTAAATCTAAAATCTGCTACGGTAAAAGAATTTTTTGATGCTGTCAAAGTACAGACAGGTTTGAACTTTATTTATAATACAGAGCAAGTAAAGAACATGCCCCACATTACTGTTCGGAGTAGTAGCCAGCCAGTCAATGAGGTTTTGGATAAAGTCTTGGCCAATACAGGCTATACCTATGAGATCGAAGGAAATATCGTGACGGTTGTTTATCAGCAGCCCAAAGAGAAAACCCGCACCGCTACGGGAGTCGTAGTGGATGAAGACGGGTTGCCACTGCCGGGAGCTTATATCAAATTGGCGAAAACAGATCATTCGACTATAGCGGATAGGGATGGAAAATTCTCAATCAGCCTGTTGCAACAGAAAGATCCGGTATTGCAGATTTCCTATCTGGGTATGATGATGGAAGAAGTAAAAGCAGGCGGCGACAGACCTTTGAGAGTGGTGATGAAATCGGACGTAAAGTCGATAGATGAAGTCGTTGTGACAGGCTATCAGGAAATCGACAGGCGTAAACTAGCCAGTTCTATTTCCTCCATAAAGGGGGCAGACCTGATCGGGGGAGAATATTTATCTATCGACAGAATGTTGCAAGGACGCCTGCCGGGCGTGGCTGTCATGAATATGTCTTCCACTCCGGGAGCAGCTCCGAAAATCAGAATCAGAGGTTCCTCTTCCATCACCGGAAACAGAGAGCCGGTGTGGGTGGTCGACGGGATTATTCTGGAAGAACCTGTCAATATATCGACAGAAGAACTGAACAGCCCCGACAAGATTAATCTGATTGGAAATGCAATCGGTTCGGTGAATCCGGAAGATATTGAACGGGTGGACATCCTGAAAGATGCTAGCGCTACCGCCATCTACGGTATTAAGGCTGCCAATGGAGTGATTGTGGTGACTACCAAACAAGGTAAAAGCCAGAAACCCAGTATCTCGTACACTGCTACACTGGGCATTACCGCTCCCCCTACTTACGATAAAATGTTCCGCATGAATTCAGCCGACAGAATTGATATGTCGATGGAGATGCACGAAAGAGGATTGGCTTTCGGAAGCTATAAACCTTCGGACATCGGCTATGAAGGAGCCTTACAGCAATTATGGAACAAAGACATCACTTATCAGGACTTTCTGCAACAGGTACAGACGTTGAAAGGACTGAATACCGATTGGTATGATTTATTATTCCGCACAGCATTTACACATCAACACTCCGTATCCATTTCGGGTGGAAATGACCGGGCGAACTATTATATGTCCGTCGGATATGCCAACAACCAGAGCGTTACGGTTGGGGAAAAACTGGAACGATATAATGTGCTGGCTAAAATAAACACCCGGATTAACCGGAACATACGATTGGGATTGAAAGTCAGCGGCTCGCTATCCAAGGCCGACCGCCCTCACTCTTCCATTGATGTGTATGAATATGCCTATAACACTTCGCGGGCTATTCCTTTGCGGACCGCTTCCAATGAGTTGTATTTCTATGCCAATGCAGCAGGATATAATGGAAACCTGCCCTACAATGTGGTTAATGAACTGAATCATAGTGGGAACAGCAACGACAACTCTGTAATCGACGTAGCCATCAATCTGGACTGGAAACCTGCTTCGTGGATCAACTTTTCATCTATACTGGGACTTTCCAGAAGTCATGTGACACAGGAAAACTGGGCGGATGAGCAATCATATTACATTTCTTCCATGCGACTGACTCCTTATGGAACGATGCTGCCGAATCCGTTGGAAGATCCTACTTTTGCCGAAGAAAAGTGCCTGCTCCCGTTCGGAGGCGAACTGCTGACATCAAATACCCGCCATACCTCTTATACCTGGAGAAACAGCCTTAGCCTGATGCAAAGCTTTGGCAAACATGAAGTCTCCGGGAGTATCGGACAGGAAGTGAGATCCTCCAAATATGATGGATTGCAGTCTACTCAATATGGCTATTTGCCGGACAGAGGAAAGAAATTTGTGGATATTGACCCGACCATTTGGAAAAGGTATGGAGCTCTGTTGAAAAATCATCCGGACGTAGTGACCGATACAAAGAATAACGTAGTTTCACTTTATGCCACGGCAGCGTATGTGTATGACAGCCGCTATATACTGAATTTCAATATCAGAACCGATGGCTCTAATAAGTTCGGCCAAAGCAAGAGCGTGCGTTTCCTGCCGATATGGTCTGTTTCCGGACGATGGAACGTAATCAACGAGAGCTTTATGAAGAATGCAGACTTTCTGAATGATTTAGCCATTCGTGCCTCGTACGGTATACAGGGAAATGTGCATCCGGACCAGACGCCGAACCTGATAGCCAGTTTAGGCACATTGGAAGCTTTGCCGCAGGAGTATGTTTCAACTCTCCACAAATTACCGAATAATAAATTGAAATGGGAGAAAACACGTTCCTATAATATAGCCATTGATTGGGCTTTCTGGAATAACAGAATCTACGGCTCGCTGGATGTGTATTATAAGAAAGGCGTCGATCAGGTAGTTACGAAGAATGTAGCTCCTTCTACGGGAGCGATGAGCGTATCCATCAATGATGGAGACGTAGAGAATAAGGGTTGGGACTTGGCAATATCTCTGGTTCCCATTCAAACCAAAAACTGGATGTGGAATTTGTCGTTCAATACCGGAAAGAACTATAATAAAGTCTTGAATGCCGGAAACTCGGCTGTCACCTGGCAAGATTATATTTCGGGAACACTGGTAAGCAATGGTAATGCCGTCAACAGTTTCTATTCTTATAAGTTTGACAAACTGGATGCCGGCGGTTACCCCACTTTCAAAGACATCAATGAAAAGGATGAAGATGGAAATGCAGTTGTTCATTCCCTGCAAGAAATGTATGACCGCTCCTTTGTGTTTTCCGGAAAGCGTGAGCCCGACTTGACAGGAGGATTCTCCACCTATCTGAAATATAAGAATATAACGTTTAATGCTCTGTTCTCATTCAGCTTCGGCAATAAAATCCGGTTGAATGATTTGTATGAATCCTCCGGGCAGCGTCTGCCTTATCCGGATCAGAATATGTCCAGTGAATTTGTAAACCGTTGGAGAGAGCCGGGAGATGAAGACAGAACGAACATACCGGTATTATCCGATAAGAGCCTGACGATTAATGACAGGGATGTCACCTATCGCATTGCCGATAATGGGTGGGATATGTATAATAAGAGTGATATCAGAGTCGTTTCGGGCAGTTTCCTTAGATGCCGTTCGATGTCTGTTCGTTATGATCTCAAGCGCGAATGGTTGAAACCCCTTTATCTGAAAGGTGCGAGTATCAGCTTCGATGCCGGCAATGTGTTTGTCATCAAGGACAAAGCCCTGAAAGGAAGAGATCCCGAACAAATCGGGTTGGGGTCACGAAGCATTCCCCCTCAACGATCTTATTCACTTCGCTTTAATATTACTCTTTAATAATGAAAATGACGATGAAAAAGTATAGTTTATATATTTGGTTGCTTGCAGGCATACTGGCATCATGCGGCGACTTTCTGGAGGAGAGTTCGCAGGATTTGATGATTCCCAAGTCGGTAAAGGACTATAAAGAGTTCTTCTTCGGCGAAGTGATGAAAACGAAAGGCAGAGAGATTCCCCATCCTTATCTGGAATACATGACTGACGACGTCAAAGACCAGTGCTACTACGGAACCCGTCCCACGCCCTTGTCTAATGATTTCAGAGAAGCAATGTGGGCATATTATACGTGGCAGGCAAATCCGGAAGTCGGAATGTCGAATGAGTTCTCAACAGATGTGGCCTGGAGTTCGTACTATCATAAAATCCTGATGACTAATATCATTCTGGATCAGCTTCCGGAAATGAACGGCACGGATATGGAACGGCGTGATTTGGCTGGTGAAGCTTATTTCATGCGGGCTCTTTCCTATTTCATGCTTGCCAACTTGTACGGACAGCCTTACCATCCGGCAACGGCAGGACAAGATCTCTGCGTACCGGTCAATGATGAGGTTAGCTTGTCAGACCGGATGATGAAGCGGGCTACCAATGCAGTGGTCTATGCAAAAATGGAAGGAGATGTCAAACGCTCCATCCAATGCTTTAAAGCTGTGGGAGGAGAGAAGAGTATTTTTCGTCCGAACCTGCCCGCAGCTTATCTGCTGGCATCGCGTATCGCTCTTTTTCAGGAGAAGTATGACCAAACGATTTTGTATAGCGACTCTGTTTTAAGAGCAACTCCCCATTCTCTTTATAAGCTCCGGGAAGATGATACCCATTATTTCTTTTCTCTTGTCAATAAAGAAATTCTGTTGTCTTATGGAGTCACGACATTCGAATCGTACATGGGCGAAGACTATAGATATGCCGGGCAGATTGTGGTATCCGACGATTTGCTGGCACAGTATCCGGCAGAC
>ERZ1503910.697-NODE-697-length-6409-cov-2.929808_pt1 | contig 6409 bp, 8 predicted proteins | sample MGYA00575502_ERZ1503910 | MGnify/ENA primary metagenome ERZ1503910 (study PRJEB39906, sample SAMEA3182100) | gut metagenome | biome: human; feature: gut; material: Stool; isolation source: human stools | place: Canada | collected 2012-06-20 ...
CCTCTCTATTCGTCGGCAGCGTCAGATGTGTATAAGAGACAGAAAATGGCGTATGCTTTTTCCAACTCGGCTATATTCATTTTTGCCGCCATCTTCAAAAAATAATCTTCTTCTTCCGTTTTGTTCAGATCGGTTTTGTATTCTTCCAAAAGGCGGATATAAGAAGCGTGTATTTCCCGGCAGGAGGCATTCGGACGAACATTTAACAAGTCATAATAGTTTTTATTATCCATAATCATTCCTCAGTTATTAATAGTAATAGTATTTATTCTGATGAGAAAATTAAGGTATTTGCAGCGGCCGGTTTTAGATTGGATAGCAAAAAGAACAGAAAAGATCCGCCGGGAAACGGTTCTGTTCTTTTCGTCAGGCAGATTTGTTGAAGCCTTTGCCGCGAAGTTTCTTTTCCCACCGGTCGAAGAGGAAGGTGAGGAGTATGGCCAGTCCCCAGTAGGCGATGGCGTCCGCGATGTACGGTTCCATGCGCCGATTGTAGAGGGCGGAGAAGATATCCGCTTTGGCGAACATGTCTACGACTTTGACTGTGAAGACAAGGGCGAGGAGTTTGATGGTTTTCAGATAGTATGTGAAGAAGGCGGGAAGCGCCACGACGAACGCCTGGGGAAGGACGATCCTTGTGAAAGCGCGGAATGAGGTCATGCCCATGGCGACGGCTGCTTCATACTGGCCGTGGTCTACGGAGCGGAGAGCGCCGCGGATATTTTCCGACTGATAGGCGGTGTTATATAAAATGAAGCAGAGGTAGACGCTCCAGTAGGGGCTTACGTCAAAAGGCTTTACTTCCGTTCCCGAAAAAGCACTGAATACGGGCGCAAGAAAGTAGGGGAGGGAGTAGTATACGATGAAAAGCTGGACGATGCCTGGCACGGCGCGGAAGAAGGAAACAAATACGGCAAAGAAAATGTTGATAAACATATTGTTTCCCAAACGGAGCACAGCGATAAAAGAGCCGAAGAGGATGCCGAAGAAAATACTGACGAATGCCATGAAAAGGGTATTCGGTACGGCGCCTGCTATGAAGAGGAGCGCTTCGGGAAGGACTTTAAAATCGATCATGCAGTCCTCCTTATTTCTTTATGGCCCTGTTTCTGGAAGAGCCAGAATGCCGCTTCGATGGCAATGACGATGGCCCAGTAGATCAGGGCGACGGCGGTGTATGTTTCCAGACGGTGCTGGCCGAAGGCGGCGTTGATGATGAGGTTGGCACGGCCCATGAGGTCGATGACGCCGATGAAGAACATGATGGACGTGTCTTTCAGTATATTGACAGATTCGCTCACCAAACCGGGAATGGCGACAGGGAGCGCCTGGGGAGCAATGATGCTGAAAACGCGCCGAACCGGAGAAAGTCCGAAAACGATGGCCGCTTCATGCTGTCCCCGGTCGACAGAAAGGTAAGCGGGGCGGAGTATTTCTGAAATAACGGGGGCGTAGTGGAAGGTAAGGGAGACTAAGACGTATACGGTAAGAGGCCAGCCGTCGGGATTGATGCCGAGCCCCCGTATAATGGCGGGAAGGCAGAAATAGACGAGGTAAAGGTCGAGGATAAAGGGCATGCTCCTGTTATAAGAGAGCCATATGTCGCAGAAAGGCGCCAGCACGGGCACAGGGGCAATCCTGATGACGGCGATGATCGTGCCGAAGAAGAGGCAGAGCAGGATGGACGCGATGATGACTTCCACTGTGAAAGGAAGGGCAGAAATCAGCCGGGGAAATACGCCTATGAAAAAAGAGGGGTCAAAAGTAAGCATGGAATCATTCCTTTATAAAACAAGCGGGACGGGGAGAGTTACGCCTCTTCCCTTTTCAGCATGCGCCGGAGAAAGGCGCGGGTCTGCTCCTCTTTCGGATGGGAGAAGAATTCTTTCGGATGTCCTTCTTCCACGATGAGGCCGTCCGACATGAATACGGCTTTTGTGGATATATCCTGAGCGAAATGCATTTCATGGGTGACGATGATCATGGTGATGCCGAGGGTCGCGACGGAGGCGATGGTATCCAGAACTTCCCCTACGAGTTCGGGATCGAGCGCCGAAGTGGGTTCGTCAAAGAGGATGACATCAGGTTTCGGTGCAAGAGCTCTGGCGATTCCCACGCGCTGCTGCATGCCGCCGGAAAGTTCCGACGGATACATGTGGGCATAGTCTGTCATGCGGACGCGGGAGAGTTCTTCCATGGCGATTTCTTCCGCTTCTTTTTTTGTTTTGCCGTAACCATAAATCAGCCCTTCCGTGATGTTTTCAAGGACATTCTTGTTGCGGAACAGATTGAACTGCTGGAAGACCATGGTAGATTTCCGCCGGAGTTTCTGCACTTCCGTTTTGGAAATATGGGAAAAGTCCACAGACACGTCGTCAATGGAAAGACGGCCGGCTTCGGGTTTTTCCAGATAATTGAAGCACCGGAGAAGCGTTGTCTTTCCCGTGCCTGACGGGCCGAGAATGGAAATAACATCGCCTTTTTCTACGGTGAGATTGATATCTTTTAATATTGTGTTTTTACCAAATGATTTCTTGATATGTTCTGCAGTAAGTATGCGGGACATGGCAGCCTTCTTTCCGTAAAACCGCGAAAATAAAAAACCGCCCCTGTGCAAAGGGACGGTAAATTCCGTGTTCCACCCAATTTCGTTTCCACGTTGCCGGAGAAACCTTGGAAAGTCGTATGACTTAAGCGCTGTATCGGGCGCGCCCGGTTTTCTTACTCGGGAAATTTTCTTTTCGGAAAACCACTCGGAGAGGCACTTCAGAAAAATCACCGTACCCGTTTCCATCATCAGGGCTTTCTGAAACGGTTCTGTTTCCCTACTTTCTCCCGTCATCGCGCAGTTAAGGAATATGAAACACTATAACATAAAATTTCGGCAGGCGCAAATATCAGAAGGACGTGACAGGTCTTCCTATTCTGTCACAAACGGCCGCTGTCGATTTCATTTTTCAGGTATTCAAAAACTTTTTCCACAGGAGAATCGTTGGGAATGGTTTCCTTTGCTCCCTCTGCGGCAGCATGGAGACGGATTTTTCCGGCAGCGTTGTACTCTGTTGCGGAAAGAGTCATTACCTTTTTGTAAGCCATGTTCATTCTTATCCGGTAAATGATCCGGGATAAATCCTTTTCCTGATTAGGGACTTCCACGGCAAGCCAGAAGTCGGCATAGCCATTTTTATAACGGAGAGAATTTGTGTCAATGGAGAAGGCTGCGCCCCGATTGTCTTTGTAAAGCTGTTTCCACTTCGCGTCAGGCGGGGGCAGGGGCGTTTCCACATAATGCCTGTACAGATTCTTTCCATAGGTGCCCGGTATGAGCTTGTTCCAGCCGTCGTCAGGATTTTCTTTCTTTTCCGCGTGGAGGACTTTTCCGTCTTTGTCACGGGTGACAAGCGCGGCGGTGCGCCAGGCGTTTTTAGAGGTGTCGAATTCCATGGTGGATACGACGGTGAAATCGGAGGATTCCAAACGCATGTCAAAGGAGGAGATGGCCTGCTCCTGACGGATGGAGTCGGTGTCGATCCATGAGGGCGAGCCGTCGGCGTTCTTTATCCAGTTTTCCGCGGAAACCTGCATACCCGCAAGGGCAAGGCAGAGTGTAAAAGCAAGAGGGGAAATTTTATTCATGGGACATCCTTTCCGTTAATCAGCATGCAGTTTTTTCAGAATCCGCAGGTCTTCTTTCGTGAGGAGGGGCGTGTAGGGCTTTCCCAGGTAGAGGGAGGCCGTCTGCACGAGGGTGCGGATGTAGGGGCAGGGAATATGCATCAGCTCCGCCAGATCAAGGACAGGGCCGAGGCCGCAGGGCAGGTCTTCTGTGAAGTAGCGGTACTCCGTAGAGGACGGGCCCTTTACGGCGCGGTAGGAAGGATTTTCTTTCAAAGCCTCTTTCAGCGTATTTTTCTTTTCGGGCCAGAAAGAGTTAAGCACTTCCAGCAGGGGGGACAGGCGGATGCCTAGCGCTTTTCCCACGGCAAGGCGTTCTTCGTCGCAGTGTTCCATGAAGGAAATGACGCGGTCAGTCATGGGGTCACCGAAGAAATAGAAATCTTCTTTGTTCTCTATACGGGTCACGTTGAAGAGAGAGGCGGTGACATGGATGACAGGGTTTGTTGCCGAAAGGGAAGTGGACGCGAAAGAAGCGGTTTTCACTACCCGCGGCGCAAGGCGATGAAGGAAGGCGCTGACAGCTTTATCATCACCGGCAGCGGAGTAAGCGATTTCTTCTTTGATTCCTTTGATGAGGATTTCGGAGCCGTCCTGCGAGAGCGCGGCGATAAAGGGCATATTGGCCGTTTCCCCGATGGTCAGAGGGGGTATATCCTGTCTTTTTGAAAGAGCGCGGTATGCTTTGAGGGCGCCCCAGCAGCCGTTAAAAAAAAGAATGGATTGATGCGCTTGCAGGTGGGGTGCGATTTCAGAAACAACCGTTTCGTGGTCTGCCGCCAGCGTGCAGACGAGAAGAATGTCGCCATAATGCACGGCAGTTTTCAGATCCGTCGTGCTTTCCAGTGAAAATGACCCGGTGCAGGCGCCGCTTGCTTTTACGGGAAATTGATTCCACTGTTTTGCCCGTTCTTCACGGCGGGTATAGATGAGGCTCGAAAGACCGAGCGTTTTGAGAAAGCAGGCGGCGGCGACGGCCGTATTGCCGGCTCCGATAATTGTTATTTTCATAAGGCTCTCCTTTATTTCTTATTTCATTATAAACGGGAGAAATATTTCTTCAAGCGGAGAATTGGTATAATAAAAAAATGGAGGCGTATCATGGCGGGAATTTTGACGGATATGGAAAGCGCGGAAACTTTTAAGGCCTATGAGAGCTATCTCCTGGGACAGCCGGCAAAGGCGGGAACCGTTTTGCGGCAGGGCGCTTTTTTCTATATATGGAAAGAAAAATTTGAGACGGACGGCACTGTTTTGCAAACTTCTTACGGAACGGTGGTGACCACGCTGGATTCGGAAAGCAAAACTCTTTTCGCATGCCGTGAATTTTTGGGCGCCCGCCGCTTGCCGTCCGGTGTCTCTGCGGCGCTGTCGGAGAAAGGGATATACATTTTTCCGGACGGACTTTGGACGCCTGGGGAAGACTTTGCGGAATGGAAACGGGAAATCGATTTCACGATGTACACGGTGACTGCCGAAGAAGCGGGGGCGCTTTACGGCATCAGCGGAAAGACGGTGGCGTCCGATTGTGAGAAGGGCGCTTTTAAAAAATCGGAAGCAAGAAGATCAGGAAAGAACTGGCTCATTACGAAACAGGCGGCCGATCTTCGTTATGGCGGCGGCAGTGAACCGGCTGCTCCCATGAATCCGCTTCTTCTCGTATTTACGACGTTGGAAGCGGCGGAGCTGTGGAACCGTGACAGCGGCGATGTGCGTTCGGCGGCCTCCGGTGCGGGCCATCGGGCAGCGCGGATGGCGGACGGTGACCGGCGGAAATCGGGACGGAGCTGGATTGTCACAAGAGATGCCATGGAACGTCTTTATGGCCCGCCGGTCTTTGAAAAAATGCGGGAAGCGGTCCGTACCCTGATATAATAGGGATTTCTCCTGCCGCCGGATTCTGCTACAATAAATAAGTGTAAGGAACAATTACGGGCAGGCATGATCATGACAGGCATGAGTGCAGGAATGGTCATACGGGAAGCATATGAAAAACGGCTGCCTGATTTTAAAACGATCTGATATGATGAAATCACCGGAAAACGGAAAGGAGAATGAACAGATGAAAGTTGAAGATATTATAAGCCATGTGGATCATACGTTGCTGAAAGCGGCGGCAAGCTGGGAGGAAATACGGAAATTGTGCGATGAAGCCGTGAAATACCAGACCGCGTCCGTCTGTGTGCCGTCTTCTTATGTAAAGAAGATCCGGGAAAATTATTCCCGCCTTACTATTTGCACGGTGGTCGGGTTTCCTTTGGGCAACGGGAACAGCGAATCAAAAGCAGAAGAAACGATTCATGCCCTTGATGACGGCGCCGATGAAATTGATATGGTCATCAACATAGGGGCAGTAAAAAATAAAAATTATGATTTGGTCACGGAAGAAATCGCCGTCCTAAAAGAAATAGCGGGCGACAAAATTCTGAAAGTGATTGTGGAAACCTGTTATCTGACAGAGGAAGAAAAAATCCGTCTTTGCGAATGTGTCACGAAAGGCGGGGCGGACTATATCAAGACATCCACAGGGTTCGGTACGGCAGGCGCTTCTTTGGCGGATATCGCACTTTTCAGAAAACACATCGGGAAAAATGTAAAAATCAAAGCGGCGGGAGGTATCCGTACAAGGGAAGATATGGAAGCTTTCCTCACGGCAGGTGCGGACCGCATAGGCGCCAGCGGAGCGATCAGGGCGCTTTACGGAGAATAGCGGCCCTGTTTCCGGATAAAAAAG
>ERZ1503910.818-NODE-818-length-5188-cov-16.173583_pt1 | contig 5188 bp, 2 predicted proteins | sample MGYA00575502_ERZ1503910 | MGnify/ENA primary metagenome ERZ1503910 (study PRJEB39906, sample SAMEA3182100) | gut metagenome | biome: human; feature: gut; material: Stool; isolation source: human stools | place: Canada | collected 2012-06-20 ...
GTTGCAGGTGGCAGATGTTTTTATGTTTTTCAACTTTATAGTAGGAAAAAATTTCATTCATTTCCGTACCTTTATGAGTCTTTTTATCCATAAATAATATCCAGTCAGTGGTAGTGCAGCCCCCAATAAGGCAGCAATAAAGGTAAGTATGCGAGTAAACATTCCTCCCCAGTTACCAACATGCACAGAATAAATCCAACCACGAATCTTTCCCGACTTGTCTTGATGTTGATAAAGACTTGTTTCTGTAAATTCACCATTATCCGTATTGAAAGAATAACGGTCAGATGCCCGCTGATTACCGAAACGGTTGAAAGACACGCTTGCCGTACCAGAAGAAATACTGATTTGCTTATACTCCGGATTCTGACGTCTTAGTTTATCATAAATCTCTTGCCAATAAACGAATGGTGAAGTTACCGAGTACATATCACTATGATTGTTTTCCGGACGTCTGCTTCTTTCACCCTTTCGAACCTCATTTCCTTCTCTTTTCTTTTCCCGATGGGCTGCCAGTTTGGTATCCCTCTTTTGAGCATCACTTTTCTGTTCATGTCCTTGGGCGGCACGTTGCTGTACTTCTACCCCGAAGACCTTATAGAAAGCCGTCCGATACCACGGAAAAGACCAGGTCAACCCCGTCAGTGCCATAGCCAGTAGAAAGATCAGAGCATACATTCCACCTGCCACATGCAAGTCATACCAAAACCTTCTCCAACCTTTTGTTGCTGTTATTTTCAGGCTATTCTTCAATGCTTTACGTGTACGCGGCCACCAAATGACAATTCCCGAAATCAGTACAAAAACAAGTAAAAGCGTACTGACACCTACAATCATTTTGCCCCAAAAGATTCCTTCATTTCCCGGATTCATACTATCCAGAAGCCAGCGATGCATTCGGAACATAAACATAAAAAAGCCGCTACGCTCGCTTTTTCCTTTTACTTCGCCCGTATACTGGTCTACATACAAAGATGCACGACGTGGTTTGGAAAGACTAACCTGATACGCACGTCCGGGATCAGAAGATATGCTGACACCGGTCACCGATACACTGTCAGGCAATGTCGTCGCCACTTTTTCAAGCAGCTTATCCATAGAAAGAGGAGACTCCTTTACCGTTTCTACGTAGTAAAGATCGCGTCGAAACCACTCATTCGCCTCATTTTCAAATACCAGCATGGCACCGGAGAAGCAGACAAGAGTTATTATCAGTCCGAAAGGGACGGAAAGCCACAAATGTATCTTTCTGAATATTTTTTTCATGTTTTCAATCCTATTTCTTGAAAAAGCCTGCAAAGCTTTCCGCTCGGCAGGCTTTTATCTACAAAAGATTCTCTATTTAACCGACTGTATTATTTTGAAAGATATTCCATCTTACCTACCGTAGTGATAGCGTCAGCTTCTACCGTCAAACCTTTGACTGCCTTGCCTGTTTTTGCGTCTATTTTATAGAAGGCCGGTTTCTCGCCCGTAGTCACAGTGACAGCCATATAAGCATACCCTTTTTCTCCATAAGGCTCGCCACCAAACTTTCCGTCAGCCGGCAGACCTGTAACAGGCATAATCGTCTGATCTTCCGCCTTGAAAACAGCTAATTCGCTAACATCTGCACTTGTACCACCATTAATCATATCTTCCGCTCCATTTTTATACAATTGAAGCAGGAAGTAATCTTCAGAGATGTGCCAGCAACGGAAAATAGGATGTTTAGTGCCTATCTCTTCAAAGTTCACATAGTAATCCGGATCGAAATCTGTTGCGCCTGCTTTGATACGCATTGCGCCCGAAGGCTTCTGTCCTGTTACCTTCTTCAAATCTGAAGATGAAACTGCCGTACGTCCATATCCGGGAGAGAACACATAGACGTCACCATTATCAGCAGCCCAAATGGTCTGATAATATTGTGAACGCATACGACCGCATGCATAGCCTATTTTATCAGTCTTGGCAATCACCGGAGTCTCATTGAAGTTCGTGCCACTATAAATTGCCACGTAAGCATTATCCGGGTATTGTGTAGAAGGAATGACACCGGCTGTATATGCACCGCTGCCGCTACCACCGTCAGTCTTAGTCACAAGTTCCTGATCTGTCACAGCTTCCGGCCATTTTTTAATACCGTACTTACTCATTCCCATTGGGATGACAGATGTATAAATCTTATTGTTAGCTTCAACCAGACCTGCCCATGAAACTTTTTCACCATTACCCAAGTAATTTTCGGCAAGCAAGGTACCCTCTTCCTGACTGCCATCGGTCGCATCCAAATAGTTGAACAACAATGCTTGAGCCACATTCTGATCCTCATCTGTTATTTTCGAGTCCCCGGTGGAAACAGTCACCACTTTATCCCTCCAGGTTCCATAAGACGTGATACGATTATAAGTGTATGTGTACTTTTCTTTCATTTTACCATCTGCCCCCAGATAATAGGAAGCTCCTGTACCTGCGCCACCTTTATTATAAACTAAAGCAAACACATAATCCAATCCTTTATATACCCAATAGGTACCGCCAATCACTTCGGTTCCATTCCCTTGAGTCGACACTGTTCCTTCATCCAAAGAATTGGCTACTACCAAATAACTTGCTTCACCGGTTGTGGCAGCCACCACATAAGTCGTTTCTCCATCAATCGGCGGGTTATCCACCGGATGATTATCATCGTCGCAAGATGCCACAAACACACCGCTACTCAAGCAAAAAGCTACGGCAAAAGCCTGTAATAAAAACTTCCTCATATATTCTTCATTATTGATTGATACTAAAAACTTACTCTTATTATTTACCGAAAAATACTCTGAACTTTCCATAGAATGCGCGCCCCGCTTTTTGCAGGCTAAAATTGTCAAACAGTTGGGCATCGGTGAAATTCCGACATTCAAATGATACATTATAACGTCCATTCTTCATGGTGTAGGACAAAGACAGATTATGAGAAAACTGTTCCGGCACCATATTCTTTGAATCTTTATCTCCGAGATTCTCCCAGTAAAGAGGAAAATCGTGCTGCCAGTAGCTATCATAGCCGATGCTCAATACATTTCCTTTGACAAACAGGTCATTCCAATAAAAATTTGCATTGATATTAGCATAACGATAGGGCAGATTCGGCATACGCACTTTATAGTGCATGCTTTCTTGCAAAGAGGAACCCGCCAGAAACTTTTCGTAATCACGAGTATCGATGCTATTAAATGTTCCTCCTATATCAAACCAATGCGAGAAGCTATAAAGCAATGACAAATTATACCCTTTGGTCCTTACGTGACCGTGGTTCTCATAATATCCGTAGCTTGTTCCTCCCAATACGTCCAGTCCTCTTTTTATGTAATCTTTCGTATCCCGATATATCAAACCGGCCTCGGCATACAATCCATGCTTGCCAAACTGATGATTATAGCTGAAACTCAAATTGACATTATCACTTTTCTCCGGTTTCAGATTCATTTTACCAGCTTCAAGGTCTTCATCTCCAAAGAGTTCGTCCGTGGTCGGCAGGCGGAAAGCCTTTTCGTACGAAAGTTTCACCTGAAGATCTTTCCATATAAAATAGGTACCTGCCGCTCCATATCCAAGAGCGCTTGCCGTATTGGACAGATTGATATAATTGCCTATTCCATCCGTATTCTGCGATACCGGTCCCTTGTTGTATTGCCGATAATATTTGGCAAATGCCGACACATTCCATCTGTCCGACGGCATCAGACGGTAAGAAAGCCCGCTGACGTTTTTACGGGTGATTTTAGGAATAGAAAAGTCCGTGAATTTGGAAGAAGCACCAATGGTAGAGCGGCTCGTACGTTCAAAATCACTGATTACATGACTGAAAGTAAACGTATGTGCCTGTCCGATATGATAATTCATCTTCAGCGTCCCATTCCAGTTTCTATTTTTAGATTCACTGTTCTGGTAAGACTGTTCTCCCCGGCTGCCTTTTTCATAAAAATCTCCACGCCAGTTGTAAGCCCGCGAAGCGGTATCGACATTATTGGTGATATTATGATTATAATTGGCAGTCAACAGCAGATCCAGGTTTTTCACCAGTAAGTTCTTTTTGTAATATTCTAAAGAAGGGACCAACGAATGTCCTTTGCGGAATTTTTCACCGAACACGACATCTTGATAAACGCCTGTTTGTATCTCTTTATAGAAATGGGAATAATTGAAACTCAACGCCAAACGGTCTGCCCATTTCTTTCCTACCAAGCCGATTTTTCCAATCACGGCTTCATTATGATACTGGTCATTAAAACGTTTCAGATGATAAATCTTATTTTTGTCAAGTGGCGGAAAACGTACGCTTCCATCTTCTTTAATCTCAAATTCGCGTACATAAGTGTCCACATAATAATCATTATCCGAGAAATTTTGAAAAGCATTGACCTCATACATGAAACCATTTTTGAACGTTTGTCCGAAGCGCACGTATGATTTATGAGTATTAAATGACCCGTAAGAATAGGAAGCGTCCATAAACCACTTTCCGGGTTGCTTGTTGGTGACAATATTAACCACTCCCCCAATGGCATCGGTTCCGAATCCTACAGGAACCACTCCTTTATAGACTTCTATACGGTCGGCAAAATTAATAGGAACATTGTTCAAATCGAATGCAGCACCGGCTCCTTCCTGTGGTATGCCGTCAATGAAGATTTTCACATGTTTCCCGCTAAAGCCATCAATATACAATTGCATATCCGACCCCACTCCACCTGATTCGCGGAGTTTTACACCGGGCACTTTAGTCAGTGCACCCGCCAAAGTCTGCGTACTGTTATGCAATTTCTTCGCATCAATGGCTACCGCATTAAAAGCAGACTGATTCACACGACCGACTCCGGATGTCGTGACCAGCACCTCTCCCAGTTCTTTTACCGCCGGCGCGATAGTGACGTTTACTTTTATTCTTTCTCCCTTGGCTAATTTAACTTTCTTTTCTACCGTTTGATAACCGATAGCCGAAACGACAAGTGTATATTCACCGGCTGTCGTTTTCAAATGATATATACCTTTTTCATCTGTATAGCATCCTTGGTTGGTTCCTTTCAGATAAACTGTCGCAAAATCCACCACTTCTTTCTCCGTGGACATCACTCTGCCTGAAATTAAACTACTACGATGACGCCCATGTTGTGAATATACGGATACGGAAAACAAGAATGCCAGAAAAACCAAAAAATAT
>ERZ1503910.850-NODE-850-length-5003-cov-3.981002_pt1 | contig 5003 bp, 1 predicted proteins | sample MGYA00575502_ERZ1503910 | MGnify/ENA primary metagenome ERZ1503910 (study PRJEB39906, sample SAMEA3182100) | gut metagenome | biome: human; feature: gut; material: Stool; isolation source: human stools | place: Canada | collected 2012-06-20 ...
CTCATCATCGTTCTTTCGTTCGGCCGATAGAAGAGGCCTACCGCCGCAGCGCTGGCGTTGCGGTAATTGCCGAAGCCTGCCGCGATGTCCCACTTGTCATGGGGATCGAAGTCCAGCGGATGGAGGGCTGCCAGTGCTGCCGCCCCTGCTCCCACTTTACTGATCCGGTTGTCCAGGGTGCCCAGCTTTCCGTTCAGATTGTTGATAGTATTTCCCAGGTTGGTAATATTGGTTGTATTGTTGCCGACCTGTTTATCCAGTATGGTCAGGTTGTCTCCGGCACTGTTATCTTTCTTCACATAGTTGCCGTCATTCTTCACATGGGTTTCATGGTACACCGTATTTCCGCTGACAATCTTTGTGTTTCCGTCTTCCACTTTTCCATCAGCTTTCACGTTGACCGTGTATTCCGTTCCGCCAAACGTATTGGGAGCTGTGTCAAGTGTCACATTTTCACCGGCTTTCACGGTGTTTCTTGTGTCTTTCGTGGCCACTGTGACTTTGTTTTCTTTTCCGTCACTGCCCTTTAAGGAAATAGTAGTGGTATTGTCCGCGTTTTGTGTGCCGCTCATGGTATAGGTGGTATTGGTATCAATCTGTCCCGCGATGGCTGACAGGTCTACTCTGCCCGTCACTTCATTTCCGGCAGTGTCCTTTATCTTCATGGACAGTTCTTTTCCGTTAAGGGTCAGCGCATTGCTGCCACTTACCAGTGTATCATTGCCATCTGCCAGACCGCTCATGTCGACTTCATAGTTCTTAGTATCGTCATTCTGTGTGAATTTAAGTTTTTTCGTGGTCGCGTCATAGGTAGCGCCTGTCGTATAGGTGTCCTTGGCGGAAATCTTGTATGTATTTGTTGCCGTATCATGTTCAACGGTCACATTCTTGCCGGCTGTCACATTGGTCTTAGCCGCTGCCGCCGTGGCTTCCACCTTTTTCAGCTGTGCCACATTGACGGCATCGGTATCTTCACTGCCGGCTGCCACACCTGTAATCTGGCGGGTATAGCCTTTCGTCTTGTCCCCCACAGAAGCGGCACTGACAGTCGATCTCCAGGCGGCAGACGTATCGGTAGAAGCCGCCTTGGTAGAGGGGTCATAGCCGCTCACCCCCGCTGCCGTATCCGCCTTGGAAAAGGCTCCAATGGCCACACCATCTTTTACCGCCGCACTGCTTGATACGCCTATCGCCACGGCATTATCAGCATCTTTTACAGTTGCCGAGGTTCCTATAGCTACACCATAGTTTGACTTGGCTATGGCGGAATTAGCACCTATGGCCGCACCGTATTCTGAATCATCCACAGAGGAAAGAGCGCCCATCGCCATCCCGTACGGTGATGTTTTAACTGCTGCCTTTGTGCCCATGGCCAAGCCATACTCCGAATTCACAGCAGAAGAAAAAGGAGACAACGCGGCAGCATAATTTGATGCCGATATATTTGAACCCCATCCCAAAGCTACTGATGTTTCACCATCCGCATTACTGTTCGCGCCGATCGCCATACCGCCATTGGTTGCTGCAGCATCATTGATATTTGTCCACTTAGTATCCACAGCCATGTATTTTAAGCCGATATCCACAACACCGTTTTCCTGCTTCAATCTGATTCCATTATCAGCACGAAGCGTTACTGTATCATTCGGCTTTATAACTTTCTTATTACCCTCCGCACTACCTGTATTCGTCGGAATACCGGGTTTAACTCCGACCTCCAGTGTCCAACCGGGAATCGTATCATTCCCGTTGAGGTCAATTTTCGAACCGTCAATGCCATATTTAATAGTTTTCCCATCACGGTCTACAGTCAGACCTTTATTGGCTTCCGCTACGTCAAAGGTAATTTCCGGCGCCGTATCTCCATTAAGGGAAATCGTTTCACCAACTGTTTCTCCGCCCTTCTTGATGATAAATCCCCGGCTAAGCTTAGTATCATACTTCGTATTCACCGCCTTCAACTGCGCCACATTAACGGCATCAGTGTCCTGCGTGCCGGCTGCTACGTTCGTAATCTGGCGGGTGACTGCCGCACTCGTCGGATCTGCCGCTTTACCGACAGAAACAGCAGCGGCTGTCGCTTTCCACGTGCCTGTCGTATCATTGGCATGATCACCGGCAGCCGGGTCATAGCCTGCGGCGCCCTTGTCGACAGAGGCAATCGAATCCGCACCGAGCGCTACGCCGCCGTCTTTTTCCACATCCGTATTGTAGCCGAGCATCACCGCATTGCTTATGTTCGCCGTATGCGATTTAATCGGTACATTTTCCGTCACCTTATATTTCTTTTCAAGAATAACATTGCCCGAAACATCTTTCATCGTATACGTTTTCTCCACAGTCTTCTTTTCCGTCGCCATGGATCCAAGGATTACATTATTTTTGCCGCCGTCCATATGGTGATAATCCCCAATCACTACATCAGCAGTACCATCGGATATATTATTCCCTGTCCCCATCATAGACATACGTTCCACATTCCTGCCTGTATTTCCATATCCGTTGATCGTATTATTGATGCTGGGTGTATTTGCTGTACCTGTAAGGATATTCCCGGAGCCGATGATCTGAGAATGGACAGCATAATCTGAAGTATTTCCGTTCCCCATGGTGACCACAGAGCCGCCGCCGGTCGACATGGCCAGTCCCATCGCTTTCCTGATCTCATCATGGCCCAGCGGTCCTTCTCCTATAGCATACTTCTGTCCTCCTCCAAGTATGGCATCGCTCCAATGCTCATTCATACTGTTTCCATCTTCATCGGTCGGCGCCGTCCCGAAAGAATGTGTAACGCTATTGCCCGCGCCGAAAACGAGTGCCCCATTGGCGCCTTCTGTTTTGTTCAGGGTACCGACGACAGTGTTTGCCATCCCATCATTCTGGTCCGCCTTATTTGACGCTACGGTATTAAGACCGCCATAGACAGAAGCCAGATAGCCGTCATGGCCGGAGCCTGCCTCCACAATGGTTTGATCCCTGTCACGGTCTCCTGCCAGCCATAAGCTTTTGCCCCATGGCCAAGAGCCACATTCATTCCGCCGCCGTCTCTGGTCCCGCTCTGGGCATGATACCCGACAACGACACTGGCATGTTTCTGCTGGATATCGGAATCGGCCTTTTCTTCCGGTGTCATGGAACCGATAACGACGGATTCTCTAATCGCCCCAACTTTCTGGTTATCCCCAATCACGATACCCGCGCCGGGATTGACCATTTCGTTATTATTCCCGATGACGGTCAGGCTCTCATACCCTTTCATATAGGTACTGTTGCCTTTAATTTTGTTTCCTTTGCCGATGACAAGGTCGGACACATTCTTTGTCCTTTCTTCCTGCTTCCCGGAAACCGTACCGGCATTTCTATCGGTAATCTTATTGCTGTCCCCGATGACGGTCTGACTCTTGCTGTTTTCAATGGTATTCTCGGAGCCAATCACGGACACGTGTTCGGCCTTGGTTACAGTATTTCTATAACCGTTCAGTAAATTGTAAGCAGCCTTCTGCGCGGCGGTTCCTTCCAGAGTATTTCCCACCCCGATCAGCTGGGAGCGGTATGCGTAGTCTGCTTTATTTCCGCCGCCGACAGCAAGGACAGCGCCGCCGGAATCATTTCTCCGTATCCCCTCTCTGAGTTTTTCCGCCAATTCTTTGGGGCTATTAGTCAAAAGTGACATGGGATCCGCTATATTGGTCACTTCATTGCCCGCACCGAAAACCAAGGTACCGTTCGCGTTGTGGGTCCGATTGGCAGTCCCTACGACCGCATTGGCGATTCCCGATACACTGCTGCCTGACGTTTTTGATTCAATGCTGTTAAAGGATCCGTTGATGACCGCCCCGAAATTCTGGGCAGCAAATCCCTGGTTCGTATTTCCGTCATACGCATTCGTCATGATGGAGTAGGCGCCGGTCGTCGTCGCAAACGCACCGGCAGAATAACTGTTCAGTCCGACGGTGGTCGCGCCTACCAAGACGGACAGTTTACGCTTTTCATTATCCGTATTGGAATTTACCGTGGTATCTCCCAAGGCGCCGACATACTTATGGTCGCCGATCATCAGACTGCCGCTGCGGGCATAAGTATTCTGCCCAATGGCAATCCCTGCCGGCAGTAAATGGTCTGTACGGGAAGGATCCGTCGAATGCATCCCGAAACGGAATATTTTGTCCTGCGTTCCCCACATGTTTTCTACAAAAGCATTCTTGCCGATGGCAATACTGCCTTCCTGCATAACATAATCATCAATCTGAGCGTGATCGCCTATCGCAATGGCACCGTTTTTCGTACTGTTATTTCTTAAATCAATATCATTCCCGATTTTAATATTTTGGTTGCCCGGTTCTACAAACGTATTGACCCCGTCAAGCGCCGCAGATACAGGGCTTACAGAAATCCCTGTCAATAAAAAAGCCGCCAAAACTGCTGCCAGCGTGTTTTTAGAGACTCTCACCCTCCCACTTTTTCTCGCTGTGCCCGCAATTTCTGAAACGACGACATAACTGTTCTTCACTCGACTCCAAATGACTTTGTAGATGTGATTCATGTTTTCCTCCCATAAAAAACAATTTAATTTAGAAACGCAATAAAAAGAAGCACCATCCCCATGCTGCCGATACTGCTTTTACATCACCTCTCCCCATAACACTTCATTTGCCTGAAAAGCAGGATACAGAATCCGTAAACAGGAAAATTCCTACCTATTTCTCCCGCTTTCCTTTCAACACTTATTTTATTAAACAACCTCTGTTCTCATTATAACAAAATATTTATCTTATTTCTATATAATATATACTGTTTTACGAATACCTTTATTCACACTGCTTTCTCATCCACGGCCTCAATGTCTCCCGCTGTCATTCAGCACTTCTAGCTGACAGCTCGCAGCTAACGGCTTACAGCTCACAGCTGATAGCTTTTATCTTCTTACCGCTTTCCTCACCACAGTAACAGATTCTTCGCTGGCGCTCGTATTATTAAGTAAGTCAAGCAAATCGCTTGATCAT
>ERZ1503910.873-NODE-873-length-4820-cov-9.298636_pt1 | contig 4820 bp, 4 predicted proteins | sample MGYA00575502_ERZ1503910 | MGnify/ENA primary metagenome ERZ1503910 (study PRJEB39906, sample SAMEA3182100) | gut metagenome | biome: human; feature: gut; material: Stool; isolation source: human stools | place: Canada | collected 2012-06-20 ...
TTAATTTCTTTAACTGTTTTTTATAGGCCTATTATTTGCATAGGTCTTAGAATTCCGTGTCCTCTGTGGTGAAAACCGTGCAAGAATGAATCTATTTTAAGAATGTGATTGCCCCAAATCACTCCCCTTAATTTTCGGACTGCTCCCTTTTTTCTTTTATCTGTTTTACATTTATGTAGCAAAACTAAACTATCCCATTATCCATTTCGCAGCCTTAGGCAACACTTTGTAGAATAATGCAACTATACACCACGATACTATAAACACAAATAAAGCTGTCGCTGGAATACGCATGAATATAGGTAAATCAATTCTGTCAATTGCTAAATAACCTATTCCTACAGCAAAATAATGTACCATATAGATGCCCAGTCCACATTTTGTTATATTCTTTAAGGCTGATATAATTAAGGGAGACGTTACCTTTACTTTTTGAATTAATAAATACCAGGCAACCGTCATTAAAAAGACATTGGGCGAACAGTATAAAAAGAATAATTCCATTTGGCGCTCTGTAATATCAGGTTGTGAAGTCATATTCCTGAATCCATAATACGTTATGGCATAACCGACACTAAAAAGAATAAGAGATAAAACAACAGTCTTTTTCATCGACAACTTGTTTCTGTCTTTCAAATAATAGCCTAAAAGCAGATAACCGCTAAAACCTGAAAAATAATATAAAGTGCCATAGTCATTCCAAGCACAAGTACCTCCTATATAGCTGGATATATATTCTTGGCAATAAGGCAGAAATAAGGTGATAAACCAAACGGATAAGAATATTTTCATTTGTTTCTCTGTTGCTTGTTTCAGCCATGCAGAAAAAAAAGGCATATACAAATATAATCCTATCAACATATATATGTACCATAAAGGAACTGTATATGTATTGAAGTTAAAAGGAATCATAAGAATATTATGCAAGCAACTATCCCAAGTTTGACTTGGAGACTCTCCTGCATACGCAAACATTTCAGACAAAACAGAATTATCCAGCCCTAAAATACCCGTAAACCACGGAAACAAGTTATATAATAAAGACCATACAATAAAAGGGACTATTACACGAAGCATCCTTTTTTTATAAAATTGTCCGATTTCCTGTTCTACCGGTAATAATAACATTCCTGTCAACATCACAAACAACGGTACGCACGGACGCAAGAAAGCTCCATAAATACTCCCCCATAAGTTATACTCCGGATTTAAACGAGCTTCAGGAGAAACATTGAAAGGGTCTGAACAATGGATACAGATGACCATTAAAATGGCTATCACACGAATTAAATCAGCCCATACTATATGATTCACATTTTTCATTTGGTATTCAATTTTTTCAATTGCAAAGTTAGGACAATGGTATGACATTTTTTTTAAACTACTTAAAAAAGCAGAATAAAGTAATGCGAAGGAAGGGAAACGAAACAACCCTATTATTTAATCTTGTTCCTCAAATGGCACAACGTAACTTGAGAGATGCCTAAAAAAGATGCAATATAACCCAAATTTACTCTTTGGAAGAGATCCGGACGTGTTTGCAACAATTCTATATATCGTTCTTCCGCTGACTTATACAGTCTTGAAATTAAACGCTTTTCATTCATTATAAAAGCCTCTTGATGCAAAATCCTTGACCAGTTCGCTATTTCTATATTAGTCTGATACAGCTTTTCTAAATCTTTTATCGGCACGGCATATAATACCGTATTTTCCAATAACTGAACAACTTCATATTCGTACCCTTGTTGGTTCCCATAAAAATTGTTCGTCGAAAAAACGATATCTCCTTCTGTACTAAACCATGAGGTGAGTTCTTTGTCGTTAATTACACAATATGAGCGTGCTATACCTTTTTCAATGAAATAAAAGTTTTTATCGTTCTGGAAAGAGGACGTTAGGATATGTTTTTTGGGCAGTTCCAATAAAGAGCTATGAGCAAACAGTTCATTTATGGAACTATTGCTCATGTTTGACTTGGCTTTAAGTGAGTTTATCGTATTACGCATCATTTGACTTTCACAACGCTTATTTACTCTTTCCTGTTTTTTATTAAGCGGCTACAAAAATACAAAAATGCTCCTATAATAAATAAACAAGCTGCATTTTTATATATCGCCCAGATTAACATTTATGGATTGCTCCCCTTGCCTTTCCGTTGTTGTTTCATGACCGGGTATCCATACTTTTCTGCTATAATCTGCCGATTTTATTCGATTATCCCAATGATATTCTTTATATTTGTATAGTATTCGCACTAAAACAAAGTACATCATGGAAAATGAAAAGAAACTAACCCGTTCTTCCAACCGAATGATCGCAGGTGTATGCGCCGGAATAGCCGAATATTTCGGATGGGACCCTACCTTATTAAGAATAGTGTATATACTGGCTACATTCTTCACTGCTTTCGCCGGAGTAATCATATATATAATCCTGTGGATTGTCATGCCGGGAAAAAGACCTTCAGACGGATACGAAGACCGTATGAATCAACGTTTACATTAAATCAAAAGTATAGACCATATTTTCATACCAGTATCCGATATAGATAAAAGCCTTCGTTCCTGGAAGATGGTAATCCGATAGAAATAAGTACATTAGTATAGCTCCAGTCCGAACTCATCTTTCAGCTGCATCAACGCCTGATTCTTTTGAGCCATCATCTGGAATTTCTCGACACGTCCCACAGGACGTATTGTTTCCGTAGCCTCACTTACCCGCACTGTCATCACCACTTTGCTGTTTTTCAGCCTACCACGAAGATAACTCTGCAATTCAGGAATCAAAGCTGTAAAATCCTTTGCAGCAAACTCATTATCAACTACCACTTCAAAAGTCGTTGAGTTATTAAGCAATACCGGACGGAGCATCTGCATACGTTTAGTAAGAGCATCCTGTTCTTTCGGCAACTGACCAGCATATTCCTGCCAGTAATAATTCAAATCCCGGTCATTGAAAATAAAATCTTCTTCCGGTTGCTGTACTCTGGGAACATGAGTGGTAACTGTATTCTGCGTTGTCTGATCGCGCTGCGGATTCTTGATAGACACGCCCAAACTAGACATCTTCATCACCGGAATTTTCCGTTCTTCCTTGACAGTCGGGGCAACTCCCGCTCCTTGCGACGGAGCAGACGAAGCCGCACCAGAAGAAGCCGATGCTCCCGGTTGCGCTGCCGCAGATACTTGCGGATGCCGGGCAGTAGTGCCATTAACAGCCTGTGTTGTTACTGAAGACGGAGACGTATGAAGGGAAGCCTGCTGAACCTGGGTTGCAGAAGCGACCTGCGGCTGCTGAGCTGCGGCAGGCTGTGTGAATATGGGTTTTATGGTCTTCGTAGGGCCACGCCCACCACTCACGTCATCCCCCTCGGTGGTAAGCTGTGCAACCTGTATCAAGGTCAGTTCTACCAGCAAACGCTTATTTTTGCTGATGCGGTAATTCAAATCGCACTCATTACACAGCTTCATAGCCCGGTACAAGAAAGGTAACGGACATTTCTGCGCCTGTTCCTGATAACGTTGGCGTATGCTCGCTCCCACTTCCAGTAAAGGCAATGTCACCGGGTCTTTCCCGACCAACAAGTCACGGAAATGAGACGACAATCCGGTAATAAAGTGACTTCCGTCAAAACCTTTATTCAATATATCATTGAAAAGCAACAATGCGTCGCTCACCTTGTTTTCGAGGAAGCAATCCGTCAGACGGAAATAATATTCATAATCAAGTACGTTCAGATTATCAATCACACTCTTATAGGTGATATTTCCTCCGGTGAAACTAACCACCTGATCGAAGATAGACAATGCATCACGCATACCACCGTCCGCCTTCATGGCTATCACGTTCAGCGCTTCCGGCTCTGCCGTGATTCCTTCTTTCGAAGCAACATACGACAGATGATTCACCGTATCTTCCACGCTTATCCGGTTAAAGTCATAAATCTGACAACGTGAAAGAATGGTAGGAATAATCTTATGCTTCTCCGTCGTAGCCAGAATAAAAATCGCATGACGGGGAGGTTCTTCCAGCGTTTTCAGGAACGCATTGAAAGCAGATGCCGAAAGCATGTGCACCTCGTCGATGATATATACCTTATACTTACCAATCTGCGGCGGGATGCGTACTTGCTCCACCAACTGGCGAATGTCATCTACCGAGTTGTTGGAAGCAGCATCGAGTTCGTGAATATTATATGATCGCTGTTCGTTGAAAGCTACACATGACTCACACTGATTGCAAGCCTCTCCGTCGGCAGTAGGCGTCATACAATTGATGGTTTTGGCAAAGATACGCGCACAAGTGGTCTTTCCTACCCCACGTGGTCCGCAAAACAAATAAGCATGAGCCAGCTTTTGGGTAGCAATTGCATTTTTCAGCGTAGTAGTCAACGCCCGCTGTCCTACCACCGATTCGAACGTGGACGGACGGTACTTACGGGCTGAAACAATATAGTTTTCCATATCCGGGATTCTCTCTGTTTTTTTGAATTTTCGCTTACTCTGCAAAAACAGTGCAAATGAGAGCAGAGTCAAGCTAGCTTGAACTATGCCGAGTGAAGCCTGTTTTCGCTTACTCTGCAAATGTACACAAAAAAAGTGAGATGTAATAAGGGATAAAGAGAGAAGTTTTGAAGCTAAAGCGATAAGTTTTTAAGTTATTAGTTTTATCTTTGCGGATATTAAAAGGAGAAATTATGGGTAAACTAATCAGTATCTGGAGTTTCATACGCAGACGGAAGTATCTCATTACGGTCGTTGCGTTTGCTGTTATCATTGGCTTTCTGGACGAGAACAGCCTGGTTCGTCGTTTCGGAT
>ERZ1503910.888-NODE-888-length-4721-cov-3.132233_pt1 | contig 4721 bp, 6 predicted proteins | sample MGYA00575502_ERZ1503910 | MGnify/ENA primary metagenome ERZ1503910 (study PRJEB39906, sample SAMEA3182100) | gut metagenome | biome: human; feature: gut; material: Stool; isolation source: human stools | place: Canada | collected 2012-06-20 ...
GCGGCAATAAGGGCGGGTGCAGCCACCGTCTCGACAAATTCCGCCGCTTCACGGGCGTTTGTCATGGCGATAGCCATCAGGGCGAAGATATCCATTTCGCTTTTATAAATGATATAGTAGCCGATGTAGATCAGGGGTACGAGGATCATAAAAAAAGAAAAGAGGCCGGCTAAGACAGACCAGAGGAAAGCGCCCCGCTTCAGTTTCCATTTCCAGGCAAGGGACAGGTAAGAAAGGGAAAATAAAAGGGAAATCATGCTGTAATAGTCGCCGAGATACTTGTTTTCCGGCAGGTACATGTAACCATAAGCCCAGGTAAAGGCGGCAAACCATATGGAGGGTAAAAGGAGAGACGGAAAGAAATATTTCTTCAGAAATTCTTTTTTGAATATGATAAATAATCCCGTATTCGTGAGAAGAAGGACACCGGCGGAAGTCAAAAGGTGGGGGTTGGAAAGGCTCGGAAAAAACCGCTCGTCGCCGATGGCCCACAGAAGAGCAAGGACAAGGGAAATGGTGCCCAGTGTGCTGAGCACGATCGAACGTAAAATAGACGGCATAATATCTCCTTAGTATAGTGTGACTAATTATAATGATTTTCCTTATTATAATACAAAATAAAAAAAAATCATTTTTGGAGAGCCGGAAGCGGGACTCCTGCGGGAGAAACGCAGGAGCGGCTTGCAGGAAATGCTTCTTTCCCGTACCATAAAATAAAGAGCAAGGGAGGCTGTATGGAACGATATTTCTTTTTTGATATAGACGGAACACTCACGACACCGCTTACTGCCGATTATCCGGACAGTGCAAGGGAAGCGGTCCGCCGGCTGCAGGAAAAGGGAAATTTTGTAGCTATTGCGTCGGGGCGCCTGCAGGCGGATGCCGTCGACGTGGCGGAAGAACTTGGTATCGATTCCGTGATTTCCGACGGGGGAAATGGCGTGACCTGCTGCGGAAAGATCCTTTACCATGAAGGACTGCCGCTGGAGGCCTGCTTCCGTTTACTTGGTGAAATCGACGGGAAAAAACATCCATGGGCGGTGACGACGGAAAATAAAAAGCGGCGGACAACAAAGTACGATGACTACCTTAAGCGTGTGACGGACCGGTACTATGAAACAGTGGTGGACAGCCGTTACGATTACCGCAGGGCGGCGCAGATTTACAAGATCTTTATCGCCTGCGCCAAAAGGGAAGTAAAAGAGATTCCTCTGCACACGCTGCCCCATGTGTGGCTTACGAAAGGAACAATGCTTGTAGAACCTGTCCACAAAGAGAGGGGCATTTTTGAAATTATGAAGAGGTATAATGTATCCGATGACCGGATCGTTGTTTTTGGCGACGGACTGAATGACTGTTCCATGTTCCGTCCCGAGTGGATGACGGTCGCTATGGGGAATGCGAAGCCGGCTTTGAAAAAGAAGGCGAGGTATATTACTGATGATGCCGATGATGATGGTATCTATAATGCGTGCAGACATTTCGGGTGGATATGAATATGAATACCATAGCAAGGAAAACAAAATCGCCATTCTATGAGTGGCGATTTTGTTTTCACTGTGTACGGTTTGATTCTTCACGCAGAAGAGTACTTTTCTATAAACAAAAATATGACTGCCGGAGAGAAAATATTTTATATTGTATTGTTAACGAAAAGAGGAAGGGGATTATTGACAAAAGCTGCGTATTTCCTTAGAATATAAACTGATTTATTGCATTTGGCGAAAAGCAGTCCGCCTTGTTGTTATGAAACGCTGCTGTATGTAAAGCGAGGAAAAAATGGAAAGCAATTCCGGAGAAGTTCTTTTTGATATCTGCCATGTCTCCCATACTTTTGAAACGGAGGAAGGCAAAACTTTTGATGCGCTCAAAGATGTAACGGCACAGATCAAAAAAGGGGAATTTACCGCCATCATCGGAACGAACGGCAGCGGCAAGTCCACGCTGGCCCGCCATCTGAACGCGCTTCTCATACCGACGGAAGGAGAGCTTATTGTGGAAGGAATGCGCACTTCCGACGCCGGCCGTGTATGGGATATCCGCCAGAAGGTGGGCATGGTTTTCCAGAATCCCGACAATCAGCTTGTCGCTGCCGTGGTGGAGGAAGATGTGGCTTTCGGTCCTGAAAATCTGGGCGTGCCTCCTGAAGAAATAAGAGAACGTGTGGATCTTGCATTGGAAAAGGTGGGGATGACATCCTATCGTAAACAGGCGCCGTCCATGCTTTCCGGCGGGCAGAAGCAGCGTGTGGCTATTGCCGGCGTTCTTGCCATGAAGCCCGACTGCATCGTTCTTGACGAACCGACTGCCATGCTTGATCCGAAAGGGCGTAAGGAGGTCATGGACACGATCCATGAGCTGAATAAAACAGAGGGGATCACCATCGTCCTCATTACCCATTTCATGGAGGAGGCGGTCACGGCGGATCATATCCTTGTTATTGACAGGGGTGTCCTCAAGATGGAAGGGACACCGAGGGAAATATTTTCACAGGCGGATAAGGCGACGGAAATCGGTCTGGACGTGCCTGTCCCTGCGGATCTGGCAAGACGCCTCCGCAAGAAAGGGATGGCAGTTTCCGAGAAATGTATGACCGATGAAGAATTGGGAGAGGCGTTATGTCCATTTGTGTCGAAAATGTAAGTTATATATACGGGAAGGGAACTCCTTTTGAACGGGCGGCGGTTGAAGATATCGACCTGACCATAGATAAAGGAGAGTTCATCGGCATCATCGGCCATACGGGGAGCGGCAAGTCTACACTCATACAGCACCTGAACGGCCTCCTTCATCCGTCCGTGGGGAAGGTAACCGTAGACGGCGTGGATCTGGCGGAAAAGACAAAAGAAGCTATGGTGAAGCGCCATTCGGTGGGCATGGTTTTCCAATATCCCGAGCATCAGCTCTTTGAAGAAACCGTAGCAAAAGATATTGCTTTCGGTCCGCAGAACCAGGGCTGTGATGAAGAGGAAACGGAAAAACGAGTAAAGAGTGCCATGCGCTTCGCGGGGATTGATTATGAAACATTTGCCGAACGGTCGCCTTTCCGCCTTTCCGGCGGCCAGCAGCGCCGTGTGGCCATCGCCGGCGTGATTGCCATGCATCCTGATTTTCTGATTTTGGATGAACCTTCTGCTGGGCTGGATCCTGTGGGGCGGCGGGAAATATTCAGCCGTATTCAGGGATGGTATAAAAAAGGCGTGTTTTCCGTCATTCTTGTGTCCCACAACATGGATGACATTGCCCGTCTGGCGACCCGTCTTCTTGTCATGCATCAGGGGCGCCTCGTCCTTGACGGGGAGCCTATGGATATTTTCCTCCATCACAGGGAGACGCTGAAGGAATGCGGTGTGGATGCGCCGCCTTTGACACAGACGCTTCTCTATCTGAAGGGAAAAGGAATTCCTGTGCCGGAAACCGCACGGACAGTGGAAGAGGCGGCGGAAAAAATGTATGCTGTGCTGGGAGGAGGGAAATAATGCTTACCGATATTACGCTGGGTCAGTATTATCCCGGAGATTCATTCCTCCACCGTATGGACCCGCGGGCAAAAATTCTCTGTACCATGATTTTTATCTGTGCTATTTTCCTGGCGAACAATCCATGGTCTTACCTGCTTGTGACGGTATTCACGCTGGGATGCATCATGATTTCGGGCGTGTCGCCTGTCATGGTCTGGAAAGCGGTGAAGCCGCTCTGGGTCATTCTGGTATTTACGCTCCTGATCCATGTGCTGACCACGCCGGGGAAGGAAATATTCGGTTACGGGTTTATCCATATTAGTGAAGAAGGTCTTAGGAACGGTCTTTTTATGACGCTCCGTCTTGTATTTCTTATCGGCTTTTCTTCGCTCCTGACGTATACTACGAGCCCTATCGTCCTGACAGACGGGATTGAAGCGCTTTTAAATCCGTTCCGCCGTTTCGGCGTGCCTGCCCATGAACTGGCAATGATGATGACCATCGCGCTCCGCTTCATTCCGACACTGCTTGAGGAAACAGATCGGATCATGAAAGCTCAGGCTTCCCGCGGTGCTGATTTTACCAGCGGGAATTTGTGGCAGAAAGCGAAGGGGATGGTGCCCCTTCTTGTACCTCTCTTCATTTCCGCGTTCCGCCGCGCCGATGATCTGGCGACCGCCATGGAAGCGCGGTGCTACCGCGGCGGGGAAGGGCGTACGAAAATGCATCAGCTGGCGTATACGTCCAGGGACAGGCTGGCGTTTATCACAGTCTTTCTTGTGACAGCCGTTTTGCTGGCCATGTATTTTTATTTCAGGACATAAAAAAAGACATCTTTTCCTTTTGCAGGGAGGAGATGTCTTTTTTGCTGTGTGGGCAACAGAGCCTGCTATACGCTCCACGGTGCATAAGAGCCGCAGATTGTCTTTTCCGTCAATTCTTTTGTAACAGGCGTGAAGTATACTTTGAGAAGGCAGAGTCCGTGGGCAGGAGCGGTGGCGCCAAGGAATTTTCTGTCTTTTGCTTCCAGTATCTCCCGCAGATCTTTGGGAGTCAGTTTTCCGGTGCCTGCATCAGCGAGCGCGCCTGCGATATTTCTTACCATATGGTAAAGGAATCCTTCTCCGGTAACGAAAATATGAAAGAAGAGATGCTTTTTGATGATCCGTATGTCATGGATAGTACGGACCGGACTGGCAGGAACGGAATTATTCCCGCGGAATGAGGTGAAGTCATGAGCTGTCTCTTATACACATCTCC
>ERZ1503910.969-NODE-969-length-4310-cov-3.081551_pt1 | contig 4310 bp, 2 predicted proteins | sample MGYA00575502_ERZ1503910 | MGnify/ENA primary metagenome ERZ1503910 (study PRJEB39906, sample SAMEA3182100) | gut metagenome | biome: human; feature: gut; material: Stool; isolation source: human stools | place: Canada | collected 2012-06-20 ...
AAGAGTTCCCTTATTTTTTTATTTTTTTGTCACATATGTATTATTACATAACAATAAAAAGGCGAAAGCCGGAGGAACGAAAACCGTTATGCTGTACTCTTCCATGCAGGAAGATCAGCTGAACGCCATTAAACAGGCTTTTGAAAAGAAATATCCTGATATTAAGATGGACTACTATTTCGCAGGTACAGGAAAAGTTATTACTAAAATTGCCACAGAAGCCAAATCCGGGCAGGTAGCAGCTGATGTTATCTGGGTAGGTGATCCGGCTGACTACATCGGATTTAAGAAACTGGGAATTCTTGAAAAATATGAATCTCCTGAAGCAAAGAATATTGAAAAGGTATTTATTGATCCGGAGGGTTATTATACCGGTGCCCGTATGATAAATATGGGTATCGCTTATAACACGACAAAAGTAACAAAGGAAGAAGCGCCGAAGAACTGGAATGATCTCCTTGATCCCAAATGGAAAGGACAGATTGTTATGACGGATCCGGGGACAGCAGGAACGACGAAGTATGCTGTCGGTGCACTTATGGCAAGCAAGGATTATGGTCCGGAGTATTTCCGAAAACTGAAGGAAAATGGTACTGAACTGCAGTCCGGCACGACAGCAACCCATAACCAGATTGCTGCTGGGGCATATAAGGTAGGTATGTGCCTTGACTATGTAACGGAAAACCTCAAGACGAAAGGGTCTACAATTGAATTCGTTTATCCTGAAAAAGACGGCATTTCCATTTACAGTCCGATCGCGCTTGTTAAAGGCGCAGCCAATATGGATAATGGGAAGCTTCTTTATGACTTCATCCTTTCCAAAGAAGGACAGGATGTGCTGGTAGCGAATAATTTGCTGTCTGTGCGTAAGGATATCAAACAGAGAGATGTAACGATTGAGGAAATCGCGGCTCATGCAATGAATATAGATTTGGCAACGCTTGCAGCAAATGCTAATAAGGTTCTTGATGATTTTGATGCTATTTTCAAGAAGAAATAACAGCATTGCGGATTTATTGATGGTGAAGGCAAACCGTCGGGAATGTCTTCACCATTCTTTTATGGAGGTAGTGTATGGCAGATGTCCGTTTTGAAAATATAACTTTCCATTACGGCGATAAGTGTATTTTGAAAAATTTTTCTCTGTCTGTGGAAGAAAGCCAGATCATGTGCCTTGTCGGTCCGTCAGGCTGCGGCAAGACTACACTGGTGCGTTGTCTGCTCGGTTTCATTAAGCCGGAGACCGGGTCTATCTATGTGGGAGATAAATGTTTGTTCAGCGCGGAGAAAAAAATCAATGTGCCGCCGGAATATCGGCATATTGGCGTCGTATTTCAGGACTATGCCGTATGGCCTCATATGACGGTGCTTGAGAATATTCTTTATCCAATGAAAAAGATGCGCATGAATAAGGTGGAAATGACGGAAAAAGCGCGCCATGCTTTGGAGCAGGTACGCATGGTGGGGTATGAAAAGCACTTGCCGAGCCAGCTTTCCGGCGGCCAGCAGCAACGTGTGGCCATCGCAAGAGCTTTGGTGAGCAGTGATGATGTTATCGTTATGGATGAACCGATTACGAATCTTGACGCGAAACTTCGTGAAGAGATGCTTGAGGAAATACGTATCATTCAAAGAGATATCGGAACGACGATTTTGTATATTACCCACGATCAGGAAGCGGCTCTCCAACTCTGCGATAAAATGGCAATTATGGACAGGGAAGGGAATCTTTGCCAGATTGGGCATGATGAGGATATTATCCTTACGCCGGCAAACCGTTTTGTCTTTGAGTTCATTGGTGTTTCCAATTTCCTGCCGATGATTCATAAGGATGGGCATACCTATATTTCTGCAGGGAAAGAGTATCTCTATGATGACTGTCCGGCAGATATCTTTATGACAGGAAAGGCTATGGAAATGGGAATTCGCCCGAATGATATAGTTTATGATAATTCTTCTTCTGTCAGGGGGATTGTGAAGAGTTCCGTTTTTCTCGGCAGCGAGTATACCTATTTTGTCACTTTAGGAGACCGAGAACTTCGTGTCCAGGCGAACGCGCTGGAAGTCATGAAACGTGGAAATGTGGAAGAGGGGCAGGAAGTGGGGCTCAGATTCTTGCAGCCCCGTTATTATGAATCGAAGACCGCCGAGTAGGCGTGGTATGGCTGGAGGTGGACTATGAAATTTGGAAAATCGTCAGGAGTGCCTTCCGATCTGGCCGCGCTGGACGGGAAGACGCTCAGCCTGGACAAAGCAATGACTATGGTCAGCTTTGTGCTGCTTTTCTTTATTGTTTTTATTCCTATTTTTATGATTGTATACAATGCCTTTTTTTATGAAGGGCAGTTTGATACGGAAATGTTTAAAACGGTCGTGTTCAGTGCGGATAATATAGCGGCAATGACAAACACGATCATTATCGGTTTCGCCGTTACGATTTTTGGTACGATTGTAGGGCTGTTTTACGCGTGGCTTTTGGGTCGTAGTGATATTCCCTGCAAAAATTTGATGCGGGCGCTCTTTATGATTCCTTACATGTTCCCACCGTTTTTTGGAGCTATGGCTTGGGATATGCTGTTATCCGGCCGCGGCGGCTATGTGAATACATGGCTCATGAATACCTTTGGCATTGAAACGTCTCTCTTCAATATCAATTCTCTTGGTGGGATCATATTTGTGGAAGTTTCTTATTATTTTCCTTTCGTATTCATGCAGGTCGTTTCAGCGCTGGAGCGTATGGATCCCACTTTGGAAGAATCGGCCCGTATTGCGGGGGCCTCCCAGAAGACAGTTATCCGTAAAATTACGATACCTCTCGTAACACCCGCTATTTCTGCCGGAGCGCTGCTGATACTTATTTCTTCACTGGCTCATTTCGGCGTTCCCGCTATTCTCGGGTTCTCGAAACAGATTTACACATTGCCGACGGTTATTTATGCTTATATTGACAGGGCAGGTGGTAGCTTTGACGGGATCCGTCAGGGTGCGGCGCTGTCCATTCTGTTGGTTTTTGTCGTAGCAATGGCTCTGATTTTGCAGAAGGTCGTTCTTAGCTCCGGCTCCTTTGATATTATCAAGGGAAAGAGTATGCGGCCGACGCTGATTAAGCTGCGCGGTGCGAAATATCCGCTTCTTGTACTGGCAATCATGACATTGGCGGTTATCGTCGTTGTGCCGCTCCTCATGATTTTCTTAGAAGGGCTGGTACGAGCCTATGGCCTTCCGTTTACGCCTGAAAATCTTACATTGGATAATTTCAGAAATATTCTTATCAGCAAAGCAACCATGGATTCTATTACCAATTCGCTTTTCCTTTCCGTGACGGCAGGGGTGCTTTGCATGTTCCTCGGTGTTATGGTGGCTTATGTTGTTATCAAAATTAAGCCGAAGGGCAAGGAAATACTGGAAATGCTTTCCGTTCTTCCGTATTCCATACCGGGAACGGTACTGGCTATCGGTGTTATTCTTTCGTGGTCAGGCGCCTTGGAAGTAAACCTGTATAATACGATCTGGATTATCCTTGTGGCATACCTGGCGCGTTACCTGTCGTTCTCCATGAAGAGCGCTTCAGCGTCGTTGCAGCAAGTCCATCCATCACTGGAAGAGGCGGCTAGAGCGAGCGGCGCTTCTCATACAGAATCGTTGAAGGACATTACGCTTCCGCTGATCCGTCCGGCCATGGTGGTGGGTTTTTTCCTTATTTTTCTTCCATCTATGCGTGAATTGACGACGTCTATCCTTTTGTATGGGCCTTACTCCCGTACATTAGGGGTGCAGATCTTCGCACTTCGTGACAGCGGACAGATACCGCAGGCATCCGCTTTGGCGGCTATTGCCATCGTGATCATCATTGTGTGCAATTTCATCGTGACACAGATTACGAAAGATAGAAAGGGCGTGTAACCATGGATGACCAGATCATACTGAAACATGTAACAAAGAGGTTCACGACAAAAACGCTGGGTACGGTGACGGCAGTCAATGATTTTAACCTTTCCATTAAAGAAGGAGAATGCTTTTCTTTCCTCGGACCTTCCGGCTGCGGCAAGACGACGACACTCCGGATGATTGCCGGATTTGAAGATTTGTCGGAAGGGGAAATCCATTTGTGCGGACGCCCTGTTTCCATTAAATCACAGAATCTTTATGTTCCCCCGGAACATCGCGGACTGGGTATGGTATTCCAGGCTTTTGCCGTATGGCCCCATATGAATGTATTTGAAAACGTGGCGTTTCCTTTGACTATTAAGAAAGTGCCGAAAGATGAAATTGTGAAGCGTGTCAATGAGGCGCTCCATCATACAAGCCTC
>ERZ1503910.1170-NODE-1170-length-3434-cov-2.838710_pt1 | contig 3434 bp, 4 predicted proteins | sample MGYA00575502_ERZ1503910 | MGnify/ENA primary metagenome ERZ1503910 (study PRJEB39906, sample SAMEA3182100) | gut metagenome | biome: human; feature: gut; material: Stool; isolation source: human stools | place: Canada | collected 2012-06-20 ...
CAAGATTGCAGAATGAAGATGAGCGATTGATTGAAATTTACCGGAAATACATCAGGATTTGTGCGGCTTTTATATTCGGTGGAATGGCCATTCTGGCTGCGTTGGCCAAACCTATGGTTGTTTTCTTGCTTACAGATAAATGGCTGCCATGTGTCCCGATTATGATGGTTTTATGTTTTTCCTCCATGTTTTCCTTTGTGAATACAATCAATTTATCCCTTTTACAAGTTAAGGGGCGATCAGATTTATTCTTAAAACTAGAGGTCGTGAAAAAGATCATCTCCATTACTATGATTTTGTTCAGTGCTTCGTGGGGAATCATGGCAATGTGCTGGGCAATGGTAATATATACTCAGATTGCTATTTTTATCAATACCTATTATACCGGAAAGCTGTTTCATGTCGGATATTGGGAACAGTTGACAGATTTTCTTCCTTACCTGTTTCTAGCTCTTCTGGCTAATATACCTGCTTATCTGCTGACATATAGTTCTTTATCTGCCGGTCTGCAGATGATATTGGGAGGCTCGATGAGTTTGTTTATCTATCTGTTATTATTAAAAATAAAGCGGGATGAGATGTATCTGCTGATAAAGCACATGTTAGGGAATTTTTATAAAAACAGAATAAGGAACAATCAGGAAAGGATGGAAAATGATGCTTAGTTTCATTGTTGGAATATACAGGAAATACCAAGAATACGTCCACCCTGGTATTTATGTCACCAGGCACGGTATTCTGTATCGTGAAAAAGGATGTAAGTATCAGGTGTCTCCTCTTCATAAATTGATGGTCGGCAAAGTATGGACAGGAAAGATTGCTTATACTTCACACCGGTTCGGAGTTAATAGTGAAAGGAAATTTTGATGTAGTTGGCTCAACTGTGGAAGTATTGCCGGGAGGCAGATTGATCCTAGGTTCTGGATATATCAATTTTCACTCCAAACTACATTGTTTTCATCACATTGAGGTAGGGAATCAGGTCCTAATTTCCGAGAATGTAATCATCAGAGATTCGGATAATCATCAGATAATAGGAGGAAATAAGATGTCCGCCCCGATCATTATAAAAGATAATGTTTGGATTGGTATGTCTGCTATCATATTGAAAGGAGTGACCATCGGAGAAGGAGCTATTGTTGCAGCGGGTGCTGTTGTTACTAGAGATGTTCCGGCGCATGCGATTGTAGCAGGAGTTCCGGCAAAAGTGATTAAAGAAAATGCTTTTTATACTGTATAAACTTGAATAGCATGGAAAATAAGGCGTTCGTATCTGTCATTGTACCCATATACAACTCGGCACAATATCTAAGGAAATGCATTGATAGTATTCTGGTTCAATCGTATAGAGATTTAGAACTTCTCCTTATAAATGATGGAAGTGAGGATGCTTCAGGAGCGATCTGTGATGATTATGCTCAGATAGACCACCGGGTGAGAGTCTTTCATCAGGAGAACTCGGGTGTCAGTGCTGCCAGAAATCTGGGACTTGAGAAACATAATGGAACTCATTTTCTTTTTATTGATTCGGATGATTATGTGCAAAGCGAGTATTTGGAAGAATTAATGAAGTACAGAGACTGCGATTTGGTTCAATGTTCTACTCTTGCCGAACCGACAGGTAGTAGTTATCTATTTGATGATAGTTATTTTGTGGGGAAGCATGGAATAAGGCAATGTTTGTCAAAATACATCTATCCGGAGCTTACAGTGCCTTTTGGTCGATTGTATCGGTCAGCTATTCAAAGAGAGAACCGTTTGTTTTTCGATACCTGCTTGTACTCGGGAGAAGACACCTTGTGGGTAAGCCAGTATCTATTGTATGTTCGCTCAGTGAGGACTTCCTCTTATGCCGGATACGTTTATGTACATCACATGGGCGAACACTTGTCTCAAAAGGCAATTTCTTATGAACATTTAGAACGCACACTGAAATGTCTGGTAAGTACCTATTCCAGTCTTGAAACAAGATATTCCTTAGATCTGACTCGTACGCGTCTTAGTGCTATTGCTTATTTCTATCACAGGTATATCATGCATTTGGCAAAAGATAATTTCTCTGGTATAAAAAAGGCACTAAGAAAATCATGTACCAGTCCTTTAATTGAAGATCTTTTTTATGATGAGAAATACCTTTTGAAAGGAAAGAAGATGAGGCTGTTCAATGGAATGGTATCACATGATATGTATAATATGTTGGCTCTTTATGTCAAACTGTGGAAACGCTATCTATAATGATGACTTTAAAAGAATATCTTGCTTCGGACCGAATGGATTATTTTTCCCCTTTTTCAAAAGGATATCTGTTGGATTACCTTTTGCGAACGGAACAATATTGGATTCGGAAATATGTACGCATGCTTCGGAAAGAGGAATACTATACGAATTATAAAAAAAATAAGCTATTGAGATACTATTTCTTCCGGAAAAAAAACATTCTGGGTGTCCGTCTCGGTTTTTTCATTGATGCGGGTTGCTTTGGTGTGGGATTGAAGATTTATCATTATGGTTCTATTATTGTCAATCCAAAGTCTCGTATCGGCAGGAATTGTACCATACATGGTAACTGCTGCATTGGAAGTAAAGGTGTCCTACCCGATGACTCTCCTGTTATTGGAGATAATGTGGATATTGGTCAGAACGCACAGATTCTGGGCGGGATAACCATTGCAGATGGAGTGAGAATTGGTGCCGGGGCCGTTGTCACAAAGTCGGTATTAATTCCCGGAGTGGTGGTTGCCGGAGTTCCGGCTAGTATCATAAAAAAGAGTGATGAAAGTTTCTGTCATAACGATTAACTATAATCATAGCAAGCAACTCGAAGCGACGATTCGGTCGGTTGTGGGTAATGCAAAGATGCTGGGGAATGCCTTTGAGGAAGAAGTGGAATATATTGTGATAGATGGTGGAAGCACTGATAGTAGTGCCTGCGTGATCCGGAGATATTCGGAATATATTTCTTATTGGGTTAGTGAAGCAGACAATGGCATATATAATGCTATGAATAAAGGAATTTCCGTGGCTCGGGGGGAGTATTGTCTTTTTCTTAACTCGGGAGATACCTTTTATGAAAAGGATACATTGAAGAAAGTTCTTCCTTGCTTGGATACGGATTTTGTTTGTGGCAATGCAGTGTTGAAGTATGCGGATGGAATGGCGGAATGGGATGCACCGCAAACGGTAGATGTCTTGTTCTTCATGCAACGTTTCTCTGTATGCCATCAATCCTTGTTTATTCGTACGAGCATGCTTCAATTACGTCCATATAATGAATCTTTTCAGATAGTCGCCGATTATGAACAGATATTCTATGAGATCGTGGTTAATCATCGGACTTACAAAAAGGTCGATTTGCCTGTCTGCTACTATGGATGCGATGGAATTTCATCCAATCATGAGAACGCGGATAGCGAAAAGAGAGAAGTGCTGAATGA
>ERZ1503910.1388-NODE-1388-length-2829-cov-3.127614_pt1 | contig 2829 bp, 4 predicted proteins | sample MGYA00575502_ERZ1503910 | MGnify/ENA primary metagenome ERZ1503910 (study PRJEB39906, sample SAMEA3182100) | gut metagenome | biome: human; feature: gut; material: Stool; isolation source: human stools | place: Canada | collected 2012-06-20 ...
GATCTAGTACGGTCTCGTGGGCTCGGAGATGTGTATAAGAGACAGATAAAGGACATCTTCCACCCGTTCCATACGTCCGTTTAGAGTCGTTGGTTCAGCTGCTGCTCCCGGAAATACAAACAACAAAGAAATACCTGCTGCAAGAATAGATTTTTTCATGCTGAGTCCTCCGATTAAACTCTTACATCAATAACGGCGGAAACACCTACACCCTGCACACGGCTGAAACTGGTCGGATTCTTACTGTCCATAGGAATTAGACCTTTGATGCGGAAAAGCTTGTTATTCCAGCTGATTTCAAGCTGGCCTACCGCTTCCACCTTTTCCACCTGGTCCGCATCGCCGATAACCTGTGCTGCTCCGATATATCCTCTGTTACCGATACTGACGATAGGAACAACCTTTGTAGCATAGTTCGTACCTGCGCCTTCTTTCATCATAACAGAATTGATGGCACTGTTCAGCGATTCACCATACTTATCCACAAGGAACCCTATACCGCCTACTTTCACAATACCGCCGAGAATACTGCCCAATCCGGATGCAGAAACCCCGGAAAACACACCTGTACCAATCATGGCAGCCGCCATAAGGGCGACTCCAACTCTTTTTATATGCATAATCAATTCCTCCTTCATACAAAATGCATCAAAAACGATGCCTGTATTTTGATTCCATTACCCCTATAATACTTATTTTATTATAAATTAAAAGAAGTCTCTGCGCAAACAGAAACCTCTTGTCATCCTCTTCTTTCTTTATTTCATCTTATCAGGTAGCGAATAAGCCTTCCGCTTTCCTTGCCGCTTTTGTTCCCGGCTGGTGCATGACTTTCGGAGCTTTCAACTTATTATACGCCTGAATCATCATCGCACATTCCACACGCTTCTTTTGAATTTCACAGGTAATCCCGTAAGGCTTATGGATATCCCCGGCATAAGCTTCATTATTTGCATGGCAGCCGCCGGAGCAGAAGAATTTTGCCCAGCAGTCCACACATTCAGGCTTGCTGAACACATGGTTCACACGAAAATCGCGCATCATCTTCATATTTTTGAGTCCTTCAAAGACATTGCCGATCACATATCCTTCACGACCGACAAACTGGTGGCAAGGGTAAATATCTCCATTGGGCACGACCGCCAGATATTCATGCCCCGCTCCACATCCGCGAAGACGCTTCGGCAGGCAGGGGCCTCTCCAAAGATCCATATTGAAATGGAAGAAAAAAAAGGGATTTCCTTCCTCTTCACGCTTGATGAAAAACTTCGCCAATTTATCATATTCGTCCTTCACCCGAGGCAGATCCGACTCTTTGATGGAATAATCCGCCGTGTCATCACCGACAACTGGTTCCATAGAAACCGCGGGAAATCCATGATTGAGCATATCTTCCACATCAGTAGTGAAATCCAGATTCTGCCTGGTGAAAGTACCGCGGACATAGTATTCTTCTCCATTGCGATGCTTGATGCAGTACTGGAGATTTTTCATAATGCGGTCATAAGTGCCTTCATTATTCACACCGGGACGCATGGAGTCATGCATTTCCTTACGGCCGTCCAGTGACAGGATCAGGCTGATATGGTTATCCGTCAGATACTTCACCTTCTCCTTATCCAGAAGCATTCCGTTCGTCGTAAGAGACATCTTGATTTTTTTATCGTGTTTCTTCTCCTGTTGGCGAACATAGGTCACCGTCTGCTGCACCACATGCCAGTTCATGAGCGGTTCACCGCCGAAAAAGTCCAGCTCGCAATGTTCACGGTGTCCGCTGTGGGCGATGAGGAAATCAACAGCCCGGCGCGCCACATCGAAGCTCATGAGCATACGCCACTGTCCATATCCTCCCTGTCCGGCAAAGCAGTACTTGCAGCGGAGATTGCAGTCGTGGGCGATATTGATACACAGCGCCTTGACAATCGGTTTATCTTCGATCGCCATTTCATAATTCTTATCCATGGGCGCATAAAGAGACTGAGCCCTGATGAGTTCATCCAAATCATCCATGACTTCATTCAGCTCTTCAGCGCCGTATTCTTTTTCAAGAGCGGACAAAGTTTCTTCTCTGCCCTCTCCTTTATAAAACTCCAGAACCCTGTATGTCACATCATCAACGACATGGACAATGCCGCTGTTCACATCCATGACGATATTCATATCATTTTGACGGAAACGATGAATCATGGGCTTTACATTATAATCCATGAATTTTTCTGAGCCCCCAAAAGAAATATTTCCCTACAACAATTGAAAAACTCCCGACCATAAGATCGGGAGCATGGCCGTTCCTTACGCTTCTTCAGCTTCTTCCTGTTCCGTACAGAGCAGGTTGCCGATGGTGCAGCTGGTCTTGCATGCAGACTGACAGGAAGTCTGGCATTCGCTGCAGCCTTCAAATTTGATGGAGTCTTGCAGAGAAGAGCTGTTAATCGTAACGATGTGTTTAGACATGATTTCACCTCCCGAAACAACCTTTACTTTGATTATAATAGCACAGAAAATGCAGAAAGCACAATATATAACTTCGATTTCCCTTAAAAAAGCGACCAGATTCCGTAGATGGCACCTGCAGGCAGGAGCATTGCTGCAAATACTGCTCCTAAGCATCCGTCTTTTCTCCCGTTCACCATGAGCCATTCATCAGCAATTTGTTTCATTTCGCGGAATTCTTTGTCCATTTCCTTAATAAGTTTCCACAGCTCCCGGCAATCGGCTTCGGACATCTCCTTAGAGTCATCCGTCTTTACACCTCTTTCTTCTTTCGACGGCACGTTTTTCTTCGCCGCTTCTTCCGCTTCCTTCATTTCATCAAGAATATGATCCCGC
>ERZ1503910.1524-NODE-1524-length-2577-cov-6.666931_pt1 | contig 2577 bp, 1 predicted proteins | sample MGYA00575502_ERZ1503910 | MGnify/ENA primary metagenome ERZ1503910 (study PRJEB39906, sample SAMEA3182100) | gut metagenome | biome: human; feature: gut; material: Stool; isolation source: human stools | place: Canada | collected 2012-06-20 ...
TCGTCGGCAGCGTCAGATGTGTATAAGAGACAGGTGTACGAGCTCAATTTATCGGATAATCCCAATAATTCACCTAACAACATCAACTGCTGGTTAAAGCTGCGCAATGCCAACTGATATTCGCGATATGCCTCTTTAGTTCCTTCACGGCTTTTCAACAACGGAAATAAATAGGGAGAAGAAGGATCACGATTCATATACTTCTTCACCAGGATCATCGCTTCGGGAGTCAATGTCACCGACAATGGTCGTCCTGTCTTACGTCTGCGATACGTTATTACGTTATCACGCAAATCGCTCTTACGCAAATAAGCGAGATCGACAAACGGCATACCACGAAGCGAAAACATCAGAATGAACAACTCTTGCGCCTGACATACAGCAAATGGCACACCTGACGTACGAGACAATTTGGCAAACACCTTCTTCATATCTTCATCACACAACGCACGTTTATGATCGGTACGAGTACCGGTATAAACAGAACGGAACAGATGAGGTACATAAGGAGCTTTCCCAAGATCGACGGCACGATTGTAAACCGCACGAAACGTACGCAGATAAGTGGAAACGGTGTTCCAGCTACAACCACGACTACGAAGGTAAACTTCGAATCCCTTCAGCCACTCCGAAGTTACTTCACTAAAAAGCAAATCTTCTTCCCCACAATAAACAATGATGGCATTCAGACTGCTACGATAAACATGCGCAGTACCGAAGTTTCCCTCCATCTGTAGCCCCATGGCTACCTGCTTCATAAATGTTACTACTTTCAACATTTCTCAATTTATTAATTTATTCGACAATAAAGATACAAGTATTCTCACTATTACCACCCGGATAGTTCCAAAGATATTCTATCATTTATATAACTGCCATCCATCAATATTCATTTTTTATTGTTACTTTTGTGAGAAAATGAAAGAGTTATGAACCAACCAGTAAAGCGCAAACGTATTCCGTACGGAATGATGAACTTTATCGATGTCCGCGAAGACGACTGTTATTACGTGGACAAGACACATTATATCCCGCTTATAGAGAACGCGAACAAGTATTTCTTTTACATTCGCCCGCGAAGGTTCGGAAAGAGCTTAACGATCTCCATGCTCCACCATTATTATAACATATTAGAAGCGGACAAGTTTGAGAAATGGTATGGCGACCTGTACATAGGAAAGCATCCCACTCCCGAACGAAATTCATATCTCATCATTTATCTGAACTTTGCCGTAGTTAATGCCGAATTGAATAGTTACCGGCAATCATTGGACGCACATTGCAACACAGAATTCAATTTCTTCTGCGATGTCTACGCCCAATATCTTCCCGAAGGGATAAAGGAAGAAATGAATAAGAAAAAGGGAGCCGTAGAACAACTGGATTATCTATATAAAGAATGTGTCAAAACCAATCAGCAGATTTATCTGTTCATTGATGAATACGACCACTTTACAAACAAAATCCTATCAGAACCTTCCTGCCTCGAAGATTATAAAAGCGAAACGCACGGAACAGGTTATCTGCGCAGCTTCTTCGATACGGTGAAAGCAGGCACTTATTCTACGATCAAACGTTGCTTCGTAACAGGTGTCAGCCCCGTCACAATGGACGATCTCACCAGCGGATTCAATATCGGCACCAATTATTCGCTCTCTCCGGAATTTAATGAAATGACCGGATTCAACGAAGAAGAGGTGCGCGCAATGCTGGATTATTATGCCACTACCTGCCAGTTTCACCACTCTACCGACGAGCTGATAGAAGCCATGAAGCCCTGGTATGATAATTACTGTTTTGCAGAACAAAGTTATGGCAGCACTACAATGTACAACTCCAATATGGTACTCTACTTTGTGGATAATTACATCCGGAATGGAGGCTATATGCCACGTAATATGGTAGAAGAAAACATCCGCGTGGATTACAACAAACTACGAATGTTGATCCGCAAAGACAAAGAATTTGCTCATGATGCCTCGACCATTCAGACGTTGGTGCAACAGGGATATGTCACCGGCGAATTGAAAACAGGTTTTCCAGCCGAAACAGTTGCAGAACCGGATAACTTTACCAGCCTATTATTCTATTTCGGAATGTTGACTATCAGCGGTACTTTAGAAGGAGAAACGAAGTTGACTATTCCCAATCAAGTAGTGCGTGAACAATTGTACAGTTACTTATTAGATACCTACAACGAAGCGGACCTCCGCTTTGACAACTGGGAAAAAGGGAAACTGGCATCCGCTATGGCTTATCGTGGCGACTGGAAAGCCTACTTCGACTATATTGCCGAATGTCTGCACCGATATTCTTCCCAGCGCGACAAGCAAAAAGGCGAAGCATACGTACATGGATTTACGTTGGCTATGACCGCACAGAACCGTTTCTATCGCCCCATCTCCGAACAGGAGAATCAGGAAGGATATGCCGACATTTTCATGTTTCCCTTACTGGATATTTATAAAGATATGCTCCATTCCTACATTATCGAACTGAAGTATGCCAAAGGAAAGGATAGTGACGAAAAGGTGGAGCAACTCCTGTCTCTTATACACATCTGACGCTGCCGACGAA
>ERZ1503910.1618-NODE-1618-length-2414-cov-2.318779_pt1 | contig 2414 bp, 1 predicted proteins | sample MGYA00575502_ERZ1503910 | MGnify/ENA primary metagenome ERZ1503910 (study PRJEB39906, sample SAMEA3182100) | gut metagenome | biome: human; feature: gut; material: Stool; isolation source: human stools | place: Canada | collected 2012-06-20 ...
CGGCAGCGTCAGATGTGTATAAGAGACAGACGTATTACCGGCTTCCCTCATCGCAGAAACAGATCCTTCACATTCGTTCAGGATGACGACTGACGCTTTCCTCATTATGACGCCTTGCCGTCCCCAGTCATTCTGAACGAGGATAAGAATGCTGTGGGAGAAAGCCAGAAAACGGCAACATGACACAGAGTGAAGAATCTATTACGCTGATGACGTCTTGCCGCTAACAGCTTACGGCTCACAGCTCACAGCTCTTAGCTTCCAGCTTCTAGCTTCTAGCTTCTAGCTTCTAGCTGCTAGCTGCTAGCTGTTATCTGTTACCTGTCAGCTGTCGGCTGTTACCTGTCATCTGTTATCTGTTATCTGTTGATACAAAAACGGCACCCATCACGCTTGACAGGTACCGCATTTTCATTTTCTCATTTTTATGTCTGGGCTACAGACAAATCATCGTATATGCCGCATCGTCTGCCTGCTGACTTTCAATCACTTCTTCCCTATATGCCTTGCTTTGTAAGCCACCAATTTCGCATCACGAATGGCAAGGTGCTGAAAATACCGCTTTGTTTCCGCGACGACTACACCGGTAAGTCCAAGAAGGGCAATCAGGTTCGGAATGGCCATGAGACCGTTTACAATATCCGCAAGCGCCCAGATTTCTTCAAGCTGCATGAAAGCGCTTCCTGCGATAATGACGACATAGCACAAGCGGTAAGGAGTAATCCCTTTGACACCCACAAGGTATACGAGGCAGCGTTCACCGTAATAGTTCCAGCCGAGAATAGTGGTGAAAGCGAAAAGTGTCAGAGAAACCGTCAGAAGGATCGGCGCGACAGCACCATAACCATGGCTGAAAGCGGCCTGTGTAAGAGCTGCGCCGTTGGTATCCCCGAGCCATGCACCGGAAACAATGATAGTCAGACCGGTCAGCGTACAGATAATAATAGTGTCGATAAAGGTTCCTGTCATGGAAATAAGACCCTGTTCAGCCGGCCATTTCGTTTTTGCCGCTGCCGCCACGATTGGCGCGGAACCCAGGCCGGATTCATTGGAAAAAAGGCCGCGGGCGATACCGCTTCGCATAGCAAGCATAATGCCCGCACCGGCAAATCCGCCGGCTGCTGCCGTACCTTCAAAAGCGCCGTCAAAAACGAGAGCCAGCGCATGGGGCAGTTCTCCCCAAAATATAACAAGAAGAGCCACCGTGATAATAAAATAAAGAACAGCCATGGCAGGAACTATTTTTTCCGCTGTTTTTGAAATGGATTTCAATCCGCCGAAAGTAATAATAGCAACCAGGATGGTAATCACTGCTGCAGAGGGCAGGATAGGAACACCCAGGGATGCCTGTAAAGAAGACGTAATAGCATTGACCTGCGTAGTCGTACCGGATCCGAGCATGGCGGTGAGCGTACCGAAGAAAGCAAATGCCAGCGCCAGAGGTTTCCATTTCTTTCCCAGCCCCTGCTCAATGTAATACATCGGTCCGCCTGCGATATTTCCATTTTCATCGATAGAACGGAACTTAACGGCAAGGCAGCCTTCGGCGTACTTGGTAGCCATGCCGAAGAAAGCGGCTACCCACATCCAGAAAAGCGCGCCGGGGCCGCCCAATTTGATAGCAGTGGCAACGCCTACGATATTTCCTGTGCCTACCGTTGCGGCAAGCGCCGTGCAGAGTGCCTTGAAACTGTCAATGTCGCCGTCGCCTTTATTTCTGGCAAAGAAAATCAGCCGAAGGGCCCTTGGCAGCTTGACCATCTGGAGAAGGCGGAGGCGGATGGTCAGATATATGCCGGTCCCTACCAGAAGAACAAGGAGCCACGGGCCCCAGACAATCGCATCAATTTGGTTTAACAAGTCAAGCATTCGCATTCACTCCCACCCTCAAAATTCCGTACACCAAGACATGACGGAACAATATAAAAACCGGCCCTGAAGACAAAAACAGAGCCGGCATGCATGTTTCCATTGCTGCACCGACCCTGTCCTTTTGCCTGAGAGATTAGAACGGGAGGACTACTCTTCCCCGCGCCCCTGCACCTTCGGCGGTCATATACGACACTCTCCAGAGGTTTGTCCGTACACGGTTTCGTGTCCCGCAGGACGCCTGATAGTGTTACTCCTTCGGCAGACATTTCTGTCTTTTTCCGTATACATCATTCAAAATTGTGTAAATGTATTATAAGCGATTTATCTTTAATTGTATAGCCTTTTTCATCGTACTTTTTCTGCATGTATTCCCCCGTTTCATATGCTATTTATGCATAAAGGGAAATAAAGCACCTGCCTGCCGCTATTAAAAAGAGCCCTAAATGAGGCTCTCCGTATTATTCTATTCATCTTATTCGTCAACAAAAATCTGTTCCACCGCTTTGTAGCTGAGAGAAATATCACCCGCCTCCGTAGCAAGA
>ERZ1503910.1772-NODE-1772-length-2146-cov-7.715925_pt1 | contig 2146 bp, 1 predicted proteins | sample MGYA00575502_ERZ1503910 | MGnify/ENA primary metagenome ERZ1503910 (study PRJEB39906, sample SAMEA3182100) | gut metagenome | biome: human; feature: gut; material: Stool; isolation source: human stools | place: Canada | collected 2012-06-20 ...
TATAAAATATGCGACATATTGTTTCTTTTATTTAAATATAATATATATATTTGTACCCGAAAAAGAACGATATTGGAAGTATATAACACCTAAACAGAACAAGTGATATTAGTGTTTAATTTATAACTTAAGAGAGCAGATGGTCAAACCTTTAATTCACACAGCAACAACACGAAAAGTCTATTTGGATATTTGGCGCAATATTAAGAATTTGCCAAGTTAGTCTATTCCTATTCTATATTTATAGATAATAATAGCCTATCCCGGGTCGGTGCAGAATATGCTTAAAGCCGATTTTGGGGAAGGAGTGTATTACTATTCCATATGCGAAGATAAGCGTATTCCTAATTGTAGATAAATCTATAAAAATAAATCAATTTCATTAATTTTAATTCAAGTATCAAAGATGAGAAAATCAATTCTCTTGTTTGTACTCTTTACTCTGACAAGTATCCCCCTGTTGCTTTTTGCGCAGGGTGGATATCAGGTAACGGGACACATTATTTCGGCGGAAGATAATCAGCCGATGATTGGTGTGTCTGTTTTGGAGAAGGGTACGACGAACGGAGTAATTACCGATATGAATGGTAATTACAGTATCACAGTGACGAAATCCCCTGCTATTTTGCAGTTTTCTTACATTGGAATGAAAACGATGGAAAAGCAGGTGTCTGCTGCCACTCGTATTGATTTGAAGATGGAGAGCGATGCGCAGATGGTAGAGGAAGTGGTGGTCGTTGCCTATGGTACACGTAAGAAAGGAACGATTGCCGGTGCCGTATCTACTGTAAAGGCAGAAAAAATGGAAAATGTACCTGCGGCCGGTTTCGACCAATCATTGCAGGGACAGACCCCCGGGTTAACGGTAATCTCTAATTCGGGGGAACCAAGTAAGGCGGCTGTTTTCCAGCTTCGAGGTACCAATTCTATCAATTCGGGTACATCTCCGTTATTTATTTTGGATGGTGTGCCTATTTCCAGTGCTGATTTTAATACAATCAGTCCGGGCGATATAGAGTCTATCTCTGTGTTGAAAGATGCTTCATCCACCTCTATTTACGGTGCCCGTGCAGCGAACGGTGTGGTAGTAATCACTTCCAAACGTGGTTTGGCGATTGACAAGGCGAAAGTAACCATGCGTGCGCAATGGGGTTTTTCACAATTGGCTTCAGACGACAATTGGGTAGTGATGAATACTCCGGAACGTATCCAGTTTGAAAAAGAAATCGGTTTAGATACGGGAAAGGATTATAACTTGTTGTCTCGTACGGATGTAAATTGGCTGGATGAAGTATTCAATGACCGCGCTCCTTTGCAGAGTTATGAATTGTCTGTTAATCGTGCTACCGACCGTTTGAATTATTTTGTTTCCGGAGGATTCTATGATCAGGAAGGTATTGCCCAGAGCTCTAATTTTCGTCGTTATAATATGCGTGCTAATGCGGAAGTGAAAGCTAGCAACTGGCTGAAAATAGGTACTAATACGATGATGGCATACGAAGAAATAGCACAGGCTGAAGAGGGAGAACCGGCACTTTATACACCTATTTCCGGTTCGCGTTTTATGTTGCCTTACTGGAATCCTTATAATGCTGACGGCTCTTTGGCTTCCGAAAACGATGGAACTTGGACAGGAACCGGACAGAACCCGATAGAATGGATGGCGAACAATCCTGTAAAATATGAAAAATACAAATTGCTGTCTACTATCTTCGCGGAAGTTACTCCGATTCGGGATTTAACCATTCGTGCACAGTTTGCTGCAGATTATGCACATTCTACAGCTTTCATGCAATCTTTCCCAAGTTATATAATTAATAATAAATCAGGTAAAGCCGGGCGTAGTTCATCGGATATTCTTAGTTTGAGTGAAACTCTTACAGCCAATTACCGATGGGCTTTGAATGATAATCATTCATTGAATTTTTTGCTGGGACAAGAAGGTATAGACTATCGTTCGACCGGATTTCAGGTAACTACACAAGGACAGAACAATGACCGTCTAACCAACCTGCTTTCCGGAACTCGTGCTATCTCGTGGCCGGACTCAAATAGTGCTTATGCATACCTGTCTTTTTTCTTTCGTGGAGAGTATAACTATAAAGAGCTGTCTCTTATACACATCTGACGCTGCCGACGAATAGAG
>ERZ1503910.1903-NODE-1903-length-1999-cov-2.584362_pt1 | contig 1999 bp, 4 predicted proteins | sample MGYA00575502_ERZ1503910 | MGnify/ENA primary metagenome ERZ1503910 (study PRJEB39906, sample SAMEA3182100) | gut metagenome | biome: human; feature: gut; material: Stool; isolation source: human stools | place: Canada | collected 2012-06-20 ...
TCTAGTACGGTCTCGTGGGCTCGGAGATGTGTATAAGAGACAGGGGTTATACTCACTAGCCTCACTATCACATCAATACATTCAATTTTTCAATCATCATCATTATCACTATCATCATCGTCATTATCCTTATTATTACATTTATCTTCATTATATTTATAACCTTCTTTTTCAATACTATCATTTTCATCTTTATCATCATTATTAATTCTTTTACTTTCATCATTACCAATCCCAATCAATTTTACCAGTATCAACTTCTTCTGCTTCAATTATTTCAGTTTCATTATTTTCATTATTTGCTTTATCTACATTATTCTCATTATCATCATATAAATAATCAAGTTCACTTTTATATACTTGTTTATTTTTAATTATAATACAATTATCATCTTTAACTAATCCTATTCTATCTATATAATTAACATTATTATCAAGTTTTATTTTAGAATCATCAAGTTTACCTTTAGTAATAATTTCATGAAATTTATTAATATCTCCTTTAAATATAACTCTAGGATTAACTTCAAACATACTACGTTTATCTGTTCTACGAATAATATTAAGTTTTTCTAATGTAACAATAGCATTAGCAAAATCTCGTTTATTACATCCACTTCTAATTCCATTCCTACAAACAGCATCAAATAAATCCTTACTAATTTTAACAACATTAGAATTAAAACAAATAGTATAATTAATAAAATAAAAAAGTTCATGAAGAATTATACTTCTTAATTCAACTATTTCTCTCCAAGCATTAATACCAACATTAGAATAATATCTTTTAATAATTTTACCTGTATCAAAACATTCCATACGTCCAGTACCACATAGATATTTTTTATTATTATTTTTAACATCAATATCAAAAGTATTAGGTATAATAATACTTCTATCATTAGCTATATCTTTATTAATAGCATCAATAACAAGTTTATTATAAACTCGACTAGGTTTAAAATCTTCTTTAAAAGTCATAACAATAATATTATTAAATTTAACATAAAAATATATTACTCTAGGAAATTAGCGAAATGTATTCCATAGATGGAACAACTTTCGTGCACAAAGGTAGTCATTTTTGCCACTTAATTTGCATACTGATGGGGAATTAGGTATTCAGCATGATACATAATATGTATTATAACTTATTGATAATCAATGTATTATAATTACTATAAAGATATATTATATAGATATATTATATAGATTCACTGTGACCCGCTCCGAGCTTCGCTCTCCGCTATACTCCCCGTGGAGGATGGATAATCAGTATCAATCACATCAAGTTAATCAATACTATAATCAATATCATTATCTCTATTAATATCATTAATATTAATATGATTAAGTCTAACTCATCTCCATCCTCCACGGGGAGTATGACTTGCATATTTATAATCATATAATCCTCTATAATGTAAATGTTAAAAATAGTTTTTCTCTTGGTAGATTCATTCAAACTCTTACATTTGCTAAAAACAATTAAGTTATGGGTAAAGATAAAAGTGAAACTAAACCTAAATACACTAGAGAATTTCATAGTGGAGAAAGGAATAAAAAAGAAGTTAAAGTTCCTAGCAAACTTAAACTTGGAAATATTGGCATTGATAGTATTATTAAAACTAAATAATTTAGTGTTATGATTAAAGTTGAAAGTAAATTTAAAGATTTTGGTATTCAAATACCTACTGACATTAGCGAAATAACAAGTGAAGCACTTGACGCTGTTCTTAATAATGTAGTTATTGCTAAACATTATTGTGTTGTCGCTCTTTGCCAAAATGAAAGTTTGTTTGGTGTTATTAATAATAAAGTAAGTACAGTTGAGGTTATGCCAATTATTGCTAAAATTAGTAAAGAAGATGCTGAACTTATTGGTATGAATCAAATGGACAAGATTATTATTGACCGTTCTACTCTTGAACGTGGTTATCATCTTTATCTTAAACATCTGTCTCTTATACACATCTCCGAGCCCACGAGACCGCACTAG
>ERZ1503910.2752-NODE-2752-length-1340-cov-2.559533_pt1 | contig 1340 bp, 2 predicted proteins | sample MGYA00575502_ERZ1503910 | MGnify/ENA primary metagenome ERZ1503910 (study PRJEB39906, sample SAMEA3182100) | gut metagenome | biome: human; feature: gut; material: Stool; isolation source: human stools | place: Canada | collected 2012-06-20 ...
TTCATAACCTGTAGTTTCGAATTTATTTTTAATGTTCTTTGCAAGGTATTTACCTTTTGATTCTGCTTGATGTAAACCGTTGCAGATTTCGTAAGGTACACCATCATAGCGATAAACTCGATTACCTTTAAAAGCAACCCAAAGTTGTTTTTTCTTTGAGTCATAACCAAAGCCCTCAATGTTAGAGGATTCGCAAGGAATCATTTCGACTCCAATGTTCATTTCTACTGATTCTAAGTATTCGTTCTTTTCCATGTCTATATTAAAATTTTAAAAGTGTTAGTTCTGGGTGGAATTTGAGATTTGCCCTCTGGAAGATTGCCCAGGTACCAAGTACTCCCTGAGAATTAGTATGTACCCATTCATCTTCCATTCTGAATAATATGTGAGAGCATACCAGCATTTGGTATTCACTTAGCATATTTATCAGTTGAGGAGTATTCTCGATTTCCACGTATAATTCAATGTGCTCATCTAGTGCTCGAATTATTTCGTCATCCTCAATCTGAAGGAGTTTTTTGATTAAGTCTTGGGCAATATCATTTCCATCTTTGATTGAGTTGAGTGATTCAATCTGAATACCAGCAATGAGCTTTACGATGTCTTTTGTTTCCTTGTCCATAATTAAATTTTCTTTATGCAAATATACTAAAATTATTTTATATAAAATACTCTTTTAATAAATACGGAGGTAAGTGTTAGCGGTTCTTGATTTCTTCCATCTTTTCCTTTATGGAGTCTGGAAATATAGCATCGTTTACCCATCTTAGGAAGAATTTAGAAGGCTTCTTTTCTGGACTTAGAAGCAATTGTCTCTGTTCAGTAGAGAACTTAATCCTTTCGGATTCTAACATATACTTGGGAAGTTTAGTGAATTCTGCCTGAGAGAAGGAGATTACGTTTTTACCAACTTGGGCCCTTAATGGTTTCTTCCTTTCCTTATAGAGATATGGGATAATCTTTTTCGAGGGTCCCCCAAGAATGCTAAAACCAAAGATTACCATTGGGTCAAATTTATCTGCTTTTGGGTCCTTAGCCCGTTTGATACATCTTGCCATCCAAGAAAATGAATTGGGATATTGCTTATTGTCTGTTGCTTCTCCCACATCTTTTTTATTAAACTCAAATCCAGGAAAGTGAAATAGAAAATCTTCAGTAAGGATAAATACAAATCCCAATCCCCTAAGATATTTAATAATATCTTGTTGGCTTTTACCCTCTTCAATCATTTTTTCTACATCTGCAAGAATATCCTCCCTTGGTGATTCCAATTCCTTAGTTGTAGACCCTGCAGGTCCTGTCTCTTATACACATCTCCGAGCCCACGAGACCGTACTAGA
>ERZ1503910.3210-NODE-3210-length-1121-cov-2.353659_pt1 | contig 1121 bp, 1 predicted proteins | sample MGYA00575502_ERZ1503910 | MGnify/ENA primary metagenome ERZ1503910 (study PRJEB39906, sample SAMEA3182100) | gut metagenome | biome: human; feature: gut; material: Stool; isolation source: human stools | place: Canada | collected 2012-06-20 ...
GACAGTAATAGAACAACATAAAAAAAGATTATGAACTTGAAAGAATACTTTCGTCTTGCTGGATTATTAGGTAAACTGAATTCTCAAGAGAAACTTGGGGATGATTTTACTACTATGTCTGAAGGTGAAAAACTAAGATTCTTTTGGGAAAGTTGCAAACAAGAAAAAATTGATGCTTCTTCCATTATAGAGAAAACACGACTAAAGATACGAAAACTATTTCCTGATAACTTCTGCTTCTATTGCTGCTTCTATTTTAGTTGCTATATCAACAATTCATATTTTAAATCAAACAACAACTACTGATATTGACCTGCAAGCTATTGCAGAGAGGATGGATATTCAAACTGTTGATGAAGTGACTCTTATAACTGCTAAAGAACAGTTGAATTTGGATGAAGGTGCTTTCATCAAATATTCAAAAGAGGGAAAGGTAGCGGTAAATTCTCAGGTCCTTAAAGAAAAGGAGGAGAAAGTGACGGATGAGCAGGAATATAACCAGTTGCTTGTTCCGCCTGGTAAGAGAGCACAAATAGAATTGTCGGATGGAACTCATTTGGTTGTAAATTCTCAATCAAAAGTAATTTATCCTCGTCGTTTTAAAGGTGATACCCGTAAAATATATGCTCAAGGTGAGGTGTTTTTAGAGGTTGCCCATGATAAGAAACATCCTTTTATCGTTGAGTCTGAAGATTTTAATTTGCGGGTGTTAGGTACAAAGTTTAATATCTCTAATTATAAAGGAGGAACAACTAATATTGTATTAGTGGAAGGCTCTGTGGAGGTGACTGATAAAAATGAGAGAAAAGCACAGCTGGCTCCTAATGATTTGTTAAATGTAGCTGATGGAATGATTACTTCCCAAAAGAAAGTAGATGTGGCTGAATATATTAGTTGGGTAGATGGAATTATGTTATTGAATGGTAATGAATTGTCTCAGATTATCCAAAAACTAAGTATTTACTATGGTATATCCATACAATGTGATCTTAGTGTTGGTAGTGAGAGAGTTTATGGAAAACTCGATTTAAAGGATGATATTGATGAAGTGATTGAATGCATTCGGCAGACATTACCATTTACGATAGAAAAAAGTGATACTAGTATATACTTGAGTAAAT
>ERZ1503910.3373-NODE-3373-length-1066-cov-1.335312_pt1 | contig 1066 bp, 2 predicted proteins | sample MGYA00575502_ERZ1503910 | MGnify/ENA primary metagenome ERZ1503910 (study PRJEB39906, sample SAMEA3182100) | gut metagenome | biome: human; feature: gut; material: Stool; isolation source: human stools | place: Canada | collected 2012-06-20 ...
CTACAAAGGGTATCATCCCGACGAAGTAATCTATTACCGAAACAAACTACCTATGCGTATTGTGACCCAATGGAGGTGGTATTTCGAATATATCACCGCACTTGTCAAGGTGAACAATCCGAGGCGGAAAGTCGAGTTAGTCATCTGCAATAAAACTTTATTGCAAGGACAGGAATATATCGACGCTCGGCGTGTAACGCTACTTCGAGCCAAAAAATCGAAGATAAAGCAACTGCAAAATACGCCTATCGACGACGATCTATTCTTCTTTACTCGTCAAAGCCATAACGAGAAAATGCAGAACGTGCAAGGAGAAATAGACGCCCTTGAACGAGGAGAGTTCAACTACTACGTTCCTCCTGAATATATCAATACCATAAAGAAGTGGATAACGCCCGATGAAACGCACCTATGAGATTCAGGTCTGCATCCCGTCCGGCTGTCGGCTGGTTGGATGCAAGACTGACGGAGATATTGCCGTCGTAATCTTTGAAGAAATCCGGCAAATCGGATTCATCCGAGAGCCTACGGGAGAGATCGAAGATGAAGATAATGAATAACTCACAAAACGAATAAAACATGACGAGACCCTGCAAATGCGGCGAATGCGCCTTTTTCAAGAATGAAGATGCAAACGGCTACGGACATTGCATCATCACTCTGAATCAATACCGATGCGACGACCTCTGCAAATTCAAAGAGGATCATATGTCGGACGTGGAAACCCTACGAGCACTACATCATTACCAAAAATGGAGGCGCGGCGGGAACGGGAGGCCGCCGCATCCCTTTGTCATCGGTCAGACGATAGACAATGCGATCCGCGCTTTGCGCCGCATAACCAAAGACACCCCGAAATTCTAACTCAAAACATCTATCATCATGTGGTTTACAACAAAAGTTCGTTATGAAAAGACGAAAGAAAACGGTTCTCTGAAAACCATCACGGAGCCGTATTTGGTCGATGCCCTTTCATTCACGGAGGCAGAGGCCCGCATCACCAACGAGATGATGCCCTATACGTCGGGAGCATTCTCGGTATCGGCCGTGAAGCGCAGCAACATCT
>ERZ1503910.3489-NODE-3489-length-1032-cov-1.504606_pt1 | contig 1032 bp, 1 predicted proteins | sample MGYA00575502_ERZ1503910 | MGnify/ENA primary metagenome ERZ1503910 (study PRJEB39906, sample SAMEA3182100) | gut metagenome | biome: human; feature: gut; material: Stool; isolation source: human stools | place: Canada | collected 2012-06-20 ...
ATTTGAAAATCCTTCCTTCTACCTTTGAACCACATCAACGAAACTGGTTTAGGTGATGTACAGTACCCAATCTGCCGGGAGGTCTCTCTCGGCAGATTATTCTCGATAAGGCTGATCGGCATATCAGACCATTAGAAAACCTTTCTTAATGAATTAATCTTTCAAAAAACACGTATTGTTATGATTGAAAAAGTATTCAAAGTGGGTGATACAATCACCATCAAACGTACCTCACAAGCAGGTACTGGTTATCGTTACGCTTTAGTACGCCTGACCGGCGGAGTTGCCCTTGTAGAGGAATTGTCAGAAGATGCTGATACTCCGGGAGGAACGTCTGTACAGTCTTTTATCTTCCGGTTTTTACAGCCGGGGCAGGTAGAGATTCAGTTTGCCTATTACCGTGACTCTGAAGAAGTGCTTTACGAAGATATATTCTCTTATGGGGAGGTTACTTCGGAGAAAGCGAACCCGATAATAGGGGGCTTTGGAGAATTCAGACCGTTGACGGATCAGGAGAAAGAGATATTCCGTACTTGCATGACATTGAAGGGTGTGGACTATACTCCGCTTCTGGTTGCCGAGCAATTGGTAAGCGGATATAACTACCGCTTCATCTGTATGACTGAATCACTAATCCGCGAGCCCAAGTATGGTTTTGCCAAAGTCACTATTTATGCTCCGCTGAGAGGAGAACCCATATTAGAGAGTATTATAGAGTGTTGACTCTGAACAGAGGAACCGAAAATTCATAATAGAGTAGGAACTTGATTTAAAAAGAAATAGTTATGAGTCAATTATATTTTTCGTCTAAGAAAAGGAATGATTGATGAACAGCCATCCCGGATATTATACGTTAAAGTCCGGGCAAACCTAATAAGGTCTGCCGCTTCTTTCGCAGGAAGCGGTGGCACTATTGCAACCGAGGCTTCTTTTTGATGCCTTTAGGCATTGCTCAACTTGACTTCGTTCACCAAAGGCTTCTGATTTTTGAAATCCCGTATATTCTCCAGAGTCGTTGCTGCGATGTTGGCC